>Ga0155175_113_pt1 | contig 100998 bp, 87 predicted proteins | sample RifCSPhighO2_01_FD_106143 | JGI IMG/M metagenome (GOLD analysis project Ga0155175, IMG submission 106143) | Sphingopyxis sp. RIFCSPHIGHO2_01_FULL_65_24 | reverse complement strand
CACCCCGGAATACACCATCGCCTACACCGGAAATTACACCACGAGCGCGGACGCTAACACGCGCCGCAACATCGGGGCCGGTACAGCGGGTTCGGTGCGCCTGCCGGATGGTCAGCTTCCTGGCGCGCCCTGATCGCAATCTGAATGGCCTACATAAGGCGCAAACGCCCCTCCCTATTAAGGACAAGCGCGCTTAAGCAGCCCTAACCTTACGCAGCCGCGGCGTTTCTCCGCAATTCATCAAGATGATCGCTCCACCACTGCGCCATTTTCACGCGTTCTTTCCAATGAGCACCTCGATGATAGGCTGCTCGCACCTTGTCACTGTCTCCATGCGCAAGCGCGCGCTCGATCGCATCGGGGGTCCATATTCCCTCTTCGTTGAGCAAGGTGCTCGCCATCGCCCGAAAACCATGCGCGGTCATCTCGTTGCCCGAGTATCCGAGCCGGCGCAGCGCAGCATTGAGCGTATTGTCCGACATTGGACGCCGTCGTGTGCGCATGGACGGAAAAGCATATCCGCTTGTTCCCGAAAGTGATTGCAGTGAACCGAACAGCTCTACTGCCTGGCGCGATAGAGGAATATGATGGGGCTTTCGCATCTTCATTTTTTCTGCCGGGATCGTCCACAACGCGGCTTCAAGGTCAATTTCTCCCCACTGCGCCTGCCGTAATTCTCCTGGGCGTACAAAAACATGCGGCGCAATTTGCAGTGCGATCTTGGTCACGGCGTGACCCTCATAGCCATCGATCGCGAGCAGCAACTCCCCTGCCTGCTTGGGATCGGTAATCGCGCCATAGTGCGTCACCTTTGGGGTCAAGAGCGCTCCACGCAGATCTCGCGTCGGGTCCGATGACAATCGTGCTGTCGCGACCGCGTAACGGAATACGCTGCCTGCGAGTTGCAACGTACGCCGTGCACTTTCCAGATTACCCCTATCCTCAATTTTCCGGACGGCGGCGAGGACATCGGCGGGTCCGATCTCTGCAACGGGCACGCGTCCGATCGAAATCGCGAGTTGGGAGAGAAGATACTCGCTTCGAGTCGCTGTCGCAGTTGCCCAAGCGCGCTCCCCATCTCGCCGTCGTTTGCGGCAATATTCGTCTGCGATCGCGCTGAACGTATTGGCGGCCTCAAGTCGTGAGCGCATCTTTTCGCGCTGCTTTTCGAGCGAAGGATCTTTGCCATCTGCGATCAAGCTGCGCGCCACGTCACGGCGGCGGCGTGCATCGCTCAAGCTAATCTCAGGATATTGGCCTAGACTAAGCTTCTTCTCGCGCCCGTGGATCCGATATTTAAGCCTCCACAGCTTTCCGCCACTGGGCTGCACCAGCAAAAAGAGCCCAAGCGAATCGCCCATCTTAAACGGCTTTTCGCGCGGTTTAGCGTTGCGGATCGCGATATCAGAAAGCGCCATTTTTCAAATACCTCTCCTCGGAGTGGCCCTGAAGATGGGGGCCACACAAATTCATTCGGCATCCGTGGCCCCGATGTGGCCCCCAAACGCGTTCGGCTGCCACCGGATGCGGCCGGATATCGACGGAAATCGAGAGGGATTATACCGCAGTTTTCTGCGGTTTTCAAAGACAAGATCGGACAATGTCGGATGAAAAATTGGAGCGGGTAGCGGGAATCGAACCCGCCTAGCTAGCTTGGAAGGCTAGAGCATTACCACTATGCTATACCCGCTCACCAAGGCCGGCGGCGATTGCCATTTTGGTCCGCCTTCGTCAAGCGCCGCGTCAGGAACGGCATTGAGAACATTTTGGCAACATGCTAGGCTGCGGACGTGGAAGACGGCGACGATCAGGCTGTGGACGCCGCGGACACCCGGGTCCGCAAGATCATCCATGTCGACATGGATGCCTTTTACGCGTCGGTCGAACAGCGCGACGACCCGGCCTTGCGCGGCAAGCCCGTCGCGGTTGGCGGGTCTTCGCGGCGCGGCGTGGTCGCGGCGGCGAGCTATGAGGCGCGCAAATTCGGGGTGCGGTCGGCGATGCCCAGCGTCACCGCGAAACGCCAATGCCCCGAGCTCATCTTCGTGCCGCCGCGCTTCGAGGTGTATCGCGACATTTCGCACCAGATTCGCGCGATCTTCCGCGACTATGCCGACGAGGTCGAGCCGCTGTCGCTCGACGAGGCCTATCTCGACGTGTCCGCCGACAAGGCCGAACTGGGCAGCGCGACCGCGACCGCGAAGCTGATCCGTCGCCGCATCCGCGACGAAACCGGACTCACCGCCTCTGCCGGCGTCTCGTACAACAAGTTCATCGCCAAGCTCGCGTCCGACCAGAACAAGCCCGACGGCATCACCGTCATCCCCCCGGGCAAGGGCGCGGCGTTCGTCCAGACGCTGTCGATCCGGCGCTTTCATGGCATCGGCCCGGTGACCGCAGCGAAGATGGAGGGGCTCGGAATATTTTCGGGCGCCGACCTCGCGGCCAAGGACCCGATGTGGCTCGCGGAGAATTTCGGCAACAGCGCCGAATGGCTGTTCAATCTGGCGCGCGGGATCGACCATCGGCGGGTGAAGTCGAACCGCCCGCTGAAATCGCTCGGCGGCGAGCGCACCTTCTTCAACGACCTGATCGGCGACACCGAAATCCGCGAGGCGCTGGCGCATGTGTGCAGCGTGGTGTGGGACCGTGCCGCCAAGAAAGGCGCGCGCGGGCGGACGGTGACGCTCAAGCTGCGCTACGCCGATTTCAGGACGATCACGCGCGCGAAATCGGTGCCGGTGCCAATCCTCGACGGCGCGGCGCTGCTCGCGGCGGGCGAAGCGATTTTGGCGCCGCTGTTACCGACCGAGCAGGGGATAAGGTTGCTGGGTTTGACGCTGAGCAAATTTGTCGAGGATGGGGAACCAGGTGAGGAGACGGGCGCGGCGATGTCGGCCGATCTTCTCGGCCTGATTTGATGTCGCAATAAGCGCGATAGCGATCGTTTGCGGATCGAAGTTGAGGGGGCAAGCTTCGCCTTTGAATTCCGGATAGAAATCAGGATCTAATAGCGCAACTATCGCGAATCTATAGCGGCCTTCGCGCCTTCTTTCCTTTCTCTATCGGGCCTTGCATTGCCTAACATTTGATCTACCCTCGAAATATCACCATTTCGATTCGATGAAGACTTTATCGTCATTCGTTGGGGCTGGGGGGATGACATGCGAAGCGGCTTTAAACGCCACTCGGCGAATGTCTTGGTTGCACTATTGATGCTGTCGGGATGCACATCTTTGAATGGTGCGCCTCGCCCCGTAATCTCGGTCGATGACAGCACCAGTCTGCTCGCGAGTTATAAAATAGACACGGCGATCAAAACGTTTCGCAAAGCAAACGACAGCGATCGCTTTGACATGACCCCGCAGCAGTATCGCGATATGGTGATTTCGGTTTACCTGAATGCGATCGATGCCCGATATTTGCAATTCCGACGCGCCGTGAGCAGCGAAGGGCGCGGAGGTACTGCTCTCGCCGACCTGGCGGTGCTGGGCCTGACGACAAGTGCATCGGTCATCGAAAAATCGGCGACCGAATTATCCGCGATCGCCGCCGGCATCGCGGGCAGCAAAGGCATCATCGACAAGAATCTGTATTTCAACAAGGCGCTTCCGGCGCTGTTGGCCGCGATGGATGCGGAGCGGACAAAGGCACGAACCCAAATCGTGCTCAACATGCGAAAAGACGCCAATGCTTATCCGCTCGAAACGGCATTTGGCGATATCGCTGCCTATGAGGCGGCCGGATCGCTGGATTTGGCAGTCGATAATGTCACCGCCAGCGCTTCTGAAGATCGCAAGATGGAAAAGCTCCGCTATGAAAATGCGGTGCGCGCGTGTGACGGCGAAGAGGATGTCGTGGACAATCGCAGCCGTATCATGAAGTTCGTCGGCAACCTCACGACGGCCGGCAATAATACCGACCTCGATAAAATGGCCAAACAAATGGGGCTTGCCGGGGGGACGGATGCGAATGTCCTGCGCACCGAAATTCGTCGTGACCTCATCGCCAACTATTGCACGAACGATAAGCTGGATGAACTCATTACAGCGGTGGGCAAACAATCGTGGGGAGCAAGCATCTGATGTCCGAGCAAATTCGCTACAAGCCATCGCTGACGCTCAGGGGCCTCCAGATCAAGCTGCGGAACGATGAAGCGCTTTACCTCAAACTGACCGCGATCGAGGTCGATGGACCGGATACCGTCGGAACATTCGAGGACGGCGAGGTCGCTCCACGCTCGCTGCAAATTTTCCTCGATGCTGCGGGGACATTCCCCGCGCCAAGCGGATCGACGCTGGTGGTTCGCGGTGAGGCCATGATTCTGGATGCGAAGCAGAAAGTAGCCGTGTTCCGCATAAGCTGATGACGCCGCATCCGAGCCGGAGCCGCGCTTACACCACGCCGCTCATCCGCCGCTCCTTGGTCGCGCTGAATCGGATATCCGGATTGCGCTGGGTGATATAGCCCACCTCCCAGCCGTCCTTCGCCATGAACACCGGCGCGCCGTCGCGGTCGGTGGCGCTGGCGCCGCGGTGCTCGGACTGGAACGCCTTGAGCTTCGCCGGATCGTCGCAGGCGATCCAGCGCGCGGTTTCCCAGGGCGACTGCTCGAGCTTCGCCTCGACCTTATATTCGGCGTCCAAACGGCTGATCAGCACCTCGAGCTGCAACTGGCCGACAACGCCGACGATCATGTTCGCCCCGATTTCGGGGTAGAAGACCTGGATGATCCCCTCCTCGGCCATGTCGTCGAGCGCCTTGCGCAATTTCTTGGTCTGGGTCGGATCGACGAGCGCGACGCGGCGCAGCAATTCGGGGGCGAAGTTCGGCAGGCCGGTGATCGTGATGTCGGTGCGTTCCGATAAGGTATCGCCGACGCGCAAGGTGCCATGGTTCGGGATGCCGATGATGTCGCCGGGAAAGGCCTCCTCGGCCATTTCGCGGTCCTGCGCGAGGAACAGCATCGGGCGGCTGATCGCGATCGCCTTACCCGTGCCGCCCTGCATCAGCCGCATGCCGCGCTCGAACTTGCCCGAACACAGTCGCATGAACGCGATGCGGTCGCGGTGCGCGGGGTTCATATTCGCCTGCACCTTGAACACGAAGCCGGTGACGGCATCGTCGGCCGGATCGACCGGCGCGGGTTCGGCGGGCTGCGGCTGTGGGCCCGGCGCGTGGTTGGCGAGCGCCGACAGCAGGTCGATGATGCCGAATTCTTTCAGCGCCGATCCGAAATAGACCGGAGCCAAGTCACCGTTGCGGTAGGCCGCAACGTCGAAGGGCGCGTAGCAGGCCGATGCCAGCTCGGTTTCTTCCTTGAGCAGCGCGAGCGCGCGCTCCGAAAGCTCCGCTGCCAGCGCCGGGTCGTCCAGCCCCGCAACCTTGGCGCGGTGACCTTCATACATCCGCGACGCGTCGCCACCCGGCTTCATGATCGCGGGATCGACCAAATCGTAAATCCCCTCGAACTGTCCGCCCATCCCGGCCGGCCAGTTCATCGGGCACACGTCGAGCGCCAGCCGCTCGGCGATCTCGTCGAGCAGCTCGAACGGCGGCAGGCCCTCGCGGTCGACCTTGTTGATGAAGGCGATGATCGGCACCGAACGCAGCCGGCACACCTCGAACAGCTTCAGCGTCTGCGGTTCGATGCCCTTGGCGGCGTCGATCACCATCACCGCGCTGTCGACCGCGGTCAGCGTGCGATAGGTGTCCTCGCTGAAATCCTCGTGCCCCGGGGTGTCGAGCAGGTTGAAGATGAGACCCGCATGTTCAAAGGTCATCACCGACGAGGTCACCGAAATCCCGCGCTGCTGCTCGATTTTCATCCAGTCGGAGCGCGCGCGCCGCGCGGCCCCGCGCGCCTTGACCTCGCCCGCGATATGGATCGCGCCGCCGGCGACGAGCAATTTCTCGGTCAGCGTCGTCTTGCCCGCGTCGGGGTGCGAGATGATGGCGAAGGTGCGGCGGTCGGGATGCGGAGCGATCATGGCGCGCGCCTAGCAGCGGCGCGGCGGCGTGGGAAGGGGCTGGCCTTTAGCGATTGCCCGGCGCTGCGATGTCTGGCATCTTTTGCCGACGGAGAGAAATGGAGGCGAGTGATGTCCCTGTTCCCGCGGATTCAAAGCCCCTGCCCCTATAAGGGCAAGCTCAGCGACATCATGGACGGCGACACCTGCCGCCTCTGCCACCGCGAGGTGCATGATATTTCCGAGCTGTCGGGCGCGGCGCGCCTGGCGCTGGTCGCGGGATGCAGCGACGAGATTTGCGTCAGCTACAAGGTGCCCGTGAAATCGGCGCTCGCCGCGATGGCGCTGAGCGCGAGCATGGCGACCCCGGCCTATGCCCAGATCGACGAGGTGCTGGCGGTCGACGGCGAACCCACCAGCGGCGAATATTGCCTCGAGGATAATTATATCATCGTCGGCGGGCTGAAAAAGCCGGGCGAGGTCGAATGGCTGACCGCCGATCTCGACAGCAGCCTGCCCGACATGCCGGTCGTCTATGACGACGAGCCGGCCGCGGTGACCAAGGCGACACCGGCGTCCGCGCCCGTCGATGCCCCGACGGACGCCAAGACGCGCGACGATCGCGATCCCCCGCCTTTGATCAAGGATCGGCCGGCCGCCTCCTGACCTCGGATATCGCGCGCCAGTCGAGCAGCGCGGCGATCTGGTTGGCCTCGACCATCGCTTCGGGCTCGCCATCGCCGAGGCTGAGCGCGATATGCGTCGCGTCGAAGCCGTTCAGCGAGATGTCGTAGCTTTTCCAGCGCCCGTCGACGAAGGCGATCACCCAGCTGTGCGGCATGAAGGCGTTGCTGGCGCCGTGATAGCGCCCCGGCGAAAAAACCAGCCCGTGGACGACGCGCACCGGAATGTCCGCCGCGCGGCCAAGCGCCGCGAGCAGCAACGCATCCTCGGTACAATCGCCCGCCCGCCGCCGCCAGGCGGTGCGCGCCGAGACATAACCGTCGAAATCGATGCGCGGCAGCCGCGCGCGGGCGACGATCGCGAGCCGCGCCATCACCGCATCGTCGGTCTTCGCGCCGCGCCGCGCCTGCGCCGCCTTCTCCTTGAAAACGGCGTCGTTGCTCTGCACCCACTGGCTCGGTCGCCGCCAGCGTTCGAGATCGGCCGCCGCCGGAGCGGATGCCGGACCACAGTCCTGGCAGATGTCGACCTGCCAGCCGTCGCCATCCGACTTGACGCGTTGCTCGCCGGTTTCGGGGACGGTGACGGGCACGTCCGCGGGACGCCCGAAAACATAGCGCATCTGCCCGAGCGCCGCGCGCTGCGTCATATGGATATTGGGACGATATTGTTCATGCGCGACGATGCGACCGCGCGACAGCATATCCGCTTTGGTCGGCGGACCCTCGTCGCGATGCCACGACCGCCCACTGCCGAGCAGCGGCTGGCGCGCCGCGGCCAGCTTGCCATCCGCATAGTCGAGCCAGCGCACCGACTGCAGCCGCCCGCCGCGCGACAGCGTCAGCACCCAGGCATGATCGGTGCCGCTGCGTTTCGCCAGCGCCAGTTCGACCGGCCGGAATTGCAGCGACACGGGATCGAATTCGGCGATCGACCAGCTGCGCGGCGCGGACGGTTCGGTCAAAAAGGGTGCCAGCGTGTCGGGATCGCCGATCGGCAACACGGGCAGGACGGCGCTCACCGCGTGCCGTTCGCCCTCGTTGACGGCCTGCCCCGTCAGCGCGGCGCCCGACCGTTCGAGTTCGACGGTGAGTATCCGGCCATTGACGCTGCGCCGCCACCGCCAACGTTGCGGACGGCCATCGGCATCGACCGCGATCTGTAGCGTATCGCTGAGTTCGGTCGGGCCGTGGCCCGAAACCGTATAGGCGGTTTCGAGTTGCCGAACGCTTTCGCTGCCGCCTGCGGTCAGCACGGTCCGCTCGGTCTGGCGACCGATCAACTGGTCGCTCTCACCGCTGATGGCGATCACGACCTCGTCGCTCGCGGCCGCCAGCCCGCCCGCCGCGACCGCGCCCGACAGCAGCAGTCCCGCCAGCGCTGCAAAGCGGAACCTGGAATTCGTGCGCGTTGCCGCCTTCGCCATCGCCCGCCATCGCCCCTTGCAAATCGAACCCGCTCCAGCCCGCAACGTCGCGACGGTCCGCGTTGCTGTCAAAGGAAAAGGCCCACCAGATCGGACTGGATTCGCGGTGCAAACAGGCGCAGGCTGGGCGCATGCGGAACCTCTTCCTCGCCCCGTTCGCCATGTTCCTGTCCGCCTTGCCGACCATCGGCGCGTTGGCTCAGCCGCCCGCCGTCCCCGCCACGGCAGCGCCCGGCCTGATCGGCGAATATCAGCTTGCCGAAGGCCCCGACGTTGGCGGGGGGCTGGAGATCGCACCCGACGGGACCTTTCTCTATGCGCTCTACGCCGGCGCACTCGACGAGCGCGCCGGCGGGCGCTGGGAGCAGCGGGGCGACGCAGTCTGCCTGTTCACCGAACCCCGGCCGGTGCCGCCCGCCTTCGAAAAGGCGCCTCTGATCGATGTCGATGACGCGCAGCCGACGATCTTCGTCAGCTGGCCGACCGGCGAAGGCGTCGCGGGGGTCACCTTCACCATCGGTTTCGACAGCGGCGATCCGGTCGAGGATTATACCCAATATTATGGCTGGACGATGCCCGAGGACGACAAGCGCGTGCCGCGCTGGGTCGAGCTTCGCGAGCCGATCTATGATGTGACCGCGCCGCGCTATGAACTCGGCCCCGAGGACAAGGGGCGGCTGCATGTGCGGCTGGTGCCCAACGACATGGGCGTGGTCGATTTTCAGGGCGCCTGCCTCAGCGCGAACGGCGACCGCTTCGTCCTGCGGCGCAACGACGGCGAACTGCGCTTCGCGCGCGTGCGGGTGGACGAAGAATAAGGCCCCTTCAGCCCACCGCTATCAAATCCACCCGCCCGTCGCCCCTTGCACTTCCGATGCAAATCGGTCACAACTTTACGTGAACGTAAAGGTAAAGCCAAAACCCGCGAGAGGAGTTCTTCCCCATGACCACCCCCACCTATGAGATGATCAAGCTCGAAGTCGCCGACCATGTCGCGACGATCACGCTCAACCGCCCCGAGCGGCTCAATTCGATGCCCCCGGCGATGGCCGACGAGATTCGCGACGCGCTCGATCACCTGCCCGTCCTCGGCGCGCGCGCGCTGCTGATCACCGGCGAGGGGCGCGGTTTCTGTTCGGGGGCCGACCTTGGCGGCGACCGTGCCGCGTCGGCGGTCGGCGGCGGCGCCAACAGTCGCAAGGCGCTGCGCAACCACTATAACCCGATGCTGCTCGCGCTCGCCAATCTGAACATCCCGGTCGTCACCGCGGTCAACGGCCCCGCAGCGGGCGTCGGCTGCAGCTTCGGCCTGTCGGGCGACTTCACCTTGGTCGGCAAGTCGGCCTATTTCCTGCAAGCCTTCGTCAACATCGGCCTCGTCCCCGATGGCGGCTCGTCGTGGCTGCTGCCGCGCCTGATCGGCCTGCCGCGCGCGACGCAGATGATGATGCTGGGTGAAAAGATCGGCGGCGAACAGGCGGCCGAATGGGGCCTCGTTTACAAGTGCGTCGACGACGCCGACCTGCTGACCGAAGCGCGCGCGCTCGCGACGCGGCTGGCGAACGGCCCGACGGTGTCGCTGGGCACGATGCGCCAGATTTTGCGCGCCGGCCTGTCGCAGAGTTTTTCGGAAACGCTGGACGCCGAAGCCAAGGGCCAGTTCGTCGCGGGTAACAGCGAGGATGCGGTCGAGGGCGTGCTCGCGTTCGTCGAGAAGCGCAAGACCGCCTTCAAGGGGAAATAAGGAGAGCGTCGCCCCCGCGAAGTCGGGGGCGACGCTCCAGTTACTCCGCCGCTTCCTCGACCATCACCTTCTTGTAGATGCTCGTGCGCGGGTAGGAGCAGAGCCGCATCACCATCGGCTCGAAGAATTCCAGGCTCTCGCTGTCATAATCGGGGTCGAACGCCGGGGCGTCATATTTCTCGCAGAATTCGGCGCATGCCGCATAATGCGGGCTATCCTTGAACTGGTCGCGCATGTCGCGGTCGAGGCCGAGATAGTGGAAGAAATAATGGCCCTGGAAGATGCCGTGGTGCTGGACGATCCAAAGGTTTTCTTCCGACAGGAATGGCTTGAGGATCGCCGCCGCGACGTCGGGATGGTTGAACGCGCCCAGCGTGTCGCCGATGTCGTGGAGCAACGCCATCACGACATATTCCTCGTCGCGCCCGTCACGATGCGCCCGCGTCGCGGTCTGCAGGCAATGTTCGAGCCGGTCGACCGGAAAGCCGCCATAATCGCCGCCGAGCAGCTTCAGATGCTCGAGGATGCGCTTGCCGTTCTGCGGCGCAAACTCCTTCTGCTCGCGCGCGATGATGTCCCAGTCCTGCTGGGTCCCGTCGATCATCGAACGGAAACTCGCGTGGTCGTGCGTCATATCGGTCATGGCAGCCTCTCCTATTTTGGCGGGCAGCCTAAATTATTCGTTCCAATTTGCAACGTTATAGCCGTGAAGCTCCTCGGGCGTCAGGCAACGGCGCTGCGGCGCGGCGTCGGTGGACGCGGTATCGCGATCGAGCGTCCCGGTAAGCAGTCGGCGCGAGACCCCCATCCGGATCAGATAATCGGAGATTCCGAGGCTCTGCCGCGCGATGTCGGCACTGGAAACCGACGTCGCCGTCGGTTCATAAAATTGCCCAAGATCGAACACAGCCGTCGGATCGACGGACCGAATACGCCCGCTGAGGAACAACAGGGCACACGCGCCGGTGCAGCCCGCACCCGGGGGAACATGCACCACGAAATTCCCCGCCGACCGCAGAATACGCCCGGCTTCCATCGCGCTATTCCTGTCGTCCCCTGACGCATTGAAATGGATTTCCCCGATATCGGGATGGTCGGCGAGCAACGCCTTAAGCCGCATCGGAAGGTCCGGTCCGATCCGGCCTTCGAGAAATAACGTCTCTACACCGTCCGACTTTTGCAATTCCATTTGCAAGACCGGCGCATCCCATCCCGAACGGGTCGGCGTGCAATCCGTCGCACGATCGGGGGTGGCCGCAACCAACAGTACGCCGAACAATCCTCCGGCGAAGATGCGCGCCCTAGTCAAGCTTATAAGTAACCCCATACTTCAAAGCCTCGTCGAGCGTCAGGCAGCGCCGAGTCGATTTGTCTTCCTCGGTCGCGACGGCCTGTTGCCGGTACATGATGTCGGTCAGCAATTTGCGCGACACGCCCATCTTGATCAGGAAGGCGTTGTCCTCACTCGCGAGCAGCGCCGAATCCTGTTCGATATTGCCGATGAGTTCCTTGGTCGCATCGGTGCCCATCGCAACGCTCATATCGATCGCCGAACGATCGCCGGTGCGCGTGAACATATGGACCATGAACACTCCGCCAGGATCGATCATGCGCGGCTGCCCGCCCATGAATATGAAATTGCACGCACTGAAGCACGTCCAACCGTTTGGAACACGCGTACCCAGTCCGAAGTTCGACCGGATGATCCGGCCCGCCGCATTTCCTGCGCGCGCATCGCCCCCGGGCGACCGCAGCCAAACTTCGGCAACATCGGGATTCGCTTTCAAGGCTGCGGCAAGACGATCGGGGAGTCCCGCATCGACACGGCCTTCGGCGAGCATGACCTTCATGTCGCCGTGCTTTTCGACCTTCAGCGTCATCGTCGGATTGGCCGACCAGTTCGGATTGAGCGGACAGGTCGGGTTCGCAGGATCCATGCCCTGCGCGCCGGTCAGTCCGACCAGTGCGAAGGCCGCCAATGCCAGTCGGGGCAGTTTACGCCGCCAAGACATAACGCGCATCGCCCGGGCCCTTGCACATGCGCTTGGAGACCTGCGTCTCTTCACCGTCGACGATGATGAAATCGTTGACGTTCATGCACTTGCGACCGCCGCTTTCCTCATTAATCGACGCCACGGTCGACGACCCGCTGACATTTTCGCGCGTCGCGCTCGTCCAGTTCGACGTCGCGCCGATCTCTTCTCCACGCGTCACTTCCTCGGTCGCCGCCGCAGCCTGCAACTGCTCGCCGGGATCGAGGCGGCACGCGATCGCGTCGGTCAGCGTGCCCGCGACCTCTGCGGTCGGCAGGTAACTGCCGAAACCGGTCTTGCCCGCCGCATCGCCGACAGCGTCGCGGATCACGCCGCCCAATATGCCGCGCCCGACGCTGCTGCCCTTCTTGCCCTTGGGGCAACCGCCATTGTCCTTCTCGCTCGGACTCGGCGTCGGGGTCGGCGACGTCACTTTACGCAACAGGCCGCCAAACTGCGCCTGTGCGGGCGCCACCGCCAGCAGACATGCGGCCAAAACCGCCGGCGCTGTCAAAATCTTTCGCATTCCATCCGCTCCACGCAACCACGCCCGCAACCGGGCACCCTGCGACCCCTGTAGGGGCGGTTCATGCCACCCGCTGTGATTTTCATCAACTCTTGCCCGAATGTCATCCAGACAGGTTGAATTAAGGCTGAATATGTAACACAGGATGAACCATGCTGTCGCAAAAGACCCGCTATACGATCCGCGCCTTTCAGCACCTCGCCGACCATTGGGGCAAGGGGCAGGTCCAGCTCGCGGATATTGCGGAGGCGCAGAATATTCCGCCCAAATTCCTGACCGTGATTCTGTCGGAAATGGCGCGCGAAGGGCTGCTGCTGTCGCAGCGCGGGCGCGACGGCGGCTACCAGCTCGCGCTGTCGCCGATCGACATCAGCTATGGCGACCTTGTCCGCCTGACCCGCGGTTCGCTCGCGCTCGTGCCCTGCGCCGCGCGCAACGCGCACGAGCATTGCAAGAACTGTCTGCCCGAATCCGAATGCCGGATGCGCAGCCTGATGCTGAAGGTGCGCGACGACACCGCCGCGATCCTCGACCGCATCAACCTCGCCGATCCGATCGCGATGGAACCGGTGTTCGAGAGCGAAGCCGCCGAATAACCGCGAGGCCGACGCCGTCAGGCGTCGTGCTACCCTTCGGCCCCTCCACCCCTCGCTTCGCGAGCGGTCCCCCTCCCCATGGCCTGCGGCCACAGGGAGGATTTGAACGCCCGCCACCGCCCGACACCGGTCATCCCGCTGCCGCATTTCCGATGCACCGGACAGGCAACAAAAAAGGCCCGCGTCGGCGGGCCTTTTTGGAGAGAAATGGTGGAGCCTAGCGGGATCGAACCGCTGACCTCCTGCATGCCATGCAGGCGCTCTCCCAGCTGAGCTAAGGCCCCACAACTTCGTGATCGCGCCTGGGTGACTGCGATCGGGTGGCCGCCTTTAGCAGTGCCGGCGACCGATGCAAGGGGCCAAATGCATCTGACGATGCCTTTTTGGCCCCCCGCGTCAAAAATCAGGTTTCGACGTCGTCGTCGTCCGCGGTCGCGACGCCCAGATCGTCGTCGCCGCCGAGATCGACGTCGTTGTCGGGCGAATCGCTGTCCTCGTCGACATCGACGTCCAGATCCAGATCGTCGTCGGCCTCGGGTTCCTTGGCCACCTTGCCCGGCTTTTCCGCTTCCTCGAACGGCATCGGCTGCTTCGATTTCAGCACCGATTCCGGAATCCAGTTATAACCGCAATTGATGCAGGCGACCGGATCATCCTTGGTCAGATCATAGAATCGGGTGGCACATTTCGGGCAGCTACGCTTCGTGCCCCATTCAGCCTTTATCATAAATTCCTCATAACCTTCTGGAAAGAGATTAGAATTTCTGGAAAGCGACGGTTGCCTGCGCGGCATCCATCAAATCGGCGTGCGCCTTGCCAGATTGCAAGGCCGCTGTCAAAAGCCGCACGCCATGACCGATCACACCGCCACGCCCCGCAGCTTTTCCGCTTCCGTTCCGCTCAAAGGTAGGGTCGCGATCCCGGGGGACAAGAGCATCTCGCATCGGTCGCTGATGCTGTCGGCGCTCGCGGTCGGCGAAAGCCGCGTCACCGGGCTGCTCGAGGGCCATGACGTGCTCGCCACCGCCAGCGCGATGCGCGCGATGGGCGCCGACATCGAACGGCGCGACGACGGCGAATGGCGCATCCACGGCGTCGGGGTCGGCGGGCTGCTCCAGCCGCAGGGAGCGCTCGACATGGGCAACAGCGGCACCTCGACGCGCCTGCTCATGGGTCTCGTCGCCAGCCACCCGATCACCGTCACCTTCATCGGCGACGCCAGCCTATCGGGACGTCCGATGGGCCGCGTCATCGATCCGCTGAGCCAGATGGGCGCCGACATCACCGCCTCGCCGGGGGGCCGTTTGCCGCTGATGCTGCGCGGCCTCGCGCCCGCCATCCCCCTCGCCTACCGCCTGCCGATGGCCTCGGCCCAGGTGAAAAGCGCGATCCTGCTCGCCGGACTCAACACGCCGGGGATCACCGAAGTGATCGAACCGGTGCCGACCCGCGACCATAGCGAGCGCATGCTGCGCGGGTTCGGCGCCGATCTCAGTGTCGAGACCGATGCCGACGGTACGCGCCACATCCGCATCCTTGGCGAGGCGGAACTGAAACCACAGACGATCGCCGTTCCCGGCGACCCTTCGTCGGCCGCCTTCTTCATCGTCGCCGCGCTGGTCGTTCCCGGCTCCGACGTCCTCATCGCCAATGTCGGCCTCAACCCGACCCGCGCCGGGCTGATCGGGGTGCTGCAGGCGATGGGCGGCGATATCGAACTGCTCGACGCACGCGAAGTCGGCGGCGAACCCGTCGCCGACCTCCGCGTCCGCCACAGCATCCTCAAGGGCATCGCCGTCGACCCCGCCGTCGCGCCGAGCATGATCGACGAATTCCCCATCCTCTTCGTCGCGGCTGCATTGGCCGAGGGCCGCACCACGACGACCGGCCTCGACGAATTGCGCGTCAAGGAAAGCGACCGGCTCGCGGTGATGGCGACCGGCCTCAAAGCCATCGGCGCGTGCGTCGAGGAGAGCGAAGACGGCCTGATCATCGACGGCACCGGCGGCGACCCGCTTCCCGGCGGCGCCACCATCGCCGGCCACCTCGACCACCGCATCTGCATGAGCTTCGCGATCGCGGGGCTGGTCAGCAAGGCGCCGGTGACGATCGACGACATCGCACCCGTGGCGACGAGCTTCCCGAATTTCGAGGCGCTTCTGATGGGTCTCCAGCAATGAAGCCGCGCGGCCTCGCCCTCATCGGCACCCTCCCTGCGCTGCTCGCCGTCAGTCATCCGGCTGCCGGCGTTCAAAGCCAGGCCGAACTGTCGAGAATAGCGGACACCGCTGGAGCCCTCGATAATAGCGCGCGCATGCCGGGACCGGCGGCGCCCGAAAAAAATGCGTCGTGCGACGGCGAGGTCGAATATTGCCCGAGCGCGATCCAGTCGCGTGTCGACCGCAGCTTCTCCTCCGTCCCGATCGACAGCGCGCTCGCCGCCGCGCGCGGCGGCCTGACCGAGATCGTCGAGCGGGGATGCGACCAGTCGAACGAATGCGAATGGCGCGACCGGTCCGGCGTGGGCCATTTTGCATGGGGTGATGGCGAAGCCGATTTGTATATCGTCATAAAGACCATCGAGGCAGAGACCTTCGCTGGCCGTTCCATACCGGCGCTGGGCATCGGCACCGCGCGAAAACAGGCCGACGTGATCGCCAATGTCCGGCGCTTTCTGGGTGATGTCGAGGTTGATTGCGACCCCGCGCATGTCTCGGGCAATGTCGGTCCGGTCGAGTGCGGCGCGACGCTGAACCCCGGCTGGATCCAGATCGGCTTCGACCACGACGGCAATCTGCTGCGCGTGCGCTTCGACGGATATCAGTTCATATGATCATAGCCGTCGACGGCCCCACCGCTTCGGGGAAAGGCACCATCGCCCGGGCGCTCGCCGACCATTTCGGGCTGCCGGTGCTCGATACCGGGCTGCTCTATCGCGCGGTCGGCTATCAGACGCAGCTCAATCATGGCGATGCAGACAACGCCGCCGACGCCCTCGCCGCGTGCGATTTTCCCGACGACCTGCTTGACGATCCGGCGCTCCGTTACGAAACCACCGGCGGTCTCGCGAGCCGCGTCTCGGTCCACCCGGGCGTTCGCGCCGCGCTGTTCCAGCGCCAGGTCGATTTTGCGGGCCAGCCCGGCGGCGCGGTGCTCGATGGACGCGACATCGGCACCGTCATCGCGCCGCACGCCGACGCCAAGCTGTTCGTGACCGCCAGCGCCGAGGAACGCGCGCGCCGCCGCCATGCCGAGATGCAGGCGCGCGGCGTCGATGTGAATTACGACGCGGTGCTCGCCGACATCCACGCCCGCGACGCACGCGACACCGGCCGCGCCGACGCGCCCTTGCTGCGCGCCACCGACGCGATGCTGCTCGACAATAGCGACATGGACGTGGCCGAAGGCATCGCTGCCGCGATCGCCTTCGTCACGGAACGGGTCAGGCGACCCAGCTGATCTCGGGCAGCGCGTCGACCGCGGGCTTCGCCGGCGCGGCGTGATAGACGGCGGTTTCGCCGACTCCCTTCAACATTTCCATATGCGGCGGGCCGAATGCGCCGCGGTCCTTCGCCCGCAGCCAGGTGCTTTCCGAAATCGCGATCCCGTTGACCGGCGCCGTGCTCTCCAGCCGCGCCGCCATGTTCACCGTTTCGCCCCAATAGTCATAGGCCATGCGCGTCGCGCCGATCACCCCGCCGACCACCGGTCCGCTGTGGATGCCAACGCGCAGCCCGGTCTCGACCCCGGCGAGCGATTGCAGGTCGTCGACGACTTCGAGCACCGATCGCGCAAAGGCGATCGCGGTATCGGCGCTGTTGCGCGCGGTCAGGTTGCCGCCGGCGATCGCCAGATAGGCGTCGCCGATCGTCTTGACCTTTTCGACCCCATGCTGCGCCGCGCAGCGGTCGGCGTGGTTGAAAAAGGTGTTGAGCAGTTCGACCAGATGCCCCGGCGACACCCGCTGCGCGAGCTTGGTAAAGCCCGCCATGTCGATGAAGATCACGCTCGCGTCGGCATAGGAATCGGCGACGAGGCGCCCGTCGCGGATGCGCTCGACCGCCGCCACCGGTAGCATGTTGTAGACCAGTTCCTCGTTCCGCTTGCGCTCGGCCTCAAGCGCCTCGGCCAGCGCGAAGGCGCCGCGGCTCGACCGGTCGATCGCGAAATTGATCGCGACCATGATCATCGCGCCGCTGAGGTAGGACAGCAGCGCATACCACAGCCCCGCGCCGTGGCTTTGCACCGCCAGCACCGTCGAGAGGAAAACCACGACATCGAGCGCCAGCCACAACAGGAACAGGCGCGGCCGGCTCGCCAGAACGACCGCCGCGAAAGCGCTGACCGAGAGCCTGTTCATGACGCCGACCGCGTGCATTTCCTCCTGCATGTCGATCAGTTCGTCGAACAGCACCAGATTGATATGACCGAGCAGAAAGACGATGCCGAGCAGCGCGGCGAAATCGATTCCCGGCCGCGCGACATATCCGGACCAGAAGGTCGCGCCGATATAGGCGCCGGAGAGGATCAGCATGCAGCCGAAATAGACCGCGAGCGTCGCCGTATCCTCGTGACTGACGAACAGCGGATTGGCGATCGTATAAGCGAGCGCGACGAGCATGAAGAGCACGCCATAGATGCGCACGAAGGGCAGCCGCAGTATCCGCGCCGTTTCCTGGAAACGCGCCTCGACCGCCGGATCGGCGAAACTGCCACGATATGCCGCTTGCATGAGACCCCTCTCGATTGCAGCGGGACGATAAACCCAACATCTTACGATGGCGTTTATCCGTGCTTTCGCCTTGCCCGCGCTGCGCCGTTCGACTATAGGACGCCGCGTCCGACGGGTGTTTTTGCCGGTCGAGGCACGGATGAACCGCCGCTCGTTCCGAGCGTCGGGCGTGACGGGGCACACCCGTCGCGCCCTTTTTGCTTTGCCCGTCCCTCGCCGATGAAGGTCCGAAGGATGCTGTGCAATGCATTCGGCAGGCACGGCATATCGGCCATTAAGACCAGCGGAACCAACCGCTTGGCCGGAACAAACGAAGTAAGGAAGACACATCTATGGCCACTACGGCTTTCCCGACGCGCGACGATTTTGCCGCGATGCTCGATGAATCGCTTGGTGGTGCCGACGGCGGCTTTGAAGGCCGCGTCGTCAAGGGCACCGTGACCGCGATCGAAAACGACCTGGCAGTGATCGACATTGGTTTGAAGAGCGAAGGCCGCGTGCCGCTTCGCGAATTCGCCATGCCGGGCCAGAAGGCCGACATCAAAGTCGGTGACGAAGTCGAAGTCTATGTCGACCGCGTCGAGAACGCCAATGGCGAAACCATGCTGTCCCGCGATCGCGCTCGCCGCGAAGCCGCCTGGGACCGCCTGGAAGAAGAATTCAACAAGGAAGCTCGCGTCGAAGGCGTCATCTTCGGCCGCGTCAAGGGTGGCTTCACCGTCGACCTCGGCGGCGCCGTGGCGTTCCTTCCGGGTTCGCAGGTCGACATCCGCCCCGTGCGCGACGTCGGCCCGCTGATGGACCTGCCGCAGCCCTTCCAGATCCTCAAGATGGATCGCCGCCGCGGCAACATCGTCGTGTCGCGCCGCGCCATCCTCGAAGAAACGCGCGCCGAACAGCGCTCGGGCCTGATCCAGAACCTCGAAGAAGGCCAGATCATCGAAGGCGCCGTCAAGAACATCACCGACTATGGTGCGTTCGTCGACCTCGGCGGCATCGACGGCCTGCTCCATGTGACCGACATGAGCTACAAGCGCGTCAACCACCCGAGCGAAGTCATCAACATCGGTGACAATGTCCGTGTCCAGATCATCCGCATCAACCGCGACACGCAGCGCATCAGCCTCGGCATGAAGCAGCTCGAGAGCGATCCGTGGGAAGGCGTCGCCGCCAAATACCCCGTCGGTGCGAAGCTGTCGGGCACGGTCACGAACATCACCGATTACGGTGCGTTCGTCGAACTCGAAGCCGGCATCGAAGGCCTGGTCCACGTCAGCGAAATGTCGTGGGTCAAGAAGAACGTCCACCCCGGCAAGATCGTTTCGACCAGCCAGGAAGTCGATGTCATCGTCCTCGAAGTCGACAGCGACAAGCGCCGCATCTCGCTGGGCCTCAAGCAGGCTCAGTCGAACCCCTGGGGCGCGTTCGCCGATGAGCATCCGGTCGGGTCGGTCGTCGAAGGCGAAGTCAAGAACGCGACCGAATTCGGTCTGTTCGTCGGCCTGCCGGGCGACGTCGACGGCATGGTCCACATGTCGGACATCGCTTGGGGCATCTCGGGCGAAGAAGCGCTGCACCTCCACCGCAAGGGCGAGGCCGTGCAGGTCGTCGTTCTCGACGTCGACGTCGAGAAGGAACGCATCAGCCTCGGCATCAAGCAGCTTGAAAAGGGTGCACCTGCCGTTGGCGGCGGCGTCGCCGCTGCCGGTTCGGTGAAGAAGAACGACGTCATCACCGTCACCGTCCTCGAAGTTCGCGACAACGGCCTCGAAGTCCAGGCCGGCGACGATGGCGCCACCGGCTTCATCAAGCGCGCCGACCTCGGCCGCGACCGCGACGAACAGCGCGCCGAACGTTACCAAGTCGGCCAGAAGTTCGACGCGATGGTCATCGGTTTCGACCGCTCGAAAAAGCCCAGCTTCTCGGTCAAGGCGATGCAGATCGCCGAAGAGAAGCAGGCCGTCGCGCAGTACGGTTCGTCGGACTCGGGTGCGTCGCTCGGCGACATCCTCGGCGAAGCGCTGAAGGCCGGCAAGAAGGGCTGATCCCAGCCCCTTGTCACCAGAATGAGACAGAAGGCCCGCCGGATGCGTCCGGCGGGCCTTTTGATTCGGCGATATCTTTTGCGCCCCGCTTGATTCATGTTAGTCTGGCGGCGCGTTGGGAGGGGTCTCACGCACCGAACCGGCAAAGACCGGGAGCCTGCATCCAGCGATGCGCGTGAAAAATAGGGGAAGCCAATGATCCGGTCGGAACTGGTTCAAAAGATCGCTAGCGAAAACAACGATCTGCGCCTCGAAGAGGTGGAGAAGATCGTCGATGTGTTTTTCGATTCCATCGTGGACCAGCTCGCCTCGGGCGGCCGTGTCGAATTGCGCGGCTTCGGCGCCTTTTCGACCCGCGGTCGCGAGTCGCGCACCGGCCGAAATCCGCGCACCGGCGCGGCGGTCGATGTGCAGGCCAAAAGCGTGCCTTATTTCAAGCCCGGCAAGGAAATGCGCGAGCGGCTCAACGACTGAGTTGCCAACGGTCGCCCAGGTCCCAAAACTTCGTCATTGCGAGGAGCGAAGCGACGCGGCAATCCAGATTGGCGTAAACCGCCCTGGATTGCTTCGCGCCGCTCGCAATGACGGAGCGTAATATTCCGCGCTCAATTCTTGAGGCGGTAGCCGGTCCGGAACATCCAGAAAATCACGCTCAGGCAGAGCGTCAGGAACAGCGCGACCGCGCCCATGCTGACCTCGATGCCGACGTCGCCCTGTCCGAAGAAGGTCCAGCGAAAGCCGCTGATCAGATAGACGACGGGGTTGAACAGCGTGATCGTCCGCCAGGCCGCCGGCAGCATGTCGAGCGAATAGAAGGCGCCGCCCAAAAAGGTCAGCGGATAGACGACGAGCAGCGGGATCACCTGCAACTGCTCGAAGCTTTGCGCCCAGATGCCGATGATGAACCCGAACAGGCAGAAGGTCACCGCCATCAGGATCATGAAGGCGACCATCCACAGCGGATGGACGACCTGGACATCGACGAACAGATGCGCGGTGGCAAAGATGATCGCCCCGATGATCACCGACTTGGTCGCCGCCGCGCCGACATAGGCGATCACCGTTTCGAGCGGCGACAGCGGCGCCGACAGCATCTCATAGATCGTGCCGGTCCATTTGGGCATATAGATGCCGAAACTGGCGTTGCTGATGCTTTCGGTGAACATCGTCAGCATCATCAGCCCGGGGACGATGAAGGCGCCATAGGGCACGTTGCCGACTTCGCTCATCCGGCTGCCGATCGCCGATCCGAAGACGACGAAATAGAGCGCTGTGGTGATGACGGGCAGCGCAAGGCTGGTCCAGACGGTACGCCCGAAACGCGCCAGTTCGAACAGGTATATCGCGCGGACGCCGCGCCAGTTCGCGGTCATGCGGCGGCTCCCTTCGCGGCCCGGGGCTCGTGGACGAGCCCGACGAAAATATCCTCGAGCGAGCTTTGCCGGGTGTGCAGGTCCTTGAACCCCACCCCGATGTCGCTCATCCGGCGCAGCAGCGACGGCACCCCGGTCGCCTCGGCCTGGCTGTCGAATTCATAGACCAGCTCATGCCCGTCGCCCGCCAGTTCGAGCTTCCAGTCGGCCAGCTCCGCGGGCACCGCCTCGAGCGGCTCGGCGAGGTTCAGCGTCAGCGTCTTGCGTCCCATTTTCTTGATCAGCGCATTCTTCTCTTCGACCAGGATCAGCTGCCCCTTGCTGATCACCCCGACGCGGTCGGCCATTTCCTCGGCCTCCTCGATATAATGGGTGGTCAGGATGATCGTGACCCCGCGTTCGCGCAGCCCGTGGACCATCTGCCACATGTCGCGACGCAGCTCGACGTCGACCCCCGCCGTGGGCTCGTCGAGGAACAGGATTTCGGGTTCGTGGCTCAGCGCCTTGGCGATCATCACCCGGCGCTTCATGCCGCCCGACAGCTCCATGATCTTGGAATCGCGCTTGTCCCACAGCGACAGGTCGCGCAGCAATTGCTCGATGAAGGCCGGGTCGCGGCGCTTGCCGAAGAGGCCGCGCGAGAAGCTGACGGTCGCCATCACCGTCTCGAACGAGTCGGTATGCAGTTCCTGCGGCACCAGCCCGATCATCGACCGCGCGGCGCGATAGTCGCGGGCATGGTCGTGCCCGGCCACGGTCACCGTCCCGCTCGTCGCGGTGACGATGCCGCACACGATGCTGATCAACGTCGTCTTGCCGGCGCCGTTCGGCCCGAGCAGCGCAAAAATCTCGCCCTTGTTGATGGTAAGGTCGACCGACGACAGCGCGGTGTGGCCGCTCTTGTACGTCTTGCCGAGTCCGGCGATGGTGAGAACAGCTTCCATGGGCGGTCATCTAGCTGACGGAACCGGACGGGTGAACCCGCAAACAGCGCTTGACCTCATCGGGGGCATCGGCTTGACCGGCACCGCTGGGCGGACGTGGCGAAATCGGTAGACGCAGCAGACTTAAAATCTGCCATCCTCTGGATATCCGGGTTCAAGTCCCGGCGTCCGCACCAGCGCCCCACCCTTCAAGGCCCCGCGGCGCGTTAGCACCCTTCCGGTTTCGCGCCGCTTGGCTATGATGACCGCGATGCCCCTGCACATTCCCCTTTCGCGAACCATCGGACGCCTGACCGCCGCCGGCCTGCTGGCGCTCGCGCTCGGCAGCTGCGGCCTGTTCGGCGAGCGCGGGCCGGTGCGGATCGCGGCGATCGGCGCCCTCAATAGCGCCGCCAACCCGATCAACGGCGAATTGTCCGCCGCCAATGCGGCGCTGCTCGACGCGACCTCGCAGGGGCTGGTCAGCTTCGACGGCGAGGGGCAGATCGACGTCGGCCTTGCCGAGCGCTGGACGGTCACCGCCGACGGACGCAGCTATGTCTTCCGTATCCGTGAAGCCAAATGGGCGAACGGGCGCAAGGTGACCGCCGCCGACGTCGCCAACATCCTCGAGGGCTATCGCGCGCCGCGCAGCAAACATGTGCTCAAGGATGATTTTCCCGAGATCGAGACGATCAAGGCGATGACCGACAGCGTCATCGAAATCCGCCTGTCGGTGCCGCAGCCGGGGATGCTCGAACTGCTCGCCCAACCGTCGATGGCGATCGTCAACCGCGGACTCGGCTGGGGTCCGATGCGCCCGAAACGCACCGGCCGCGCGATGCTGCTGACCCCGGTCGCCGATCCGCTCGCCGAGGATCCCGACGCCGCCGAAGCCGCGGCCGCCGATCCCGCCGCGTCGATCGAACTCACCGGCACCTCGGCGGCGGGGGCGCTCGCGCGCTTCAAGAACGGCTATGCCGACGGCGTCGTCGGCGGGCGCTTTTCGACCCTGCCCTATTTCGTCGCCTCAAACATCGGCCGCTCGCGGCTCGTCGTCGATCCGGTTCCGGGACTCTTCGGCCTCAGCATCGTCAGCATCGACGGTTTTCTTGGCGTCCAGGCCAATCGCGAGGCGCTGTCGCGCGCGCTCCGTCGCGAGCGGATCGTCGGTGCGTTCGGGCTTCAGGAATGGGAGCCGCAAGTGACGCTGCGCCCCGACCTTTACACGCGCGACGTCGGACCGACCCCACTGCTGCCCGCCTGGGCCGACTATCCCGAACAAATGCGCTTCGAGCAGGCGAAACGCGCCGTCGATGCGTGGAGAGATAGCGGAAATGTCGTCGAACCATTGCGCATCGCGGTGCCGGACTCGCCGGGCGGCCGCATCCTTTTTGCTTATATCGCCGCCGACTTCACGCGCATCGGCATGCCCAGCCGCCGCGTCGCCATGACCGCGACGGCCGACCTCCGACTGATCGACGAAGTGATGCCCAACGACGATGCCCTGTGGGGGCTGCGCCGCCTGTCCTGCCGCGCCGACACCATGTGCCATCGCGACGCCCAGCAACGGATCGACGAAGCGACCGCCGCAACCAGCGCCGCCGACCGCGCGCGCCTGATCGGCGAGGCCGAGCAATTGCTCGCGGGCTATTCACCCTTCATTCCGATCGCGACCCCGCTGCGCTGGTCGGTCGCATCGCAGCGGCTGACCGGGCTGCGCGCCAACGGCCGCAGCCAGCACCCCTTGAATCACTTGATTGCCCTACCCAACTAATACACCGACCGATATTCGAGCGTTCCATTTCGAGCGCTGCTTGAAAGGACCCCGATGGCCCCTTCGTCTCCCGACACCGACGCGCTGTTCGACGCGCTGATCCAGAATCGCCGCGACCCCGCCGCGCTGCGCAAGCGGGTCGAGACGCTCGAGATAATCCTCGAACGCAGCTTCGTCATCCCGGGCATCAACCGCCCCGTCGGCCTCGACGCGATCGTCGGGCTGGTGCCGGTGGTCGGCGACGTCATCACCGCGATCATGGGCGCCTATCTGATCTGGGAAGCGCGCAACCTCGGCATGCCGAAATGGAAGATCTGGCGGATGGTCGGCAACCTCGGGGTCGACACGACGCTCGGCGCGATCCCGCTGGTGGGCGACGCCTTCGACTTCCTGTTCCGGTCGAACACGCGCAACCTCAAGATCATCAAGAAGCATCTCGACAAGCATCATCCGGGGACGATCATCATCGATCAATAGCTGCGGAAGAAAGCGTCGCTTCCCTTTCGCTGTGTGGCAGTGCTAGCACAGCGGCCAATGCCGGCGCGTGCCGGCGACAGGGAGACGACAATGATCCGCACCGCGCTCGCCGCGCTGGCCCTAGGCTGTTCTTTTTCCGCTCTCGCCGCGACGCAGGACAATGAGACCGACACGCCCAAGGCGGTCGCGCCCGAACCCGCCGACCCCTATCTCTGGCTCGAGGATATCGAGGGCCAGAAGTCGCTCGACTGGGTCAAAAAGGAAAATGCCGAGGCCGACACGCTGATCCGGTCGCGCCCCGGTTTCGAAGCCGACCGCAAGCGCGCGCGCGACATTCTCGACGACGATCGCCAGATCGCAATGCCCGGCGAAGTGATGGGCGCCACGATCACCAATTTCTGGCGCGATGCGTCGAACCCCCGCGGAATCTGGCGGCAGAGTCCGCTCGAGGCCTATCTCGCGGGCAAGCCCGAGTGGAAGACGCTGATCGACGTCGACGCGCTCGGCAAGGCCGAGAAGCAGAGTTGGGTCTGGCACGGCGCCGACTGCCTCGCCCCTGCCTATACGCGCTGCCTCGTCTCGCTCAGCCCCGGCGGCACCGACGCCGATATCGTCCGCGAATGGGACCGCAGCACCGGACAATTCGTCCATGGAGGCTTCACCGTTCCGCTCGCCAAGAGCAGCGTGACGTGGGAAAATGCCGACACCCTGCTCGTCGCGACCGATTATGGCGAAGGCAGCATGACCGCATCGGGTTATCCGCGCATCGTTAAGCGCTGGAGGCGCGGCACGGCACTGGCATCGGCCGAGACGGTCGCCGAAGGCGAAACCGAAGACGTCGGCATGAACGTCTTCGCCTTCACCGACGGCGACAAGCGCTGGCCGATGATCAGCCGCGGCAAGACCTTCTACACCGCCGATTACAAGCTGCCGAACATCGACGCGTCGCGCTTTATCTCGACGATCATCCCCGACACCGCGAGCGTGCGTGACGTCATCGACGGCCAGCTCGTCATCTTCCTCAACAAGGAATGGGCGGGCATCGCCGCGGGCTCGCTCGTGTCGTTGTCGCTCGAGGATATGTCGGCCGACCGTCAGGTGCCCATCGTCACCGCGATGACGCCGACGAGCGCGCAGGCGATCGAAGATGTCGCCGCGACCGACAATATCCTGTGGGTGAAGGCGCTCGACGATGTCGAGGGCAAGCTGTTCGCGTTGCGCCGTGACCCCCAAACCGGCAAATGGAGCCAGAAGGACGTCGCGCTCGCCGACAATGCGACGGTCACGATCGCCGGTGCCGTCGCAAAGCGCGATATCATCCTCGCGACCGCCGAAACGATGCTGATGCCGCCGACGCTTTACGCGGTGTCGGAGGGCAAGGCGGCCGCGGCGGTGCAGAGCCTGCCCGCGACCTTCGACGCCAAGGACATGTCCGTCGAAAAGCGCTTCGCGACGTCGAAGGACGGGACGAAAATTCCCTATTTCCTCGTCCGCAAGACCGGCGCCACCGGCCCCGTCCCCGCGCTCGTCCATGCCTATGGCGGCTTTCGCGCCGCGCAGACGCCGGGCTATCTCACCGGCCAACCCTATCGCGCCGGTCCGCTCGGCCTCTTCTGGGTCGAGGACGGCAATGCCTATGTCCTCGCCAACATCCGCGGCGGCGGCGAATATGGTCCCGCCTGGCATCAGGCGGCGCTGCGCGAGAAGCGCCAGAACAGCTTCGACGACCTGCACGCGGTCGCCGAGGATCTGGTCGCCACCGGGGTCAGCGCCAAGGGCAAGATCGCCATTTCCGGCCGTTCGAACGGCGGTGTCCTCGTCGGCGCGGCGATGGAACAGCGGCCCGACCTCTATGGCGCGGTCATTTCGGGTTCGCCGCTGAAGGATATGCTGCGCTACAACAAGCTGCTCGCTGGTGCCTCGTGGGTCGCCGAATATGGCGATCCCGACGTGCCCGGCGACTGGGCCTTCATGTCGAAATATTCGCCATACCAGAACATCAGGAAGGGCGTAAAATACCCGCCGATCTTCCTCTATTTGTCGACCAAGGACGACCGCGTCCACCCCGGCCACGCGCGCAAATTCGCCGCGCGACTGAAGGAACTCGGCAATCGCGTCTATTATCACGAATATATGGAGGGCGGCCATTCGGTCGGCGCCGACCATGCCGAAGACGCGATCCGCGCCGCGATGCTTCACGCCTTTCTGCTGCGCGAACTGGTCGAGAAGAAGTAAAGTAATAGCGCCGTAAAGTTAACCCCCTAGTATCGATTCGATTTTTCTGAGACGATGCTCCGTTCGCGCGAGTCGCGACCGTTGGCGTTCGATGCCGGACCAGGACATCGCGGCCAACTTGATAGTCAGGGGGCTGACATGAAAATCGATGCATATGACACGGCCACATTGGGTGGCCGGGCGAACAAGGCGTTGCCGGGCGACAACCAGTCGGCGGGCCGTCAAACCCTTTCGTCGCGCCAAAGCGACACCGCAGCGCAGGCAGCGAAACCGGGCGCCACGGACGGCGGCGCCGTCGATGCCGGACCGATCTTTACCGTCGGCTGGGGTGACTCCAAGTCCGCGCTGTCGGCCACCCACCTGTCCACCCTGACGTCGGCCGGCATGGTCGCCGCCGACGCCGATTTCGGCAAATTGCAGTTCGGCCTCGGCGACCTGTTCGTCGAATCGAGCCTCGCGGTGATGGGGCTGAACGACGCCGCGCGTGCCAGCGCGCTCGCCGATTTTCAGAGCAGCAACAGCATCGCCCCGGTCGTCGAGGGCTATGTCGCGATCGACGCGACCGCACTCGACGGCAATGGTACGGCCTTGCTCGCGCAGCTCGAAGCGCTCGGCTTCGAAGGCGGCATCGCCTATGGCGCGCTCGTCGGCGGTTATATTCCGCTCAGCGCGATCGACGATCTGGCGGCGCTCGCCAACCTGAATTTCGCGCGGCCGGCCTATTCGATGTCGAGCGCCGGTTCGGTGCAAAGCCAGAACGTCTTTTCGGGCAACGCCGACCTGGTCCAGAATCATTACGGCCTCGACGGCAGTGGTGTGAAGATCGGCTTCATCTCCGACAGCTTCAACACCGCGACGCTGACCACCACGGGCGCCGCGCTGACCATCCATTATGCGCAGGACATCGCCAGCGGCGACCTGCCCGCCGGGGTGGAGGTGCTGCTCGACAGCACCCTCGCCCAGAACCGCGACGAAGGCCGCGCGATGATGCAGCTCGCGCACGACATCGCGCCGGGCGCGACTCTGTCGTTCCACACCGCGCAGGGCGGTCAGGCGGTGTTCGCCGCCGGCATCCAGGCGCTCGCCGATGCCGGCGCCCATATTATCGTCGACGACATCATCTATTTTGCCGAACCGATGTTCCAGGACGGCATCATCGCACAGGCGGTCGATGCGGTGACGACGGGCGGCGTCCAATATTTCTCGTCGGCGGGCAATCAGGCGCAGCGCTCCTATGAATCGGTGTTCCGCGATTCGGGCGAGACCTTTACCGCCAACGGCATCACCTATCGCCTGCACGATTTCGATCCCGGCGCCGGGATCGATTCGACCCAGTTGATGTCGCAGACCGGCTCGGTCATCTACGACCTGCAATGGGCGCAATCCTTCTTCTCGGCGAGCGGGGTCGGCGGGAATTCCGACCTGGCGCTTATCTTCCGCCAGACCAACGGCACGGTGATCACGATCATCGACAGCAACAATATCAACGCCGACGCCCTCGAACTCGCGCAGTTGAACGGCAATGGCAGCTTCACCCTCTCGATCGGCGTCGATCCTGTCGGCACCAATCCGACCTTCATCAAATATGTCACCTTCGGCGGCACCTGGTCGGCGAGCGAATATGCCACCAACAGCTCGACCTCGTTCGGCCATTCCAACGCGGCAGGCGCGATCGGCGTCGCGGCGGCGGACTGGTTCAACACCCCCGCCTTTGGCCAGACCCCGCCGCTGGGCGAAAACTTCACCTCGCGCGGCGGTCAGCAAATCTATTTCGACACCGACGGCAATGCGCTGGCGACGCCCGAGACGCGCACCACCGTCGACATCACGATGGCCGACGGCGGCAACAACACCTTCTTCGGCAGCGACATCAGCAGCGACCTCGACACCTTGCCCAATTTCTACGGCACGTCGGCGGCGGCGCCTAATGCCGCCGCGATCGCCGCGCTGCTGCTTCAAGCGGCGCCGAATGCGACCCCGGTGCAAATCCAGGCCGCGCTCGAAACGACCGCGATCGATATCCAGGCGCTCGCCACCGGCCGCCCGACCCACAACATCGGCGTGCTCACGGGCACGGGTTACGACATCGACACAGGCTGGGGGCTGATCCAGGCCGATGCCGCGCTGGAAGCGCTGATCGGCGCCCGGGCGACGGCGGTCGGCGAAACGACGCAGGTTCGCGAGAATGTGACCGTCAGCGGCAATCTGATCGCCAACGATATCGTGGCATCGGGTGGCCAGTCCGCGGTCGTCCGCTCGGTCAATGGCGACGTGATCACCTTCGGCACCCCGATCACCTTGCCTTCGGGCGCGCTGCTGACGGTGAACAGCGACGGGACCTATACCTACGACCCGAACCACAAGTTCGACTATCTGATCAAGAACACGCTGGCGATACAGCTCGGCGCGGCCAACGGCTATGTACCCGACACCTTCACCTATGGCCTGGTCGGCGGGTCGACCGCCACGGTCACCGTGATGGTCCGCGGTCTCGAAGGCCCGGGCGACGAACTGCATGGCAATGGCGCCAACAATGTCATCACCGGCACCACGGCCAACGACATCTTCAACCTGTCGCAAGGCGGCGACGACACCGTGTCGGGGCTTGTCGGCAACGACCTCTTCTACTTCGGTGCCGCGATGACCGCCGCGGATCGGGTCAATGGCGGCGGCCACACCGACACACTTGTGCTGCAGGGCAATTACAGCGCGGGCCTGACCTTCGCCGCGACCAGCTTGGTCAGTATCGAGCGCATCAATCTGTTGTCGGGCAGCGACACGAGCTTCCGCGATACCGCCGGAAACAGCTACAGCTACGTGATCACGACCGTCGACGGCAATGTCGCCAGCGGCGCGCAGCTGATCGTCGATGCCAAGCCGCTTGGGGCAACCGAGACCCTGAACTTCGACGGGTCGGCCGAGACCAACGGGTTTTTTGTGCTGCGCGGCGGGGATGGCAACGACATCATGGTCGGCGGCCAGGGCAACGACCAGTTCGCCGGCCGCGGCGGCGCCGACATCTTCCGCTTCTTCGCGGATTCGGGCCAGGATCTGATCACCGATTTCTTGTCGGGAACCGACAGGATCGACCTCTCGCAGCGCGGATTCCTGGACTATCAGGCTGTGATCGATGCGACCCAGGATGTCGGTGGCAACGCGGTTATCGATCTGGGCGGCGGCGATCTGGTGACGCTGCGCGGCGTGACCAAGGCGCAATTGCAGTCGGGCGATTTCATCTATGCCAGCCCGGCGGCGCAGGGTGCGGCGGCGGGCGACCTGCTGATGGGGTCCGGCGGCTGGGGTGGCGACTGGGGCGGCGACCTGTTCCTGGCGCCCGTCGGCTCCGGCACGACCGGGCACGATAATCTGGTGTTCGATACCGGCGGATTTGCCTCGCATTGGACGGCGGATACCGCACCCGATCAATGGACCGACTGGCAGATTGGATTGCAGCGGCACGACATCCACCTGTTCTGACGCGAAGGCGCCGATCGCGACGGACGGTGCCGCGACCATAGGGGTCAGAAGGTCAGCACGACCTTCGTCCCCGGCGCGGCGTCGCCGATCTCCATCCGCCCCTCGTGCAGCGCAACGATCGCCGCGACGAGCGCGAGGCCCAGCCCGGTGCCCGGCCGCCCCGCCGTCTCGGGCAGGCGGAAAAATCGCTCCTTCACCCGCTCGCGATAGGCGGGCGCGATCCCCGGCCCGCGGTCGCTGATCGCGACCCGGATCCGGCCGTCAACCGCATCGGCCTCGACACGGATGCTGCCGCCCTCGCCGCCATATTTGACCGCATTGTCGAGCAGGTTCGAAATCGCCTGGAACAACAGATTGCGGTCGGCCTCCATGGTCAGCCCCGGTGCGATCCGCGCCGCGATCGTCTGGGCATGGTCCTCGGCGTCGGGTCCGTGCAGTTCGACCGCGTCGGCGAGCAACAGCGACAGGTCGACCGGCTTCGTGCCCGCGAAATGCCGCCCGCTCTCGATCCGCGCGATCCGCAGCAGCGCGTCGAAGATCGCCTGCAACCGTTCGGCTTCGGCGACCGCCTGCTCGGCGAGCCGCTCGCGCTCGGCGTCGTTGTCGGCGGTGCGCAGTTCGTCAAGGTCGGCGTGAAGCCGCGCCAACGGGGTGCGCAGTTCGTGCGCGACATTGTCCGACACCCGCCGCACCGACTCGACCGCTTCCTCGATCCGCCCGAGCATCAGGTTGAGCGTTTCGGCCAGTTCGTCGAAATCGTCGCCGGTCCCGCGCAGCGGGATACGCTCGGTCAGGCTGCCCGCCATCACGTGCCGCGCGGTGCGGGTCACCGCGTCGATGCGGCGGCTGATCGCCGCGCCCATCGCCAGGCTGCCACCGACCGCGAGCAGCGCCGCGATCGCGATCATCCACGCCGAATTGAGCGTGAACATCTCGTCGCGATCGTCGATTTCCTCGACATCGCGCCCGACGATGAGGCGCGCGCCGTCGGCCAGGCGGCGCTCGACGACCAGCGCTTCGAAATCAATCTCCTGCCCTTCGAAATAAAGGTCGGCCTCCAGCAATTGCCATCCCGCGATCTGCTCGCGCGGCCAGCTCGGCAGATTGGCCGTCGCGACGACGCCGCCGCTACCCACCAGCGCGTGGAAGGCGCGCGTCTTTCCGGTCCCTTCGCGCCGCCGGTCGAGCGCCCGGATCAACGCCGCGCGCCCTTCGTCCGCGTCGACGCGAACCAGCGCCGCGGCTTCGGCTCGCACCCGGTCGGCTTCGGCGGTCATCGGGCGATGGACGCCGATCCACCAGGCGGTGCCGAACAGCAGCGCCAGCGACGTCACGAACAGCGCGACATAGATCAGCCCGAGCCGAAAGGTCAGGCTGCGCAGGACGCGTCGCAGGCGCCCGCCGCTCATCCCGCGCGCATCAGATAACCGGTGCCCCGCACCGTGTGGATCAGCGCCGCGTCGAAGCCGCGATCGACCTTTTGCCTTAACCGGCTGACGTGCTGGTCGATGATGTTGGTCTGCGGGTCGAACTGATAGTCCCACACATGTTCGAGCAGCATCGACCGGGTCACCACCCGTCCCTCGTTGCGCGCGAGATAGGTCAGGATGCGATATTCGCGCGTCGTCAGGTCGATCGGCTTGCCCTGCCGCTTCACCTGCTGGCCGAGCATGTCGATCTCGAGGTCGCCGACCGCGAGCCGGGTTTCGGCGACGATCGCCGGCCCGCGCCGCGCGAGCACGTCGACGCGCGCGAGCAGTTCGGACATCGCGAAGGGTTTGGTCAGATAATCGTCGCCCCCGGCGCGCAGCCCGGCGACGCGCTCGTCGACCTCGCCCAGCGCGCTCAGGAACAGGATCGGCGTCGCGTCGCCCGTCGCGCGGATCGTCTGCACGATCGTCAGCCCATCGACATGGGGCAGCATACGGTCGACGATGATCAGGTCGAAACCGTCGGTGGTGGCGCGGATCAGCCCGGCGCGGCCGTCTGCTTCGTGCGTGACGACATGCCCGGCGCTTTTAAGCCCCTTGCCGATATGCTCCGCGACACGGGCATCGTCCTCGATCACCAGGATTTGCATCCTCTTCCCTTAGGCAAGCGGGCGGCGCACCGCCACGCTTTCGAACATTTGATTTTCGTCATCTTTGCCCCGCGATGCCGAACATGGCCAAAATCAAATCTTCGGCCCACCAAGGCGATAACCGCCGCCGCCATGGCTCGCTCCGGACAAGGAGCAGAACATGGGTCGGGCGGAAATGCATATCGCGGCGCGGACGCCGCAAGCCGTCATCGCGCCGGCCCCGGCCCGGCTGTCGGTCTTCGACCTCGACCGCACCCTCTCGATCCTGCCGACCTACACCCCCTTCCTCTTCTTCGCGGCGCGCACGCGGGCGCCGTGGCGGCTGTTGCTCGTGCCGCTGCTGCTGCCGCTCGCGCTGCTCTATGCGCTGAAGCTGCTGCCGCGTTGCCGGATGAAGCAGGCGATGCACCGTGTCGCGCTTGGCCGCGCCCTGCCCGAGCGCGCAGCCGCGCGCCTCGCTGATGATTTTGCCCGGCACCTCGTCGCGCGCGGCCTCTATCGCCAGGGCCTCGCGCTGATCGAGCACGAACGCGCCGCCGGTCGCCGCATCCTGCTCGCGACCGCGGCGCCGCATTTCTACACCGCCGCACTCGCCCGCCGGCTCGGCATCGGCGACGTCGTCGCGACGGGTTCGTCATGGCGCGACGGCCACCTCGTCCCCGCCATCACCGGCACCAATTGCTACGGCGCCGACAAATGCGCGATGGTTCAGGCCTTTCTCGCGCGCGCCGGCATCGATCGCGACGCCGCGCATATCCGCTTCTTTTCGGACCACGCCTCCGACCTGCCGCTCTTCGACCTCTGCGACGAGCCCGTCGCGGTGAACCCCTCGCCCCGGCTTGCCGCCATCGCCGCCGCGCGCGGCTGGCCGGTGCTCGACTGGCGCAAGCCCAAGGACTGACCCCATGCGCATCGGTTTCCTGTTCAACCACAGCGGCGGCCATCAGGTCGCCCACGCCCTCCCCGTCGCGCTGGCGCTCCGCCGCCTGTCGAACCGCGCCGACATCCGCATCCTCGTCTCCGCGGGCAGCGAGGCCGAGGTGACCCGCCTCGTCGATCGCGAAGCGGGGCCGCGCCCCGACATCGTCCGCCTGCGCCCGGCATCGCGTCTGGCCCGGGCCACGCACCGAGCCAGCGGCCGCGCGCTCCCCACCGACAGCCTCTCGGTCCTCCGCCGCAACCTCGACCATTTCCGCGACCTAGACGCGCTCGTCGTCCCCGAAAAAACCTCGCTGCTGCTCAAGACGCATTTCGGGCTCGACAATCTCAAGCTGGTCCACACCCGCCACGGCGCCGGTGACCGCGCCATCGGCTTCGACAAGGCGAGCGGCAAGTTCGACCTCGTGCTGATGTCGGGCGCGAAGATCCGCGACCGGCTGGCCGACGCCGGACTGCTGCGCGAGGACGGCCATGCGATCGTCGGCTATCCCAAATTCGACCTGCCGCCGCGCAGCCCGCGCCCGCGCCTGTTCGTCAAAGACCGGCCGACCGTTCTCTATAATCCGCACCCTTCGCCCGCGCTGTCCAGTTGGTACCGCATGGGGCCGCAGATCCTCGACTGGTTCGCGCGGAGCAACCAGTATAACCTGATCTTCGCGCCGCACGTCATGCTGTTCCAAAAACGGGTGACCGCGTCGCTGTCTCCCTTCGCGCTCGGCTGGAACCGGCTGCCCGATCCCGCGCATTACGACCGCGACCATATGCTGATCGACACCGGCAGCCCGGCCAGCCTCGACATGACCTATACCGACGCCGCCGACATCTACCTCGGCGACGCGAGCAGCCAGGTTTATGAGTTTCTCCGCCGTCCGCGCCCCTGCGTCTTCCTCAACCCGCGCGGCCACGCCTGGCGCGGCAATCAGGATTTCGCGCATTGGCAGGCAGGTCCGGTGGTCGAGACGCTCGAGGATTTCGCCGCCGCCTTCGAAGAGGTGCCGTTGCTCGACCCCGCCGACCGCCAACGCCAGCGCGACCAGTTCGCCTATAGCTTCGACCTCGACGCGCGCCCGTCGTCCGAGCGTGCAGCGACCGCAATCCTCGATTTCATGGGGCGCGCATGACCGGCCTCGTCGCCCCCTCGCCCGTCGGCGCTTTCATCGAATATGGCCTGTTCAAGACGCTCGCCAAATGGCGCGCCCGGCTGTTGTCGGCGCTCCGCCGCACCGCTGCCGACCCGGTGCGCACCCGCTACGGCGTGCTGATGCGCGCCAACTGGCGCGACCGCACCTTCCAATATTGCTATCATGCCACCTATGGGCGCGTCCTTGCCGACTATCTGGCGGACCAGCGCCGCCCCTTTTCTTTCGTCGACATCGGCGCCAACCAGGGGCTCTACAGCCTGATCGCCGCCGCCAATCCGCATTGCCGCACGGTCACCGCCTTCGAACCCGTCGCCGCGACGTTCGCGCGGCTGGCCGACAATATCGCGCTCAACGGCGACAGCGAAAAAGTGTGCGCCGTCGATGCCGCGGTCTCGCTCGAATCCGGCACCGCGACGATCGCCACCGACGCCGCGCACAGCGGCACGGCCAGCCTGCGCCACGGCGGCGCGGGCGGCGAAACGATCCGCATCCTCGGCATCGCCGATGTCGACGCGGCAATCGACGAACGTTTCCCGCTGGTCGTCAAGGTCGACGTCGAGGGACATGAGGAAACCGTGATCGAAGCCCTGGCGGCCTCGACGCACCTGCCGCGCATCGCCGCGATCTTCTATGAGGTCGACCGCCGCTGGACCGACGCGGCGGCGATCGAGGCCCGGCTGCGCGGCGCGGGCTTTGCTCGCTTCACCCGCTATGGCTTCGGGCGGCACTATGACGTGCTGGCGGAGCGCGCCTCATAGGCCCAGCAGCCAGCCCGCGACCCCGCCCGCCAGCACCAGCGCCGGAATCACGAACTTGCCCTTCAATTTCCACACCAGAACCAGCGCGACCGCGAAGATCAGCACCGGCGCCACGAACCCCGACGCGCGCTCGGCGGTCGACCAGCCGAGTTGGACCAAAGTCGCCGCGATGACCCCGACGACCGCGGCCGCAACGCCCGCGAGCACGCGGTGCAACGCCGGATGTTCGACCACCGCCTCCAGCCGCTCGAAAAAGATCATCGAGAAGGCGAAGGCGGGCAGGAACATGCCGATGGTGATCGCGATCGCACCGCTGAACCCGCCGGCGACATAGCCCGCGAAGGTCGCGAAGATGACGAGCGGCGCCGGCAGGATGCCCGCCAGCGCGACGCCGTCGAGGAACGAACCATCGGACAGCCAGCCGCGCCCGACCGTGTCGGCGCGCACATAGGGAATGGCGGTATAGGCGCCGCCAAAGGTCAGCAGCCCACCCTTCAGTCCCGCGATGAACAGGGCGAGCGTCGTCGCGGGTCCCGCAGCCGCCACGGCCGCCGCGGGGTGGAACCCATTGGATGCCGGGATGACCCACGCCAGCGCCGCCGCCGCGACAAGCACGAGCGCGGCAAGTGCCTTGCGTTCCGACAACGCATAGACCAGCCCGCCGGCCAGCAAAGGGATCCAGAACGGCACGCCGGCCAGCGTTGTCGCGAAGCTGACCCCCGCGATGATCCAGAGCAGCCTGTCCTCGAGGATATGGCCGCCGATCCGCTGCACCGCGCGCAGGATGATCGCGAGCACGGCGACCTGGATGCCGAAAAAGATGCTCGCCGTCCCCGGCTGGCCGACGATCCAGCTGTCGTAGAGCCAGGCGGCGAGCAGCATCAGGAAAAAGCCCGGCAGCATGAACCCCAGTCCCGCGAGCAGCCCGCCGATCCGCCCGCGCGCGACCATGCCGAGGTGGACGCACAACTCATGCGCCTCGGGCCCGGGCAAGACCTGCATCACCGCGAGCAGCCGGTTGAAACGCACCGAGGAGATCCAGCGCTCCTCCTCGACGAGCACCTGGCGCACCATCGCGATCTGCGCGACCGGCCCGCCGAATGCGAGGAAGCCGAAGCGCAGGAACTTCAGGAACAGCCGAAAAAGGCTGAGCGAAGGGGGAGAAGGTTCGAGAGTCGTCATGCCAAGCGCGCTCCTGCCGCAAAATGCGGCCCGTGGAGCGGAGCTTGGGCGGCAAGCCGCCTGGACGGGCGTCCGCGTTTGCCCGTTCGCTTCCTTTATCACGACGTTCCGTGAAGGAAATATAGTCTTGCTATCGCGGCTGCGAGTTTGGCTTGGGTTTGCCATACCTTCGGCCGAAGATACTCGGCAAATTGACCATGGGTCGCGCCGGCTTTTCGTTTAGAGTGACCCAATCTCATCATCAGCGGGAGGCGATCTTGGCCCATTTGTTCACTCCGATCGACATCGGCGCATTATCGCTGTCCAACCGCATCGTCATCGCCCCGATGTGCCAATATTCCGCCGAAGATGGCTGCATGACCGACTGGCATCTGATTCACCTCGGCCAGCTTGCGATGTCGGGCGCCGGCGCGCTGACGATCGAGGCGACCGCGGTGACGCCCGAAGGGCGGATCAGCTACGCCGACGTCGGCCTCTATGACGACGCGACCGAAGCCGCGATGGCGCGGGTGCTGTCGGCGGTGCGTCGATGGTCCGACATTCCCGTCGCGATCCAGCTCGCCCATGCCGGGCGCAAGGCGAGCACCGCGAAGCCATGGGACGGCGGCGGCCAGATCGCCCCCGGCCATGCGAATGGCTGGCAAACGCTGGCGCCATCGGCGATCCCCTTCCTCGACGCGGAGAATGCGCCCGTCGCGCTCGACCAGCCCGGTCTCGACCGCATTCGCACCGCCTTCGCAGACGCCGCGCAGCGCTCAGCCCGTCTCGGGATCGATGCCGTGCAACTCCACGCCGCGCACGGCTATATGCTCCACCAGTTCCTGTCGCCGCTGTCGAACCGCCGCGACGATTCCTATGGCGGCAGCCTCGAAAACCGGATGCGCTTCCCGCTCGAAATCTTCGATGCGGTGCGCGCTGCCTTTGGCGGGCCGGTCACCGTCCGCGTGTCGGGGACCGACTGGGTCGACGGCGGCTGGACGATCGAAGAAACGATCGCCTTCGCGCAAGCTCTCGAAACGCGCGGCTGCGCGGGCATCAACGTGTCGAGCGGCGGGCTGCATCCGGCGCAGCAAATCGCGCTGTCGCCGGGGTATCAGGTGCCGCTCGCGCGCCGGGTCAAGGATGCGGTCGCGATGCCGGTGATCGCGGTCGGGCTGATCACCGACGCCGCGCAGGCCGAGGCGATCGTCGCGAACGACGATGCCGACATGGTCGCGATCGCGCGCGCCGCGCTCTATGACCCGCGCTGGCCGTGGCACGCCGCCGCCGCGCTGGGCGCGACGATCGCGGTGCCGCCGCAATATGAACGCAGCGAACCGCGCGAGCATCGCGGGCTGTACCGGATCGAGCGGGGTTAAACCCCCATCATGCCCGCGGTGGTCGCGCCGTCGATGACATAGTCGGCGCCCGAGATGAAACCCGCCTCGTCGCTCGCGAGGAACGCGACGAGCGCGCTCACCTCATCGAGCTGCGCCATGCGCTTCATCGGCGCCATGCCCTCGAATGCCGCGCGCGCGGCGGCGGGGTCGGGCGAACGGTCGATGACGCCGCGGATCATGTCGGTTTCGACGACGCCCGGCAGGACCGCGTTGACGCGAATCTTGTATCCCTTGCCCGCGCAATGGATCGCCGCCGATTTGACGAGCGCGACGACCGCGGCCTTGGTCACCGAGTAAGCGGCATAATTGCCCATCGCGCGGTGGGCGTTCATCGACGAATTGACGATGATCGATCCTGCCGCGCCGCCGGGATTCCGCGCCATCGCGCGAATCGCGTGCTGGACGGTCAGCATCACCCCGGTCTGGTTGACCGCGACGATATGGTTCCACGCGGCGATGTCGATATCCTCGACGCTCGCGTCGCCCGCCTCGGTCCCGGCATTGGCGAAGGCGATGTCGAGCCGGCCATATTCGGCCTCGATATCGGCCATCAGCGCGGGCCATGCCGCGGCGTCCTCGACGCGGTGGGTGCGGAAGATCGCGCCGGTGTCGGCTTCGACCTTCGCCGCTGCCGCAGCGTTCGAGCCGGTGAAGACGACGCGCGCGCCTTCGTTCGCCAGCCGTGCCACCGCCGCCGCGCCGATCCCGCTCGTCCCGCCGGTGACCAAAGCCACCCTGCCTTGCAGTCGTTGCTGCATCGCGCTTCTCCTCTCGCCTGCCCTCTTGCCAGTTTCAGCGCGAACGGGAACCTATCAATACAGCAAGGTGACGCCTGCGGATCATGCCCGCATGATGGCGCCATAACAGGAGGAGAGGACCGACGATGAGCGACAGCGAACATCCGCCCCGCATCGATTGCGTGCTGATCTGCGGCGGCGTCTGGCACGACATGGATTTCGCGCGGCTCGAACTGCTCCAGCTGCTCGCCGAGGACCCGCGCATCCGCACCCGGGTGTTCGAAAATTACGACAATATCGCCGCGATCGAGGCCGCCGATATCCTCATCAGCTATACCTGCGACGTCACCCCGTCGCTGCCGGCGCAGGAGGCGCTGCGCGACTGGCTGAAGCGCGGCGGACGCTGGTATGCGCTGCACGGCACCAATTCGATCCTGCGCCTGCTCGATACCGGCGTCTGGGACGCGCCGCGCTGGGCGCCGCTGATGATGGACCTGCTCGGCTCGCAGTTCATCACCCACCCCGCGATCGAACCCTATACGGTGCGCGTCGCCGACCCCGAACACGCGCTGACCAAAGGCATCGAACCCTTCGAGACCACCGACGAACTTTATCACCTCGAAACACATGGCGACCTGCATGTGCTGCTCGACACCGAGTGCACCGGGCCGGGCACCGGCTTCGTCGAGGCCGAGGATGCGCCGGGAACCTATCCGGTCTTCTACATCAAACAGCATGGCGCGGGCGCGGTGCTGTACCTCACGCTCGGCCATTGCCGGGGGCATTACGACCTGCAGCCGATGATGGACTGGTGGCCGACGGTCGATCGCTGCGCGTGGGACCTGCCGGTCTTTTACGACCTGCTGCGCCGCGGGATCGGTTGGCTGAAAGAGCGCGAGAGCGTTTGAGGCTCAACCACTTCGTCATTGCGAGCGCAGCGAAGCAATCCAGAGTTGCGTAAACCGCTCTGGATTGCTTCGCTGCGCTCGCGATGACGGGTCTAAGCCACCGCCCGCAATCGCCGCCGATCCTCGTGGATCAGCCCCGCCGCGCGGAGTGCCAGCGCCATCGCGGGGGCGTTGGTGTTGCCGGTCACCGGCGACGGCATCACCGAACAGTCGACGACGCGCAGACCCCCGACGCCGTTGACGCGCAGCCGCGCATCGGTAACCGCGCGATTGTCGCTGCCCATCCGGCACGTACCGACCCCGTGCAGCCCGCAGGTCGCGAGCCGGCGGAAGGCGGCAAGGATTTCAGCGTCGCTCTGCACCGCCGCACCGGGCAGCAATTCGCGCTCGACCAGATCGGCGAGCGCGGGCTGCGCCATATAGCGTCGCATCGCATGGACCGCCGCGATTGCCGTTCGCTCATCTTCCTTGGTCGATAGCCAGTTGGGCTTGATATCGGGCGCGGCATCGCTGCCGGGACCAGCGATCAGGATGCTGCCCTCGCTGGTCAGCCGCAGCAACTGGCCATAAATGGTCATCCCCGGCTTGCGGTCGATGGTGCTGAGCGGCACCGGATGCTTGTCGTCGCCGAGCGCGAAGGTGTAGCCGCCGAGATAGAGCTGCAGGTCGGGCCGGCCGTCGCGGCTGGTCAGGTTGAGGAAGGCGCCGACCTCGAACGGCCCGGTCGCCATGATGCCGCCGCGCGTCAGCAGATATTGCGCCATCGCGCGCGCCAGGCCGAGGCCGTAAAAGCTGCGGTTGCTGCCCACATCGCGCGACAGCCGGTGCGGCATGCTGAACCCCAGATGTTCGCGCAGCCGTCCGCCGACGTCGGGCGAATCGAACACCGGCTCGACCCCGGCGGCGCGCAGCACGTCGGCGGGACCGATCCCCGACCGCTGCAGCAGCAACGGGCTTTCGAGCGTCCCGCCACAGACGATGACCTCGCCGCCGCAATCGAAGCGGCGCGGTTGACCCGCAACCTTCGCCTCCACGCCCGTCACGCGTCCATTCTCGACGACCAGCCGTTCGGCCATGGCATGCGTCACGACATGCAGGTTCGGCCGCTTCTTCGCCCGCGCGAGGAAAGTCGTCGCCGCGCTCTCACGGCGCCCGCGCCGGACATTGTGCGCGTAAAAGCCGACCCGGTCGGACGTCGACGCATTGAGGTCGTCGACCGGCTTCAACCCCATCTCCATCCCCGCCTGCACCATCGTCTCGGCGAGCGGATAGCTGTGGATCTTCGGCGTGACCCCGACCGGGCCACCCTGCCCGCGCATTTCACTCGCGCCCAGCCCATGGTCCTCAAGGCTGCGAAAGGCGTCGGTCATCGCGGCGCCGGTCCAGCCGGTGCATCCGAGTTTTTCCCATTCGTCATAGTCGGCGGGCTCGCCGCGGCTCCAGATCATGCCGTTGACCGCCGACGATCCGCCCAGCCCCTTGCCGCGGATCCATACCTCGCCCGGCGCGCCGCCGTCGCCGCGTGGCTGCGACACGCCATATGCCCAGATATGGTCGGGATTGGTGACGAGCTTCGCCACCCCCTTCGGGATCGCGACCCAGCGGCTGTCGTTGCGGCCGCCGGCTTCGAGCAGCAGCACGCGGACGTCGGGATCGGCGCTCAATTGTTCTGCCATCACGCAGCCCGCCGATCCCGCGCCGACGACGATGTAATCCCAGCTTTCCGCCATGGCGCCTCTCCTCGCGTCCGACCTGACAGCGCCGCGGCACGCTCGCACCTAGCGCAATAAATAGTCCCCTCGGGTCGCCGGCGGCATGATAGTGGCCGCATAAACAGGGAGGATGGCATGGCAGAGGATCGCGGGCGGATCGCCGGCAAGACGGCGTTCGTCACCGGCGGCGCATCGGGGCTGGGTCTCGACATCGTCCGCCGCTTCGTCGCCGAAGGCGCCAGCGTCGTGATCGCCGACATCGACGCCGCCGCGGGCGAGGCGCTCGCCGCCGAACTCGGCCAGCGTTTCGTGAAACTCGACGTGTCGAACGAAGGGGACTGGCTCGCCGCGCTCGGCCCCTGCGACCGGATCGACATCCTCGTCAACAATGCCGGCATCACCACCATGGGTTCGATCGAGGACCTGACGCTCGCGGCCTTTCGCCACGAATTCGCCGTCGATGTCGACGGTGTCTTTCTCGGCTGCAAGCACATCATTCCGAAGATGAAGGATCATGGCGGGTCGGTGATCAACATGTCGTCGATGTGCGGGGTGCGGGCGCAGGCCGACCTAGCCGGCTATAATGCGGCCAAGGCGGCGGTCACCCACCTCACCAAGTCGGTCGCGCTCCATTATGCCGCCAAAGGCTATGGCATCCGCTGCAACTCGGTACATCCCGGGGCGATCCACACCGCGATGATCGACAAGGTGATGGCTCAGGTCGACGATCCCGAAGCGCTCTACGCCGGTTTCGTCGCCACACATCCCGTCGGCAGGCTTGGCAAGCCCGAAGAAGTCTCGTCGATCGTCCTCTATCTCGCTTCCGACGAGTCCGCCTTTGCGACCGGCGCCGAATTTCGCATCGACGGCGGCAGTTCGCTCTGATGGCGGGGCGTCTGGAAAGCCGCACCGCGCTCGTCACCGGCGCCGGTTCCGGGATCGGGCGGGCGATCGCCAGGCGCCTCGCCGCCGACGGCGCGCGGGTGCTGACGACCGACCGCGCCGGCGAGGTCGACATCGTCGCCGATGTCACCGATCCGGGCGCCAGCGCGCATTTCATTGCCGAAGCCGAAGCGCGTTTCGGCGGGCTCGACATCCTGATCCCCTGCGCGGGCATCACCGGCATGCAGCCGCTCGACGATCACAGCGATGAATTTTTCGACCAGATGATGGCGGTCAACGTCACCGCGGTTTTCCGGCTCGTCCGCGACGCATTGCCGCTGCTCAAACGCTCGCCGCACGGCCGGATCATCCTGATCGGGTCGGTGATGTCGAGTTTCGGCGAGGCGGGAATGACCGCCTACGGCGCGTCGAAACATGCGGTGCTGGGCATGGCCAAATCGATCGCCGCCGAGGTCGGTGCCCATGGCATCACCGCCAACTGCATCCAGCCCGGCGCGATCGATACGCCGATGACCGCGCCCGCCTTTGGCGCCATGCCCGCGTTCAAGCAGCACTGGATCGACAAGGCGGCGCTCGGGCGGCTTGGCCAGCCCGAAGATATTGCCGACGTCGCCGCGTTTCTGGCCTCCGACGACGCGCGTTTCATGTCGGGCCACGGGCTGTTTGTCGACGGAGGGTCGACACAAAGAACCTGAATTCAATGCGTTGACTGCCTTTACGGGACGCCTGATATTTTTGATGATTGTTCAAACCCGGCATAAAGCGGACCTTGCCTTCCAACGTGACCGACGAGCCTATGCGGCGGCACGAGAGGGAGGAAATCCGATGTCCACGCATGCCCGAATGCTGCCCGCCGTCTACGCCACGGTCTCGCTCGCCGCACTTGCCATCGCCACGCCGGCGTTCGCGCAGGACGCCCCCGCCGCCGACGACAGCGGCGGCGCGCTGCGCGAAATCGTCGTCACCGCGCAGAAGCGCTCCGAAAGCGTCCAGTCGATCCCGATCGCGGTCACCGCGCTCGATCAGACCGCGCTCGAATCGGCGACGATCGACGATATCCGTGACATCGCCGGCCGCGTTCCCAGCCTCGTCGTCGACTCGGTCGGCGCCGGGCCGAGCGCCGCCGCCATCTCGATCCGCGGCATCAGCTTCGAGGATATCGAGAAAAGCTTCGACCCCGCGGTCGGCGTCGTTGTCGACGGCGTCTTCATCGGCACCAACACCGGCCAGCTGCTCGACAGCTTCGACCTCGAACGCCTCGAAGTGCTGCGCGGTCCACAGGGCACGCTGTTCGGCCGCAACACCATCGGCGGCGTGATCAACGTCACCCGCACCAAACCGACCGACGATTTCGGCGTGCGCGGCCAGTTCGGCTATAGCCGCTTCGATACCAAGCGGGGGCGCCTGGTGGTCAACACCGGCACCCTCGGCGGCTTCATCGCGCTCAAGGCGTTCGGCTATTACGACAAGACCGACGGCTATTATTACAACGTCACCAAGGGCCGCCGCGAGGGTAAATATGAAACGCTGACCGGCGGCGTCACCGCGCTGATCACCCCCAGCGACGCGATCACCGCGCAGGTCACCTATCAGCACAGCCGCGAGCGCGGCGAAACGATCGCCGCGGCGCTGTCCGAAACCCGCCGCGACGTGATTTGCGCCGCGCCGGGTGCGCCGGGCTTTTCGCCGCTGACCGAGTGCAACCGCTCGTTGCTGCCCAACCGCGGCCTGTATACGACCTTCAGCAACATCGACGCGCCGGTTCGCAACGATGTCGACAGCATCACCGGCAATATCGACATCGACCTCAGCGACGCCATTACGCTTTCGTCGGTGACGGGCTACATCAAGAACAAGGAGTCGGTGACGCAGGATTTCGACGGCAGCTCGGCGAATTTCTTCGAAACCAAGCGCAACCAGAAATATCACCAGTTCAGCCAGGAACTTCGCCTGCTGGCCGATTTCGACATGGTGAACCTGCTCGTCGGCGGCTATTATTTCGACAGCGGCTACACGCTCGACCAGTCGACCAACTTCGGCGTCGTGCTCGGCGGCGGATCGACGGCGGTGCTGCGCCAATATGTCGATCATAGCGCGCGATCCTACGCCGGCTTCGCCGACGCGCAGATCAAGCTCAGCGACCAGTTCAAAGTGTCGCTCGGCGCCCGTTATACCGATGACAAAAAGACGATCTTCAACAATTACGGCCGCATCGGCGCGCTCGTCCGGATCACCCAGCCGACCTTCGACGGCACGACATGCGTCGCGGTGACCGGCACGATCAGCCCTGCGCCGGGGGTCGTCCTGCCCGCCTATAGCCCCGCCAACAATTGTTCGGGCAGCGACAGCTTCGGCAAGTTCACCTGGCGCGCCAATGCCGAATATACCTTCGAACCCGGCAAGCTCGCCTATGCCTCCTTCTCGCGCGGTTTCCGCTCGGGCGGCTTCAACGGCCGCGCGGCGTCGCCGACCTCGCTCGGGCCGTACCAGCCCGAAACGGTCGACGCCTATGAGGTCGGGCTGAAGGCCGACTGGCTCGACCGCACGCTGCGCACCAACCTCGCCTTCTACTACACCAAATATGACAACAAGCAGGAAGAGGTCGTCCAGCCCTCGCCGCCGGGATCGTCTAGCCCGCAGGAAACCGTGGTGCGCAACGCGTCGTCGGCCGACATCAAGGGGTTCGAGGCCGAGATCATCGCGCAAATGTCCGACGCGTTCAGCTTCAACGCTTCGTTCAGCTACACCGACGCCAATTACAAGAATTTCTTCAACGATGTCGTCGGCCTGACCCCGGGCAGCGCGCAGGATGGCATCCCCGACGACGTCTCGACGCTGACGCTGCGCCGCGCGCCCAAATTCGCATGGTCGGCGGGGCTGAACTACAGCAAGGAGATCGGGTCGGGCCGCTTCGACGCCTCGACGCTGCTGCGGTACCAGAGCAAATATGCCACCTGCATCGCGCCCAACAAGCCGATCACCCCCGGCGCGGTCACCAACGACAACCGCTGCTTCACCGAGGACCGCGAAAACCTGTCGGCGCAGATCGGTTATACCTTCCTGCTCGGCGACGATCGCGAGGTCAGCATGTCGCTGTTCGGGCGCAACCTGACCAACCACAAGGGGCTGTCATCGACCCTGCCGGTTGCCGGGCTCTTCACCTTCGGCGCGGCGCAGCAACCGCGCACCTATGGGGTCGAACTGGGCTTCCGTTTCTGACGGATTGAAACTTCCCGCCCCGGGCACGACGGGAAGAAAGGGGGAGCAAGGGGCGGCGCGTTGCACCGCCCCTTGTTCGATCAAGCCCAGCGAACCGCACAAGGACCAGCGATGACCCAGGCCTTTTTCGACCATCCCTATCTGTCAGGACACCACCAGCCGGTGCGGTTCGAGGGCACCGCCCCCGACCTGATCGTCGAGGGCGAGATTCCGGCCGACCTCGTCGGCGTCTTCTATCGCAACGGCCCCGAGCCGCTCTATCCGACGCGCGAGGGCGAGTATCACTGGTTCGACGGCGACGGCATGGTCTATGCCTTCCACATCGAAGGCGGCCGCGCGGCGATGCTCAACCGCTGGGTGCGGACCGAGAAATTCGAGCTGGAGAAAGCGGCGGGCAAGCGCCTGTTCGGGCTGTTCGGCAACCCGATGACCGCCGATCCCTCGGTCGCCGGCAAGCGCTACAACACCGCCAACACCAACATCATCGTCCATGGCGGCAAGCTGCTCGCGCTGATGGAAGGCGCGCCGGCGGTCCAACTCGACCCGCGCACGCTCGAGACTTTGGGCGAGGAACATTATGGCGGGACGATCACCACCACCTTCTCCGCCCATCCCAAGATCGACCATTTTACCGGCGAACTGATCAACATCGGCATGGCGATCAATGGCCCGATGGGCGCCCCGCAAATGCGCTACGACGTGATCGCCGCCGATGGCAGCGTCCGCAAGGCCGAAGTCATCGACATGCCGCACAACGCGCTGATGCACACCTTTTTCCTGACCGAAAACTGGGTCGTTTTCCCGGTCATTCCGATCGACGCCGACCTGGGCCGCTTCATGAAGGGCGGCCCGATGACCGCGTGGGTCAACGGCCGTCCGACAAAATTCGGGGTAATGCCGCGCGAAGGCAGCGCGAGCGATCTTCGCTGGTTCGATTATGAGCCGCGCCACATGTTCCACGAACTCAATGTCTGGGAACAGGACGGCAAGATCGTCGCCGACGTCGCCGCCGCCAACGGCACCGCGCTGTTTCCCGACGAAACGGGGGTGAAAAGGACGCATGGCGACACGCAGCAGAGCCTGCGCCGCTGGACGATCGATCCGGGCACCAACGGCCATGGGACATGGATCAGGGAAGAAATGCTCAACGACCGCGACATCCAGTTTCCGCGCCCCGACGACCGCTTCATGACGCGTGCCTCGCGCCACAGCTTCGCCAACATCAACCTCAACAGCCGCGACGGCCGCGCCGAGGGAATGGACGGTGTGCTGCGGTTCGACACGGTGAGCGGCCAGGAAGACTATTATCATTTCGGCAACGGCGCCTCGTGCGGCGAGATGATCTTCGCGCCCAGGGTCGGCGCGCAAGGCGAGGGCGACGGTTATGCGATGACGCTCGTCCACCGCGCCGGCGCCGCGACGAGCGAACTCGCGATCTTCGACGCGCTCGACATCGCGGCGGGTCCGGTCGCGATGGTGCAGATACCGTTCCGCGTCCCGTCGGGTTTCCATTGCAATTTCTACGCGGCTGACTCCATGCTCTACCGGCAGGCGCTCGGCGAAGGGCGCGCATAAATTCCTCCTCGTCATTGCGAGGAGCGAAGCGACGCGGCAATCCAGAGTGGCGTACGCAAGCTCTGGATTGCTTCGCTACGCTCGCAATGACGGGCCATGGGACGGGAGTTGGACGCAAGTGGATCAAAAGGTCGCAGCATTCGAGCGCGTCGCCGACGTCGCGCGGCGGAACGGGCGCGAACGCCCCGACAAGATTCTCTTCCATTTCGAAGGCCGCACAACGCGCTACGCCGACTTCGACGCGAACAGCAACCGCGCCGCGAACGGCCTGATCGCGCTCGGGCTGAAACCCGACGACCGCGTCGCCTATCTCGGCAAGAACAGCGACCTCTATTTCGAAGCGGTGATGGCGGTGGCCAAGGCCGGCGGGGTGATGACTCCGGTCAACTGGCGCCTCGCGGTGCCCGAGATCGCGTGGATCATCGCCGATTGCGACGCGCGTTTCCTGCTGGTCGGCCCCGAATTCACCGATCTGGTCGCGACAAACCGGGATACTTTTCCCGGCATCGACCATGTCATCGCGACCGAAGGCGCGGCGAGCGGCTTCGCCGACTACCGCAGCTGGCGCGATGGCTTTCCCGACACCGACCCCGATATCGCGCGCGGCGAAACCGACGCGGTGATCCAGATGTACACCTCGGGCACCACCGGAAAACCCAAGGGCGCGGTGCTCACGAACGGGTCGGTGCTGCGCTCGAAGCTCGACCGCGACCCCGCGCTTCAGGCCGATTGGGAGCGCTGGGACGAAGACGACGTCGGGCTCGTCGCCATGCCCAGCTTCCATATCGGCGGCACCGGTTACGGCATCACCGTGATGACCAATGGCGCCACCGGCGTCATCACCCGCGAATTCGACCCCGGCGGAGTGCTCGACCTGATCGAGGCCCACGGCATCTCGAAAATCTTCATGGTCCCCGCGGCGATGCAGATCATCGTCAATCAGCCGCGCGCCCGCGAGGTCGATTTCTCGCGCCTCCGCCACATCGCCTATGGCGCCTCGCCGATCCCGCTCGACCTGCTGCGCCAGTGTATCGACATCTTCCAGTGCGGCTTTGTCCAGATGTACGGCATGACCGAAACGTCGGGCACCATCGCCGCGCTGCCACCCGAAGATCACGACCCGGCGGGCAACGAACGAATGCGCTCGGTCGGCAAGCCGCTGCGCGGAGTCGAGATGCGGGTGATCGACGGCAGCGGCAACGCCCTGCCCCCGCGCGAAATCGGCGAAATCGCGATCCGGGCGCAGGCGAACATGCGCGAATATTGGGGCCGGCCCGAAGCTACGGCGGAGACGATCGACGGTGACGGTTGGCTGCGCACCGGCGACGCCGGCTACACCGACGAGGACGGCTATTTCTACCTTCACGACCGAGTCAAGGACATGATCATCTCGGGCGGCGAAAATGTCTATCCGGCCGAGGTCGAGAATGCGATCTACGGCCACCCCGCGGTCGCCGACGTCGCGGTCGTCGGCGTCCCCGACGAGAAATGGGGCGAGGCGGTGAAGGCGTGCGTCGTGCTGAAGGACGGCGAGACCGCCGATGCCGCCGAGATCATCACCTGGGCGCGGACGCGGATCGCGGGTTACAAATGCCCCAAGTCGGTCGATTTCATCCCCGCGCTGCCGCGCAATCCGTCGGGCAAGATTTTGCGGCGCGAACTGCGCGCACCCTATTGGGAAGGCCGCGAGCGGCAAATCGGATAGCGCACCCCATATCGTCGTCATTGCGAGCGCAGCGAAGCAATCCAGAGTTGCGTAAACCGCTCTGGATTGCTTCGCTGCGCTCGCAATGACGAAGCTTATTATTGCGCCTGCAACTTCGCCATCGCCGCACCCACCGCCGCAGCAATATCATGCTCCTGCGGATTCCCCCGCAAAGCCAGCCCGCCATTGGGCTGCAAATTCTCGCCGGTCACGAACGCCTCGTCGCTCGCCAGCCACAGGCACGCATTCGCCACGTCCTGCGCGGTGTTGAGCCGCCCCAGCGGATAACGCGGCAAAAAGGCATCGACGAGCCCCGGGGTCGCGAACGCCCCCTCGGTCATCGGCGACTCGGTAAATGCCGGCGACACGATATTCGCGCGGATGCCCGCGGCGCCGAAATCATTGGCGACGCAGCGGATCAGCGCCTCCGACCCCGTCTTGGTGCCGATATAAGCCGCGTGATTGCCGATCGGCGATCGCGTCGTCGCCGACGAAATCTGGATGATCGACCCGCCGGTCGGATCGTTCGCCAGCATCGCGCCGACGAAGGCCTGGAGGAAATGATGCACCCCGGTGAACTGCAACGCGACGATGGCGTCCAGTTCCTCCTCGGTCACCTCGAGCAGCGGCTTGAGTAGCCCCCAGCCGCTCGCGTTCATCGCGATGTCGATCCCGCCCATCGCCGCCTTCGCCGCATCGGCGAGCGCAAAGACCGACGCCTTGTCGGTGATGTCACACAGCGCGGCGTGACCGCCGATCTCGGCCGCCAGCGCGTCGAGGGGTTCCCGCTTACGCCCCGCGACCATCACCGTCGCGCCCTCGCGCGCGAACAGCCGCGCGGTGACCTGCGCCATATTGCCCGTCGATGCGGCGCCGATGATGACGGCGCGTTTGCCTGCCAGCCTGCCCATGTCGTTCTCCTCAGAGTTTCAAGAGTTGCTTGCCGCGGTTCTGGCCGCTGAACAGGCGTTTCAGCGTCGCGGGGGCATTTTCGAACCCCGCCTGCACATCCTCGCGGTAATTCAGCCGGCCATCGAGCACGAAACCCTCGAGCCGCTTGCGGATCTCCGGAAACTCGGCTGCCCAGTCGAGCACGATGAACCCCGCCATCGATCCGCGGCGGAAGATCAGGTTGAAGTAATTTTGCGGCCCCGCGGGCAGCGATCCGCTCTCGTACCGGCTGATCCCGCCGCACACCGCGACCCGCGCGCCGGTCGCGATCTCGCCGAGCATGTCGTTGAGGATCGCGCCGCCGACATTGTCGAAGATCACGTTGACGCCCCCCGGGCAATGCTCCTTGATCTGCTTTCGGACGTTGCCCGCCTTGTAATCGATCGCGGCATCATAGCCCGCTTCCTCGACCAGCCAGCGGCACTTATCCTCGCCCCCCGCGATGCCGACCGCGCGGCAGCCGGCGATCTTCGCGAGTTGGCCGACGACCGATCCCGTCGCCCCCGCCGCGCCGGACACGAGCACCGTATCGCCCGCGACCGGACGCCCGACCTTGAACAGCCCGCAATAGGCGGTGACCCCCGTGGTGCCGAGCACCGAGAGCATCGCGGTCGGCGGCAGTGCGGTGTCGATCTTCACCAGCCCGTCGCCGTTCGAGACATGCCATTCGGTCCAGCCGGTCGACCCCATCACCAGGTCGCCGAAGGTAAAGCCGCGGTGGTTGCTTGCGACGACTTCGCTGATCCCGCTGCCGCGCATGACGTCGCCGATCGCCATTGGCGCGACATAGTCGGCGATATTCTCCATCCACCCCTTCTGCGCCGGGTCGAATCCGAGATAGAGCGTCTTGAGCAACAATTCGCCATCACCCGGCGTACCGACCTCCTTTTCGGCCAGCACGAAATCGCCATCCTCGATCCCGCGTCCGCGCGGATGTCCATTGAGCAGCCATTGGCGCGATGTCGGCATCTATACTCTCCCTGTTCTTTGTCCGGAAATTGCGCCCGCGTCCCGCCGTCAGCCACCGCCAAAAGTGCCAGTCGATCGATGCCGCGGTCGGCGTAGGGTGCGATCAGGGAGAGAAAAGATGCCTGAGGTCCGCCGCAGTTTCTGCCGCTTCTGCCACGCCAATTGCGCGATGCTCGTCACCATCGACGAAGGCCGCGTCACCAAGGTGCAGGGCGACCCCGACGACCCGGTGTTCGGCGGGTACACCTGCATCAAGGGCCGCCAATTGCCCGAGGCGCATCACGGCCCGCAGCGGCTGACGGTGTCGCAAAAGCGCGTTGACGGCGTGTTTCAGGACATCGCGATGGAGACCGCCCTCGACGAAATCGGCGCCAGGCTGTCGGCGATCATCGCCGAACATGGCCCGCACGCGGTCGCGGTCTATGGCGGCACCTACGCCTTCCAGAACAGCGCCGGGGTCGGCAGCGCGATGGCCTTCGCGCAGGGGCTCGGCACGCGCAACATCTACACCTCGGTGACCCTCGACCAGCCCGCCAAGGTCTATACGACGATGCGCTACGGCAACTGGATGGGCGGCATGCACACATTTGCCGAGGCCGACGTCGCCTTTTTCATCGGCAACAACCCGATCGTTTCGCACTACGGCCCGCCGGGCGGCCTGCCCCCCTTCTCGCCCTCACGCCGCCTGCGCGATGCGCTCGACAAGGGCCTCAAGCTGATCGTCGCCGACCCCCGCGAGAGCGACGTCGCGGCGCTCGCGCATATCCATCTGCCCGTGCGCCCCGGCGAAGACCCCGCGATGCTCGCCGGGATCATCCATGTCATCCTATCCGAAGGACTCTACGACAAGGGCTTCGTCCAGCAATATGTCGATGGCCTCGACGACCTCCAGCGCGCCGTCGCCGATTTCACCCCCGCCGTCGCCGCCGCCCGCGCCGGGATCGATGAGGCGCAACTCGTCGCCGCCGCGCGGATGTTCGCGACCGGCACCAAGGGTGTCGTCTCGACCGGCACCGGCCCCGAAATGGCGGGCCAGGGCACCCTCACCCAATATCTCGTCTCATCGCTCAACATCCTTTGCGGACGCTTCTGCCGCGAGGGCGAGAAAAGCTCGATCCCGCGCGTCTTCACCGCGGTCAGCCCGCGCCGCGCGCAAGTGTCGCCGCCGATGGCGCTCTATGGCGAGGGCTTCCCCGCCTCGCGCATCCGCGGCCTCACCCATCTCGGCATGGAAATGCCGTGCAACGTCCTCGCCGACGAGATGCTCACCCCCGGCGAAGGCCAGATCCGCGCGCTGATCGTGATCGGTGGCAATCCCGTCGTCGCCTTCCCCGATCAGGACAAGATGACCCGCGCGCTCGGCGGTCTCGACCTGCTCGTCAGCATCGACGTCAACGCCGAGAGCGCGACCGCGAAACGCTCCGACTATATCCTCGCCCCGACCATGTGCCTCGAACGCGAGGACATCAGCAACCTTTCCGAATGGTGGTACGAAATCCCCTACGCCCGCTATACCGAGGCGATGATCGACGCGCCCGGCGACCTGATCGAGGAGTGGGAAATGCTCTGGGGCCTCGCGCACCGCATCGGCAGCCCGATCCCGCTCGCGGGCGGTCCCTGTCCGATGGACGAGAAGCCCAGCAAACAGACGTTCCTCGACCTGATGACCGCCGGCTGCGTCGTCGCGCCGGGCCAGGTCCGCGCCGACACCGTCGACGGCCAGGCGGTGATCTATCCCGACCTCCATCCGATCGTCGAAGCCGGCGATCCCGATGCCCCCGGCCGGTTCGACCTTACCGCCGGCGCCATGCCCGATCAGCTGATCGCCTATGCCAGCGCCGACCAGCCCGCCCCCGATTTCCCCTACCGCATGGTGTCGCGGCGCAGCCGTCACCGCTTCAATTCGACGGGGCAGAACCTGCCCGCGCTCACCGCCAAGCGGACCACCAACCCCGCTTTTCTCCACCCCGACGACATGGCGCGCATCCCGTGCAGCGAGGGCGATATCGTCCGCATCCGATCGGCGGCGGGCGAGGTCGTCGCCGAGGCGCGTGCCGCGACCGGGATGCGCCCCGGGGTGGTGTCGATGGCGCATGCGTTCGGCGGTCCCGACGTCGGCGCCGACGAGGTGCGGACCCGCGGCAATTCGACCAACCGCCTCGTCAGCGAAACCGTTCGTTACGACCCGATTACCGGCCAGTCGCTGCAAAGCGCGATCCCGGTCGCCATCACCCCTGCCTGAGGACTATCCATGCCCGACAACCGCCGTTTCCTGCTGACCCGCCGTCCGAATGGCGAACCGGTCGCCGACGATTTTTCGCTGGTCACCGAACCGACGCCCGAGCTCGCCGACGGCCAGTTCCTGATCCGCAACCATTATGCCTCGCTCGACCCCGCAATCCGCGGCTGGATGGACGACGCGCCAAGCTATATGCCGCCGATCCCGCTCGGCGACCCGGTCCGCGCCTCGACCGTCGGCGTGGTCGAGGCGAGCAAGGCCGAAGGGTTCGAACCCGGCCAATGGGTACTCGGCCTCAACGGCATCGAGGATTATTCGATCGGCACCGTCGGCGGCTTCACCCAGCCGATCGACGCCTCGCTCGTCCCGTCGGTGACCAACTATCTCTCGATCCTCGGCGCGGTCGGCATGACCGCCTATTTCGGCTATATCGACGTCTGCGAGCCCAAGCCCGGCGACGTCGTGCTCGTCACCGGCGCCGCCGGCGCAGTCGGCTCGCTCGTCGGGCAGATCGCGAAGATCAAGGGCGCGAGCAAGGTCATCGGCATCGCGGGCGGACCCGAAAAATGCGCGAAGCTGATCGATCGCTACGGCTTCGACGCCGCGATCGACTATCGTGGCAAGGACCGCGCGGCGCTCACCGACGCGATCCGCGCCGAGGCGCCGGACGGCGTCGACATCATCTTCGAAAATGTCGGCGGCGACATCCTCGACGCCGGCCTCAACAACCTGCGCCATGGCGCGCGCATCGGCCTCTGCGGCCTGATCAGCGAGTATAACAGCGTCGAAAAGATCGGCGCGCGCAACATCTGGCAACTCATCGTCCACCGCGCCTCGATCCGCGGGCTACTCGTCGCCGATTATATCCCGCGCTTTGCCGAAGGCGGCGCCGAGATGGCGGCCTGGCTGCAGCAGGGCAAACTCGTCGCCGACGAACATATCGACGAAGGGATCGAGAACAGCTTCGACGCCTTCATGCGGCTCTTTGCGGGGAGCAATCAGGGCAAGATGATCCTGAAGATCGCATGACGGGGCAACGGCAACTTCTCGTCCTCTCGGGCGGGCATCCCTATGAGGCCGAACCCTTCGCCGGCCTGCTCGCGAGCTTCACCGGCTGGACGGTGACGCATCTGATCCACCCCGAGGCCGAGACGGCGATCGCCGAAGGCGCGGCGCAGGACGCCGCCGCGATCCTCTTCTACGACATGCCGGGCTATCGCTTCGAGGACGGCAAGGCGGCGACGCGGCCGCCCTCCTTCACCTATCGCCGCGCCATCGCCGACCATTTCGCGCGGGGCGGCGGTGCGGTCGCGATGCACCATGCGATCGCGGGCTGGGCCGAGTGGCCTGAGTGGGCCGAGATGGTCGGCGGGCGTTTTCTCTATGCGCCCGGCGAAGCGAACGGCGCAGCGCATCTCGACTCGGGCTATCGGCACGAGGTCCAATACGACGCCATCGTCCTCGACCCCGAACATCCCGTGACCGCCGGACTGCCGTCCCGCTTTCCGCTCTGCGACGAGCTGTATCTGGCCCCGGTCTGGGGCGCGGACAAACCGCTGCTCCGCGCCGACCACGCCTTCGTTCGCGACAATTTCTATTCGGCGGCGCAGGCCGTCGCGGGGCAGATGTTCAGCAATACGGGCTGGGACCATCGCCCCGAAACCGACCTCATCGCCTGGGAAAAACCCGTCGGCGCCGGCCGCCTCGTCTACCTGCAGCCCGGCGACGGACCCGCCGCTTATGCCGACCCGAACTTCCGCCGCCTGCTCGCCAATGCCCTCGCCTATGTCGCCCCCGATTTGGCAGTCGCCTAACGAAATTGTGCATCGCGCCCGGGGAGCAGCTGCATATAGTCGGGCGTATAAGAACAAGATTGAGGGAAGAGGCGCGTGAACGACATCGCCGCAGGCAGTTTTTTCGAACCACAGGTGATTGCGGATCCGTTCGATTATTATCGCGCGTGGATGTCCAAAAGCCCGGTCGTCCAGCTGTCGGAGGGCATGTTCCTCGTCCTCTCCTACGATCTCTGTTCGCAGGCGACCGGCGACGTCGAAACCTTCTCGAACAATTTTCAGGGTACCTTGTCGGGCGCGATGGCCGAGGATGGCGACGTCGCGGCGATCCTCGCCGACGGCTGGCCACAGGTCGATACGCTGCTCACCGCCGACCCGCCGACCCACACGCGCTTTCGCAAGCTCGTCAACCTTGCCTTCTCGATGAAGCGCGTCGCCGCGATCGAGGAGAATATGCGCGGCGTCGTGATCGACCTGATCGACAAGATGGCGGCAAAAGGCGAAGCCGATTTCGTGCGCGATTTCGGCATCCCCCTGCCCGTCGCGATGATCGCCAGCCAGATCGGCATGACGAACGACGATCTCGACAAGGTGAAGCGCTGGTCCGACGCCTTCGTCGACCGCCTCGGGCGGATGATCCCCAAGGATCGCGAACTCGAATGTGCACGCGAAGTCGTCGAATTTCAGCATTTCGTCAAAGCCAAGATCGACGAGCGCCGCGCCAACCGCACCGAGGACCTGCTCTCCGACCTCGTTTACGCAGAGGTCGATGGCGAACGCCCGCTCGAAGACGCGGAAATATTGTCGATCATGCAGCAACTAATGGTCGCGGGGAACGAGACCACGACCTCGGCGCTCGCCGGCGGCTTGCTCCAGCTGATCGAAAACCCCGACCAGATGGCGAAGGCGGTCGCGGCGGTCGACGAAGACAATGAGCGCGCGATCCTCAACCTCGTCGAAGAAGTGCTGCGCACCGAAAGCCCGACCGCGGGCATGTGGCGCATGGTTCTCAAGGACACCGAACTCGGCGGCGTCGCGATCCCCAAGGGCGCGATGGTCCAGTTGCGCTATGCCGCCGCGAACCGCGATCCCGCCAAATATCCCGATCCCGACCGTTTCGACATCGAACGGAGTAATGCACGCAGCCACCTCGCCTTCGGCAAGGGCATTCATATGTGCGTCGGCAATATGCTGAGCCGCAAGGAGATGGCGGTCGCCTACGCCGAATTGCTCAAACGCCTGACCGACTTCCGCGTCGCCGACGGCCACCAGCCGAGCTGGCCGCCAAACATGCTGCTGCGCGGACTCACCACGCTGCCGATCCGCTTCGGACGCCGGGCATGAACTTCGATCTCGACGAAGGCCAGCAGATGGCTCGCGAGTCGATCGGCCGCTTCCTCGGCCCGGTCGACGTCGCGGCACGCCATGCGATGCGTGGGCAGGCCGGCGGCTATTCGCGCGATCGCTGGCGGCAACTCGCGGACCTCGGCCTGCTTGCCTTCGCCGCGCCTGAAGCGATGGGCGGCATGGGCGGGACGATGGTCGACCTCGCGTTGGTCGGCGAAGCGCTGGGCAAGGGCCTTGCGATCGATCCCTGGCTCGAAAATGGCGTGCTGCCGATCCGTCTTGCCGCTGCTGTGGGTGAAACGGCGCTAGTCGGCGACCTGCTCGCGGGCGAGCGCTTCGCCGCTGTCGCCTTTGCCGAACCCGGCCGCCGCTATGAGACCGAGGCCGTCGGGACGAAGTCGGACGGCGACCATGTCGCCGGCGCCAAGACCTTCGTCCTCGGTGCGCCGATGGCCGATACGCTGCTCGTGACGCTCGCCGGCGGGAAGCTCGCGAAGATTGCGAGCGGCGCTGCCGGAATCGTGCAGCAGGATTATCCGGTCATCGACGGATCGAACGCGGCGACCGTCGATCTGCACCGCACCCCGGCCGAAATCTTTGACCTGCCGCGCGCCGCCTTTGATCGCGTCATCGGCGACGTCCGCCTGCTCGCCGCCGCCGAAATGCTCGGCCTCGCGCAGACGATGTTCGACGACACGCTCGCCTATGTCGGCGAGCGCCAGCAGTTCGGCGCCGCGATCGGCAGCTTCCAGGCGCTCCAGCACCGACTCGTCGAATGCTATGCCGCGCTCGAACAGGCGCGTTCGATGGTGCTGCGCACCGCGATGCTCGACCCGACGACCGACGATGCGAGCTGGCCGCGCATCGCCGCGGGCGCGAAGGCCTTTGTCGGCGAAGCGGCGACGCGGATCGGACTCGAAGCGGTCCAGATGCACGGCGGCATGGGCCAGACCGACGAACTCGCGATCGGCCATGCGCTGAAACGCGTCATGCTGCTCGACAAATTATTGGGCGATCAGGCCTATTGCCTGCGCAGCTATGCGAGGGCCGCATGACCGCATTGACCCCTATCGCCTCCGGCCTGTGGACCGACGAGGCCGAACCCCGGCTGATCGGCGGGCGGCGCGCCAGTGGCGAGATCGTCTTTCCGGTTCCCGACGGCGACGCCGCCGCGCTGGTCGAACCGGTCGCGCTGTCGCGCCACGGCACGCTGTGGTCGTGGACCACGCAGGGCTTCGAACCCAAGGCCCCCTATAGCGGCCCCCAACCCTTCCAGCCCTTTCTCATCGGCTATGTCGAGCTACCCGGCGAAGTGATCGTCGAGACGCGGATCGTCGATGCGACCGCCGCCGACCTGCAAATCGGCATGGCGATGGAATTCGCCGTCGTCGCCTTCGACGACAACCGTTCGACCTATGCCTTCAGGCCCCGGAGCACCGCATGAACGACGACGTTTATATCATCGGCGCGGGCATCCACCCCTTCGGCCGCACCGACGGCCGCTCGGGCCGCGACCAGGGCGTCTATGCCGTAGGGCAGGCGCTCGGCGACGCCGGCGTCGCGTGGAACGACGTCGAATTCGCCTATGGCGGCTCGGCGGCGGCGGGGTCGGCCGATATCATGGTCAACGAACTGGGCCTGACCAGCGTCCCCTTCATCAACGTCGCCAACGGCTGCGCGACCGGCGGCAGCGCGCTGACCTCGGCGCGCAACGCCATCGCGGCGGGGGCGTGCGATATCGCGCTCGCGGTCGGCTTCGACAAGCATCCGCGCGGTGCCTTCAACGCCAAGCCCGCCGAATATGGCCTGCCCGAATGGTATGGCGAAACCGGCATGATGCTGACGACACAGTTCTTCGCGCTCAAGATTCAGCGCTACATGGCGCTCCACGGGATCAGCCGCCGCACCCTCGGCCTCGTCGCCGAAAAGGCGTTCCGCAACGGCACGCTTTGCGACCATGCCTGGCGGCGCTCGCCGGTCGACCTCGACACGATATTGAACGCGCCGATGGTCAACGACCCGCTGACCAAATATATGTTCTGCTCGCCCGCCGAAGGCGCGGTCGCACTGGTGCTGGCAAGCGCGAAGAAGGTCCGCGAACTGGGGTCCGACGCGGTGCGCATCGCCAGCGTCGCCTTCCGCACCCGCCCCGAGGGATCGTTCGAGGTGTTCGCGCCGTCGGTCAGCGTCGATGGCGGCGGCAAGCCGACCCAGATCGCCAGCCGCGCCGCCTTCGAAATGGCGGGCATCGGTCCCGGCGACGTCTCGGTCGCGCAATTGCAGGACACCGAATCGGGCGCCGAGATCATGCACATGGCCGAAAACGGCTTCTGCGCCGACGGCGACCAGGAACAATGGTTCGCCGAGGGCTGGAGCGAGATCGGCGGCAAGCTGCCGATCAACACCGACGGCGGTTGCCTCGCCTGCGGCGAACCGATCGGTGCGTCGGGGCTGCGGCAGGTATACGAAAATACAGTGCAACTGCGCGGTCGCGGCGGCGGCCGGCAGGTGCCGAACGACCCCAGGGTCGGTTATTCCCATGTCTATGGAGCGCCCGGCCTGTCGGCGGTGGCGATCCTCGAACGCTAGTGAAATCATGGACTTAGACCTCACCCAAGACGAACTCGAATTTCGCGAGGAGGTGCGCGATTTCCTGCGCACCTCGCTGCCCGACTATGTCCGCGACGGCGCCAAGCGCACCCCCGGGGTATTTGTCGAACCCGATATCGGCCTCGTCTGGCACCGCATCCTCAATGACAAGGGCTGGGTCGCCTATCACTGGCCCGAGGATTGCGGCGGCACCGGCTGGACCCCGATGCAGCGCTATATCTTCGAAAAGGAATGCGCGATCGCCGGCGCACCCGCGCTGTCGGTGCTCGGCCTCCGTCTCGTCGGTCCCGTCATCTGCGCCTTCGGCACGCAGGAGCAGAAGGACCGCTTCCTGCCCGCGATCCGCGCCGGCACCGATTATTGGTGCCAGGGCTATAGCGAACCGCAAAGCGGCTCCGACCTCGCCTCGCTGCGCACCCGCGCGCGGCGCGACGGCGACGATTATATCGTCGACGGGTCGAAAATCTGGACGACCCACGCGCATCACGCGAACTGGATCTTCTGCCTCGTCCGCACCGACGGCGAGGTCAGGAAACAGGCGGGGATCAGCTTCCTGCTCGTGCCGATGGACCAGCCCGGGGTCACCGTCACCCCGATCGTCACCATGGCCGGCGACCATGAGGTCAACCAGGTCTTCCTCGACGCCGCGCGCACCTCGGTCGACAACCGCATCGGCGCAGAAGGCCAGGGCTGGACGATCGCCAAATTCCTGCTCGAGAATGAGCGCGGCGGATCCTTCCACGCCCCGCGCCTGATCCGCGCGATCGACCATCTCGAACAGCTCGCAGGGATAGCGCCGAGCGGGCACAATGGCTCGCTAGGCGGCGACATCCAGGTCGCGATGCAAATCGCGCGGCTGCGGCTCGAAGCCGAAGCGCTCGAAACCACCGAATTGCGCATCCTCGCCGACATCGCCAAGGGCCGGCCCGCCGGCCCCCAGACCTCGCTCGTCAAGCTGATCTCCTCCGAACTCCACCAGCGGATCGATGGCCTCGCGATGGACCTCCACGGCTATGACGGCCTGCAACTGCCGACCGTCCGCCCGCTCTACGGCAATGAAGCCCCGCCCCCGATCGGCGACGCCGACGCGCAGGTCGCCGCCGCGCGCTATCTCAACAGCCGTGCCTGGACCGTATTCGGCGGTTCGAGCGAAGTTCAGAAAAACATCATAGCAAAGACGGTGCTCCGCTTATGACACATGCATTGCGACTTGCCGGCCAGTATGAAATAGTCCCCGATATGGGAGAACAGGCAGAAAAACTGCCGCTCGACGGGTTCGCGCCCCCAATGGATGCCAGGACGCTCGTCGACGCGGTCACGATCCGCAACGTGGAGGATATCCACGATGCCGCGGTGCTGCTGCGCGACTATGCGGCGGCCTTCGGCCTGCGCGCCGCACTCTGCGACGATATCGCGTCGAAGGAAACGATGGTCGACGCCGATGGTGCCGTCCTCGCCGCCGACCTGTTCGGCTGGCTTGGCGACGGCGAACGCTGGTGGGAAGATCATCGGCTGGCGCTCCATTCGCCACTGCCGCGCTCGTGCCGCTACGAAAGCGAGCCCTTCTGGTGCAACAGCGACGGGTTCCGCACCGCGCAGCCGAACCCCTATCTCGATGAAATCGACCCGGCGCGCTATTTCGCCGCGAACCCGCGCTACAAGGCGGCGATCGTTATTCCGGTGCATCTGCCGTTCGGCCAGATTTCGGCCAACAGCTTTCATCCGACCGATCCCGACATCGACGACCTGTCCGATTTGTTCGCGGAAATCGGCGACACGCTGTCGCTGGCGACGCGGCGCTTCATTGCGGGCTATGCCTCGGCGATGCGGACCAAAAGGCGCATTCCGTCGGACTGCGAGCTGTCGAAGCGCGAGGTCGAGTGCCTGCGTTGGGCGGCGATCGGCAAGACCGATCGCGAGATCGGCATGATCATCTCGCTGAGCCACGCGACGGTGCGCTATCACGTCCACCGCGCCGGCGAGAAGCTGAACTCGGTCAACCGCGCCCAGACGATCTTCAAGGCCGGGCAGCTCGGGTATCTGGGGGCGAATAGTTAGGCCGTTCCCCCTCCCGCAGGCGGGAGGGGAGCATCAGCCCAGCGACCTGAGCGGCTCGCTGCCATCCCAGCCCTTCGCCGCATCGCGCATCATCGCGAACAACTCGCGCGTCCCCGCCTGCGGTTCGAGCAGTTCGACCAGCGTCCCCGGCCCGGTCCCCGGATCGGCGTAGATCACCCCGCCGCTGTCGCCGACCGGCGCCTCGAAAATAATCTCCGCGCCGACCTCGCCGCACCGCGCTCGCGCCTCGGCGATCGAGTCGACCAGCACGCACACATGGTGCAGCCCCTCGCCCACCGCATATTCGCCGCGATAAAGCGACTTTGCGTCGTTCTCGGGCCGGATCAGCTCGATCTGCATGTCGCCCCAATAACCCAGCGCCATGGTGAACACCGGGTCGCTCGGCTCGCCGCGATAGCGCCCGCCGGGAAGCGACACATTGGGCAACAGGAAAAACGGCCCCGCGCCCATCACCTCGGTCCAGTGCTTCAGCGCCGCGTCGAAATCCGCCGGCACGAACGCCAACTGCATGATCTCGCCCAGCGATGCGAGCGTGGCGGGTCGGGTCATCGGGTCTCTCCCCCTCAAAAGCGATAGCGCACAAGCGCCGGGCTTTGTGCGATAAGCTGTTCGAGACCCGGAGTCATACTGGGCAAAATGTGAGGAGAGCCATGGCCGAGTCCGATCCCCATATCGTCCAGAAGGATTGGCCCGCCGTCCGCAAGCGCAACGCGCGGACCGGGCTGCGCAAGCTGGTATCGATCGTCGCCGAAAACCGCACCGATCGCGCCGAGGCGCCGCTGCCTCTGCACAAGAGCATCTATACCGGCGAAGCCCGCAACGCCGCGGAAATGCGGCATATTTTCCGCAACGAACCGATCGTCGCCGGGCTGTCGGGCGACATTCCCAAGACGGGCGACACGCTGGTTTTCGACTCGGTCGGCCCGTCGATCCTCGTCGCGCGGGGCAAGGACGGCGTCGCGCGCGCCTTCCTCAACATGTGCACCCACCGCGGCGCCAAGCTGGTCGAGGAGACCGAACCGTGGAGCGGCCCGCGCCCGCGCCTCGTCTGCCCCTTCCACGCCTGGACCTTCGACCCCGCCGGCACCCTCGTCGGTCAGCCGGGCAAGGAGGGTTTCGCCGATTGCGAGATCGGCGCCCGCAACCTCATCGAACTGCCCTGCACCGAGCATCTCGGCCTCATCTTCGTGCGCGCCAATCCCGACGGCGAGCCGATCGATGCCGAGGCGCATCTCGGCGACTTCGGCCCGGTGCTGGCGCAGCTCGAACTGCACCGCGCCGAGCCGGTCAGAAAGGGCATCCTCACCGCCGATTCCAACTGGAAGTTCGCGCTCGACACCTATGGCGAGAGCTATCATTTCAAGATGCTCCACGCCTCGACGATCGGCGGCACCCATTACAGCGACCGCAACGTCTATGAACCGATCGGCCGTCACCACCGCGTCAGCTTCCCCGACCTGTCGATCGGCGCGCTCGTCGGCAAGGACGAGAGCGAGTGGCCCGAGACCGAATATGGCGGGGTGCATTTCCTGTTCCCGAACACCGTGATCTTCTTCGGCGCGGTCACCCCCGGCGTTTATTTCACGCAGGTTTTCAGACTGTTCCCCGATGGCCCGGGCAAGATGTTCTGCCAGTTCGCGGTCTATGCGCCGTTCGGCGTCGAGAGCGACGAGCATCGCACAATGTGCGAAATGGCCTATGACATGACCGCGACCGTGGTGCAGACCGAGGATTATCGTGTCGCCAGCAACGGCTATGCCAATCTGATGACCGCGCCCGCCGACTTCCGCGTCGTCCTCGGCGCGAACGAACCCGCGCTGCACGGCGTCCACCGCTCGATCGCCGCCGCTTGCGGCATGCCGCTCGACCAGATCGCCTGACCTTTCGGAGTTATCGATGAACGACCTCTCGCCTCCCCAGGACCAGACCCGCGACGACCGCTGCCCCGGCACCAGCTATACCGACATGCTGAAGGCCGATACGCGGCGCGTTCCCGACTATCTGTTCGCCGAATCGAACCAGGAACTCGGCGACGAACCGATCGCGATCGAACGCTATGTCAGCGACGATTGGGCGAAACTCGAACGCGAAAAAATGTGGCCGAACATCTGGCAGTTCGCGGCGCGCGAAGAGGATATGCCGAACGCCGGCGACACCGTCGTCTATGACATCAACGAAAAGAGCATCTTGCTCGTCCGGCAGAAGGATCTGTCGGTCAAAGCCTTCTACAATGTCTGCCTCCATCGCGGACGCAAGCTGCGCACCGAAAGCGGCCCCGCGGTGAATCTGCGCTGCCCCTTCCACGGCTTTTCCTGGCACCACGACGGCCGCTTCAAGGAAGCGCCGTGCGCGTGGGACTTCAAGCATCTCGACGACAAGGACATGAGCCTGCCCGAGTTGAAGGTCGAAAGCTGGCAGGGTTTCCTGCTCGTCACCGAGAACCACGACCTGCCGCCTTTCCGCGACTGGGTCGGCCCCGGGGTCGAACATTATGACAATTGGCGGCTCGACGAATGCCACACCGCCGCCTGGGTCGGCCGCGTCATTCCCGCCAACTGGAAAGCGGTCGCCGAGGCGTTCATGGAGGCGTGGCACAGCATCGTCACCCACCCGCAGATCCTCGGTTTCACCGCCGACGCGAACACCCGCTACGACCTCTATGGCGATTTCCTCAACCGCGCGATCACCCCGGCGGGCGCGATGTCGCCGCACATCAAGGGCAAGGACCAATTCTATGTCCTGAAGTCGCTCGAGGATTTCATCGGCGGCGGTGACAGCCGCGCGCGGCGCGCGACCGGCGATCCGACCGACCTCAAGGGCTTCGACGCCGACGATCCGATGCTCGCGCGCAAGGTGCTGGCGCAGGCGAACCGCGATGCTTTTGGCGCGATGAACGGGCATGATTATTCGGCCGCGACCGACAGCGAGATGCTCGACAATTTCACTTACAATGTCTTCCCCAACTGGTCGCCATGGGGCGGGCTGGTGCCGAACATCGTCTATCGCTGGCGGCCTTGGGGCGACACCGACCATTGCCTGATGGAGGTCCGCATCCTGATGCGCACGCCCAAGGGCGAGCAGGCCCCCAAATCGGCGCCGATGCACCTGATCCCCGACGACCAGCCCTTCGCCAGCGCCAGCCACCTGATCGGCGCCGCGCTCGCCGGGGTGTTCGACCAGGATATGGAAAACCTGCCCTATGTGCAGGAGGGCATGAAATCGTCACCCAACGGCGTGATCGAACTCGGCCACTATCAGGAAAGCCGCATCCGCCATTTCCAGCGCACGCTGGGGAAATATGTGGACGGGCAATTGCCTTAAACACTACCGTCATTGCGAGCATAGCGAAGCAATCCAGAGCGGTTACGCTACTCTGGATTGCTTCGCTATGCTCGCAATGACGAATTAGGCGGGAACTTTAATCGGCGTCCAGTCCTGCCGCGCCGCCCAATCGGCAAAGGACGTCGGCGTCACCTCGAGCAACCGCGCCGCCGGCACCGCGTCGAGCGCGACCGGCGACACCGGCTGGTCGTTGTACCAGCGATAGAATTTCGCCATCCCGTCATAGATGCTCGCGGGCTGGACCTCGCGCGAGCCGGTGACCAGTTCGCTCATCCGCGCCGCGAATTCGTCGGGCGACAGGCTCTGGAAACGCACCGGACGACCCGCCGCAACACCCAGCCGCTCGGCGACCTCGGCCCCGACGAGCGCCTCGGGCCCGCCCACCGCGATCCGGTCGGCGACCAGATCCTCGTGGAGCAACGCCGAGACCATATAGGCCGCGACATCCTCGAGGCAGACCCAGTTGATCTTCAGCGTCTCGGCCGCCGGATAGGCGAACACCCCGCTGTTCACGATCGCCGGGCGCGACCAGATGCGCGTGATATTGTCCATGAACACCATCGGTTCGATGATCACATAGGGCACGCCGCTATCATGGATCGCGCGCTCGATATCGCGCCGCCCGTCATGCGCCGAAAGATCAAGATCATGGTCGGCGACGAAGCAGCTGGTGTTGAAGACGATCTTCCCCAGCCCCGCCGCCCGCGCGGCCTCGGCGATATTGCGCCCCATTGTCGCGGCGCGGTCGCGGTCGAATTCGAACGGCAAATGCATCGCCAGCGCATCTTGGCCGCGAAAGGCGGCGGTCAGGCTAGCGACGTCGTACAGGTCGGCCGCGACCTCGGGTACTTGCGCATGCGCCGTCGCCGCCATCGCGCCCGGCCGCCGCACACCCGCAGTCGGCTCCAGCCCCCGCGCCTTGAGCGCGGTGAGCAGCGGAATCCCCTGATCGGCGGGCGCGCCGAGGACGATGATTTTCTTCACGCCGCACCTTCCAATTGCTTCGCCGACACGGTCGCGGCGTGGCGACCGGCGAGGAAGCCAAACACCATGCCCGGCGCGATCGTCCCGCCCGGGCCGCCGTAAGTCATGCCCATCGCCGAGGCCATGACATTGCCCGCCGCATAAAGCCCCGCGATCGGCCCGCCATCGACGCTCAGCACCTGTCCATGAACATCGGTCTGCGGCCCGCCCTTGGTGCCGAGCGCCCCGCTCTTGATCTCGACCGCGAAGAAGGGCCCCTGGCCGATCGGTCCCAATGTCGCCGCGGTCGATCCACGCCCGTCGGGATCGCCCCACCATTGGTCGTGCGCCGCATCGCCGCGCCCGAAATCGGGATCACGACCCGTCGCACAATGACCATTGAACCGCTCGACCGTCGCGTCGAGCGCGTCGGGATCGATCTCCAGCCGCTTGGCGAGCTCAGGCAGGCTCTCGGCGCGCATCGCCCATTGCGGCGGCGCGACGCCGCGTTCGCCGCTGATCATGCCGAAACCGAAGCGGTCGATATATTGCTGGTCGAAGATCAGCCAGCACGGCAGATTCTTATAATCGAACGCGCTGACGTCCTGATCGTGGAACGCCGCGCCGATCGCATTGTAATTCGCCGCCTCGTTGGTGAAGCGCTCGCCCGCGCGGTTGACCATGATCGAATGCGGCAGGCTGCGCTGCCCCGCGACCAGCGTCTTGCCGGTCGAACTTTCGCTCTCGGGCACCTCGGCGACCGGCATCCACCAGGCTTCGCGCATATTGCCGAGCATCGCGCCGACGCGCATCGCCATCTTGAGCCCGTCGCCGCTATTGGTCTTCGGGCTCAGCGGATGCGTCATCGGGCCGCGGATGAAGGCGCGGAGGAGGTCGGCGTCCCATTCGAAGCCGCCGGTGGCGAGGATCACCGCATCGGCGCCGACCTCGACCTCGCCGTCGACGGTCTCGAACACGACGCCCGCCACGCGGTCGTCATCCATGAGCAGCCGTACCGCGCGGTGTCCGATCTGCGGCTCGATCCCGCGGTCGAGGCACGCGCGCAAGAGCCGCCCGACCAGCGCCTGTCCACTGCCGCGCAGGTCGCCGTCGATCCGGCGCTGCAACTCCTCGGGCGTCAGCGGCTGCGGCTTCGCCTGCCCCAGCGGGGTGTCGTAGATCGAGAAATGGGGCATCGGATAATAGGGTGAGAGCGTCACCTTCTCCGCCCACTCGCCCAGTTCGTGAAACGAATAGAGCGGGCAATCGAGCGACCGCCCGCCATTCGGCATCCCGCCCGGAAACTCGGCGTGATAGTCGGGAAATTCGGGGATCGGCCGGAACTGCACCGGGGTGTTCGCCTCGAGGAACGCGACCATCTCCGGTCCATGGTCGAGAAACGCCTCGACCAGAGGCTGCTGCATCAGCCCATGCGACATCGACATCAGATAGGTCAGCGCCTTGTCGCGGCTGTCCTCGACCCCCAGCGTCGCCTCATGATGGTTGTTCGGAACCCAGATCATTCCGCCCGACCAGGCGGTGGTGCCACCGACCTGCTCGCCCTTTTCGAACAGCGACACCCGCGCCCCGGCCTCATGCGCCGCAATCGCGGCGGTGAACCCCGCGCCGCCGGTACCGAGGACGATGACATGCGGCGCTTCGGCCATGGCTTATGCCTTCAATTGGCCGACTATGTCGGCCGTGTCGAAATAATGGATACGCATCGACGCCATCTTGCCGGCGTCGTCGAACGCGGTGACCTCGGCGATATGCGTCTCGAAGCGCTTGCCGCTCGCCTTCGCGGTCACCGTGAAATGGAGCAGTGCGACGGCATATTTCTCGCCGCCGACCAACTCCTGCCATTTGACGACCGGATCGTCCCAATAACCCATGACATGCGTGTAGAGCCGTTGCAGCGCATCGCGCCCGCGCCATTCGCCGCCATAGGGCAGCGACGTGGGTTCATGGATGACGAAATCCTCGGCCATGAAATCGGCGACCGCATTCCAATCGCCTGCGTGCACCGCGTCGTACATCGCCTTGCTGGCTTCGAGCGGGGTCATTCGATCGTCCCGACCAGCGCGCCGACCGGATAGACTTCGCCCTCGACACCGATCGGGCGGATGATCCCCGCGACCTGCGCCTCGACCTCGACCGTCGTCTTGTCGGTTTCGACGGTATAGAGGATGTCGCCAACCTCGACGCGCTCGCCGTCGCCGAACATCCATTCGTTCAGCGTCATTTCGGTCGCCGACATGCCGACCTTCGGGATGCGCAATTCCTCCGCCATCGCCTCAGCCTTTCCAGTTCATTGCGGCGCGTACCGCATCGGCGATCTTATCCTTGTTCGGGATCCACGCCTGTTCGAGCGCATTCGCCATCGGCACCGCGGAGAAGGCCCCACCGATGCGCGTCACCGGCGCCTTCAGCTTGCCGAACAGCTTTTCGTTGAGCCTCGAGGCGATTTCGGCGCCGGTGCCATATTGCTTCACCGCTTCGTGCAGCACGACCGCGCGGCCGGTCTTCTCGACCGACGCCGTCACCGTCGCCTCGTCATAGGGCGCGATGGTGCGCAGATCGATCACCTCGACCGAAACCCCCTCGCCCGCCAGTCGCTCGGCAATCTCGAGCGCATCGAGTACGGTGCGGCCATAGGTGATGATCGAGCAATCGCTCCCCTCGCGCGTCACCGCCGCCTTGCCCAGCGGAACGACATGCCCCGGCCCCGGATCGTCCGATTTCAGCCCGTAACAGAGGATATTCTCGATGAAGATCACCGGGTCGTTGCACGCGATCGCGGCGCGCATCAGCCCCTGCGCGTCGGCGGCGTTCGACGGGGTGACGATCTTCAGTCCCGGCACATGCGCGAACCAGGCTTCGAGCATATCGCTATGCTGCCCGCCGAACCCGACCCCGACCCCGGTCGTCGTGCGCAGCACCAGCGGCACATGCGTCTGCCCGCCCGACATGAAGCGCAGCTTCGCGGCATGGTTGACGATCTGGTCCATCGCGACCGTCACGAAGTTCATCAGCATGATCTCGGCGATCGGGCGGAAACCCGCGAGCGCCGCGCCGACGCACGCGCCGACGATCGCCTGCTCCGAAATCGGCGTCGCGCGGACGCGGTTCTCGCCATATTTCTCGGTCAGCCCCGCCGATATCTTGAACACCCCGCCGCCCTGCTTCGCGGCGACATCCTCGCCGAGCAGGATCACGCCTTCATCCTCGGCCATCGCCTCGTCGATCGCGCGGTTGATCGCCTGCGTCACTGTGATCTGCGCGCTCATGCCGCGATCTCCTCTTCGAAGACATCCTTGCGGATTTCCTCCGGCCCCGGCAGCGGGCTGTTCGCCGCGAACTCGGCGGCGGCGTCCATCTGCGCGTCGAGATCGGCGACGATCGCGTCGAGCTCGGCCTCCGAAAACTGGTGGTCGAGCATCAACTGGCGGAGCCGCGGCAGCGGGTCCTCCGCCGCCATCTCGGCGAGATGCTCCTTCGGCATGTACGAGAAGTCGGCGCCGAAGAAATGCCCCATCATCCGATAACACATCGCCTCGATCAGCGTCGGCCCCTCGCCGGCCCGCGCGCGATCCACGGCAGCCTTGGTGGTGTTGTACATGACGATCGCGTCGTTGCCGTCGACCTTCACACCTTCCATCCCGTACGCCTTGGCGCGGGTGACGATCGAATCGACCTTCGTATGGTCGGCAAAGGCGGTGTGCTCACCATAGCGGTTGTTTTGGCACAGGAAGATCACCGGCAGCTTCCATAGCTGCGCCATGTTCATCGCCTCATGAAACGCCCCGATATTGGTCGCGCCGTCGCCGAAGCAGACGATCGTCACCTTGCCGTCGCCGCGGTTCTGCGACGCGAGCGCGAGGCCGTTGGCGATCGGCAGCCCCGACCCGACAACGCCCGTGGTCACCATCACCCCGCTGTCGGGATGGGTGATATGCATCGACCCGCCCTTGCCGCGGCAGGTGCCGCCGACCTTGCCCGCGATCTCGGCGAACAGCGGGTTCAGCGGCACGCCCTTGGCGATCTGGTCGTGCTGGCCGCGATAGGTGGTGACGAGATAATCGTCCTGTTCGAGCGCCGCCATCGCCGCCGCCGACACCAGTTCCTGCCCGCGCACGGTGTAATAGATCACCGCGAGCTTGCCGGTCATCAGCAGCGAACGGAATTTCTCGTCGGCGCGCGCGACGCGCATCGTGCGGGTGTAGATATCGCGCAGCTTGTCGCGATCGATCGTCTCGGTCATGCGAATTCTCCGATGCCATATTGGGGGTTGGCGCTGGCGGCAGCGCTGGGGCGCGCCGCAACACGGTCGCGCCAGGCAGCAAGATTGGTCAGCGCCGGATCGAGCGGCTGCCCGACCATCGCGCCGAACTCGACGAAGCTGTAAAGCAAGATGTCGGCAAGGCTGAACCGCTCGCCCGCGAGCCACGGCCCCGCCCCGACGATCCGGTCGAGCTGCGCCAGCCCGTCGGCGGCGAGCCGCTTCAGGTCCGCCGCCGCGTCGGGCAGGCAGAGCAGCCGACTCTGAAACATCGGCAACCCCTCGGCACCGCGAAAGCCCGCGGTCATCGGCACGACGACAAGCTGGTCGACGATCCGCACCAGCATCCGCGTCCGCCCGCGTTCCTCGGCTGTCGCGCCCAGCAGCGCATGACCGCCCAGTGTCTCGTCAAGATATTCGCAGATCGCAATGCTCTCGGCGATACACCCCCCGTCGTCGAGTTCGAGCAAAGGCGTGTGCCCGAGCGGGCTTTTCGCGCAGAAATCGGGCTGGCGGTTCTCGGCCGTCATGATGTCGACGAACTGGCGATCGACCGCGACCCCCGTCTCGGCAAGGTACATCAGTACCACGCGCGGATTGGGGCCGAGCGACTGATAAAGCTTCATTGCGCGATCCTCAGAACTGGACGCGTTTGGTAAAACCGCCGTCGATGACGAGATGCGCGCCGGTCATGTACGGACAGGCGGGCGACGCCATGAACACGATCCCCTTCGCCACTTCCTCGGGTTCGCCGAAGCGGCCCATCGGCATCTGCGCCAGCGTGCCTTCATAGAGCGCCGGCACCGCCGACTTGATGACTTCCCAATTGCCGCCGGGATAATAGATCGCGCCGGGCGAGACGATGTTGACGCGGATATTCTGCGCCGCGAGCGACTGGCTCAGCTGCGAGCCATAGGTGATCAGCGCCGCCTTGAGCGCATTGAACGCCTGCGGCACGATGAAGGTCTCGACCGCGGCGGTCGACGACATGAAGATGATCGACCCCGACCCCGACGCCGCAAGCGCCTCGGTCAGCACCTCGACCCCGTGGACCGCGCCCATCACGTCCATGTCGAGCCCGCGCTGCCAGTCGCCGGTCGCGCCCTGCCCCGACGAACTCGCGGTATGGATGAAGATGTCGCAGCCGCCGAGCGCGTCGCGCGCCTTCTCCAGCCAGGCGCGATAGCCGTCGGGATTGCCGGTCATGTCGAACTGCTCGCCGAACACCTTGCCCGGCCCCGCCGCATCGATCGCCGCGACTGCCGCCGCGACCTTCTCGGCATCGCGCGAGAAAAAGGCGACATCAGCGCCCTCGGCGGCGAAAATCTTGAGCGACGCCAGCCCCAGACCGTGCGCGCCGCCGTTCATGATGACTTTCTTGCCCTTGAGACCCAGATCCATCGCATCCTCCTCTTGTGATTTTGAAGAGGAGAGTATCGCGCGCGCCGATGGGCGAACATCAGCAAAAATGGGAGCGGCGAGTCATTCGCCTGCGGAGGATTATCCCGCCACTTCCTCTTCGACGAATCCCGGCCAGCGCCGCATATAATGGACGAATTCGTCGCTCAGCCCTTCGCCGAGCAGGTGCGGCACCGACGCGGGCAACGGCGGCGAGCGATAGGCCGGGTCGCGGCGAACGCGCTCGGGGAAGTCGTGGCGCAGAATCGCGGCGCGTCCGATGACGACGAAATCGCAACCGGCGTCGAGCACATCGCGCGCGTCTTCGGCGGTCATTACCTTGCCCGCGGCGCCAAGGCGAACGTCGCCGCGCGGCAATTCGGCGAAATAGCTCAGCAGCGAGCGGCCCTTCAGCCTGTCATCCTCGGGTTCCTTGCGGACGTCCCACAGCGACATGTCGAGATAGTCGATACTACCCCCGGCCATCACCTCCACCGCCACATCGCGGATTTCCTCGAGCACCAGTCCGAAGCGTTCGGGCGACAGGCGCAGCCCGAGCTGGAAGTCGGGCCGCGTCGCGGCGCGAATCCCGTCGACGATCTCGAACAGGATGCGCGCGCGGTTTTCCAGGCTGCCGCCGTAATCATCGCTGCGGCTGTTCGACTCCGCAGACAGGAATTCGGCCAGGATATAGCCATGCGCGCCGTGAATCTCGACGCCGTCGAACCCCGCGCGGTCGGCCCGCACCGCGCCTGCGATAAAATCATCGCGCAGCGCCGCGACCTCGGCCTCGGTCAGCGCGCGCACGCCGCGGTCGGGCACTGCGGATGGCGCGACCGGCGCGCCCACCAGCGCCGTCTCGGCGCGGCTGCCGGCATGATGCAATTGCACCGACGAAAGCGAGCCCTTCGCCCGGATCGCGTCAGCGAGCGCGGTCAGTCCCGCCACATGCTCCTCGTCGAAAACGCCAAGCTGCCCGGTAAAGCCCTGCCCCACCGGCTGCACATGCGCCGCCGCCGTCATCGTCAGCCCGAACCCGCCCGCGGCGCGCATCTCCAGCCACTTATGTTCGGCATCGGACAAGCGGCCGTCGGCATGGCTTTGCCGGTTGGTCAGCGGCGCGAGCATGAAACGGTTCTTCAGCGCGGGGCCGCGCGAGAGCGACAGCGGTTCGAACAGCCGATCGGACAACAGGAGGGACCTTTCCAGACGGGGACGCGGAGCGCCGGTTATCGCAGCGTGAAGCCCCGATATCCCTCGGCGGCCGCATCGGCGCAGATTTCGCGGTAGCGGCCAAGCCCGCCGATATAAACGGGAAATGTGCGCGGCTTGCCCGGCACATTGGCCCCTGTGTACCAGGTGTTGGCGGTCGGATAGAGCGACAGCGAACCCAGCGTCGTCACCTTCTGCATCCAGCCGTCCTCGGCGTCGGCATTCGCCTCGATCGAGCGGATGCCCTCGCTGCGCATATGGGTGATGCAGTCGCACACCCAGTCGACATTCTGCTCGTTCAGAATGATGAAATTGGCGAGCGCCGAGGGGCCGTTCGGTCCGGCGATGACGAAAAGGTTCGGGAAGCCCTCGATCATCAGGCCGAGGTGCGAGCGTCCGCCGTCAGCCCATTTGTCCTTGAGCGCGCGGCCATCCTTGCCCTTGATGTCGATCGACAGCATCGCGCCGGTCAGCGCGTCATAGCCGATCGCGGCGATGATGATGTCGACCTCGACCTCGCCTTCGGCGGTGCGGATGCCCTTTTCGGTGATCTCGATGATCGGATGCTCGATGCAATCCTTCAGCGTCACATTGTCGCGATTATACGCTTCATAATAGCCGGTATCGAGGCACGGGCGCCGCGCGAAGATCGGGTAGCCGCGCGGGGTCAGCTTGCGCGCCGTTTCGGGGTCGTTCACAGTCTCGGCGATCTTGCCGCGCACGAATTCGGCGACAACCTCGTTCGCCTCGCGGTTGGTGAGCAGGTCGGAAAAGAGCCCGAGGAAGGACAGGCCGCTATGCGCCCAGGCATCCTCCATCAATTTCTCGCTTTCGGCGGGCGTCACGCTGAACACCGGGCGATGCGTGATCGGGCGTACGCCGCCGGTCAGCGAGTGACGCGCCGCCGCGCGCAGCCCCGGATAATGCGCCTTGATATGCGCAACATAATCCGCCTCGAGCTTGCGGTTGCGCATCGGCAAAGTGAAGCTCGGGGTGCGCTGATAGACGGTGAGATGCGCGGCCTGTTCGGCAACGACGGGGACGATCTGGATTCCCGACGATCCGGTACCGATCACCGCGACGCGCTTGCCCTTGAGGTCGACGTCATGGTGCGGCCATTTGCCCGACAGATAAAGCTCGCCCTTGAACTTCGCGGCACCCGGTATGTCGACCTGCTTCGGCACCGACAGCGGCCCGGTCGCCATCAGGCAATAGTTCGCCTCATAGACGACCCCGCCATCGGTCTCGATCCGCCACAGCGCGGCGTCCTCGTCATATTGCACCGTAGTCGCGCGCGTCTCGAAACTGATGTCGCGCTTGAGGTCGAGCTTGTCGGCAACGAAACGCGCATAGGACAGGATTTCGGGCTGCGCCGCGAACTGCTCGCTCCACGTCCATTCCTGCTGGATCTCGTCCGAAAAGGAGTAGCTGTAATCGATGCTCATCACGTCGCAGCGCGCGCCCGGATAGCGGTTCCAGTACCAGGTGCCGCCGACGTCGTCGCCCGCCTCGATCAGATGCACGTCGAGCCCCATGCCGCGCGTACGGTGCAGCGCATACATGCCGCCGAAACCGGCACCGATGATCAGCGCGTCGAGACGGCGGGGAGAGGTTGCGCTCATATTTTCAGCCTGTTGCATGATAGTCTTTCCGGGGATTCTTGTATCGGGCGCGGCGCGGGTCAGCCCGCATCGGCGAGCTGCGCGCGGGCGATGTCCATCCCCGTGCGATAGTCGCTCTTGCCGCTCGCATGGCGCGGCAGCACCGCGACGCGGATGATGGTGCGCGGCTGCTTATAGGCGGCGAGGTCGCGCGACAGCGCGGCGCGCAGCGCCTCGTCGTCGGGGGCATCGCCCGCTTCGACCAGCGCGGTGACGACGCTGCCCCATTTCGGATCGGGCAGGCCAAACACCATCGCATCGGCGATGCCTTCGACACGCTTCAGCGCCTCCTCGACCTCCTCGACGAAGACCTTTTCGCCGCCGGTGTTGATGCACATGCTGCCGCGTCCGAGCAGGCGCAGCCGCCCGTCGGGCAGGCGTTCGGCCATGTCGCCGGGCACCGCATAGGGCTGGCCGTCGATGATGCGATAGACGCTCGCGGTTTTTTCGGGGTCGCCATGATAGCCGGCACCGAACGGCGGACGCCGCGCAAGCCAGCCCGAGCCGACCTCGTCGTCGGCGAGCACGCGGCCGCCGTCCTGGTCGACGATCACCGTCTGCGGCCCCGGTTCGAACAGCCCGGTCGGGGTGGCGCGATCCTTGTTGGTGATCGCATAGCCGAAACCCGAGGCTTCCGACGCGCCGAGAATGTCGAGCAAAGTGAGCTGCGGCAGCGCCTCGAGCAGCGCGCCCTTCACCTGTTCGGACCACATCAGCCCGGCCGACGAAATCAGCCGCAGCGCCGACAGGTCCCAGCGTCCCGGATGGGCGAGCAAGGTGTCGGCCATCGGGCGGGCAAAGGCGTCGCCGACGATCAGGATGCGCGTCACCCGATGTCGTTCGGCCTCACTCCACAATTCCTCGGCGCTGAAGCGGTCCGAGGGCAGCAGCACGGCGGTGCCACCGACGAGCAGTTCGGCGAGCGAGCTGTTGAGTCCCGCGCCGTGCATCAGCGGACAGGCGGGCATCACGCGGCCCGCGGCGCCTTTGAGCACCTGCGCGATATGGTCGTCCATGCTTGCGGGCGTGGTGACGGCGACCGGCGATTCGAGCTGCGAGCGCCGCGCATCGGCCGAACGCCACATCACGCCCTTGGGCCGCCCCGTGGTGCCGCCAGTGTAGAGCAAATAGCCGTCGTCGGGCGAACGCGCGATGCCCAGCGGCGACGCGTCGCCCTCCGCCACGATGCCGTCATAGGCCCCGTCGCTGCCGATCTGCACCGCATAGGTCAGATGCTCGATCGCCCCGCCGATCAGCGATGCGACGACCGGCCCGAACTCGTCCTGATAGAATAGCCCCGCCGCCTGACAGTCGCGCAGCACATACTCGATCTCGGACGTCGTGTAGCGATAATTCAGATTGACGTGGGTCAGCCGCGCCTTGAACGCCGCCGCCGCGATCTCGATGAACTCGGGGATGTTGCGCGCCAGGATCGCGATACGCGCACCGGCGGAAAGCCCCGCCGTCCGCATCGCGCGCGCCAGCCGGTTGGTGCGGGCATCGAAATCCGCCCAGTTGGTGACATGGTCGCCGCGAATGATTGCCGGGCGGTCGCCGGGCACATGCGCCGCGGTCGCGTCGAGCAGGTCGCCGAAATTCCAGTCCATGACGGCGGCTCCGCTCAGCGGCCCTGAAAGACGGGCGCGCGCTTTTCGACAAACGCCGCGACCGCTTCCTGCGCGTCATAGGAGGTCGACAGCTTGGCGGTGTTGCCCTGCTCATAGATATAGCCGTCGCGCAGCGTCATATTCTCGATCGTGCGCATGCTGTCCTTGGCATAGCGCGTCGCGAGCGGGCTCTTCGACGCGATCACCGCCGCCATCTCCATGCAGTAAGGCAGCAGTTCCTCGACCGGCAGGCACGCCTCGATGATGCCGCGGCGATACATTTCGGCGGCGGGCGCACGATAGCCGGTGAGCATCATGCGGCGCGTCAGCGAGTGCGGGACGATCCGCGAGGTATGCTTGCCGCCGCCCATCAGGCCGACGTCGATCTCGGGCAGCCCGAAGACCGCATTTTCGGAGGCGACGATGATGTCGCAGCTCGCGGCGAGGCCGAAACCGGCGCCGAGCGCCGGGCCGTTGACCGCGGCAATCACCGGCTTGGCGCAATCGGCGATCGAGTAAGCGACTTCGCGGACAACGCGGTTGCGGTTCCAGCGCTTGCCGGGGATCGACAGGTCGGGCCGGTTCTTGAGGTCGGCGCCGGCGCTGAAGCATTTGCCCGCGCCGGTGAGGACGGCGACGCGCACATCGTCGCGGTCGTTGAAGCTGTCGAAGACGTCGGTCAGTTCCTGCAGCATATCGAGCGCGGCGGCGTTGACCGGCGCATTGTCGAGCGTGACCAGCGCGACATGGTTTTCGACTTCGGTGCGAATGTTGCTCATATCCGTTTCTCCCAGTTGCCGTCTCCATGGCATCGGGCGGCGGCCACCGGACGCGAAAGCCGCCGGGCGGGTCGAAAATCTCATTCGCGATTGAAACACGCGCTTCCGGAATCGCGCTTGTGATATCGGCGCCGACCGGGCCGCCCGCATTGCCCTTCGCCCCGCAACCCACGAACGGGGCCGGGCAACCTGCCCGACGGGCTGCACCAAGACCTTTAAAACCCCGCGCACCCCCTTCGAGGCGAACGCCATCGAGGGATGACAAGGAAAGCGCGATTCATCAGGGAGTGGACGATGAAGAAGCACAGCATATTTTTGGCGGGCGCCGGTATCGCCGCCCTCCTGACCGCGGCCCCCGCCTTCGCGCAGGACGCATCGGACGACGTCACGCAGGACGAGGCGCAGGCCGACGAAGGCGGCCTCACCGCGATCGTCGTCACCGCGACCAAGCGCGGTTCGGCGCAGAATGTCCAAGACGTGCCGATCGCGGTCACCGCCTTCGGCAGCAACGAACTCGACAGCATCCACGCGCGCTCGATCGCCAGCGTCAGCTATGCGGTCCCCAACGCCTCGCTCGAAAGCGTCGGCACCACCCCGGGCTATGCCAATTTCTCGATCCGCGGCCTCGGCATCAACAGCTCGATCCCCTCGATCGACCCGACCGTCGGCGTGTTCGTCGACGGGGTCTATCTCGGCGTCAGCGCCGGCGTCCTGTTCGACACCTTCGACCTCGAGGGCGTCGAAGTGCTGCGCGGGCCGCAGGGTCTGCTCTTCGGGCGCAACGTCACCGGCGGCGCGGTCTTGCTGCGCACCACCACGCCCACCAACCGCTTCCGCCTCGATGCCAAGGCCGCGCTGTCGACCGGCCTCGAAAAACGCGCGAGCATCTCGGTGTCGGGCCCGCTCGTCGGCGACGTGCTCAGCGGCAAGATCGCGGTCTATTACAACGACGACGCCGGCTGGTTCAAAAACGACTTCGACGGCAAGAAGCTCGGCGGCAGCGAAACGCTGATCGTCCGCCCTGCCCTCCGCTTCCAGCCCAACGACAGTTTCGACCTGATCCTGCGCTACGAACATGGCCGCATCCGCGGCGACGGCCCGGCGGTCACCAACCACGGCCTCTTCCCGCGCGACAGCTTCCGCGTGAACCAGAATTACGCCGGCTTCACCAAGACCGACTGGGATCAGGGCATCGCCGAGATCAACATCGACACCGCCTTCGGTGACGGCACGATCACCAACATCGCCGCGGTCCGCGCGCTCAGCAACGACAGCGGCGCCGACGTCGACGGCTCGCCGATCACCAGCCTCCACTCGCGCAACAATATCGAACAGTGGCAGATCAGCAACGAGCTGCGCTACGCGGGCACCTTCGGCGCCTTCGACGTGACGACCGGGCTCTTCTATTTCGACCAGGACATCAACTACGCCGAACAGCGCCTGCTCTCGGGCGGCGCGCTCACCGTCTCGGGCGGCGGGCGTCAGAAGCAGAAGACCGGCGGCGTGTTCGCCACCGTCGACTGGAACATCACCGACATGCTGACGGTCAGCGTCGGCGCGCGCTATTCGGCCGAAGAAAAGGCCGTGCAGGTCCGCTCGATCGGCGTCGGCGGCTGCAACCTCGACACGCTGCGCTGTTCCTATGACTTCGTCGACAAGGACAATTGGAGCGGCTTCACCCCCCGCGTCGGCGTCCAGTTCAAGCCGACCGAGGACACGTTGCTCTATGCCTCCTTCGCTCAGGGCTTCCGCAGCGGCGGCTACAACTTCCGCAACCTCAACCCCAATGTCGCGCCGGGTCCGTTCGACCAGGAAAAGCAGGACGCCTATGAGGTCGGGCTGAAGCAGGAATTCGGCAATGTCGCGCGGATCAACCTCGCCGGCTTCTACAACCGCATCAACGGCACCCAGCGCGAGTTCCAGGCGCCCTTCGCGCCCTTCGGCAACTTCCAGATCATCACCAACGCCGCCGATGTGTCGATCAAGGGGCTCGAGGGTGAATTGCTCGTCAAGCCCGTCTCGGGCCTGACGATCGCCGGCCAGTTCGGCTATACCAAGGGCAAGTACGAAAAAATCCTGTTCGATCTCAACGCCGACGGCGTCATCAACGACCGCGATTTCGCCCTGAAATTGCCGCGCCTGTCGCCGTGGAGCTATGGCGGCTCGATCACCTATGCCACCAATGTCGGCGGCGATTTCGATGCCGAAGCGCGTGTCGGTGCCAACCACCGCGATGCCGCCTTCTACAACGACCAGAACACCGGCCTGCTCCGCGCCGCGACGATGGTCGATGCCAGCCTCGCGGTCACCCATGGTCGGGTCAAAGTCTCGGTCTACGGCAACAATTTGCTCAACGAAGCGACCTTCGGCACCGAGGCACCTTTGCCCTTCTTCGCCGGTTCGACCTTCTCCCCGCTCAACAAGGGCAGGGTCTACGGGGTCGAAGTCGGCTACAAATTCTGATCGCTCTCCCACTGGAGCCCGCCCCAAAAGCGGGCTCCATTTTTATGGGTTCTCCTATGACCAAATCTCTTGAAGGGCACGTCGCGCTCGTCACCGGCGCATCGCGCGGCCTCGGCCGCGACATCGCGCTCAAGCTCGCCGCCAATGGCGCGGCCGTAGCGCTGCTCGACCGCAAGGCGCATTGGGCCGAAGACCTCGTCCAGCAAATCGAGGCCGATGGCGGCAAGGCCGTCGCGCTCGGCTGCGACGTCTCCGACCGCGACGCGCTGCATGACGCCTTCGACAGCGCCGCGACCGACCTCGGCGGCATCGACATCGTCGTCAACAACGCGATGTGGACCAAATATTCGCCGATCGACGGCATCGACCCCGACAGCCTCGACAAGATGCTCGGCGTCGGCATCGCCGGCATCATCTGGGGCACCCAGGCCGCGGCGAAACATATGCGCACGCGCGGCGGCGGCGGGTCGATCGTCAACATCGCCTCGGTGTCGGCGCACATGGGGCTGCCCAATGCGATGGTCTACTGCGGGATCAAGGCGGCGGTCGAGGGCATGACGCGCTCGTCGGCGATCGAGCTCGCCCCCGAATCCATCCGCGTCAACGCCGTCGCCCCCTCGACCGTCGCGACCGAAGGGGTGCGCGCGATGCTCGACGACGCGACCTTCGCGGCGCGCGTCGCCAGCACGCCCCTGGGGCGGCTCGGCGAAACCTCGGACATCGCCGAGGCGGTGCTCTTCTTCGCCGACAGCACCCGCTCGGGCTTCGTCACCGGACAGTCGCTCCTCGTTGACGGCGGCATCTCGATCGCCTTGCGCTGAGGATATTACCGTAGCCCTGAGCCTGTCGAAGGGCGCTTCTCTGACAGGCGCCCTTCGACAGGCTCAGGGCTACGGTTCAAAACGCAGCTAAGCGTAAACCCCCTCGGCAATCCCCCGCGCATCGAGCCCGCGGATCGCCGTGATCCGCCCCGCATCGGGATGATCGGCGACCAGCCGATGCCCCGAATTGGCGATGCTCGTCAGGTACAGCGTGTCGAGGTTCGGCCCGCCGAACGCCGGACACGACGGGAACGGCAGCGGCAGCGGGATCGAGCGCAGCAATTTACCCTGCGGCGAATAACAGGCCACCGCCTGCGCCAGCACCAGCGCCGCCCAGATCCGCCCCTCGCTATCGACCGTCGCGCCGTCGGGCCCCGATCCCTGCTCGCGGCAATCGACCAAATCCTCGCGCGGCCCGATCACCCCGCTTTCGACATCGTAGCGATAACGCCGCAAATGCCCGTCGAGGCTGTCGGCGAAATAGAGCGTCGCGCCATCAGGCGAGAAACTGATCGCATTGCCGATCGCCACCCCGCGCTCGATCTCCGCCCAGCCGCCGTCGGCATCGAGCAGGAACAGCGCCCCCGCGTCATCGTCATAACCCGTGCGCATCGAAGCCGTCAGGAAGCGGCCGTGACGGTCGGCCTTGCCGTCGTTGAGCCGCGTCGCGGGCGCCATTACCGGATGCGCGATCGCCTCCACGCCACCGCTTTCGGGATCGAACCGGTAAAAACCGTCCGCCAGCGCGGCGATCAGGCCGTCCGATGCCAGCCCGATGCTGCCGACCGGCTGTTCGAGCGTCCAGCGGCGCACATCGCCCCCTTCCGCATCGCTCGACAGGATTTCGGGCGCGATCGAATCGACCCAGTAAAGCCGCTCGCTGCGATGATCCCACAGCGGGCTTTCGCCCAGCCCGGCGACGCCGGCGGGCAACAGGTCGATGGCGACGGGCATGATCTTCTCCTCTTGTGACGGCAGAGGATAGCCGCTGCGCCGGACCGCGCGGCGCCGATCGGCCCGGCGCCGCCGCTTATTTCAGATGCGATTGTTCATTCGGCCGCGATGGCGAAATCCTCGCCCTCGTCGGCGGCATCGTCGCCGCGATAATCCTGCGGAAAGCGATGGTGGAATTCGGCGATCGTCTCGCGCATGATCTCGACGAACTCGGCGCGGCGCGGCGACAGCCTTTCGGTCGTGCCGCCGATCCCGATCACCAGCGGGATGCCATGGCTGCTGTTGCCCAGCGGCATCGCGATCGACGCGATCCCCGGCACCGGATGTTCGGGCCAGTAACAATAGCCCGTGTGGCGGATCCAGCGGATCCGGCTCATCACATCCTCCAGCGTGATCGCCTTGTCGGGATTGAGCTCATAATAGTTGGAATAGCGATAGATTTTGTCGATCTCGCGGTCGCGCATCCGGCTCATCAGCGCCATGCCCGCGGTCGCGTCGAGCATCAGCCGCATCTCGCCCGGATTGGGCGGGCGCTTGTGCGGGTGGTCGGGGGTACGCATCGTCACATATTGGATGAACAGGTCGTTCTGCGTGACGAGGACGACGGTTTCCTCGGTCTTGCGGAACAGCTCGTCGATCAGCCAGTTATAGCCATTGCCATAGGCGACATGGCCGTAAAGCCAGCTGCCGAGCGAGGCGACCTGCAGCGTCGGCAGATAGGTCCGCGTCTTGCGATTATAGTTGAGATAGCCTTCGATCACCATGCTCTTGAGCAGGTTGGTCGTGCTCGACTGCGGATAGCCGAGCGCCGAATAAATCTCGTTGAGCCGCAACGGCTCGCGGCGGTCGCGGAACAGTTCGAGCACTTCAAAGGTGCGCGATGCCGATTTGACGGGTTTTCTCTTCATCTCTCCACCCCAACAACGACAGCGCTGAAGCCATCTGTGGCCGGTCAATCTGCCGCCTGCGGGCGGTCTCTGCTGCGCGCACGATAGCGACCCGCCTTCGCCGGACGGGTAAAAGCGTAACGTCGATCGGTCATATCACATATGTGATATCCGGTGAAGCTCAGGTAGTGTTCGGCGAACCCGCCAGATGCGCGGCGATGCGCTTACCCCACGCAGCGCGCAGCCGCGGCGGTCCGTCATGCGCCATCTGCTCGTCGATCTCGATGATCGCACCCGATACGGCCTCCGCCGTCTCGAGCGCGCGCGCGACCGGAATGACCTTGTCGTGGCGGCCATGGAGGATCAGCGTCGGCACGCACAGCGCGCCGAGCGCGGGGCGCAGGTCGGGCGCCGCAAGGCTGGCAGCGAAATGGCGCGCGGTGCCGCCGCGATGCACGCCGTGGCGCCAGGCTGTCCGCGCCTCCTCGGCAACGCGCCCCGCGTCGAAATCCGCCGCCATGCCGTTCGCCTGCGCGACGCCGAGCTGGCGCGCGACATAGGCATCCTCGTCGGGGATATGGTCGGCAGCAAGCCGGTCGAGCGCGGCATCGGGAACCGCGTCGGCCATCGACCGGCTCATCGCCATCACCAGCGACAGGCTGAGCACGCGCCCGGGCGCCTGCACCGCCAGTTGCTGCGCGACCAGCCCGCCGATCGAGCGTCCGACCAGATGCGCTGCATCGATCTTCTCGGCTTCCATCACCGCAAGCACATCGGCCGCCATATCGGCGATGCCATAGGGCGGCGGCGCATCGCCCTGCCCCAGCGCCGCCGCCTTGACCGCATGCAGGTCGGGCACATCATCGACCAGCGCGGTCGAACGTCCGGTATCGCGGCTGTCGATGCGGATCGGCACGAAACCCGCCGCGACGAGCGGCGCGCAAAAGCCATAATCGAAATCGGTCGACGGACGCCCCGCGCCTGCGAGCAGGATGACCATCGGGCCATCGCCCGCCGCCATGCGCTCATAATGGATGGTGACGGCGCCGTTCGTCGCGAAGGCCATGGCTGCTTCTCCTCGCCCGCCCGTCTGCGCACCGCCCGACATCTCGGCGAGCGCGATGCGCGCGCGGGGCGACAAATCAGCATGGGGATAATGGCCCTTCACCGCGCGCCCGCCCCGCCGTCTGGCCAAGCTGTGCTTAGAGTGGCGCCCGCGAAGAACGGGCAAAGCGCCCGCCATGGAGAGGCCGATGACCAGCGACACGACCACCCCCGACACGGCCCGCCCCGCGTCCCTGCCCTATGGCGCGCTGTTCCTGCTGATGACGGTCTATGCCTTCAACATGCTCGACCGCCAGATCGTGACGATCCTCGTCGAGCCGATGAAGGCCGACCTCGGGCTCGCCGACTGGCAGATCGGGATGATCAGCGGCCTCGCCTTCGCGCTCTTCTACACCCTGCTCGGCATCCCGCTCGCGCGCATCGCCGATCGCGGCAACCGCGTCGGCATGATCGCCATCGCGCTCGCGGTGTGGAGCGGCTTCACCGCGCTCTGCGGCCTCGCGCGCAATTTCACCGAATTGCTGCTCGCGCGCATCGGCGTCGGCGTCGGCGAGGCGGGCTGCACCCCGGCGGCGCACAGCCTGATCACCGACTATGTCCCGCGCGAACAACGCGGCCGCGCGCTCGCGCTCTATTCGCTGGGGGTGCCCGTCGGTTCGCTCGCGGGGCTCGTCCTCGGCGGCATATTGCTCGCCAGCCTGGGCTGGCGCGCCGCCTTCCTGATCGCGGGCGTGCCCGGCATCCTGCTCGCGATCATCGTCTGGTTCACCCTCGACGAGCCGCGCAAGCGCGCGATCACGACACAAACGGCGGTCCCGCATATGCCGCTAAGCCAGGTGCTCGCGACCTTGCGCCGCCTGCCCAGCTTCTGGCTCATCTCCTTCGGCACCGCGATGGGGGCTTTCGGCTATTATGGCCAGGCCTCCTTCTTCGGCTCGCTTTACATGCGCACCCATGTGGCCGGGATCGACGCGATGGCGGCGAGCTGGGGCGTGCCGCCGACGGTCTTCCTCGGACTCAGCCTCGGGCTGATCGTCGGGCTCGTCGGTATGGTCGGCACCTTCGTCGGCGGCCAGCTCGCCGACCGCGCGGCACGGCGCGGGATCAGGGGTTATACGCTGGTGCCGTCGACCTCGCTGGTCATCGCGGCGCCGCTGTTCGCGGGCGCCGCGCTTGCCCCGACCGTCGCGCTGTCCTTCGCCTTTTTGAGCGGTGCGATCTTCGTCCACGCGCTCAACTATGGCTCGGTCTTCGCCTCGGTGCAGACGCTCGTCCCCGCACACGTCCGCGCGATGGCGGCGGCGGTGCAATTGTTCGTCACCAACGTGATCGGCCTCGCCTTGGGGCCGCTGTTCGTCGGCATCGCGAGCGACCTGCTCGCCCCGTCGCTCGGCACCGAGCAAGGCCTGCGCGCCGCGATGGCGCTCGTCGCCCTGCCGCTCGCGATCGGGTCGCTGCTGTTCTGGCTGGCGGGGCGCCGGATCGAGGCCGACGAGGCGAAGAAGGGCGCCTAGAATATTGATGACATTGGATTAATACACCTCGTCATTGCGAGCGCAGCGAAGCAATCCAGAGCGGATTACGCCACTCTGGATTGCCGCGTCGCTTCGTTCCTCGCAATGACGATTCAATCTCGTGTCATCGCGCGCTAGCGCGTCATCTCCGCAAACCGCGCCTTGTGATAATCACGATCCCCATGCGCCAGGTCGAGCATCATCTGGCGGCGCAAATGATGGCTGACGATCAGTTCCTCGCTCGTCCCCACCCCGCCGTGGAGCTGCACCGCCTGCTGCGCCACCGCGATACCGCATTGCGCGACGCGGACCTTGGCTGCCGCGATGAGCGACCTCGCGTCGCCCCCGCCCGCGAGTTGCGACGCCGCGACCATCATCAGCGCGCGCGCTTCCTCGCACGCGACGCTCATGTCGACCACCTTGTGCTGGACGACCTGGAAGCTGCCGATCGCGACGCCGAACTGCTGGCGCGTGCGCACATAGTCGAGCGTCGCCTCGACCGCCGCCTCCATCGACCCCACCGCCTCGGCCAGATGCGCGACGATCGCAAGGTCGAGCGCCGCCTCGATGCGGTCCGCCGCGTCGCCCACTGTGCCGACCGGGATGCCCGCGACCCCTTCGAGGGTCAGGTTGCAATGGCGATGGCTGTCGACCGCGCGGAACCGCTGGACGCGCAGCCCCTCGGCGCTCGCCGGGACCAGGAACAGGCCGACGCCGTCGCGCTCGCCCGAAGTTCCTGCTGTCCGTGCCGACACCAGATACCAGTCGGCGTCGGCGCCATCCTCGACATGCGCCTTGGTACCGGTCAGCCTGAACTCCTCGTCCGCCGTCGTCGAAATGGCTGCGATATCAAAACCTTCGTCCTCGATCAGCGCCGCGGCGATGCGTACCTGCCCCGCCCCGACCTGCTCGAGCAGCGCCGCGCAATGCTCGCCCCCGCCCGCCAGCAGCGCCGCCGGCAGCACGCAATGGCTGACATAGGCATCGGTCATCAGGTGCCGGCCGACAGCTTCCATGATCGCCATCACCTCGACCGGCCCGCCGCCGAGCCCGCCGTCTTCCTCGGCGATCGGCAGCATCAGCCACCCCAGCTCGGCCATCTTGCCCCAACGCTGCGCGGCACCTTCGCCAACTTCCGCCAGCCGCTTCAACCGCTCGGCGGCATTCCATTCCTCCGCACCGAAGCGTTCGGCGCTGTCGCGCAGCATTTGCTGCTCGTCGTTAAAGGCGAACTGCATCGCTAATCTCCCTCAAAGCCCGAGCGCGCGGCGCGCGATGATGTTGCGCTGGATCTCGCTCGACCCGCCGTAAATGGTGGTGACACGCGCATAGAGCGCGCCTTTCAGCGCGAAGGGCATATCCTCGGGCAGCACGCTCGCATCGTCGAGCGCCGCGAAATGCTGTGCCTTCGGTCCCAGCGCCTCGACCCACAAGGCGGCCGCCTGCTGCGTCAGTTCGGACCAGCGCAGCTTGACCATCGATCCGCGCGGCCCGGAGTCGGCGCCCGCCGCGGCATCGGCCATCAGCCGCAACACCATCGCCTGCACCGCCAGTGCCTCGATCTCGACCTGCGCCAGTTTCGCCTTGAACTCGGGCTTGTCGATCAGCAGGCCGTGCGCGGTCTTGCGACGCGTCGCGGCCTCGCGCACCGCGCGCAGCGTCTGCGGCAGGAACATCGCGGTCGCCGCGGCGACCATGCGCTCGCGGTCGAGCAGCACCTTGCCGTAATTCCAGCCCATGCCCTCCTCGCCGACGACATTGGCGGCGGGAATGCGGACGTCGTCGAGGAACACCTCGTTGGTGTGATGCTTCTCATCGAGCGTGTGGATCGGACTCACCCGGATACCGGGCGTGTCCATGTCGACGAGCATCAGCGAAATGCCCTGCTGGCGCCGCCCCTCGTTCGACGTGCGCGCGAGCACGAACATGCGGTCGGCGACATGCGCGTAGCTCGTCCACATCTTGTGTCCGTTGATCACATACTCATCGCCTTCGCGATCGGCACGCGTACGCAGCGCCGCAAGGTCCGACCCCGCCCCCGGCTCCGAATAGCCCTGACACCACCAATCCTCGCCGCTGATGATCCGCGGCAGGTAGAAATCCTTCTGCGCCTGGCTGCCATAGGTGAAGATGATCGGCCCGATCAGTTCGAGCCCCTGGTGGAACTGCGCGGGCGCGTCAGCGACCGACGCCTCCGACCAGAAGATGTGAAGCTGCTGCGGCGTCCAGCCGGTGCCGCCATATTGCTTCGGCCAGGTCGGCGCACCCCAGCCGCGATCGGCAAGGCGGCGCTGATAGGCGACCAGATTTTCGGGCGACAGGCGCAGCCCGGCACGCACGGTCTTTTTCCACTCTTCGGGAATCGAGTTCGCGAAAAATTCGCGTAGCTCCTGCTGAAACGCCCGGTCTGCGGGTGCCAGGTCCAGATTCATGATCGCATCTCCCATCGATTGCGACGGACCTAGCCGCAGCAACGCGCGGCTGGCGCGCTAGCGGGGCGGGATCGTGCGACTTTCCCAAATGTGATTGTCGAGGTGCGCCGGTCGCCGCGCTTCGCGCCGATCGCGGTCTGGGCAATCGTCGCGGCAATCAAGGGATCGAAAGGGAGAGAGTTGATGAACGGCCTGATGCAGGCGCAGCAGCTGACGACGGCGATGCTGATCCGCCATGCGGCGACCAACCATCCGCGGCGTGAAATTGTCTCGCGCGGCGCCGATGGCGCGCTCACCCGCTCGAACTGGCGGACGGTCGAACGCCACGCGCGCCACATCGCGGCGGGCCTTGCCGACCTCGGCCTCAAACCCGGCGATCGGGTCGCGACGCTGGCATGGAACCGCCTGCCGCATCTCGAACTCTATTATGGCGTCAGCGGCGCGGGGATGGTTCTCCACACTGTCAACCCGCGCCTCTTCCCCGAGCAGATTCGTTACATCATCGACCATGGCGGCGCCCGCATCCTGTGCGTCGACGCCGACCTGCTGCCGATCGTCGAACCGCTTCTCGCCGACCTGCCGAAGATCGAACGCGTAATCGTCCTCGCCGATCAGGCCGACATGCCCGAAACGCACATCGCCGATCCGATATCCTATCAGAGCCTGATCGGTGGCCCGCGCGCGATCGCCGCATGGCCCGATATCGACGAGAACAGCGCCAGCGCGCTTTGCTATACCAGCGGGACGACGGGCAACCCGAAGGGCGTCCTCTACAGCCACCGCTCGACCATCCTCCACGCGATGAGCGCGCTCGCCAACGACAGCATGTCACTCGGCGCCGCGGACTCGATCCTCGTCGTCACCCCGCTCTTCCACGTCAACGCATGGGGTATCCCCTATTCGGCGGCGATGGCGGGATCGAAGCTGGTGCTGCCCGGCTCGGCGCTCGATCCCGTCTCGCTCTATGAGCTGATGCGCGACGAAGGCGTGACCTTCTCGCTCGGCGTGCCGACGATCTGGTTCGCCTTTCTCGACCATCTCGAACGCGAACGCGCGATCGAGGATCGGCAGGCGCTCAAGCTCGACCGCATCTTCACCGGCGGTGCCGCCACCCCGCGCTCGCTGATCGAACGCTTCCGCACCCTGCTCGGGGTCGAGACGATGCAAGCGTGGGGGATGACCGAAACTAGCCCGGTCGCGACCGTGTGCCGCCCGCTCGCGCACCATGCCGACCTGTCCGACGCCGAACAGATCGACCTCCGCGCGCTGCAGGGCCGCTCGGTCTTCGGGGTGGAATTGCGGATCGAGGACGAGGATGGCCACGAACTGCCGCGCGATGGCGAAGCCGCGGGACTGCTCAAGGTCCGTGGTCCGTGGGTGCTCAATGCCTATCACGGCCAGCCGGCGGGCAGCGCGCTCGACGCGGGCGGCTGGTTCGACACCGGCGACGTCGCGAAGATCGACCCTGACGGTTTCCTGCAGATCACCGACCGCGCCAAGGACGTCATCAAGTCGGGCGGCGAATGGATCAGTTCGATCGATCTCGAAAATGCCGCCGTGGCGCATCCGAAAGTCGCCGAGGCGGCGGTGATCGGCGTCGCGCATCCCAAATGGCAGGAACGCCCGCTCTTGCTCGTCCGGCTCCACCCGTGCGAGGCGTGCACCAAGGACGAAATCATGGCGCATCTCGCCGACAAGGTCGCGCGCTGGTGGCTGCCCGACGATATGATCTTCGTCGCCGACCTGCCGCACACAGCGACGGGCAAGCTGCTCAAGACCGAGCTGCGCAAACGCCATGGCGATCATTTCGCCGCGGCGGCGGATGCGGTCAGCTGATCGCGAAGACGTGATACATCGGGCCGTCGTCGGTGCGCATGCCATTGGCGACAGCGACTGTCCGGTTGAGCCAGTCATAATCGGGGTGGCCGGTGACGAAGCGCGGAGTCGTGCGCAGATACAGGTCCTCATAAGGCCCCGGCTCGCGCCGCGCGAAACGCCCGGCCGCCTCGGGCGAGGTCGGCGCCATCAGTCCGGTGTAATGCATCGCGATCTGCGCGCCGTCGTCGGTTTCCAGCGAGGTGCGCACATCGATGATCATCGTGCCGTCACCGCGCCAGGTCACCCAGTCGGCGCCATCGGGCATCACCCGCCCGCGCAGCCGCGGCCCCTCGAACGTCCCGCCATGCACCGGGAAAATTCCCATCCGGCTCTCGCCGCCGATTGGCTGCGCCTGATCATAGGCGACGTTCAGCCGCATCACGAACAGCGGCTCCCACGCCAGCGTCTCGATCCCCATCATGCCTCTCCCTTCGCACCCGTGCCGAACAGCTTGTAGACCGGATCGTCGGGCCACGGGCGCCCGACCGATTTGCGATGCGCGAAACGCTCGCCCTCGCTCTTGTCCGGCGCCGGGCGTTCCTCGACCCAGTCGAAAACGACGACCCGGTCGGCGACTCGCCATTCGTCACTGCGCTTTTCGAAGCGATCGACATAGCGCCCCGCCATGTAAAGCTCGACCAGCCCGCCTTCGCCGCCCGGCTGGCGCTGCAACGCGGTGAAATAGCTTTCGACGGCGGCCTCGTCCCCGCGCAGTTCGATCAGGATATTGTGAATCTGGTGGATACCGCGCTCGATCGACGGCAGCGCCTGCATCGCCCAGTCGACAAAGCCGTCGGTCGTACCATTATAGGCGCCATGATCGTCGGTGCCGCCGGGCCAGCAGGCCGACCGCAACATCGCCTCGTCGCACCGGTCGATCCCGCGGCAATAACGAAACAGGCAATCGCGGATCATCTCGCGATCCCAAAGCGCGGCAATCGTCTGCGCCGACATGTCCATCTCCTCTTCGCGCCAATCGGGCGCCTTGCGCCCCAAAGGCCGACGCTAGACGCCGGCGCCGCGCCCCGCGAGCATCGCTCGCCCGCCGTGCGCGATTATCGCGTGGATGATGGACCGAAACCGGCAGGCCGATGACCCGCCCCGAAAGGTCGTTGGACAAATGCCCTTCGCGTTGTTATCGATGTCATCGGAAGGATATTCGATGCTCGATCCCGATATTGCCGCCTTCGCCGGTCCGCCGCAGGAGATGCCGCCGCTCACGCCCGAACTGATTCCGCTGCTTCGCGCGAACATGGCGATGATGGCGGCGGCGATGCCGGGCGCCGCTATCGATCGGGTCGAGGATTTCGACGCCGACGGCGTTCCGGTTCGTCTCTACCGCCCCGCTTCCGACCGCCCCTTGCCGCTCCTCGTCTTTCTCCACGGCGGCGGCTGGATGTTCGGCGACCTCGATACGCATGACGCCATGACCCGTCACCTCGCCGCGGCGAGCGGCTGCGCGGTCCTCGGCGTCGGTTATCGCCTCGCGCCCGAGCATAAATTCCCGGCCGGGCTCGACGATGCGATGACCGCCTTCGGCTGGGCGCGCCGATCGGCGGCGGACCTCGGCTGCGACCCGGGCCGCGTCGCGCTTGGCGGCGAAAGCGCCGGCGGGAACCTGACCGCCGCGGCGACCCTGCGGCTCCGCGACGAGGGCAAGCCGCAACCGCGGTTCCAACTGCTCATCCACCCCGCGACCGATATGAGCTTTTCCCTGCCATCGTTCGCCGAAGTCGCCGCGCCGGGCCTGTCGAAAACCTATCTCGATGCGTGCCGCGAATATTATCTGGGCGATACGCCGGAATCCGATCCGCTCGCCTCGCCGCTGCTGGCCGCCGACCATAGGGGCCTCGCGCCCGCGATCGTCCTCACCGCGTCCGAAGACCCGCTGCGCGACGACGGCGAATATTATGCCGCGGCGCTCGTCCGGAGCGGCGTCGAGACGCTCGCCTGCCGCCTTCCCGGCCTGCCGCACGGCTTCCAGTTCCTCCCCATCACCATCGCGGCGGTCGCGGCCGCCAATGACTTGATCGGAGGGCTGGTCCGCCGCTACTTCGCCTGTAGATAGGGGCCGGGTTTAAGGGGACGTGCAGCGATGAGCAGAATCGGCAAGGGCGAACGACCGACCATGGAAAGGGTCGCGGCGCTGGCCGGTGTCTCCAAGATCACCGTGTCGCGCGCACTGCGCGGCAGCGACCTCGTCCGTCCCGAAGTGCGCGAACGCATCGCAGAGGTGGCGAAGCAGGTCGGCTATCGCATGAACGTCGCGGCGCGCAGCCTGCGGACGCGCGAAACGCGGACGATCGCGGTGGTGATCGACCATCGCGATCCCGACCACCAATCGCACACCGATCCGCTGATCCTCGCGATCATCGGCGGGCTGCTCGAGGCGCTGACCCCGGCGGGCTATTCGATCCTGCTGACGACGAACGAGCATTTCCTGTCGTCCAACGCGGTCGGCGCCGACGGCGCAGTGATGCTCGGTCAGGGCGAAGGCGCGCAGCGGGTGACCGAGGTCGCCGCGATGAACCTGCCGATCGTCGCCTGGGGCGAGCCGGTGCCGGGGGTCGGCATCAAGGTCGTGGGCAGCGACAACCGCATGGGCGGCAAGCTCGCCGCCGAACATCTCGTCGCACGCGGCGCATCGCGCCTGCTGTTCCTCGGCGACATGCAGCATCCCGAGATCGCCGCCCGTCTCGAAGGCTTTCGCGAGGCGCTGGCGGCCAGCGAGGCGCGGCTGGTCGGTGCGCTGCCCTGCCCCTTCACCCCCGAAGGCGCGGCCGATGTCGTCCGCCGCGCGCTCGACGACGGCACGGCGTTCGACGCCATCTTCGCCGCGAGCGACTTCATCGCCGCCGGCGCGTGCGACGCGCTGCTGGCGCATGGCACGACGGTGCCGGGCGACGTCGCGATCGTCGGGTTCGACGATGCGCCGATCGCCAGCGTCCACCGCCCGTCGATCAGTTCGATCCGGCAGGACGGCGCCGCCGCGGGTCGCACCCTCGGCGCGGCGATCGTCGCGCTGATCGAGGGAAATACGAGCACAACCGCGCATGCGCTTCCCGTCGAACTCGTCGCGCGCGAAACGAGCCGCTGACGTCTCAGCCGAGATATTTGCGGAAGAAGCCGGCGACGATCTTATAGGTCTCGACCGATTCGGGCAGGTCGACGTCCATATGATGCGCGTGCCACAGCCCATCGAACAGGACGAAACTCGCCTCGACGCCCGCCGCGAGCAGGCGGCGGTGCATCACCGACACCGCGCTCGCCGCAAAATCGCGCGTCGCCGAGATCAGCAGGCTCGGCGGGAAATGCGCGAGCAGTGCGGGGTGCCCGGCCGCCAGCACCAGCGGGTCCGAAAGGTCCGCGCCCGAGAAATATGGCAGGTCTTCGATCTTCGGGGTCGCGCCCGAGCGGACGCGCGGATCGAACAAGGCCTGCGCCAGCGCCGCATCGCCCGCAAAGGGGACCGGCGCCCCATGGAACAGCCCGATGGCGCCGGGAGGCGGCAGGCCCTGATCGAGGCAATGCGCCACCGCCTGCGTCGTCAGCACCGCGCCGGCCGAGCAGCCATAGATGCCGATGCTCGCCGGATCGACCGTTTCGGTCACCGCGCGATAGACCGCGACGATATCGTCGACCGCGGCGGGATAGACATGGTCGGGCGCGAGGCGGTAATCGATCGCGAGCACGCGCATGCCGCCGACCGCCGCGATCGGCACCGCCTCCAGCAGCGCCCCCGGCCCTTCGCCCCACATGAACGCGCCGCCGTGCAGGCAGAGCAGTACGGGCGATCCGGAGGCGCCGCCCGACGGCACGACGTCATAAACCTTCACCCCGGCGATCTCGCGCTCGGCAATATCGACGGCATATCTGGCCGTCGCCTTGTCGAGCAGGCGCTGGTTGTAGGCGGCAAAATAGGGACGCGCTTCCGACAGGTCGTCCGGGGTCGCGGATTCGGTCAGGAAAGCGGCGAACCGCGCTTTCGCTTCCTTGCTGACCCACGGGCCGAATTGCTCGATATCGCTCATGACGCCCCCACCCTGTTATCGATATCAGCTATCGACTTATCCTATTGATAGCGCGCCGGCGGCTTGAAGCAAGTGCTATTGACATCGATATCATTTTCCTTCATCCGCTGTCTCGACCGGATGAATCCGGCTATCCTTTGGGAGGGAAGAGATGATGTCGATGCGTTCCGCCTTTCTTGTCGCACTGGCTTGCAGCGCCAGCTTGCTGCCTGCCGCCGTGTTCGCGCAGACCGAGGCGGCGCCCGCCGACCAACCGGACACGTCGGCCGAAGACGGTCGCGGCCTCAACGACATCATCGTCACCGCGCGGCGCCGCGAAGAAAAGCTGCAGGACGTGCCGATCGCCGTCACCGCCTTTACCGACGAGGCGCTCGAGCAAAAAGGGGTCACCGACCGCACCTCGCTCGCCGACAACACGCCTTCGCTGTTCACGATCAGCGGCGGCTACCCGCGCGAGTTCGCCTATTTTGCGCTGCGCGGCCAGGGGCCGGCGTTCGGCTCGACCCCCGGCGTGGTCAATTATTTCGCCGAGGTCCCGAACAGCGTCAACGTCGACGGCCGCGTCGGCACCTATTTCGACCTCGCCAATATCCAGGTGCTCGCGGGGCCGCAGGGCACCCTGTTCGGCAAAAATGCGACCGGTGGCAACATATTGTTCGAACCGGTCAAGCCGCAGGACGAGTTCGAGGGTTATGTCCGCGTCCAGCTCGGCAATTATGACGACCGCCGGATCGAGGGCGCGCTCAACACGCCGATCGTCCCCGACCGCGTACTGCTGCGCATCGCGGGCGAGGTCGGCCGCCGCGACGGCTATACCAAGGACGTCGGCCCGTTCTTCGCGGGCAAGGATTACGACAATCTCGCCTATGAAAGCTTCCGCTTCGGGCTGACCCTGCGCCCGACCGACAATGTCGAACTCTATACGATGCTGCGCTATTATCACTCGGACAACAATGGCGGCGGCACCGTGCTCGGCGCGTACAACCCGGCGGCGGGTTTCGACGCCACGCCGCTGGGGTTGGGCTTCCTGCCGGTGGCGGCCTTCTATCCAGGCGTGCTGACCGCGGTCGCCGAGCAGCAGGCGCGCGGCCCGCGTCGCGTCTCCTATGACCTCGACCAATTCTCGGAGACGAAATATTGGCAGGTCATCAACCAGGCTTCGGTCCAGCTGAGCGACACTATCAAACTGCGCAACATCATCAGCTATTCGCAGCTGCGCACGATCTACGGCTATGATTATGACGCGATGCCCTTCCCGATCGCCGGGCAGCGCGGGCGCATCCCGACCGTCGCACCCAATTTCTTCACCGAGGAACTGCAGCTGCAGGGCACTTTGTTCGACGACGCGGTCGATTTCTCGGTCGGCGGCTATCTCGACCGCCAGAGCTGGAGCGATCCCGCGGGGATCGAACAATATACTTTCTTCCCCATCGGCACCCTGCTTCCGACGATCTCGGGCTTCTTCACCCAGACGAACAAGAGCGAGGCGGTCTTCGGGCAGGCGACCGTCGACCTCGGCAAGCTGTCCCCCGCGCTCACCGGACTCAGCATCACCGGTGGCCTCCGCTACACCTGGGAACATAGCTTCACCTCGCAGACGATCGGCGGTCCGCCCGCGGTCTCGGGCTCGGTCGACAGCGATTATCCGAGCTACACCGCGACCCTCGACTATGATGTGACGCCCGGCGTCCACGCCTACGTCACCGCGCGCGACGCGTATAAGTCAGGCGGCGTCAACGGCCCGGTGCCGATCGGTTCGGCATTCCGCACCTATGCGCCCGAACGCCTCTCCGACATCGAGGTCGGGCTGAAATCGCAATTCTCGCTCGGCGACGTCGACGTGCGCGCCAATGTCGCCGCCTATCGCGGCATCTACGACAATATCCAGCGCACCACCGCGGAGGCGGTGCAGACGCCGGCCGGCACGGTGCTGCTCAACGTCACGCGCAGCGCGGCGAAGGGCAAGATCCAGGGGGTCGAGCTGAACCTCGCGGTCATGCCGGTGCAGGGGCTGACGCTCAACGGCAGCTATTCCTACATCGACGCGCGCTACACCGAAGTGGCGGATGCGAGCGCGGGGGCCATCTTGAACGGCGCGCCCTTCCCTTACACCCCCAAGCATAAATTCTCGGTCGGCGGCTCGTACGAGACCTCGCTCGGCAGCATGGGCGACCTGGTGCTCGCCGCCAATTATGTGCGTCAGACCAAGGTTTCGACCGCGCAGACCAACAGCAGCTTCTATAATTTTCTGCCCGCCTACGGTCTGCTCAACGGCAGCATCGGACTGAAGGACGTCGGCGGGCGGCCGATCGACTTCACATTCTTCGTCAACAACCTGACCAACGAGGCGAAGCCGGTCGGGGTGCTCGACCAATATGCCCAGTCGTCGGGCATGGTCGGGCTGACCTATAGCGAGCCGCGCATGTACGGGGTGCGGATCGGCTATCGGTTCGGGAACTGATCCGATGGCAGACCGCCCCGTGCAACCGCCCTTTGCGCCGACCGTCAGCGAAGAAGCGCGCGCCGCCATGGCGCCGCTCCTCGCCGCCGGTTCGGCGCCCGAGATGACCGCGACGCTGATGCGCAACGCGATCACGCGCAAGGCGGTCCGCGCCGCCGCCGCCAATCATCTGAGGCCGCTGAACAAGAGCCGCGCCAGGCGGTTCGACGTCGAGGTGAACAAGGACAAGATCGCGGGCGTGCCGGTCAAGCTCATCCGGCGCCGGGCAAGCGATGCGGCCGCGGACCAGCGGCTGCTGATCAATTTCCATGGCGGCGGCTTCATGGTCGATTCGGGATCGGAGACCGAGACGATCCCCATCGCCGGGCTGACCGGGATATCGGTCGTCACGGTGATGTACCGCATGGCGCCCGAACACCCCTTCCCCGCCGCGGTCGACGATGCGCTGGCGGTCTACACCGATGCTCTCTCGCAGCGACCGGCGACCGCGATCGGTATTTACGGCACCTCCGCCGGCGCGGTGCTGACGGGACAGCTTCTGGCGCGGATCAAGGCCGAAGGCCTGCCGATGCCCGCGGCGGCGGGCGTCTTTTCCGGCTCGGCGGACCTCGCGCTGGTCAGCGATTGCGAAGCCTTTCTGCCGCCGATCATGGGCGCACGGACCGCGCCCGACACCTTGGCCGACTACAGCGCCGGGACCGATCGCACCGACCCTTTGCTGTCGCCGCTCTATGGCGACCTGTCGGGCCTGCCGCCGACGCTGTTGATGACCAGCACCCGCGACCAGTTGCTAAGTCAAACGGTGCGCTTCCATCTGGCGCTGCGCAAGGCCGGGGTCGATGCCGACCTGATGGTCTATGAAGCCATGCTCCATGCCTTCTGGGCTTATATGGAATGCCCGGAAACCGAAGACGCGCTCGCGGCGCAGGCCGCCTTTTTCAGCCGCCATCTGGCCCGCTGAGCCTTGACCCGACCCACCATGCACCCCGACCCCAGTCCCGCCGACCTGTTCGGCCCGCTCCTCGCCAAGGTGCAGGAACGCGCGATCCTGCCCGACGGCAAGACCTTCGTCGACGCGCTACCGAAGCGCCCGGTCGCCGAGATCATGCGCGATTTCGCCGACCTGGCGCCGGGCGACGACGCCCTGCGTGCCTTTATCGCGGCCAATTTCGACCTGCCCGCGACCACCGAAACCGCAGGACGCACGGCGTCCGCCCAGCCCGTCCGCGCGCGGATCGGCGCGATGTGGAAAGAACTGGCGCGCGCACCCGATGACCTTGTTACAGGCGGGTCGGCACTGCCCGTCCAGCACCGGCACGTCGTACCGGGCGGACGCTTCCGCGAAATCTATTATTGGGACAGCTTCTTTACCATGCTCGGCCTCGTCCGCGACGGCGAGCTCGAACTCGCCAACGGCATCGTCGACGCGATGACCGACCTGATCGAGGCGCATGGCCATGTCCCCAACGGGACGCGGACCTATTATCTCGGCCGGTCGCAGCCGCCGCTGTTCCACATGATGGTCGAACTGCTCGACGACCGCCGTCCCGATGTCGCCGCGCGGCGATTGTCGGCGATGAAGCGCGAACATGGCTGGTGGATGGCCGGCACCGACGAACTGGTGCCCGGTCAGAGCGCGGCGCGCGGCGCGCGGCTGGCGGACGGCCGCTTGCTCAACCGCTATTGGGACCCCCGCGACACGCCGCGCGACGAAAGCTGGCGCGAAGATGTCGCGACCGCCGCGCAAAGCGGCCGCCCCGCCGGCGAAGTCTATCGCGACCTGCGCGCCGGGGCCGAAAGCGGCTGGGATTTCTCGTCGCGCTGGTTGGGCGACGCCACGCTGGCGTCCATCCGGACGACGGCGATCGCCCCGGTCGACCTCAACGCCTTTCTGTTCGGACTCGAAACCGCGATCGCCGCGAGCCCGGACGCCGAGGCCGGTCGTTATGCCCGACTGGCGGAGCAGCGGCGCGACACGATGAACCGCCACTTGTGGAACGCCGAGGGCGGCTATTTTGCCGACCATGACATCGACAGCGGCGCATTGCGCACGCCGCTCACCGCCGCGGCGCTCGCCCCGCTCGCAGTCGGTGCCGCGACGCAGGAGCAAGCCGACAGCACCGCCCGCGCGGTCGCAAGCCACCTTGTCGCGCCCGGCGGCCTGCGCACGACGCTCGTCGAGACCGGCGAGCAATGGGACCGCCCGAACGGCTGGGCGCCGCTGCAATGGATCGGCGTGGCGGGTCTGAAACGCTATGGCCATGACGCGCTGGCGCGCGACATCGCCAGCCGCTGGGTCGATACGGTCGGCGCGACCTTCGCCCGCACCGGCTTGCTGTTCGAGAAATATGACATCGAAGCGGCCACCGTCGGCGGCGGCGGCGAATATGAAGCGCAGATCGGTTTTGGCTGGACGAACGGCGTGACAGCCGATTTTATCGACGGCTACGCGCTCCTGCCCTCCGGCAAGTGACGCGCTGCGGGAGAGAAATGACGATGTTGCCCGGCCTGATGCAGGATGCCCCGCTGCAGATCAGCGCGATCCTGACCCACGCCGCCCGCGCCCACGGCGCGCGCGCGATCGTCTCAAAGTGCGTCGACGAACCCTTGTGGCGCTACGACTGGGCCGGCTGCGAGCGGCGGTCTCGGCAGGCGGCACAGATGCTCGGCACGCTCGGCATCGCCGGGGGCGACCGCGTCTCGTCGCTGGCGTGGAACACCCACCGGCACCTCGAGCTTTTCTATGCCGTCCCCGGCATCGGCGCGGTGCTCCATACGGCGAATCCGCGGCTCAGCGACGAGCAGATCGCCTTCACGATCAACCATGCGGGCAGCCGCATCCTCTTTTTCGAGGCAAACCTCGCCGACCTCGTCGAGCGGCTGAAACCGCTGCTTCCCGCCATCGAACATTTCATCCTGCTGGGCGATCCATATGAAAATCTGATCGCCGCCGAGGATGGCGAATTCGACTGGCCGCGCTTCGACGAAAAGGCCGCGGCCTTTCTCTGCTACACCTCGGGCACCACCGGCGATCCCAAGGGCGTGCTCTACAGCCATCGCTCGATCGTGTTGCACGCGATGGCGGCGGGGCTGAGCAGCGCCTTCGGGTTCAGCGCCTTCGATACGATCATGCCCTGCTCGTCGATGTATCACGCGACCGCCTGGGGCCTGCCCTTCGCCGCCGCGATCAATGGCTGCAAGCTCGTGCTGCCGTGCGACCGGATGGACGGCGCCAGCCTCGCCGAACTGATCGCCGACGAGGGCGTGACCTTCTCGGGCGGCGTCCCGACGATCTGGACGATGTATCTCGCGCATCTCGAGGCCAGCGGCCAGGGCGTCGGCGATTTGAAGCGCCTCGTCATCGGCGGATCGGCGGTACCGCGCGCGATGGCCGAGACCTTCCGCGAAACATATGGCGTCACCGTGCTCCAGATCTGGGGCATGACCGAGACCAACCCGCTCGGCGTGATTTCGACCCCGACCCCGCTGCTGGCGGCCGAGGGCGAGGACTATGCGACCGAGACGATCCTGACGCGGCAGGGCCGGATGCAGTTCGGCATCGAACTGCGCATCATCGACGACGACGGCGCGCCGCTGCCGTGGGACGGCGAGCAGGCCGGCGCGTTGCAGGTGCGCGGGCCGTGGGTCGTCGATCGTTATTATCCCGACTTACCCGCCGCCCATGCCGACGGCTGGTTCGACACCGGCGATATCGGCACGATCGACCGCTTCGGCTTCCTGCGCCTGACCGACCGCGCCAAGGACGTCATCAAATCGGGCGGCGAATGGATCAGTTCGATCGACCTGGAGAATGCCGCGGTCGGCTGTCCCGGCGTCCGCATCGCCGCGGTCATCGGTGTCCATCACCCCAAATGGGAAGAACGCCCGTTGCTCGTGATCGAACCGCATGAGGGTGACAAGGTCACCGCCGCGCAAATCCGCGCCCATCTCGAAAGCCGCGTCGTGCGCTGGTGGATGCCCGACGATATCCTGTTCGACACCGTCCCGCTCACCGCGACGGGCAAGATCGACAAAAAGACGCTGCGCGACCGCTACCGCGATCATCTCGCCGCCGGTGGCTGATCATTTCGCCGGCACGTCGAGCCTATCCTTCAAAAACCGCGCAACCAGCTCGTTCGCCTGATCGCTCTCGGGCGCCGCCATATAGGCCCAGAAGGCGTGCGGCAGCCCGTCGAACACCACCAGCCGCGCGTCGACGCCCTTTTCGGTCAGCGCCCGCGCGAAGATCGCTGTCGGGCTCAGCAAGAAATCGCGCGAACTGGTGAGCAACAGCGTCGGCGGAAATTTCGACACGTCGCCGCGGATCGGCGACAGGATCGGGTCGGTCATCGCCGTCTTGCCCGCATAGGCCGCGACCCAGTCGAACCCTGGGCCCGGCATCCAGCTTTCGGAATCGCCGCGCACCCCCAGGTCCGCGCTGCCCGAGAGAAAGCCGAGCGCCGCCGGCATCGGCCGGCCGCTGCTCGCGAGCTTCGCGACGAGTTGCCCCGACAGGACCGCGCCCGCCGACGTCCCGAACACGGCGATTTGCTTCGCGCCCCGCTCCTTCTCAAGCGCCTGATACACCGCTAGCGCATCGTCGAGCGCTGCCGGATAGGGGTTCTCGGGCGCCAGCCGATAGAGCACCGCGACCACCGGCAGGCCCGTGCGCGCGGCAATCGGGATCGTCTCGGTCAGCGATCCCGAATCGATCGCAAAACCGCCGCCGTGCAGGTTGAGCAGCACCGACCCCTTGCCGAGCGCGCTCACTCCCTTGGGATAGATAATGCGCACCGGCACCCCGGCGATCGTCGCTTCCTCGACCCTCACTTCGTACCGCTTCTGAAGCGCGGCCCCCATGCTCGCCTGCATCGCACCGATGAAGGCGCGGATGTCGGGGAGCGGCGGCAGCGGATCGGGCATCGCCTGCGCCGCCGCGGCGGCCGCCGCCGCCTTGCCTTCGGGGCTCAATGTGTCGGGCAGCGGCCAGTTCTGCAGGCCCAGCGTCGGCAGAGCGGCGGGCGCGACCTGCGCGGCGACGGGAGTCGGCATCGCGCTGGTCAACAGTGCGGCGAGAAGGATCGTTATGCGGCGCTTCATCATTCGGCTCCCGATACGGACATGGCGTCCTGATTGGGGTGGGTGTCGATGGCGCTGCGCCGCGGCCAGGCGCAGAGCGCGCCGAGCAGCGCGAGCACCGACATGGCCAGATAGGCGACCGCCAGACCCTGGTTCCACAGCAGCCCCGATCCGACCATCGCGACCGCGAGAACAGCGCCGAGCAGGACCGCGTTCATCCCCTGTGCGGTGGCGGTAAGATGGCCGGGTACCCGGCGCGCGATCACCAGCATGATCCCGAGGATCGTCCCGGTCGCGGTGATGCCGTTGAGAAGCTGCCCCACGACCAGAACCGGCAGGCCGGGACTCGTCGCCATGATCGCCCAGCGCAGCGCGCCGGCAATCGCCCCCGCCACGATCAGCAGGCGCGGGTCGCGGTTGCCGAGCAGCTTCGCGCCGAACCAGAAGGCGCCGATCTCCGCCGCGACCGCCAGCGCTTGCAACAGGCCGATCACCGTCGTCGAAATGCCCTGCGCTTCCCACTGAATCGCACCAAAACTCGTCAGGACGCCGTGGCTGCCCATGATCAGCGACGCCGCGACCATCGCGAGAATCAGGCCCCCGTCGCCGATCAGGTCGCGCCAGCGCCCGCCGACCGCCGCATCGACGACGGTCAGCTTGCGGTCCGCGGGCAGCAGGACCGCGACGATCGCCGGAGCGATCAGCAGTGTCGCGACCATCAACGGCAACATCTTGAGGCCGAACATACTGATCGCCCAGCCGGCGGCGGCGTTCGACACCACCACCGCGATCGATCCCCAGACGCGCAATCGCCCGAAATCGAGCGACCGGCTGCGCACCGCCATCACCGCATAGGCGTCGGTGAGCACCGGAATCTGGTCCCACATGATCGAAAAGATGATGACGATGCCGATACGCCCGGCATGATCGGGCTCGCCGAGCAGCAACAGGATGATCGCCGCCGAGGCGAGCGAGGTATAAGCGATCGCATTGCGCACCCATCCGCGCCGCCCGACGAAGGCCGCAAAGGGCGCGACGGTCAGCAGCCGCAGGATCATCGGGATCGCCAGCAGCACGCCGATTTCCTCGGCCGAGGCGCCGGTGGATTTCAGCCACAGCGGCAGGAAGGCGAAAAAGCCATAATGGACATAGAGCGCGAGATACAGGCCCGACACGCCGAACCCGAGCCGGCCCGGATCGGCGCCGCCGGAAGCCGTTCGCGGCGACGCGCTGCCCTGTGTCGAATCCATCGCTCTCTCCCGTTATGGGCCGCGCATAATCAAAATTGATATCGATGTCATTCAAATTCGCATCGAACGAAAGGCATCACGCCTCGCAGTCCGCGCGAAGCGGGGCGGGGAAGCTATTCTGAGGGAGGATGGTGGCAGGGCTTGTATCGAACGCAGAAATTAGCGTCTAATTTAACAATAGGTTAGGTCGTCAAGAGGGCTTAATTCCCCCACACTTTCCCCCACACTTTCGTTCATTAGGCGAAAAGATTCGAACGACCGTATTCAGAAGCGCATCCATTTTCGTGGAAAATCTCGTCTCGATCAACCCCCGTTTCGAATGAGAGAACACTCGCTCGTCTGATCAATGCAAACGATGAGAATGAGCCGGAGCGGTCACAGCATTGCTCCGGCCGGAACACCGTCGAGGAGTGGGCAGCGACAGCCTGCGATTGATTTCTGCTGGGGAGTGTTGCGGCGACCATTCGGGCAGATCCGAGAGTTGCGGCGACCGCGCATACCGGATGATGCGCCGTATGGAGACAGTCGGGCAGCGCTTGTCGCGCGGGTGCCCGAGACGCTGTTTGAGTGCGGCTTGGCAATGGCCGATGAGGATCAGCGTGCAATAGGCACCCCCTTCGTGGGGTGATCGGCGTGCAAAAAGGACCCCTTCATCCCGGGGATTTAGTCGGCCGACTG
>Ga0155175_112_pt2 | contig 105736 bp, 89 predicted proteins | sample RifCSPhighO2_01_FD_106143 | JGI IMG/M metagenome (GOLD analysis project Ga0155175, IMG submission 106143) | Sphingopyxis sp. RIFCSPHIGHO2_01_FULL_65_24 | reverse complement strand
CGAGGCGATGATCGCGGGCCGCGCCTATTGGCTCAAGCTCGCGACGCAGAGCGTATCGGCGACGGTGCAGGCGCCGAAGTATGAGATCAACGTCAACACCCTCGACCATCTCGCGGCGAAGACGCTCGAGCTCAACGGCATCGGCGTCGTCGAGGTCGCGACCGACAAGCCGCTGGTGTTCGAGGCCTATGGCGACAACCGCACGCTCGGCGGGTTCATCCTCATCGACAAGCTGACCAATGCGACGGTCGCGGCGGGCATGCTGCACTTCAGCCTGCGCCGCGCCCAGAATGTCCATTGGCAGGCGCTCGACATCGGCCGCGAGGCGCACGCCGCGCTCAAGAACCAGAAGCCCGCGGTGCTGTGGTTCACCGGGCTGTCGGGCTCGGGCAAGTCGACGATCGCCAACCTCGTCGAGAAGAAGCTGCACCGGATGAACCGGCACACCTTCCTCCTCGACGGCGACAATGTCCGCCACGGGCTGAACAAGGACCTCGGCTTTACCGAGGCCGACCGCATCGAGAACATCCGCCGCGTCGGCGAGGTCGCCAAGCTGATGACCGACGTCGGGCTGATCGTGATCACCGCGTTCATCAGCCCGTTCAAGGTCGAACGCGACATGGTGCGATCGATGCTCCCCGACGGCGAGTTTATCGAGATCTTCGTCGATACGCCCCTGGCCGAGGCCGAGAAGCGCGACGTCAAGGGGCTCTACAAAAAGGCCCGCGCCGGCCAGCTCAAAAACTTCACCGGCATCGACAGCCCTTATGAAGCGCCCGAAGAACCGGAAGTCCGCGTCGATACCACGGCTTTAAGTCCGGACGAGGCCGCCGACCTGATCGTCGACAGGCTGATCGGATGAGCGCCGTCCTGGACGACGCCGCGCTCGCCGCGCATCTCGCCGACTATGCAGGCCGCATCCTGCTCCTCGTGCGCGACTCTGGCCTCTTCACCGGCAAGGCGCTCGGCAAGGCGGGCGACCAGGTCGCCAATCAGTTCCTGATCCATGCACTCCGCGAGCAGCGGCCAGACGACGGCCTGCTCTCGGAAGAAAGCCAGGACACCCCCGACCGGCTCGGCAAGCGCCGCGTCTGGATCATCGACCCGCTCGACGGCACGCGCGAATATGGCGAGGGTCGCAGCGACTGGGCGGTGCATGTCGCACTCGCGATCGACGGCTTGCCCGTCATCGGTGCGGTCGCGCTGCCCGGCCTCGACGGCGGCATCCTGCTCGCCACCGACCGCGCGGGCCCGCTCCCCGATGCCGCCGCGCGCCCGCGCCTCGCGGTCAGCCGCACCCGCCCCGCCGCCGAAGCGCTGGCGGTCGCCGAAAAACTCGGCGCTGAACTCGTCCCGATGGGGTCGGCGGGCGCCAAGGCGATGGCGGTCGTCCGCGGCGAGGTCGACATCTATCTCCACAGCGGCGGCCAGTACGAATGGGACAGCGCCGCGCCCGCGGCGGTCGCGCTCGCGCACGGCCTCCACGCCTCGCGCATCGACGGCGCGCCGCTCGTCTACAACCAGCGCGACGTGGCGATGCCCGACCTGCTGATCTGCCGCAAGGACATGGCCGACGGCCTGCTCGCGGCGTGCCGCAATTCACACATCGGGGGGAAAGACGCATGACGGGTTTCGACACGGCGGACGGCGCGCGCGCGCTGGCCGCGGCGCGCGCGGAGAGCGGCATCGACCGCGAAGAACCACAGGATTTCCGCGCCGCGCTCGACGCCTTCTACCATTTCGCGCGCCGCAACACGCCGACCCCCGAGGGTCTCGCGCAGCTAGATACGATGGTCCAGCGCCTCCTCGTCAACCGGCTGCGCTTCGCCGAGGACCTCGCGCGCTACCCTGAAATCCTGACCGAAAATGTCGCCGACCCGATCGTCGTGCTCGGTTTCCCGCGCAGCGGCACCACGGTGCTGCAGCGGATGATGTCGGCCGATCCCGCGATGCAGTCGCTCAAATTCTGGCGCCTGCTCAACCCCGCGCCCTTCCCGGGCGATGCGCCGCATGAACCCGGCGGGCGGCTGGCCTATGCCGAGGCGGTCGCCGACGCGATCCGCACCGGCAATCCCGCGCTCCACGCCGCGCACCCCGCGGTCGCCGACGACGCCGACGAGGACTGGAACCTCCATCACCTCAGCTTCCAGCATGTCGGCCAAATCTACACCGGCGTCCCCGATGCCGATTATCTCGCCTATCTGCGCAGGCTGCCGCGCCGCCCGAGCTACGCCTATGTCGCCGACCTGCTGCGCTATCTGCAATGGCAGGACGGCGGCCGCCGCGGGCGCAAATGGATCCTCAAGAGCCCGGTGCATGTCGGCCATCTCGAGGAGATGCTGGCCTGTCATCCCGGCGCGACCTTCGTCTATCCGCGCCGCGACTTCCGCACCGTCGTCGCCTCCTTCTGCAACGCGCTCGAAGCCGCAGGACAGCCGTATCTGACGCGCTCGCCCGCCGCGATCGGACGTATCGCGCTCGAATATTGGGTCCCCGAGATGCATCGCTTCAGCCAAGCGCGCGTCCGGCTCGGGGCGCGGCTCAAGATGATCGAGGTCGATTATCGCGACATGCTCGCCGACCCGATCCCGCATATCCGCGACATTTATGCGCAGGGCGGGACGCGTTTGTCGGACGAGGGCGAAGCCGCGATCCGCGCGTGGATCGCCGACAATCCCGCCGGCAAGCACGGCATCAACCAATATTCGCTGGAACGGTACGAGCTGACCGAGGCGATGGTCGACGAGGCCTTTGGCTTCCTCGACGCCACCAGCAAGGAGACCAGGGCCCATGTCTGATATCGCCAACGGCTATACGCAATTTCTCGAAGCAGCCCGCGAGGTGGAGGCGATCATTCGCGCCCACCCCGGCACCACCGACGCCGACCTGGCGGAGGGCTATCATTATCTGTCGGGCATGTGGATTTTCCACGTCGAGCGCGCGTTCAAAAGCTATGATGTCGACCGCCCCGCCTTTGTGCGCGACATGGACAATGTCCGCACTTGGGGCCTGCCCACCCCCGACCATCATTATTACAGCGCCCAGATCGACGGCGCCGGCACGTATCGCCTGTTCGGCAATCGCGGCAGCACCGTCGATTATTGCTTCGAACTCGTATCGGGGCTCGCCGGCGACGACGGCGTCGTCGGCGACCGCATCGGCGTGCTCGAATCGAGCCGGTTGCAGATCGAGGCCGACGGTCATTTCGAACTGTGGATCGGCGGCCCCGAACGGCCCGGCAACTGGATGCCCTGCGACCAGCGCGCGCGCTGCCTGTTCGTGCGCCAGACCGTCAACGACTGGCTGACCGAACAGCCGACCCCGATGCTGATCGAGCGGATGGACCAGCCGACGCCGATCCCGCGGCGACCGGCGCTGGCCGACGTCCAGAAACTCTATGCCATCGCCGCGAAGAACATGGTCGATCAGGTGCGCTTCCTCGACGATTTTGCGCAAAACTGGGGCAAGATATTGCCGGTCAACGCCTATCCGGCGCCGACCGTGGGACCCGCGGATGCCGGCTATTTTCCGGGCCAGTATAACACCAAGGGCCGTTGGGAGGTGCCGGCGGGCAAGGCGCTCGTCATCACCATCGAACCGAACGACGCGCGCTACCAGAGCCTGGCGCTCGCCCATCCGCTCTGGTTCAACAGCCTGTCGCCGCGCTCGGTCCAGTCGAGCATCACCGGGGCGCAATCGCTGGCGTCTAGCGACGGGCGGCTTCGCTATGTGATCGCCGGCGAGGACCCCGGGGTCTGGAACTGGCTCGACACCACCGGAATCACCTCGGGCTTCATCTTCATGCGGTTCCAGCAGCTCGCCTCACGCACCCCGCCGGGGGCGCCGCGCACCAAACTCGTCTCGCTTGCTTCGGTGCGCGACGAATTTCCCGCCGACGAACCGCGCGTCTCGCCGACCGAGCGTCAGGCGATCTCGCGGTTGCGGCGGCTCTCGGCCGACCGGCGCTATGCTTGAAGGGCCGCCGGGCGCCGGACCCGGATCGAATAATGGCACTTGATAACAAGGATATGGGGAGAGAGAAGATGATTGTTTCGCACAAAATCCTGATGGGTTCGACCGCCATTCTGATGGCGATGGCCGCGGTGCCCGCCGCCGCGCAGAGCGATCCGGCGGTGCCCGCCGTCGCCGAGGACGACGGCAACGACGGCATCATCGTCGTGACCGCGCAGCGGCGCGAGGAAGCGCTGCAGGACGTTCCGATCGCGGTGTCGGCGTTCCAGGGCGATCAGCTCCAGTCGACCGGTATCGACGGCCTCCGGCAATTGTCGCAGATGGCGCCGTCGCTGGTGGTGCCCGAGGGCGGCAGCCAGTCGGTGCCCTATATCCGCGGCGTCGGCAGCCGCAACATCACCCCGGGCAACGAGTCGAGCGCGGCGGTCTATATCGACGGCGTCTATCAGACCGACAAGACCGGCATCCTGCTCCAGACCTTTCCCGAGGTCGAATCGATCCAGGTGCTGCGCGGGCCGCAGGGCACCTTGTTCGGGCGCAACGCCACCTCGGGCGCGATCCTGATCTCGACGAAGAAGCCGAGCCAGGATTTCGGCGGCATGGTCGAGGGGACGTTGGGGACCGACGATCGCGGCTCGCGCGCCTATGTCACCACCGGGCTTGGCGAGAACCTCGCCTTCAGCGTCAGCGGTTTCTACCGCTATGAAACGCCCTACATCACCAACCGCAACCCGTCGAACGGCATCGGCAAGCGCACCGGCGAAAAGGAAACCTATGGTTTCCGGGGCAACCTGCTGTTCGAGAGCGGCGATTTCTCGGCCATGGTGCAGGGCAATTATATCAAGGGCTATACGACGCCGATCATGGCGATGCAGCCCGCGCCGGGATCGCCTTTCTCGATCGGCGAGGCGGTGTCGGGGGTCGATATCCGCAATCCTAAGCGCAGCTATTATGGCGAGGTGCCGCCCGAGGTGCGCTACGACAGCTGGGGGACGTCGCTCCACCTCGACTATGATCTTGGCGACATCGCGATCAGCTCGACCAGCGCCTATACGCGCAGCGGTTCGGGGGTTCAGCTCGACCTCGACCTGTCGCCCGCCTCGGTCTTCTGGTTCGACACCGACCTCAAGGGCCGCACCTGGCAACAGGAATTGCTGGTGTCGTCGAAAGGCAGCGCGCCCTTCCAGTGGCTGCTCGGCGGATTCTACATCAACTATCGCGACGGCTACACGCAACTCGACCAATATGTCGGCCTTCCGGTTCCGAGCAAGCTCCAGCCGCATGTCATTCCGCAACGGCTGCTCGAACTGTCGGCGCTCGGCCTCGGGCCTACGTCGGGGCTCGCCTATATCGATCTCAGCACCTTCGTGAAAATCGAATCGGTCGGGCTGTTCGGCGAGGCGTCGTACGAGTTCGGGCAGGGGACAAAGATCACCGCCGGGCTGCGCTACACCGACGAGACCGCGACGCTCGACGCGGACAATGGCAAGGTAACCTATGTCCCCGACGGCGCCGGCGGGGTCATCGCGATCCCGCAGACGATCGGCGACGTCTGCGCCGCCGATCCGCAATGCGACGGGCTGAGCACCGGTTTTTCGGAGCTGACCTATCGCCTCGTCCTCGACCATAAATTCTCGGACGATCTGCTCGTCTATGCGAGCTACAATCGCGGCTTCAAGAGCGGGGTGTACAACATCTCCTCGCTGTCGGCGCGCGCGACCGAGCCCGAAACGATCGATGCCTTCGAGGTCGGGCTGAAATCGCAGCTGTTCGACCGCAAGCTGACGCTCAACCTCGCGGGCTATTATTATAAATACGACAATCTGCAGGTGCCGGTGGTCGATCCCGCCACCAACACCCAGATTTCGATCAACGCGGCGAAGGCGACGATTTCGGGGCTGGAGGCCGAAATGTCGTTCCGCCCCGACGACCGGTTGACGCTGAACGGCAGTTTCTCGACCTACTTCCAGTCGGAATATGACAGCTTCCCGAACTGCGAAATCTATCGTCCCGCGGGGGTCGGGCTGGCGCTCGCGACCAACGCCGATTGCTCGGGCCAGGATCTGCCGGTCACGCCCAACATCATGACCAGTATATCGGCGAACTATAAGCTGCCGCTCGGTCGCGACGGCGAGCTCGAGCTGGCAGGGCTGCTCAGCTACACCGACGAATTCGACCATGCGACCCACGGCTTCTATCCGGCGGGGATCGATGCCGGCGGCAATCCCTATCCGGCGGGCGAGGGCCGGGCGCCGATCCAGAAATCGCTGACGACGCTCAACCTGTCGGCGACCTTCCGGCCGCTGAAGGACAATCTCTACGTCACCGTCTGGGGCCGCGACCTGCTCAACCAGGGCGACCGCGTCTTCCGCAACATGCAGACGACGACATTCGGTTATTCGACGGCGCTCGGCCGCGGGATCACCGGGGGCGTCACGATCGGCTATAAATTCGGTTCGTGACGGCGTGACGAGGCGGCGGGACGGCGAAAAGGCGATAAGGGCATCGCCGGCGGTCCCGCCGCCTTAGTTGAGCGCGGGTAGTGCTGGACCGCTGCGCCCATCATGATCCCCGGCGAAAGCCGGGGCCCATGAGGGGAAGGCGATGTTGGCCGTCTGGGCCCCGGCTTTCGCCGGGGATCAGTACTTTTCGTCACCCCCCAGGCGCATCGCGCAAAATAATGTCCGCGCCGCGCCACGCCATCGCCATCGTCGGGCCATTGGTGTTGCCCGACGGGATCGCGGGCATGATCGAGGTGTCGATGATACGCAGCCTCTCCACGCCGCGCACGCGCAGCGCCGGATCGACGACCGAGGCGTCGTCCTTGCCCATCCGGCAACTGCCCACCGCATGATAGCCGCAGGTCCCGAACCGGTCATAGGCGTCGAGGATTTCGGCGTCGGTGGCGAAGCCGGGGCCGGGCAGCGTCTCTTCGGCGATCATGCCGGCGAGCGGTTGTTGCTTCGCATAGTCACGCATCACGCGCACCGCGCCCGCCATCGCGGCGCGATCCTCGTCGGTGTCGCGGTAATTGGGCTTGAAGCTCGCCGCCGTATCGGGGTCGCGTGTCGCGATATGGATGCTGCCGCGCGAGGTCGGGCGCAGCGGATAGATCACCGCGTTGATCCCCGGATGTTTTTCGAGCTGCGTGCGCTGCGTCGCCATGTCGAAGCTGAACGGCGCGATCAGCATCTGGACGTCGGGGCGGTTGAGCCCGGGGCGCGACTTGAACCAGCCACCGATCTCATAGGCCGCCGCCGACATCGGGCCGTCGCCGGTGAGATAATAGCGGAGCGTCGCGAGCAGCAGCCGCCAGCCGCCGAAGACGCGGTTCTGCGACAGCGCCGCTTTGGTCAGCTTCCACTGCATGATGATGCCGCGATGCTCGATCAGCCCTTCGCCGACCTGCGGACTATGATGGACGAGCGAAATGCCGAGCGCGGCGAGGCGGCTCGCGTCGCCGACGCCCGATCGTTCGAGGATCGCCGGGCTCGCCATCGCGCCGCCGCACAGGATCACCTCGTGGCGTGCGTCGATCCGCTCGCGCTGGCCGCCCTGGATGACCTCGACCCCGATCGCGCGGGTGCCGTCGAAGATCACGCGGTCGACGGTGCGGTCGGTGAGGACGGTGAGGTTGGGGCGCTTTTCGGCGGGGCGCAGGAACGCCTGCGCGGCGCTCTGGCGCTTGCCCTTCCAGATCGTGCGCGGGGCATAGCCGATCGCGACCTGATCGTCGGGGGCGTTGATGTCGGGCTTGTTCGCCCAGCCCATCGCCTCGCCCGCCGCGACCTGTGCGTCGCTGATCGGCAGGCGCTGGGTCGGCATCGAGATTTTCATCGGCCCTGCATGCCCCCGCGTCTCGGCGGCGCCGAGTTCGTGATTCTCGAAGGCGCGATAGGCAGCGCCGATATGCTCCCAGCTCCAGTCGTCGCTCGACTGTTCGGCGATCGCGTCGAAATCGGCGGGCTGGCCGCGCACATACATCATGCCGTTGACCGACGACGACCCGCCGAGCACGCGCCCGCGCACCCATGCCTCGGACTGGCCCGCGGTCGATGCCTCGGGCTCGCTCATATGGACCCACAGATGCTTGGGATCCTGCATCACCTTGGCGAGTCCCTTGGGCATCGAAATGAAGGGATGGCGGTCGCGCGGCCCCGCTTCGATCAGCGCGACCGTCACCGCCGGATTCTCCGACAATCGATAGGCGAGCACGCAGCCCGCGGCGCCCGCGCCGCAGATAATATAGTCGAAGTCCATGAGCCTATCCCTTCGATTCCGGCCATTTTTACGGCGCTTTCACCCGCACCATAAAAAACTATTGTTATTAGGTAAAGGGTCGAATAGGCTGAGGCCAACGAAAAGGAGAGGATTGGCGATATGGGTGAAGTTCGTGAAATTGCGCGCCCCGCCCGCAAACTGACCACGCTCGCCGATCTGACCCCGAGCCAGATCGAGGCGATCCGCAAGATCCCCGCCGAAAAGGACGCGGTCGTGGTCCCCTTCGGCGCGACCCGCCCCAACGCGATCTTCACCGGCCAGGAACGCTATGACCGCGAACAGGAGCGGATCTTCCGCCGTTTTCCGGTCCCCGTCACCTGCTCGGCGCTGCTCGAACCCGGCAGCATCGTCGCCAACGACAGCTATGGTTTTCCCATGCTCGTCTCGCGCACCCGCGACGGCACCATCAAGGCCTTCGTCAACGCGTGCCAGCACAAGGGCTCGAAGATCATCGAGGATTGCGCGGTCCACAAGCAGAGCCGCATGACCTGTCCCTATCACGCCTGGACCTATGGCATCGACGGCAAGCTGATCGGCGTGTCGCGCAGCGAAGCCTTTCAGGGACTCGACAAGAACCAACGTGGGCTGATCGAGCTCGAAGCGCGCGAGTGGGGCGGGATCGTCTATGTCCAGCTCAACCGTGACATCCCCGCCGACTGGTCGAACCTGTCGCAACAGGTCGCCGACGATTTCGACGCGCTCGGCATCGGATCGGCGCATGTCTATGGCCGCAAGACGTTCGATCTGCAGGCGAACTGGAAGGTCGTGCTCGAACCCTTCCTCGAGGGTTATCATGTCCAGCGGCTCCACGCCGCGTCGATCGGCGACCGCTTTCAGGACGCGCCGAACATCGTCGACATGTTCGGGCCGAACATCCGGCAGGTGTCGGGGCGCATCGGCTACGTTCCCGAAATGCTGGACGAAGAGGCCGACGGAAATGTCCACAAGCTGGTGACCCACGCTTACACGACCTTCCCCAACTGCGTCGTGGTGACCAGCCAATATTATATCAGCGTCATGCTGCTGATGCCGCGCGGTCCCGCCCGAACGACGGTCGAATATTTCATGCTCACCCCCGAAGCGGCGTCGACGCCCAAGGCCGAGGAGGTGTTTGCGCGCTCTTATGAGCTGATCCTCAGCGTCTTTGGCGGCGAGGATTTCCGGGCGGCCGAGATCAGCCAGCAGGGTCTGAACGCCGGGGTCCCTGAAGAAACGATCTATTGCGGGCTCGAGACCAATATCATCCATTATTATGAAGCGATCGAAGCACTGCTGTAACGACGGACCCGGCGATAGATCGGACAGAGAGGGACTGAATGGCGCAGACATTGCCGGGTGCGATGGATTGGTGGGCGCGGATGCGGCCCGAGCAGCCCGCGGTGGTGCTCGGCGGCGACCGGCTGAGCTATGGCGAATATAAGGCCTGGTCCGACCGCGTCGCTGCGATGCTGGAGGCCGACGGGCTGCAGCCGGGCGAGCGGGTCGCGATCTGCTCGACCAACAGCCTCGCTTATTGCGCGCTGATCATGGGGATCATCCGCGCCGGCGGGATCGTCAATCCGGTCAATTTCCGCTTCACGCCGCGCGAAATCCGCGAGTTGTGCGAGACGACCGAACCGCGCTTTGCCTTTGCCGCCCCCGATTTCGAGGCGAATGTCGCGGCGGCGGGGCTGACCCCGCGCGCCATGGCGGAGATAGAGGCGCTACGCCACGCCACAGCCGCATCGCCGACGCATGATCCGGTGCCCGAAGCCCCCGTCGTCATCATTGCGACCAGCGGATCGACCGCTAAGCCCAAGGGGGTCGTCTTCACCAACCGGTCGATGACCGCCTATGCGGCGTGCTGGGCGATCGAGGAGGTCTCGTCGTCGCCGGGATCGCGCGTGATCACGCTCGCACCGCTGAACACCTCGGCGGGCTTCGTCCAACTCATCCATTATACGGTGCAGGGCTGTACGGTCTACATGGAGCCGGCCTTCGTCCCCGACGCTATCCTGCAACTGATTCAGGACGAGAAGATCGGCTGTTTCGGTGGAGTGCCCACTTTCTTCGAGGCGATCACGCGCTGTCCAGGCTTCGCCGACGCCGACCTGTCGTCGATCCGCCTCGCGACCGCGGGCGGCGCGCGGGTCAGCCGGCAATTGCTCGACACATGGAAGGCCAAGGGCATCACGATCCGGCAGATTTACGGCCAGACCGAAGTCGGCGGCAATGCGACGATGATGCCCGAGCATCTGGCGATCGAAGAGTCCGAGAAATGCGGCTGGGGCGGCATTTTCATGGATCTGCGTGTCGTGCGCCCCGACGGCAGCGACTGCGACCCCGGCGAACCCGGCGAGATATTGATGCGCTCGCCCGGCATGATGCAGGGCTATTGGCGTAATCCGGAGGAGACCGCGAAGGCGATCCGTGGCGGATGGCTCTATTCGGGCGACATCGGCACTCTCGACGAACGCGGCTTGCTGACCTTTGTCGATCGGATGAAGGACCTGATCATTTCGGGCGGACTCAACATCTCGGCCGCCGAGGTCGAGCGGGTGGTGTGCGAGTTTCCGGGCGTGATCGAGGCGCTGGCGATCGCCGCGCCCGATCCGAAGTTCGGCGAGACGCCTTTCGTCGTTTATCACGGCGCCGCCGAGGTCGATGTCGCGGCGCTGATCGACCACTGCAACACGAACCTGTCGAACTACAAGGTGCCGCGTTACGTCGCTTTCTCGGCCGACCCGCTGCCGCGGCTCGCGACCGGAAAATTGTCGAAGCCCGCGGTGCGCGAAGCCTATGCCGGCGCCCATGAGACGATGGAGCGCGTCAGATGAGGAGCCGTCGATGACCGCCGCCCAATTCGCCGCCGCGCCGGTGCCGCCGCACATTCCGGCGCATCTGGTGTTCGATTTCGACATTTATGCCGATCCGCGCATCGGCGAGGATGTGCAGGGCACTTACGCGGCCGCGCTGTCGGACGCGCCCGATATTTTCTGGAGCCGGCTCAACGGCGGACATTGGATCGTCAAGAGCTTCGACGCGATCAGCCAGATCGTGCTCGACCCCGAGCATTTTTCGGTGCGCGAGATGCAGATTCCGCGCGTCAAGAACCCGCCCTTCATGATCCCGCTAAGCCTCGATCCGCCCGAAAACCTGCCCTATCGCCGCGCGATGATGCCGATGTTCGGACCGAGCGCGATCAAGGCGCTCGAACCGCGGATCCGCGAATGGGCCGCCGAGTTCGTCGAGGCGGTCGCGGGCAAGGGCGCGTGCGATTTCCAGGCCGATGTGTCGAAGGTGTTTCCGGTCAGCGTCTTCATGGAGCTGATGGGCATGGACCTCGCGCGGTTGCAGGATTTCCGCCATCTGGCCGAGGATTTCTTCTCGGCACAGAATGACGAAGCCGAATTAGGGCGGCTGAGCGCGTTGATCCTCGGTGAACTCAAGGGCCTGATCGCGGAGAAGCGCGCCGCGCCCGACGGCAAGCTGATGTCGCACTTCATCACCGTCGACGTCGACGGCCGGACGATGAGCGACGATGAAATTCTCGCTATGAGCTTCGTGCTTTTCCTCGGCGGCATGGACACGGTCACCAACGTCACCGGCTTCGCCTTCCAGCAGCTCGCGCAGATGCCCGAAGTGCAGGCGCGGCTCGCCGCCGATCCGTCGCTGATCCCTGCTTTCGCCGACGAGGCGGTGCGGCTCTATGGCGTCGTCAACACGCCGCGACTGGTGGTCGCGGACAAACAGATCGGCGATGCTTCTTTTCGCGAAGGCGAGATGGTGCTCAATATCCTCTGTCTCGGCAGCCGCGATCCCGCGAAGTTCGAGCAGCCGAACGTCTTCGACCTCGACCGCAAGAAGACCGCGCACCTGACCTTTTCGTCGGGTCCGCATCTGTGTGTCGGGCATGTTCTCGGCCGGGCCGAGCTTCGCATCCTGACCGAGGAATGGGTGAAGCGCATCCCGGCGTTCCGTGCGACGGCGGGCGAACGCCATGCCTTTCGCATCGGCACGGTGATGGCGCTCGAAGCGCTACCGATCGAATGGGCGGTCTGACCTAGTCGGCGTCGCCGAGCGGCGCGCCGATGGTATCCGTGCCCAGGCGCCGCCTGACGCCGACCAGGAACATGCGCAGCGCCTCGACGAACATCTCCTCGTCGCCAAAGGGATTGTCGCCCACAGCCTTGGCGAAGTACGGATATTTGGCCGCATCGACCGCCGGGATCACCGGGATGCCGCGCACCTGAGCCGACGCCTCGAACAGCGCGGTTCCGAAGGTATATTTCTCAATCGCATCGATCACGGTCAGGTGGATTGAGGGGGGGTAGGGTTCCTCGGACGCCGCGCGTTCATAGGCGGCGAGCAGCAGGTGGCGCGGGAAATAGCGCAGCATCAGCGGTGCGGCATTGGCATGTTTGAGCAGGGTGCGGCGGGTCACCACGCAGCGCGCGATGATCTGTTCCTCGAAGGACAGCGCGGGATCGTTCACAGTCGGGATGCGCACGAACATCATGCGCGCGACCTCTTGGAGCAGTTCCGACTTGTCCTTGAAATGATGGTAGAGTGAGGGCGGCCGCACCCCGAGCTTGCGCGCGACGAGGTTGAGGCTCAGTTCCTCAAGCCCGACCTCGTCGATCACCTCAAGCGCGGCCTCGGCCGCATTGGCGCGCGATATCAGTGGTTTGGATGGCCGTGCCAACGAAATTTTCCCCTTGCCCAAATTGCTCATGGCAGCGTGGGCGGGCGCGTGCCAGTGCAAAAACGCCGCCGCTCGGGGTGGCCTGTTCAATCTATTGACGTTAGATAATTCCGAGATCATTGTCGAGTATGAGGAGAGGCAGTCGATGACGGATCACTTGCAGACCCGTGTGTTCGTGTCTTCGGACGGAGTCGAACTTGTCGGTGATCGCGGCGGGGCGGCGGATGCGCCGTGCGTGATCCTGCTCCACGGCGGCGGGCAGACGCGACACAGCTGGAACCGTGCGGTCGCCAGCCTGCTCGACGCGGGATTGCAGGTGATCAATTTCGACGCGCGCGGGCATGGCGACAGCGACTGGTCGCCCACCGGCGCCTATGCGCTCAGCGATCGCGCGGCCGATCTGCGCGCGGTGGCGGCCGATCTGCGCGTGCCGTTCGTCCTTGTTGGCGCATCGTTGGGCGGAGCGACCGCGATCCAGGCGGTGCACGAAGGGCTGCGGCCCGCGGGCGTCGTGCTCGTCGATATCGTGCCCGAACCCGATCCGCGCGGGATCGAGCGCATCGTCGGCTTCATGCACGGGCATCGCGAAGGCTTTGCGAGCATCGACGAGGCGGCGGCAGCGGTCGCGGCCTATAACCCGCAGCGTGCGCGGCCAACCGACACAGGCGGGCTGATGAAGAATCTGCGCCCGCGGGAGGGGCGCCTGTACTGGCATTGGGATCCGCGCATCCTCGATACCGCGCCGAGGACGCATCATATCGTCGTCGGGCGTGCGACCGAAACGCTGGGCGCGCTGGTCGACATGCCGGTGCTGTTGGTCCGCGGGCTGTCGAGCGACGTCGTCAGCGAGGCCGGGATCGCGGCCTTTCGGCGGCAGGTGCCGCGGCTTGAAATCCTCGACGTGCAGGGCGCCGGCCACATGGTCGCGGGCGATCGCAACGACGCATTCAACGACGGCGTGATCGCTTTTGCGAAGCGATTACTGATGCCGGTTTCGTGATAGAGATTTGGCACTAAGTATCAGATTTTATGATGGATAATATGTGTCCGCCGAAAACCTTACGGCGTTAAATTTGCGATTGACTTTAAATCTAATGACTGTAGGTTAAATCCCACAGGGCCGCAGCTGACGGCTCGATCTTTGGGAGGAGACGGTCATGGATCGCAAAGTTTCGCGTCCTGCAATTCGCTACGCTTGCCTGGCATCGGTTATCGCGCTCGCGGCGGTTGCTGCGCCCGCTTATGCGCAGGACGCGCCCGCCGCGCCGCCGCCCGCCGACGAAGCCAATGCCGGCAACGACGCCGAAATCATCGTCACCGCGCGCCGCCGCGACGAGCGGCTGATCGACGCCCCGGTCGCGATCACCGCGCTCGGCGGCGCGGCGCTCGACAATTACGCGGTCACCGACTTTAACGATATCGCACAGCTCGTGCCGACGATGGTCGCGGGCAAGGCGGCGTCGGGTTCGTCGGCCAGCATCTTCCTCCGCGGCGTCGGTTCGACCGCGCTCAGCGCGGGTTTCGACCAGTCGGTGTCCTTCGTCGTCGACGGCATGCCGATGAGCCGCGGCCGCGAGATCGGTCTCAGCCAATATGACGTCCAGCGCATCGAAGTGCTCAAGGGGCCGCAGGCCTTGTTCTTCGGCAAGAACGCCACCGCGGGCCTGATCGCGGTCACCACGAACAACCCGCGCGACGTCTTCGAGGCGGGATTCAAGGCGGGCTATGGTTTCGAGGCGCAGGAAAAATATGGCGAGGGCTATATTTCGGGTCCGCTCGCCGATGGGCTGCGCGCGCGCCTGGCCTTCCGCATCGCGGACAGCGAAGGCGCCTTCACCAACACCGCCGCGGCGACCTATACCGATCCGTTCGGCCTCCAGCGCCACAGCAACAGCAAATATCGCGGCGGCGGCCGTACCTATAGCGGACGTGCGACGCTCGAATGGGACGCCACCGACAATCTGACCTTCCAGGTCAAAAGCGGCTACACCGACCAGAAGGATGGCGGCCCGACCGACATCATCGAGCGCATCTGCGGCGGTGGTCGCACCACGCCCTTCGCCGCCAACGGCATTCCGCCGAGCCCCAATGCCGATTGCGTCATCAACGGCCGGTCGGACAGCTCGACGATCCCCGTCGAGGTGGCGAACCTCGATTATCGTTATGCCGGCGACGGACACATGTATTCGCGGCTCAAATCGGGTTTCGGTATCCTGACCGCCACGCTGGAGAGCGACGTTTTCGACGTCACCTCGATCACCTCCTATTACCGCTTCAAGCAGAACGACCTGAACAACGTGTCGGGTGAAGCCTATCCGGCGACCTTCTCGCAGCTCGCCGATTATCGCCAGACGTCGGAGGAACTGCGCTTCCAGTCGAAGTGGGGCGGGCCGGTCAACGTGCTGTTCGGGCTGTTCGCGTCGAGTAACAAGTTCATCTTCAACACCGATGCCTATATCTTCCCCTTGCCGGCTGTCGCAGCGGGCACGACCTATGTGACGTTCAAGCGCGACAATGGCTTCACCGGCAGCTCGATGTCGGCGTTCGGCGAAGTGACGGCGAATCTGTCCGACGCGATCGAACTCGCGGCGGGCGCGCGGTACAGCTATGAATCGCGCGACAGCTTCCAGGCGTCGCTCGCCGCCAATCCCGCCTTTGGTGCGGCGTTTCCGGGCGGGCTGCGGCTCGACGATCGTTATCGCGAATCCGACGTCTCGCCGCAGGTCACGCTTCGCTACAAGCCCTCGCGCGACCTGACCTTTTACGCCGCGTACAAGGAAGGTTTCAAATCGGGCGGGTTCAACATTTCGCAGACCCTGACCCCCGCGGCGACCGTCGCGGCCGGGCAGTTCGGTGCCGAGCGCGCCCGCGGCGGCGAGGTCGGGGGGCGTGCGATCCTGATGGGCGGCGCGCTTTCGCTCAACGCGACGGCCTATTATTACGACTATCTCGATCTGCAGGTGCAGAATTTCGATCCGGTGACGATCGGGCAGGTCGTGGCGAATGCCGGTACGCTGCGCGTCAAGGGGATCGAGGGCGATTTCAATTGGCGTTCGGGCGGCTTCTCGCTGCGCGGGGCAGCGGCCTACAACAATGCGTCCTACAAGGATTATGTCGGGCAATGCTATGGTGGCCAGACGATCGCGCAGGGTTGCAACCTGCTTGCGCCGCCTCGGGTGAATCCCGGCGACCCGCCGCGGCCCTTCACCAGCCAGGATTATGACGGGCTGACGCCGCCCAAGGCACCGCGCTTTGCAGGTCGCCTCGGTGCCAGCTACGCGGTCGAGCTGTCGGATTCGGGCATGACGCTCGAAGCGAGCGGCGACATGAGCTATTCGGCCAAATATAATTTCTCCGACACGCTGCGCCCCGACGCGATCCAGCCGAGCTTCACGAAGTTCGACGCGTCGCTGCGCTTGAAAGGCCCCGACGATCGCTGGACGCTGGCGCTGATCGGCCGCAACCTGAGCAACAAGCTGGTGGTGACCGGCGGCTCGGAAATCCCGTTCACCGGTGGCACGGGAACAGGCACCGCCGGTCCGGGCGTGCTCAGCGACCTGTCGGCCTTCGTCGATAATCCGCGCGAATTTTACATCGAAGCCTCGGTCAAATTCTGATGCCCGGTCGCGGTTCGCGCGGCGCAAGATCGACGATGAAACCTGCGCCGCGAAAGCGGGCCGGGTTCATGTTGATCGTCTCGCTCGGCCTTGTGATGGCGCCGGCGAGGGCCGCGCCGTCCGACGTCGGTGATGGCGGCGTGCCGGCCTTTTACGCTTGGTCCGGTGCTTTGCCGGGCGAGGCGGGCGTCGTACTGGCCGAAGAGCCGTTGCCCGCCGATTTTTCGGTGCCCGGCGCGGGCAGGGCGACGCGCATCCTCTACACCGCGCGCGACGGCATCGCCGACGAACATATGGTGCCGGTTTCGGCCGCGGTTTTCCTCCCGCGTGGTACGCCGCCGAAGGGCGGCTGGCCCGTAATGGCCTGGGCGCATGGCACCACCGGCATCGCTGACGTCTGCGCGCCATCGGCGCGCCCGCGCGGCGAGCGCGATGGCCGCTATATCTCGAGCTGGCTCGACGCCGGTTTTGCGGTGGTGGCGAGCGATTATCAGGGGCTCGGCACACCGGGCATCCATCCCTATTCCAATTATCGCGCGAGTTCGTACAGCCTCCTCGACAGCGCGCGGGCCGTCGTGCGCGACGCACGTTACGGGACGGCCAATCAGGTCATCCTCGTCGGGCAATCGCAGGGCGCCGGAACGGTCGTCGCGGCCGCCGGCTATGCGCCGACCCACGCGCCCGAACTGAAGGTGCGCGGCGTTGTCGCGACGGGCGCGCCGAACCTGTCGCGCGAAGCGATCGAGAGCGGACTCGCGTCGAGCGCGACCGACGTCATGGTCACCGGCGCTTATGCGATGATCGGCTATGAACTCACGCGCACCCATGCCGATCTCGACGCCGATGCGGTTTTCACCGAACAGGGGCGCGAGATCGAGGAGATCGTCGGATCGGCGTGCCTGCCCGACCTGATGAAGGCGGCCGCCGCACGCAACCTCGATCCGTCGAAGGCGTTTCGGCCGGGCATGCTTAAGCGGCTCTGGGATACCGACGTCGATTTGCGTTCGTTTCCAACGCTCGACCTCGCGGCACCGGTCTTTTTCGGCATCGGCGCGGCTGACACGGCGGCGCTGCCGATGACGACGCTGACCTTGGTCAACGACCTGTGCAGCCGCGGCAATGTCGTCGAGGCGCGTATTTACAAGGACAAGGATCATTCGGGCGTTGTGAACGCCGCCGCAGCCGATGCGATCGCCTTTGCCAAGGCGGCGATCGAGGGCGGACCGATCGCGCCGACCTGCAAGCCCTAGCCGCCTAGCGGCCTTCGTCGGCGGCGACGCGGCGGTGCGCCGTCATGGCGAACAGGACCAGGCCGACGGTTAGCGGCAGCATGACCAGCGCCAGCATCGACAGGCTGTGGCGCAGCGCATCGTTGCCGGTGAAGACGGTGTCGGACATCCACGCCGACAAGGCCGGGCCGCAGGTCAGGCCAACCAGATTGCCGACCAGCACATAGAGCGCGGTGATCTTGGCGCGCATGCGCGGCGGGGCGATGTGCTGGATGATCAGCACCGCGAGGCCGCCCGCCGCGCCATAGCCGAAGGTCGCGACGGCGATGATCGCGATTGCGCCGTCGATGTCGCGCGCGAGCGGGAAAGCAGCGACCGCGGCATGGCCGATGCCGAGGCCGACCGCGAGCGCGAGCACCGCGAGTTCGGCGCGGTCGCGCTTCAAGACCCAGGCGCTGATTGCCGGCCAGAAAAAGGCGGCGATCGCCGCCGCGATCACGCCGACAAGCCCGAAGATCGCGCCGGCGGCGGCGACGCTCTGGCCATAGCTGCGCGTCAGCATCGTCGCCGTCCAGGCGATGAAGCTGTAGCTCGCGAGCGCCGACACGCCAAAGCTAAGATAGAAGGGCAGGTAGAAGCGCCAGTGGCGGCGGAGATAGGCGAGGGCGGCCGCGAGGCTGGTCTGGTCGGCCTGTCCGGGTTCTTCGACGCGATCGGGTTCGGCGACGGTGAGCAGCCAGAGCGGGCCGAGGACCAATCCGGGTACACCGACGATGACAAGCGTCAGCCGCCATGGGCTGAGTCCGAGATCGGGTGAGAGGATGACCGCGAGTTCGAAGGCATAAGCGCCGATCAGGAAGGCCCCGGACGCCATCAGCGTCGATACCGCCATGAACAGGCCGATGGGCAGCGCCCGCTTTTCGGGCGGGAAGAGGTCGGCAACGAGCGATACCGTCGCGGGGACCAGCACCGCTTCGCCGATCGCGACCCCGGCGCGCGTCATCAGCAATATCTCGAAATTGGGCGCGAAGCCCGATGCGACGGTCGACAGGCTCCAGACGATCACGCCGATGCCGACGATGCGCACGCGCGTGCCGCGGTCGATCAGATAGGCGACGGGCACCCCCGACAAGGCATAGAGCAATCCGAAACCGAGGCCGATGAGCAGCCCAATCGCGGTCGCATCGATCCCCATATCCTTGATGATCGGATCGGCGAGCAGCGCGATGATGTAACGGTCGAGATAGGACAGTGCGGCGATCAGGCAGAGCAGCCCGGCGACATACCAGGCGCGGGTTGGCGACGGCCATCCCCAGGCCGTCATGCCGCGCAAATCTCCACCGGGAAGCCTTCGAGCCAGCTCATCCCCGACACCTGTTCGGCCTGGTCGGGGGTTGCGGGCGTGATTTCGTTGAGGTTCCGGCCCGGCTGCGCATTGGCGCCCTGCCAGCCGCCGCGATGGCCCCAGCCATGCGGATAGGCGACGCAGCCCGGGCGGACCTCGTCGGTCACCTCAGCCACGACCTCGATCGCGCCCCATTGGGTCGAGATCTTCACCGCCATGCCGTCGTCGATGCCGCGCGCGGCGGCGTCCGACGGGTTGATCAGCAGCGCGGGGGAATCCGAGCGGACGAGCTTGTCGACATTGTGCATCCAGCTGTTGATCGAGCGCAGTTTGCGCAGGTTGATCAGGCGCAGCATGTTCGGGTCGGGATCGGGTTCGGCGTGGAGGCGCGTCATCTCTTCGCCCGCGATATCGTCCCACAGGTGGATCTTGCCGTCGGGGTGGCCGATGCGCTTTTCGAAATCGAAGGCCCAGCGCCCGCGTTCGATCATCACCCCGTGCGGATTGGCTTTCAGCTTGGCGAGCGACAGCCCGTCCTGCCCCTCGATCCCCGCCTGCAGCGCGCCGTCGGCCATTTCGAACGGCGTCATGTTGCCGAAGGCGCCGTCGCGGCCCATGCGTGCGGCAAGGTCGCGCAAAATCTCATATTCGCCGCGCGCTTCGCCGGTCGGCGGGATCACCGCGGGCACATATTGGGCGAAGGGTCGCACCATATGGTTCATGAAGAACTGATTGATGTCCTCACGCTCGAGCGCCGTCGTCGCGGGCAGGATGTAGTGCGCGTGGCGCGAGGTTTCGGTCATGTAGAGGTCGACCGACACCATCAGGTCGAGCGCCTCAAAGCCTTCGGGTAGGCGCGGCCCGCCCGGCATCGACATCACCGGATTGGCGCCGACGGTCAGCAGCGTCTTGATCTGGCCGTCGCCCGGCGTGGTCATTTCCTCGAGGAAGGTCAGGCTCGACTGGGTGCCCCAGACCGAGGCCTGGCCGCTGATGCGCGAGCTGTGGCGTTTGTGGCGTGCCTGGCCGGGTCCCGTCGCCTGGGCGTCGGTCGCGGTGCCGCCATGCCCCCAGCCGACCCCGCCCGGCTGATGAAACTTGCCGCCAAGCAGGTTGAGCAGGTGGAGGAAATAGTTGGTCAGCGTCGAGTAACTGGCGCGGCAGATGCCGATGCGTCCCATGGCCGCGGCGCGCGGCGCGGCGACGAAATCGCGCGCGAGGGTGCGGATTGCGTCGGCCTCGATGCCGCAATGTGGGGCAGCGATCTCGGGGGTGATCCAGTCGATCGCCGCCGCAAGCTCGGCAAAGCCCGAACAATGGCGCTCGACGAACGCCCTGACGGCCAGCCCCTCGGCGATGACGACCTGCACCATCGCGCCGAGCAGCCAGACGTCGCCGGCGGGGATGATCGAGACATGTTCGAACTTGCGCGCGGTCTCGCTGCGCCGCGGGTCGACGACGATCACGCGCCCGCGCTCGGCGATCTCGACCAGATCCTCCTTGAAGCGCGGGGCGATGAGCAGGGAGCCGTGGCTGACCAGCGGGTTCGACCCAAAGATCAGCAGATGGTCGCATTGCGCGAGGTCGGGGAAGACGAAGCCGTGGGTGCCGAAGATCAGCTCGGTCGCGAGAACCACCGACGTGATATCCTCCGACGACGGGGTGAACAGCTTGGTGCAGTCCATCGCGCGGCTGAACAGATAATTGCCCATCGAGCTGGGCCATCCCATGCTCGGCGGGTTGCCGGTGTTCATCGCGAAGCTTTGCGGACCATGTGCCTCGATCGACGCCGATAGGCGCGCGGCGATGTCGTCCAGCGCCTCATCCCAGCCGACGGGCGCAAACTCGCCGGGACCGCCGACGCGCTTCAGCGGGGTGGTGACGCGATCGGCGTCATAGGTGACTTCGGCGAGCGCCGGACCCTTGACACAGATATGGCCGCGCGAGTGGGGATTGTCGCGGTCGGGGCGAACCTTGACGATCTTGCCGTCGGCGACCGTCGCGACCATGCCGCACAGCGCCTCGCAGACGCGGCAATAGGTGATATGGTCGCCATCGGCGCCGGGGATGGTGGTGAAAGCCATCAGCTGTTCCCTTCCTTCCTGTTGTTCGATGCCCGTCACCGCGCCGCGGGCGGGGTGACGCGGACATTCACGGTGCGGACGCGGCCATCGAGTACGCCTGCGGTCTTGCCATCGGCGAGCGGACCCGACCCGCTGTCCTGCCCGAGGTCGAAGGTCTCGCTCGGCGAAAAGGACAGGCGGGGCAGGGCGCCCTTGATCGAGCCGCTGGCGATTTCGGCGCCGCCGGCGAGGATATGGACGATCGCTTCGCTCTCGCCGCGCCGTTCAAAGCGCAGCAGGATGGTCGCGGGGCCGCGCCCCAGCGCGCGGTCGGCGGCGACTTCCGTCAGTTTCAGGTCGAGGCTGCGATAGGAGAAGACCGGGCGCCCCTCGCGCAGGTGGAGCGCGAAGCCGCCATGCCGCCCGCCGATCGCTGCGATGGTGCCGCCGGCGTCGCTGTCGAGATCGAGCTTCGCCTCGATGGTGAAGCTGGCGGACTGCATGGGCGGGGCGAGCGCTTCCGGGATGCGCGCGATGGCGCCGGTGTAGGTCCACAGATAGCCGCGCCGGGCCATATCCTCGGCGGCCATCTTACGGAAGAAGCCCCACGCGTCGCTGGTGTTGGACAGCGGATAGACATTGTTCGCCTTCGCCTCGCGGGCGAACAGCGCCTTCATCTCGGCGAGCTTGCGCGGGTTGGCGGCGGCGACATCGCGCTGTTCGCCGGGGTCGGCGGCAAGGTTGTAGAGTTCCCAATTGTCGTCGCTGAAGACCGGCCGGTTCATGAAATCCCACACGTCGAGCCGGTGCGGGACGACGGCTTTCCAGCCGTTCGCATAGATCGACCGGTTGCCGTACATTTCATAATATTGAGTGGCGTGCCGCGTCGGCGCGGCGGGCGCGGCGAAGCTGTATTTCATGCTGACGCCGTCGAACGCCATCTGCCGCTCGCCATTGACCATCGCGGCGGGGGCGATGCCCGCGGCGTCGAGGATCGTCGGGGTGATGTCGGTGACGTGCTGATACTGGCCGCGCAGCTCGCCGCGTGCGGCGATGCCCCCCGGCCAGGAGAGGATCAGCGGCACGCGCGTGCCGCCCTCATAGGCCGTCTGCTTGTAATAGCGGAACGGGGTATTGCCCGCGACCGCCCAGCCATTGGCATAGTGGGGGTAGGTCGAGGGACCGCCCCAATCGTCATAATGGCGCAGATTTTCCTCGAGCGTCGCGAAATAGGCGTTGGCGAAATAATGTTCGCTGAACGTGCCCTGCGGCGCGCCCTCGGCGCTGGCGCCATTGTCGGCGGTGATCAGGATGACGGTGTTGTCGAGTTCGCCGCGCGCTTCGAGCGCGGCGAGGATCAGGCCGAACTGCTCGTCGGCATGGCTGAGCTGAGCGGCGAAAGCCTCCATCTGGCGCGCAAACATGCGCTGCTCGTCGCGGCTGAGGTCGGCCCAATGTTTCACGCCGGCGGGCAGCGGCGGCAGCACCATATCGGCGGGGACGAGGCCGAGCGTCTTCTGGCGGTCGAGGATTTGCTGCGCCGCGACATCCCAGCCGACGTCGAAGCGGCCCTTATAATGATCGAGCCAGCGCTGCGGGGCGTGATGCGGCGCATGGACCGCGCCGGTCGCCCAATACATCAGGAAGGGCCGTTTCGGATCGGTCGCATCGCGCGCACCGATCCAGCCGATCGCCTTTTCGGCCATATCGGCGCTCAGATGATAGTCGGGGCGCGGCGACAGCGCGACCGGGTCATGGTCGGACCAGAGCGTCGGGTCGAAATTGTCGGCATCGAAGGCGAGGAAGCCATAATAGCGGTCGAAGCCCTGGCCGCTGGGCCAATAGGTGAAGGGGCCCGCTGCCGAGGCGTCGGCCTGCGGCAGATGGTCCCATTTGCCGACCGCGTAAGTGAGGTAGCCCGACTGGCGCAGATTCTCGGCAACGGTGCCCGCGCTGCGCGGGACGAGCGCATCCTGTCCCGGGAAGCCGACCGCGATCGCCGAATGGCCGCCGATATGGACGCGGTGCGAATTGCGCCCTGTGAGGAGCGCGGCACGGCTCGCCGAACAGATCGGTGTCGTGTGATAATTGGTGTAGCGCAGCCCGCGCTGAGCGACGCGGTCGATATTCGGGGTTTCGACCAAGCCGCCATAGCTGCTGAGCTGGCCGAAGCCCATGTCGTCGATCACCCAGACCAGGACATTGGGCGCGCCCGCCGGGGCGATGGCGCGCTGGATTTTTCCGGGGGTCGAATCGGCGAAGGTCTTGCCGATCCTAGGCTGATCGCCGGGGGCCGCCGATGATGGTGTGGCCATGCTCGCCGCACCGAGGCAGGCGATCGCCGCGCTGAAAATCCTGCTTTTCCTCATTCCCATACACCTCGTGTCTGTCGATCGCCGGATGCTTGACGCCGTACTATAGATGAATTACAATCTTCGTAAAGTGTAAACATCTGGATTGGCGAGGGACAGGGCATGAAAATCGAATTGGACACGATCTATCGCCGCATCGTCGACCATCTGGAAAATGGCACGACCGACATGGCCGCGGATTCGATCGAGGTCCCCGCCGCGCATTTCACCGACGCCGACCATCTGGCCCGCGAACTCGACGTGTTCCGGCGCCAGCCGCTCGCCGCCGCGACGAGCATGGAAATCCCCGAACCCGGCAGTTTCGTCACCCGCGATGTGTTGGGCGTGCCGCTGCTGATCGTGCGGCAGAAGGACGGCAGCGTCGCTGTGTTCCGCAATATGTGCCGCCATCGCGGCGGCAAGGTCGAGCAGGGCGAGAAGGGCAAGAAGCCCTTTTTCGTCTGCGCCTATCATGGCTGGAGCTTCAAGGGCGACGGCAGCTTGCGCGGCATTCCGTTCGAGGAACAATATGGCACGCTCGACAAGGGGTGCCGCAACCTCTTTTCGGTCGAGGCGGAGGAGCGCCACGGCCTCGTGTGGATCAAGCTGCCGCAGGCGCCGCAGGACATGCCGATCGCCGACTATCTGGGCGAGGCCGACGAGCGGCTCGCGGCCTATGATATCGACAAGCTCGTCGTTTTCATGGACCAGAAGATAGATCTCGACATCAACTGGAAGCTGGTGATGGACGGCGCGATCGACGTGCTTCACCCGCAATTCCTGCACGCCGAGGGGGTCGGCAAGCTGATCCAGACCGGCGCGGCGGTGTGGCTCGACCTCGGGCGTCATGGCCAATCCTATTCGGCGCGCAAACGTCTCGCGCGCAAGCTCAAGGCGGGCGAGCCGATCGAGGGCGGGTGGCGCTATCTGACCGGCAACCTGATGATCTTCCCCAATATGAGCGTGATCCCGACGCCCGATCATATCGAGCATTGGACCGTGTGGCCGCACCTGACCGACCCCGGCAAATGCCATGTCCATATCCGCTTCCTGACCGACCCGGCGAAGTTGACCGACGAGGTCGCGGCGCGGATCAACCGCAGCTGGGACATTTTGCGGCAGGCCGCGACCGAGGAGGATTTTCCGATGGAGGAAATGATCCAGGCCAATGCCGCGGCGCTGCCGACCACCGGCTTCCTCTATGGCGCCAACGAAGTGCCGACGCAGCATCTGCACTTGCAGATGGCGCGCGAATTCGACGCGCTGGCGTGACGCTCGCGCGGCACGGATGATGTAAGAGGCCCGGACGAAGAGCCGGGCCCGCGAAAACCCCCTCGGGAGAGACTGCATGAATATCGCCGAACTCGTCCGTTACTGGGCACGCTGGAGGCCCGAACATACGGCGGTGATCACCGATGACGTCCGGACGAGCTGGGCCGAGTTCGACGCGCGCAGCGATGCGATCACGCGGGGCCTGCGCGCCGCCGGGGTGGTCAAGGGCGACCGCGTCGGCATGCACCTCGACAATAGGATCGAAGCGCCGTTGCTGACCGTCGCGTGCCTGAAGCTCGGCGCAATGATCGTGCCGCTGAACTTCAAGCTGACCGGCAGCGAAATCCTGCCCTTGCTTGAGGACGCCGACTGCAAGCTGGTCGTAAGCCAGGCAAAATATCTCGACCGCCTCGACCTGGCGGCGTCGAAGCTGCCCTTCGCCATCTACAGCCTCGACGGCAGCGACGTGCGGAGCTTTTCGTCCCTGCTGATCGATACCGGGGCAGCACCGACCGAGGCGATCGCGCTGACCGACCCGGGCTTCCTCTGCTACACCTCGGGCACCACCGGGCGCCAGAAAGGTGCGCTGCTCACGCACGGCGGCGCCATGTATCCCGGCCTCGCCAAGAATATCGCTGAAGGGCTGACCTGGCGCGATTCGATCATGGTCGCGGTGCCCTTCGTCTTTACCGGCGCGATCGTCTCCTGCTTCATCCAGTTCGCGGTCAATGCGGGCGGGACGATGGTGCTGGAATCCGATTTTGACATCGACCGCTATTTGGACGTGATCCAGCGGCATCGGGTGAGCGCGGCGACGACGGTTCCGGTGGTCTGGGAACGGCTGATGCGGTCACCGGGTTTCGAAAAGGCCGATCTGTCGAGCATGATCTCAGCCGCCGCCGGCGGCGCGCCGGTCAGCATCGACCTGATCGAGGCCTATCGCGCCAAGGGCATTTCGCTGATCCAGTCCTATGGCTTGACCGAGGCGTCGGGGCTGGCTGCGACGATGCACGGCGACGATGCGATCGCGCATATTGGCTGGGCGGGACGACCCATCGTTGGCAGCGAGATGAAGATCGGTGACGCCGACGGCAACGCGCTTGCCAATGGCGAGATCGGCGAGATCATGGTGCGTGGACCGCATGTCATGCGCGAATATTGGCGCAATCCCGAGGCCACCGCGGCGACGTTTGCGGGCGATTGGCTGCGCACCGGCGACACCGGTATGATGAACGACGAAGGCTTCGTGAAGGTCGTCGACCGGTCGAAGGACATGATCATCTCGGGCGGTATCAACGTCTATCCGGCCGAGATCGAGAAAATCCTCTCGGCTAACCCGCATATCGCCGAACTGGCGGTGATCGGGGTTCCCGATAGCGACTGGGGCGAAGTTCCGATGATCGTCGCGAGCGGGGTGAAGGACGAAGGCGCGGCGCTGTCCGCGCTCGAAACCGACGGCTCGGCGCAACTCGCGGCCTTCAAGCGTCCGCGCCGTGTCGTCTTCATCGACGAACCGCTGCCGCGCACCCTGTCGGGCAAGATTTCCAAACCGACGCTGCGCGGGCTGTTCCCGGAGGTGCCGGAACAGGCGAAGGCGTTGTTCGGGAAATAGCAATAGCGGCCGGCGAGTGTTACGAGACGCCCGCCGGCCGCGCCCTTTTACCGTTTCATCGTTCCCGTGCATTTCCAGTTGCGCGCGTCGCTGACGTCGCTTCCCTCCGCGCCCGTGAACTTCGCAACGCTGGGATAGGCGCAGATGCGATAGCTGCGCGCCACCGCGGCATCGCTGTCGGCCGTCGCGGGGTTTTCGAGGCTCATGCCCGAAACATACATCGACGTGTTCGACGTCGAGTTGAGTTCCAGCGTCCGAGGACTGTTCGTCATTATGATGTCGGCTGGCGGCGTGCCGCCCTCCACCCAGCGCTGCATCGCGTCCAGCATCGCGCGACTGCTGTCGGTTGGGGAGCCTTCGCCGCCGCGGCAATGGAACATCCCGGGCACGAAAAAGCTCTGGAAGAAATTTCCGCTTTCGGAGCCGTACCGAGCCCGGACCGCGTCGCTGTAATCCGCCGTATAGGCGGGTGGGATCGATTCGTCGGAGGCGCCGGTCCACATGATCAGTTTGCCGCCGGTTCGCTGCATCGCCGCGAGATTGGCGGGATCATAGCCATAGCCGCCGACGCGCACCCACAGCGCGTCGTCTTCGTTGCGCTGTGCCGGATCCCCGAAATCCATTTGAGTCAGCGCATCATAGCCGGTAGCGCGCAAAGCCTTCATGCTGAGCACGGTCGATCCGAACAGCGGCGGCCGAGTCTTGTCGGTCCATGGCGGCGGCGCGGTGCCCAGCGCGATCGGCCCCAGCAGCGAGGGGTTGGCGAACCAAAAGCCCGGCGCCGCGACGTCGGACCCCGCAACCGGGGGCAACCCGCCGGCCAGAATTTCGAGCGTCGAATATTGCGCATCGCTGAGGAACGGGAACAAGGAATGCGACAGACGGATTTGCGTCGGATCCCAGATCAGCCCGTCGCGCGCGCCGTCGGCCGCGTCATATTTGGCCACGATGGCCTGCCCGACGCGCGTCATGTCGGCGGGCGATATCCAGCGCGCCGGATCGCGCGCGACATGCTGTGCGACATAGGCCCAGAACGTCTGCACATGGGCGCTTGTCGGGGCGCCTGCCGCGATGAAGCCGTCGGCATCGCCGGGGTATCGCTCCGCTTCCATCAGGGTGCTGACGCCGCCCCCGGAACAGCCCATGATATAGCGCGGCATCGCGCTGCGGTTATAATAGCCGCGCGCCAGCGTTTGCGTCGCAACTGCCGCCACATGCGTGCCGCGATGCGCATAATCTTCGGACTTTGCCGGATCGCCGCGGAATGACATGTCGAGCGCACCGCGCGAGTGCGATCCCTTGTCGGTGGTCGCCACAGCATAGCCGGCGGTCAGATGCTCGCGCGACGGATTGACGATGTAGCCCGCCGACCCACCCGGAATCGTCATCAGATAGCGGCCGTTCCAGCTTTGCGGCAGTGCGATCATGAAGCCGACGGTATTCGGCCCGGGATTTGCGGTCCGCACGACCCCGTCGATCCGGCAATAGGGCACCGGGTCGGCCAGCCAGCGGATCGACTCGATCGCGACATCCTTGCCCGCCCATGTGATCGCCTCGGGCGAACAGGCTGCGGCCGCTACGCCGGGGATTGCAACTGGTCGCGGGTCATGCGCCGCCGCAAACGGTATCGTCAGCAATCCGGTCAGCGCGCCGGCCATCATCAGCATTGTCCGATATCGCATACCCTTTATCCTCTACCCACCGTCGCTTTGCCGACTCTGAAAGTCAGTTCCGCTATCAAATAACAAAAAATGGAAAATGTAAATATTGATGCTATGGTGAAGGCAAGGCAAGAAGCCGATCTCCGGTTTCACGGACGGGTCTACCGGTAAAAGACCCATTTGAAAGCCGGGCAGGGGAAGGACGGAGCCATTGGACGTTTCGAAAAATCGCGAGGAACAGGCCATGCCCGATATCGGCAAGACCGGCGCGAAGATCGTCGAGGGCGCGCGTCGCTGTTTCGAACGTTATGGGATCGAGAAGACGACGGTCGAGGATATTGCGCGAGCCGCCGGCGTCTCGCGCCCGACGGTCTATAAATTTTTTGGCGGCAAGATGGAGATCGTCGATTACATCGGCTTTGCCGAACTCGACAAGATTCAGGAACTCGTCCGCGCTCGCATCCAGCGCCAGCGGAATTTCGCCGACACGACGACCGAGGCGATTGTCGCGTCGGTTCAGGTGGCGAGCGGCAATCCCTATATACGCCGTTTCGTCGAGGATCTGGAAGTGTCGGCGCAGAGCCAACTCCCCACCAGCCCTTATCAGGAGCAGGCACGGCATCGCTGGGAATCGGTGATGCACCGCGCGCAGGCGAGCGGAGAACTTGCAGCTGACCTTGACCCAGCCGATGTCGTGAACTGGCTGTCGCGCAATCAGGTCATGCTGCTGCGCGTGCTCGACCAGTTCGGCGGCGACGAGGCCAAGCTGCGGCATATGGTGCGTCGCTTCGTCGTCGAACCCTTGCTTGCCAATCGGACTCCCACGTCAAGCTGACAATTCGGGGCGGGGCAGGCCCGATTCGCGACTCGCCGTGGATCGGCATCGCCTGTGAGCACGATGGAAATCCGGACGTGAAAGGCTTGTTGGCAGGAAGATTCTCAAGGATTTCCGCGAATTAAACTACATATCATAGATTGTGCATCGCACAGCGTGCTCGTTGCTCGGCGACATTATTGACATTTTATCGAATCTGTTGTCTGTAAGCACCGGGAATGATGCACGGCAACAGCACCGGCCGAACCGATCTGCCCTGATCGTTTCGAGCAGCGCGCGTCCCAAAGTGATGGACTGCGCGGCGCCGCCTTCAACGAAGGGCGGGCGTCGCCAATGGGAGGATGCTATGCGCTTTTCTTACAAGCTCGCCACATGCACGCTGGCGATTGCGGTTTCGACCGTCTCGACGGCGGCGATGGCGCAGGATGCCGGGGACGCGGCCGACGACAGTTCGGGCGTCAATGAAATCGTTGTGACCGCGCAGAAGCGCGACGAACGTTTGCAGGACGTGCCGATCGCTGTTTCGGCCTTTACGCCCGATCAGCTCCAGCAAAGCGGCGTTTCGGATGTTCTGGAACTGGCCGCGGTCACGCCGTCGCTTCTGATCACCGAAGGATCGAGCGCGGCGCAGCCCTATATTCGCGGCGTCGGCGGGCGGAACATCACCCCCGGCAACGAAGCCACGACCGCTGTTTATGTCGATGGCGTGTATCAGACCGACAAGACCGGTATCCTGCTTCAGGGTTTCCCCGATGTGCAGTCGGTGCAGGTCCTGCGCGGCCCGCAAGGAACCTTGTTCGGCCGCAACGCGACGTCTGGCGCGATCCTGGTCACCACGAAAAAGCCCGACACCGAATTCGGCGGAATGCTCGAAGGCACCTATGGCACCGATGAAGAGGGCGCCCGCGGTTTCGTGACGGGCGGCCTTTCGGACACGCTCGCGCTGAGTGTCAGCGGCTTTTACCGCAACGAGCGTCCCTATATCCGCAACCGCACCCAGGCGCTGAACGGCGCCGGAAAATATGTCGGCGGTGATCAGAGCTTCGGCTTTCGCGGGTCGGTGCTCTGGGAAGCCACGCCCGATTTCACCGCGACGCTGTCGGGCTATTATTCGAAGGGCGAAACCAATGCCGTGGTGGCGTTGCAGCCGATCCTGGGGGAAACCACCACGACCGGCCAAGTGGCATCGGGCATCGATATTTCGCGGCCCGAACGCTCCTATTATGGCCAGATCGATCCCGAAGTCCGCTTCCAGGGCTATGGCGGCTCGCTGACCCTCGACGCCGATGTCGGGCCGGTCAACATCAAGTCGATCACGGCCTATAGCCACAGCACCTCGGGGGTCGAATATGACCTCGACGGCTCGCCCGCGAACGTCTTCTGGTTCGATACCGCGCTAAAGGGCCGGAGCTATCAGCAGGAAATCGACATCACCTCGATGAACGATGGGCCGTTCCAGTGGATTCTCGGCGGCTTCTATCTCAACTACCGCGACGGCTATGCGGGGCTCGACCAATATGTCGGACTGCCCGTTCCCAGCACGCTCCGGCCGCACACGGTGCCGCAAGCGCTACTCGACCGCTCGGCGGCCGGCGCCGGCCCGGCGTCGGGCCTGGCCTATATCGATCAGAGCGCCTTCGTGACCATCAAGTCGCTCGGCCTCTTCGGCGAAGCATCCTATGCGTTCAGCGACGCCGCCAAGCTGACGGTCGGCCTGCGCTACACCGACGAAAAGCATGTCCTCGACAAGGACAATGCGGGCACCACCTATGTGCCCAACGGTACCGGCGGCGTTATTGCGATCCACAGCAATTCGGCCGCGATCTGCGCGGCGAACACGGCGTGCAAGGGCCTTAGCGCCCCCTTCTCGGAGCTGACCTATCGTGCGGTTTTCGACTATAAGTTCAGCGACGATGTCATGGGCTATCTGAGCTACAACCGCGGCTTCAAGAGCGGCGTCTACAATATCTCGTCGATCCCCAACGTCATCCCGACCCAGCCCGAGACGATCGACGCGTTCGAAGTCGGGCTCAAGACCAGCCTGTTCGACCGCAAGGTGACCTTCAACGCCGCCGCCTATTATTACAAGTACGACAATCTGCAGGTTCCGATCGTCGATCCGGTGACCAATACCCAGCAGTCGATCAATGCGGCGAAGGCGACGATCTCGGGCCTCGAAATCGAAGCCGCCTACCGCCCCAACGACCGTTTCTCGCTGTCGACGGGCTTTGCGACCTTCTTCAAATCGGAATATGACAGCTTCAAGAACTGCGCCATCTATCGGCGCCGGGCATCGGGCCTCGCGGTTCCTCCCAATGCGGATTGCTCGGGTTTCGACCTGCCGGCAACGCCCGACGTCACCGTCAGCGTCCAGGCCAATTATAATATCCCCCTGGCCAACGGCGGGAAGTTCGAACTGAGCGGCCTGTTCAGCTACGTCGACTCGTTCGATCACGCGACCTATGGCGCCTATCCTGCGGGCGGCACGGGAGCGGGAGCTTATCCGGCTGGCATCGGACGTGCTCCGATCCAGAAGGCGACCGAGACGCTCAACCTGTCGGCCACCTTCCATGCGCCGGAGGATGCGTTCTACGTCTCGGTGTGGGGCAAGGATCTGTTCAACCAGAACGATGTGTTCCGTAACGTGTCGACGACCTCCTTCGGCTATTATTCGGTGCTTTCGCGCGGGACTACCGCCGGTGTCACGATCGGCACGAAGTTCGGGTCGCAGCGCTAAAAGGAAGCACGGCCGCCGGCACGGGTATTGCCGGCGGCCGCGTTTTTTCGGGGAGGACAAGGTGTACCAATCAGCCGGCACCATAGGTGGCATGCTGCCGTCCGGCCTTTCCGCCCATTGGTATAATGCGGCCGACTTTGCGCCCGGCAATCCGTGGAACGGCTTTGCCCCGGCGCGAACCGCGCTCGTCCTCGTCGACCTGATCAACTGGCAGGTCGATCCGGATGGCCCCTCGATTGCCGCAATGCGCGCGGCGGGGCATGACGATCGCGCCGACCATCTGCTCGCACGCTTCGCCGACACCATCGCGCCCAATCTTGCATTGCTGCTGCCCGCCGCGCGCCGTGCGGGCGTGCGCGTGGTCCATGCGCGGCTTGCCAGCCGGCATCCGGACTATGCCGATGTCGTCCCGGCGCTGCGCCCCTATGTGAAAGCGGCCGGGGCTTTGGACGGATCGCCCGGCGCTGCGCCGATCGCCGAGGTCGGCGACGAGCCCGGCGACCTGTCGATCGTCAAATCGGGGTCGGGCGCGTTCGGCGGGACCGAGCTTGACTTTCTTCTCCGGCGCGAAGGCATCGACACGATCCTCTACGCCGGGGTGGTGACGACCGCCTGCGTGCTGCTCAGCGTTGCCGCGGGGTTCGACCTTGGATACCGGCAATATCTGGTCGCCGATTGCACCGGCACGCTGTCGGCGCGCGACCAGGAGGATGCCGAACGGCTGATCGGCAATTATCTGGCCGAAATCGTGACTGCCGCCGATGCCGTCGCGGCGATGGAGAAGCAATCCCATGCCCTATGATTTCCTGACCGACCTGCTGGTGCTCGAGGTATCGCATTTCGGCCCCGATGCGCTCGGCGGCCGGCTTGCCGACATGGGGGCTCGGGTGATCAAGGTCGAGGATCCCGACGGCGGCGACCCGCTGCGCCGCGCCGGTCCCTGGTCGGTGGGCGACGAAACGGGCTTTTCCTACATGCATCTGCGCTGGAATCGCGGCAAGGAAAGCGTGATCATCGACCTCGCGAGCGAGGCGGGACGCGCGGAGTTCCTGACGCTGGCGGCCAAGGCCGATGTCGTGATTGAGGGCATGCGCGCCGGCGTGATGGCGCGACTGGGGCTCGGTTATGAGGTGCTGAAGGGGGTGAACCCTGCAATCATCTTCTGCTCGCTGTCGGGGCTCGGCGAGACGGGCCCTTATGCCAAGCTTGCCTCGCACGGGCCGTCGTTCGACGCCTATGGCGGGCTCGGCACGCCGGTGAGCGACAGCATCTCGCGCTACGACGGGGCGCAGGCGCCGTCGATCGGCATGTACGCCTATGGGCTGGAGGCGGCCTTCGCCGTCGTGTCGGCGGTACATCGCGCGCGGCGGACGGGCGAGGGGGCGGCGATCGAGGTCGCGGCGGCCGATTGTTCGGCGCACTGGCTGCCCGAGGCGCTCGATCCTTTGCTCAATCCCGACACGACCTTTGCGCGGCCGGGATTCCTCGATGCCAGCGGCAAAATGCGTTTCTGGGCGCGGATGGAAAATTACCGTTGCGCCGACGGTAAGCTGGTCTTCCTGATGACCTTCACGCCGAAGAGCTGGCAGGCGCTGCTTAAGCTCGTCGGCCGTCCCGACCTCGACGCCATCTACACGCGCGAGCCGCAGACGGGGACCGAGGACGCGGAGGTCAATGCCGCATTGATCCCGATCTTCGCCTCGCGCCCGCGCGCCGACTGGCTCGCCGATTTCGAACGCGACAATGTGGCGGCGATGCCGGTGAACAGCTTTGCCGATGTCATCGCCGACCCGCATTTCAGGGCGCGCGACAACACCTATCAGGCGTCGCTGCCCGACGGGCGCAAGCTGACTTTGACCTCGACCGCGATCCATGTCGCGGGACAGCATTTCGGCATGCCGCTGGCGCCCGAAGTTGGTGAGGACGACGCCGCGATCCGCGCCGAATTCGGCCTCGGCGCGCGCTGAGTCTCAGCCGCGCGCTGCGCGCGCCTGCATCGGAACCACGCTTGGGCCCGCCATCACCCGGTCATAGCTGCGGTGAAACTGCTGGTTGATCACTTCGTTGTGCGCGAGCAGCATCGTGCCGGTGTTCGGCATGTTCGCCGACCGCTGGATGCTGTCGCCGATCGGCACATCCTCGTTCAGGATCGCGGCTTCGGCGATGTCCCAATTCTTGGCGAGGATCGTCTGGCCGCGCTCGTCATAGTCGCCGGGCGCCCTGGGAGTCAGGAAGCGCAGATGGACGCGCGAGCGGCCGGGGTTGTGGACGTCCTGATACATCGTCCAGAATTCGGCGTGATGCGGGTGCAGCTGGATGCTGACATTGGGAAAGACCATATTGCCATAGACGACATAGGGATCGAGGTCGTGTTCGCCCGGCTCGCTGTCCAATATCTCGTCGATCTTGCGCCGCGGCGTCGTCGTCACCGCATGGTCGCCGGTGCCTTCGACGCGCGCCATCATGTTCATATAGAAATAGGGCCGGATCGTTGGCCCATGGACCCATTGGACATGATAGCCGTCGGTCAGCCCGTCGACCATGATCTTCCAATTCTGGTCGAACTCGAAAAAGGCTTCGCGGTAGAAATATTGGCGGTCGAGACCATAACCCGCGAGCACCCCGTCCATCACCGGGCCGAGATGCGCGGCTACGTCGATCGACCCTTCAGGATTTTCGACGATCCAGATGAAGCCGTGGCGTTCCTCGCAGGGCAGGGCAATCAGATTGCGTTCGCGGCACGGCAGGCTGAGCCCCAGCGTCTGTTTGAAGGTCAGGCCGATCAGCTCGCCCTCATTGGTATAGGTCCAACCATGATAGGGACAGGAAAAGCGCCCCTGCTTGCCCTCGGCCTCGGTCACCAAAGTCGCGCCGCGGTGGCGGCACATGTTGAGGAAGGCGCGGACCTGGCCGTCCTTGCCGCGCGTGACCAGCGCCTCGCTGCGGTTCAGTTTCACCGTCACATAGCTGCCCGATTCGGGAAGCTGGCTGCCGTGAAGCGCCATCATCGGATAATGTTCGAAGATCTTTTCGCGCTCGGCGACCGCGATGTCGGGGTCCGAATAGACCGACAGCGGATATTCGTAGGTTTCCTCGATCATGTCGGTGCTGTTGTCGCGGATGTGGCGGAACAGCTTTTCCGCGACCTGGCGATTATGTTCGGGGCTCAGATACATTCGACTCTCCGTGGGGGACGTCGCGGTCCCAGCGGGCCGGCGTGATTGACTTTACATATATATAGCATTGTAAATAGTAAAAACCTATATAAAAAGGGCTTTGCGAAAAATGTGACTTTACGCACCGGCATACCGGCAAAGCGAAGCGCGGGGAGAGTTATGGTCGACAGCCTGAATATGCCTTCGGTCCCGGTGCTGATCCGTGAGCGCGCGATGCGCGATCCGTCCGCACCGTTCATCACCGACGTGGCTGGCGGCACGATGACCGGCGGCGAATTTCACGACGCGGCGCTGCGCGTTGCCGACGCGATGGCGGCGCTCGGCGTCGAACCGGGCGAATGCGTCGCGACGATGCTCGACCCGTGCCTGACCGCTTATACGGCGTGGATCGGGTTAAGCTGGCGCGGCGCGCTCGAGGTGCCGATCAACCCCGAATATAAGGGCAATCTGCTCGCCTATGCGCTCAACGATTGCCGCGCGCGGGTGCTGATCACCAGCAATGCCTGTGTCGATCAGGTCAATGCGGTTCGCGATCGCCTCGATACGCTCGAACGCATTATCACCATCGACGAAGCGCTATGCGCCAGCGACCTCCCGATCGCGGTGCTGGCCTCGGTCGAGGCGGGTGCACCGCGTATCGATCATGCCGAGCCGCAACTCGCCGACACCAATGCCGTCATCTACACGTCGGGCACCACCGGACCGTCGAAAGGCGTGCTCCAGGCGTGGGGTTCGATCCAGCAGGTCCAGCATAATTTCAGCGGCGAGGTGATCGATCCCGATCAGATCCCCGTCTATTATTCGCCCTGGCCGACCTTCCATTCGTCGGGGCGCGTCGGTTTCGTTTTCGCGGCGGTGCGCGGCGGGAATATGGTCTTCCGCAGCCGCTTTTCGGTCAGCCATTATTGGGCCGATGTGCGCGCGCATGGCTGTACCCACACCCAGCTGATGGGCATCGCGGGCTTCCTGATGAATGCCGAGCGGCGGCCCGACGACGCCGACAATCCGCTGTTATGGGTGCTGATGAACCCGGTGCTGCCCGACTATCGCGATTTCGAGGCGCGTTTCGGGGTCAGGGTTTGCACCGGATGGGGCATGACCGAAATCGGCTTTCCGCTGAATGCGTCGAACCTGCCCAATGCGCAGACCTGCGGCAAGCTGTCGCCGCTGTACGAGGTGCGGATCGTCGACAGCGAAGGACGCGACCTGCCCGACGGACAGGCGGGCGAATTGCTGATCCGGGGTAAGGCGCCCTTTCTGATCACCCAGGGCTATCTGAACAAGCCCGAGGCGAATGCCAAAGCGTCGCGCGACGGCTGGTATAAGACGGGCGATATCCTCCGCCGCGATGCCGGCGGCTATTTCTACTTCCTTGACCGTGCCAATGATTACCTCCGCGTGCGCGGCAACAATGTCTCGTCGCTCGAACTCGAGGGTGAGGTGCGCGCCCATCCGGCGGTCGCCGAAGCCGCTGCGATCGGCGTGAAGGCCGCCGACGTCCCCGCGCTGCCTGGCAACGCGCGCGCCAGCGAGGACGAGATCAAGATCGCGGTGCAACTGAACAGTTCGGCGCCGCTCACCGAAAGCGATCTCGTCGATTATCTCGCCGAGCGGCTGCCGCGCTACATGGTCCCGCGCTTCGTCGAGTTCGTCGCGGACCTGCCGCGCACCCCGACGGGCAAGATCCGCAAGGCCGGGCTGCGCGAGGCGCCCGTCAACGATGCGACCTGGGACCGGCTCAGCCGATCCGTTCCCGCCGCAACCTGATCCCCGCCGCCTCGCGGTCCCAGGTGTCGGCGGTGACGCCGTCATCGCGCAGCGCATATTTCTGGATCTTTTGCGTCGGCGTGCGCGGCAGGTCGGGCATCAGCCGGAAATAGCGCGGCACCATATAATGGGGCAGGCGGGTGGCGAGGAAGTCGGTCAGCGCCATCAGGTCGATCGCGGCGCCGTCCGACGGCATGATGCACGCCATCACCTCATCCTCGGTCTTGTCGCTCGCGACCCCGATCACCGCGGCCTCCTTGACTCCGTCGAAGGCGCGGATTTCCTGTTCGACCTCATAGGCCGAGATATTCTCGCCGCGGCGACGGATCGCGTCCTTGCGGCGGTCGACGAAGAAATAGTCGCCATCGGCGTCGCGGCGCAGCAGGTCGCCGGTGTGCAGCCAGCCGTTGCGCCAGGCCTCGGCGGTCGCCTCGGGATTCTTGTAGTATCCGCTGAACATCGTCCAGGGCTGGTCGCAGCGCAGGATCGCCTCGCCGACCGCGCCCTCGGGCACCTCGATATCATGTTCGTCGACCAGCCGGATATGCTGCCCCGCGCGCAGCCGTCCGGCGACCCCGATCTTGTCGGGGTTGAGCGGGCTCTGCACCGGATTGGCCAGCTCGGTCATGCTATAGGCGGCAAAGGCGCCGACCCCGAAACGCGCGGTGAACGCCTTGACGTCGGCGGTGTAGGGAACCGCGCTCACCGATTTCAGGCTGTGGTTGCGGTCGTCGTCCGAGGGTGGAGTGCTGAGCAGGAAAGGGATCATCGCGCCGAGCAGGGTGGTCGTGTTCGCGCCATGATCGCGGACGATCTGCCAGAACTGGTCGGTCTTGAAGGATTCGACGAGTACGACCGATCCCGCGTTCGACAGCTGGCCATAAAGGCAGCCGAAGCCGCCAGAATGGAAGATCGGCAGGTGCGCGAGATGGCGATAGTCGCGGCCGATCATCGCGGGCATCGCGGCGTGGTAGAAGGTCCACATATGCGCGTAGGAGCACATCACCGCCTTCGACGGACCGGTAGTGCCCGAGGTGAAGATGATCGCCATATCGTCCCATGGTGCGATCGGCTGCGTGAGATCGCCCGCGCTGCCCGGCTCTCCCAGCATCGCCTCGTCATGGAGTTCGAGACTTTCCACCGGCTCGGCGTCGCCGCCGACGACGATGATTTTTTCGAGCATGCCGCGCTCGACCTCGGCGAGGCGCGGCATCAGGTCACGGTGGACCAGCCCGACCTTCGCGTCGGCCAGCCACAACACATGGCGGAGCAGGCTGCCGCGATATGCGAGGTTGGCGGGCACGAAGACCCCGCCCAGCATATGGGTGCCGAGCCAAGCGCGCACCGCGGCCTTGCCGTTGGGCAGCCAGTTGAAAACATGGTCGCCCTGCTCGACGCCGAGCCGCTTGAGCGCCCCCGCGGCACGGTGCGCCTGATCGAGCGCCTCGGCAAAGCTCCATTCGCTGCCGTCCTGAAAACGCATGTAGAGATCGTCCGGATGCTCGCGCGCCTGGCGTTCGAGCAGATAGCGGGTGACGGCCTGATCGGGGGTGGGGAAGGGCATGTCGGACATCGGCGTGTTCCTGCTGTGGTCAGGCGAAGGGAAAGAGGGCGGCATCCTCACGGCGCAGGCCGGGGCGGGCGTTGGCGAGGCGGAGCGAGGTCGCATAGCGTTCGGGCTGCGAGCCGAAGCAGGTCGCGGGCAGCGGACCCGACAGCGCGCCGTTGCGACCATAATATTGGGTGATGTCCATGCGCTGGCCGCGCCCGACGAAGGCGCCGCGCTGGATCAGGAACAGGCGCTCGAACTCTTCTGCCGACAGCCGCTCGGCGGCCCAGCGCGCGAACCCATTGAGCAGCGGGGCGCCGGCGTAGGCGGACGGGGCGGTTATGTGAAAATCACCGTCGATCACGATTTCGAGCATGAGCGCGCCGTCCTGCAGCAGCCGAACCGGCTGATGACCGGCATCGGAATCGGGCAGGATGACGTCATGGCGGCGGTCGCCACGCCCCTGCGCGATATGCACCGCCGCAAGGCGCAGCGTGTCGAACATATGTGTGCATTGCAGGGCCGGCTCGGCCTGCAGCCAGCGGGTCCGCAGATCGCCGATCAGCGGCAGGCCTGCGAGGCCGGTTATCGCGCCTCCAGCACCTGCGCAACTCGTCAGCGGATGGCGCTCCCAGCGACCCTCGACGGCGGTCAGCCTCTGGTCGTCGTGGTGGATCAGCAGCGCCAGCGCATGGAACGGGTCTTCCAGCACCGCCTCGACCCGATCGGGACCGAGCCGGCGAAAACGCGTCGTCCGGACAAAATAGCCGTCACCATAAGCGGGATTGGCGGCCATGCGGCGCGCCGGATCGTCGGTCATCGCTCGAGCGGGCCTCCCACGCTACGCCGCGTGTCGATATCGCTGCGGCTACTTAATCGATTGATTAAATATCTGTGTCAGCTTGGGGAAGGGTCGTCAACCCAACGATAGCGGTTTATCGGATTTCGCTGCCCGCGAGCAAAGGCTGGACGATGAAACGCCGGATGAAGCGGCGCTTCTCGGCGTCGTCGATCTGCGGCGAGGCGACTTGGAGCATCAGCATCGCCTGCGCGCGCGCGAGCCAATAGATGCACTCGTCGATTTTCAGGTCGGTCGCGATCTCGCCGCGCGCTCGCGCCTGTTCGAACATGTTCGCCCACCAGGTGCGCTGCAATTGCTGCATCAGGCTGCTCGGCGAAATCACCGATTCCTGGAACTCGATGCTTTCGACCATGCGACGAATATAGATATTCTCGTTCGCCAGCCGGATGACGAGCAGCAGCGTGTCGGACAGGAAATCGGCGAAATCGTCCGATCGCACCAGCCGCCGCCGTACCTCGCTGTTGACGCGCCAGGTCTCGCGTACCGAAATCTCGTCGAGGATCGCATCCTTGCTCGGATAATATTTATAGACGGTTGGACGCGACACTTTGGCGCGGCTCGCGATATTCTCGATCGTCGTCTTGCCGATCCCATATTGCTCGAAACAATCATAGGCGGCGCGCAGGATGCGCTCCTGCGTCGAATTATCGTCCGTCCGGGCTGATGCCGGGCCGCTGTCCATGCCTGATCTCCTGCCCCGACCGGGGAATGCTGCATCGCACTGTCGTAGCAAGGCTGGCATCGCGAACAAGTCGCAAATTCGTCACGCCGCTACGGGCAGTTTCCGGATCATGACTTCCAGCCCGTCCATGATCGTTGTCCCCGAAATCGCCTCGACCGCTGCCTCGCCTACCGGGAGCAGCCAGTTGATGTTGCTGCCGTCCTGCGCATTGGCGTGCTGCCAGCCGCCATGATGGCCCCATCCATGCGGATAGCTGACGGTGCCGGGGCGCATATCCTCGGTGATCGCGACGCAGACCGCGACGGTGGCGGACCCGGTCGACAGCTCGACCGTCTCGCCATCGGACAGGCCGAACCGCTCCGCATCTTCGGGGTGCATCAGCAGGTCGGGGTGCTGGCTGCGCACGAGGCGCGGGACATTATGCAGCCAGCTGTTGAGCGAGCGGATGTCGCGGTGGGTGATCAGGCGCAGCGTGTCGGACGGCGTCGGTGCCAGGCGCACGAATTCGTCGGCGATCATCGCGTGCCACAGCCTGGCCCGGCCGTCGGGCCAGGCGATGCGCGGCCAGGGGCCATAGGGATCGGGCAGGTCGACCATCACGCCATGCGGAGCCGCGCGCAGCTTGTCGAAACTCCAACCCTCACGCGCCCCCATATCGTCGCCCGCGGGGCCGAGGCGGAAAGCCTTGTCGAGATCGTCCATCGGGCGACCATGGGTCGGCTTGCCCATCCGGGTCAGCAGCGCGTTGAAAATCTCCCATTCGGATCGCGCTTCGCCGACCGGCGGGATGACGGCGTCGGTCACCTGCACGAACGGCCGGATCATCGATCCGAGTCCCGCCATCGGATAATCGTCGCGTTCGAAAAAGGTCGGCACCGGCAGGATATAGTCGGCGTAGCGATTGCTCTCGGTCTGGTAGAGGTCGAGCGCGACGATCAGGTCGAGCTGCTGCAGTGCATCGACCAGCGCCTGCCCGCCGGGCGCCGACATTACCATATTGCCGCCGGTCAGGATCATCGCGCGCACCTGGCCTTCGCCTGGCTCCAATATGTCGGCGGGCAGCATCGCCGAGGCGAGGAATTGCGCGACGCTGGGGAAGTGGCCGACCCGGCTGCGCGTATCGCCATAGCCGCCGGTCAGCACCTTTTGCGATCCGCCGAGGATCGTGCGGCTGAAGATCGCGCCGCCTTTGCGCCCCAGCTTGCCGCCGAGCAGGTTGAGCGCGATCAGCAGGAAATTCTCGAGCGTGGCATGGGGGCCGCGGCAGACGCCAAGCCGGCCGTAGGCGGCCGCCCGCGGCGTCGCGGCGAAACTGCGCGCGATTTCAGCGATCGTGTCGGCATCGACGCCCGCGCGCTCGGCGCAGTCGGCCAGGTCATGCGCAGCGACCGCGCTGGCAAGGTCGGCGAATCCCTCGGTATGCGCCGCGACATAGTCCGCGTCGTACAGCCCCTCGTCGATCAGGACCCCGAGCAGCCCGAGCAGCAGCCAGATGTCGCCGTTGGCGCGCACCGCGACATGCTGGTAACGGCGCGCGGTCTCGGTACGGCGCGGGTCGACCACGACGACGCGTCCGCGCGCGGCGATGGCATCGAGATCGTGGCGCACGCGCGGCGACCAGAGCATCGATCCGTTCGAGACCAGCGGATTGGCGCCGAACATCAGCAGCATGTCGTTATGCGGCAGGTCGGGAATCTCGTAAGTCACCGCGGACCCGAAGGCGAGGTAGCAGGCGGTCAGCCGCGCATTGGTGTCCTGCGACCCCGCGCCATAATATTTGGTGATGCCCAGCGCCTTGAGAAAGGCCTTCAGGCTGAACGACACGTCGATGCCGAAGGCGATCGGATTCCCCTTGTACGACGCGACTGCGTCGGGGCCGTGGGTGTCGATCACATGGGTGAGACGTACCGCAATATCGTCCAGCGCCTCATCCCAGCCGACCGGTGCGAACTCGCCCGGACCGCCGACGCGCTTCATCGGGGTCAGGATGCGGTCGGGGTCGTAAGTGACATTGTGAAAGGTGATGCCTTTCAGGCAGACATGGCCCAAAGAATGCGGATTGTCCTTGTCGGGCTGGACATCGGTGATCCGCCCGGCCTCGACCTTCGCGGCGAGTCCGCAATGCGCCTCGCACAGCCGGCAGAAGGTGAAATGCACCCCATCCTCGCCGGGCGCGTGCCGCCTTGCCTGGCTGTCGATCATCGCCTGCTCCTCATAAATTTCACCCATTATCTATTATCATTTGATTATCGTCAAAATTGGTGCAAACCCGCCCGCAAGAGACAGTTTCTGCATCATTGGGCGAGGGTGAAAATGGACTTTACGAACGACTATACGCTGACCATCGACGGCGCGGCGGTCGATACCGCGACCCGCGTCGACGTGATCAACCCCGCGACCGGAAAGGTTTTCGCATCGGCGCCCTGCGCGGGGCAGGCCGAGCTCGACCTGGCGGTCGCCGCGGCGACGCGCGCGCTGCCGGCGTGGAAGGCGCTGGGCTGGGAAGGGCGCCGCGACCTGCTGGTCAAGGCGGCGAAGGCGATCGAGCCGCAACTCGACCAGTTCACCGCGCTCTTCGTCGCCGAACAGGGTCGCCCGACCGCACTCGCCAAGGGCGAGGTGCAGATGGGCGCCTGGTGGCTGAAGTCGGTCGCGCGGCAGGACCTGCCCAACGAGGTGGTCGAGGACAGCGACACGCGCCAGGTGATCGTCAAGCACGAACCATTGGGCGTCGTCGCCGCGATCGTGCCGTGGAACTTCCCCTTCCTGCTCGCCATGTGGAAGATCGCGCCCGCCCTGCTCGCGGGCAACACGATGGTCCTCAAGCCATCGCCCTATACCCCGCTCTGTTCGCTGAAGCTCGCCGAACTGTGGCGCGATATCCTGCCGGCCGGGGTCTATAACGTCATTTCGGGCGACGATGCGCTTGGCCCGCTGATGACCGCCCATCCCGGCTTTGCGAAGATCAGCTTCACCGGCTCGACCGCGACGGGCAAGCGGGTGATGGAGGCGGCTTCGCGCGACCTCAAGCGCATCACGCTCGAACTCGGCGGCAATGACGCAGCGATCGTCCTGCCCGACGTCGATGTGGCGGAGGTTGCACCGAAGCTGTTCTTCGGCTCCTTCTACAACAGCGCGCAAGTCTGCATCGCGACCAAGCGCCTGTATATTCACGACGATATCTATGACGAGATGCTCGGCGCCTTTCATCGTCTGGCGAAAGAGGCCGTCGTCGGCGACGGGGCGCAGCAGGGGGTGCAGTACGGTCCGGTCCAGAATCGCGCGCAGTACGACCGCGTCCGCGGCCTGATCGACGATGCGCACGCCGAGGGGCTGACCTTGCTGCAGGGGGCTGATGTGCCCGAGGGCGACGGCTATTTCATCCCGATCACCCTCGTCGACAACCCGCCCGAGGATGCGGCGGTGGTGACCGAGGAGGCGTTCGGCCCGATACTGCCGCTGCTGCGCTTCTCCGACATCGACGATGTCGTCGCGCGCGCGAATAATTGCGACTATGGGCTGGCGGGAGCGGTGTGGTCGAAGGATATCGATGCGGCGGTCGCGGTCGCCGACCGGATGGAGACGGGGACCGTCTGGATCAACGACAATTTCCAGAACGGGCCGCACATCCCCTTCGCCGGCGCGAAGCAGTCGGGCTTCGGGGTCGAGAACGGCGCCGAGGGCCTGCGCGAATACACCTTTCCCAAGGTGATCTTCGTACCGAAGAAACCGGCCTGAGGGCCAACGGCGGGCGCGTTGTTCGACCAAGCGCCCGCCGACCCTAAAGCCCTGTGATCCGCGCGAGGTGCCAGTCGGCGTCCGCCCATTCGACCTCAATCGCCATCGCGCGCTTCACATAATGGCCGATCGGCAGTTCGTCGGTCATGCCCATGCCGCCGTGGAGCTGGATCGCCTGTTGCCCGACAAAGCGGCAGGCGCGGGCGACGTTCACCATGGCGCTCGACACGGCGTTGGCGCGGTCGGCGGGGGCTTCGTCCAAGGCCTCGACCGCGAGCCACGCCGACGAGCGCGCCAACTCGCATTCGAGATACATGTCGACCATGCGGTGCTGGAGCGCCTGAAAGCCCGCGATCGGCTGGCCGAACTGGCGCCGCTGGCCGGTGTAGGCGACCGTCTGTTCGAGCAGGCTGTCGAGCAGCCCGACCGCCTCGGCCGCGAGCAGCGCGAGCGCGCGGTCGCGGGCCTCTTCGAGCAGGTCGATGGCGGCGCCTTCGGGGCCGATCAGCGCGTCAGCCGCAAGGGTGTGGTTCTCGAAGATCAGGTCGGCGGCGGGGTGGCCGTCGATCGTCCGATAGGGCGACAGCCGGAGGCCTTCGGTCCTGGCGGAATCGACTTGGAACAGCGACACTCCCTCGTCGCCGGTGCGCGCGGCGACAAGCATGGTATCGGCCTCAGGGGCCCAGCCGACCACCGCCTTGGTTCCGTCGAGACGCCAGCCGTCGCCGTCGCGCCGCGCGCGCGTTTCGATGCCTGCGAAATCATAACGGAGGCCCGGCTCGGCCCAAGCGAGCGTCGCCACATTGTCGGCGGGCAGGGCAGTGGCGCCGCAATGATCCAGCAGCCACGCTGCCGTCGCCACCTCGACGAAGGGCAAATGCGCCCGCGCACGTCCGATTTCCTCGGCGATGATGGAGCCTTGCTGCGCATCGACCAGCGCCGCACCGATGCGGAGGCGGTCGGCGAAATCGGGCCATCGCGGCGCGCCCTCCTTCACTAGAAAGGCGCGCACGGCGTCGTGAAGCATCGCCTGTTCGGCTTCGGACAGAGCGGCGCTCATCGCGCCATTCCCGCCAGCGAACGCCAGATGATATTCTTCTGCACCTCGGTCGATCCACCATAGATCGTCTGCGCGCGTTCGAAGAGATAGGATTGCACCGCAGCCGGGCCGAAGGGGCCAACTGCGGGTGCTGCCGCCGCCCAGTCGGCGCTATCGCGCTCGAGCATCGGCAGCCGGTGCCGCCCAGCGAGATCGATTCCGAGTTCGGTGATCGTCTGCGCACATTCGGTACAGGCGATCTTGAGCGCCGCCGCCGTCGCCATCGATACCTCGCCGCGCAGCGCGCGCAGGATTGACGCCTCGATCGCCGCGAGCCGCGCCTCGACGCGGGCATGGGCGAGGCGGAAGGCGGGATCGCGGTCCATCGTGCCGCCGCCGCGCGCGGGAAGCTTCGCGGCTTCCTCCAGCAGCTTCGCGAGGTCGCGCTTCTTCGAGCCGATATGCGCGTAGGACAGGCGCTCGGTCTTGAGCAGGACATTGGCATAATGCCAGGCCTGTCCCTCGTCGCCGATGCGGTTGGTGACGGGGACGCGGACATTGTCGAATTCGATACGGTTCAGCTCATCCGATCCGTCGATCAGACGGATCGGATGGACGCTGATCCCCGGCAGGTCGAGCGGCGCGCAGATCAACGAAATGCCCTGTTGCTTGCGCTCCTCACGGCTGGTGCGCGCGAGGCAGAAAATCCAGTCGGCCCACTGCGCGCCCGAGGTCCAGATCTTGGTCCCGTTCAGAATATAGTCGTCGCCGTCGCGCACCGCCGAAAAGCGCAGCGAAGCGAGGTCGGACCCCGCCTCGGGCTCCGAATAGCCCTGCGCCCAGAAGCTGCGCGATTCGAGGATCGCGGGCAGCCATTCGGCCTTCTGCGCCTCCGATCCGAACGCGGCGATGATCGGGCCGATATAGATGACCGCCATCGGGATGATGCTCGCGGCATGGGCGAATTCGAGTTCCTGGTCGAAAATGTAGCGCTCGATCGGCGTCCAACCGGTGCCTCCGACCGCACGCGGCCAGCCGACGCCGAGCCAGCCGCGTGCGTTGAGCGCGCGCTGCGCATCGACATGGTCTTCTTTCGTCAGCCGCTGCCCCGCCTTGTTCTTCGCGATGACATGCTCAGGATAATCGCGCGCGAAAAAGGCGCGGACGTCGCCCTGAAAGGCGGATTCTTCGGGGGTCAGCTTCAGCACATGATGATCCTGTCGACAGGGTGGGAGCGCGGGTCGCGGACCCACCCTAGAACATGGTCAGGATGCGCGGAAGGTGACCGGCAGCGTCTTGAGCACCCGCGATTCCCCCACCGCGAAGTCGGGCTGGAAATCCGACCGGATCCGAAGATCGGGCAGGCGATCGAAGATCGAGCGGATCATCATTTCGAGCAACGCCTTGGCGAAATGCTGGCCGATGCAGATATGCGCACCGCCGCCGAAGCCGAGATGGTCGTGCTCGGTGCGCACCGGCCGGTCGAAGCGGACCTCATTGGGGTCGGCGAAATGTCCCGGGTCGTGGTTCGCCGCTCCGTTCATCGCCATCACATAGTCGCCGGCCTTGAGCGGGCACCCCTCAAGCTCGGTGTCGCGCGTGACGGTGCGCCGCAGGCCCTGGATCGGCGAGGCATAGCGCACGAATTCCTGCAGCGCGGTCGGGAAGTCGATCTCGTTGTTCAGTAGGCGCGCGCGCTCTTCGGGATGTTCGATCAGATACCACAGCGACATGCCCGCGACCGCGCTGGTCGTGTCGAGCCCGCCGAACAGCACCAAAGTCGCGATACCGACGATCTCGTCGTCGGTCAGCGCTTCGTCGCCGATCCGGGCGTCGATCAGCGTTTGCATCAGATCGTCCTCGGGCGACGACTGGCGCCGCCGTGCGGCGAATTCGTAGAGATACTGGCTGAGTTCGAGACCATATTCGCCACAGGTTTCGGGATCCTCGACGCGCATCCGGGTCAGGAAATCGATTTTGAACGACAGCGTGTCCCAATCATCGCGCGGTACGCCGAGGAAGGGCATGATCACCGTCGCGAGCGTCGGGCGGACGAGCTGTTCCTGCAATTCGGCCTCGCCGGTCGGCGCGATCGCGTCGAGCAACTCGGTGATGATCGCCTCGAAACGCGGACGATATTTCTGGATCGCATCGGGCAGGAAGATCGGGTTGAGCAGCTTGCGCATCCGGGTTTGCTGCGGCGGATCGAGGTCGATCGGGTAGAGCGCCAGCGGCTGCTTAGGCAGCGCGGTGCCGTCGGCCGAGCTGAAGGTCCGGAAATCGTCGTAGACGCGGCGCGTCGCGGCATAGTTGGTGGTGTACCAGAAACCGCCGAGCTGTTCCGACCGGGCGACCGGACAACCGCCCGAGCGCACCTTGTCGTAGAAGTCGTAGGGGCGCTGCATCAGCGCGCGGTCGTGCTGGCTGAACTCTTCCACCGCATAGTCTTTGACGTCTGCCATCGATCGATCCTCTCGCCTGTGCCGCCTTCGGCCATTTTCGCGAGGCAATTTCGATCAAATGGCAAGTCATGTCAACCAATCGATTAATTATTTCCGATGCTCGTCGCACAGGAAATGGCGCTTTATGAGGATTTCAGGCGATATGGATCGACTTTACATTTTGAAGAATCTGGACAGTCCGCGAAAAAGATGAAAGGTTCTAACCGATCAACTAACCGGAGCGAATCATGCGACCAGCGACGGGCGAGGACGGCGACCATGTGACCTTCTGCCGCATCTGCACGGCAGTGTGCGGGCTGGTGGCGACGGTCGAGGGCGGCAAGGTCGTGCGCGCGCGGCCCGACCCCGACAATCCGTCGTCGCAGGGGCAAGCCTGCGTCAAGGGCATCGCCTATCATGGCGTCACCCACGACCCCGACCGGGTGACGCGGCCGATGAAGCGCGTCGCGCGCGGCCGCTTCGAACCGGTAAGCTGGGACGAAGCGCTGGGCGATATCGCAGCGCGGCTGTCGGCGATCATTGCCGAACATGGACCCGACGCGGTGGCGAGCTATCAGGGCAATCCGCCCGCCTATGCGACCGATGGCATGACGGGCTTCCGGATGTTCCTGAAGGCGCTGGGCACCACCAAAATCTATGGTGCGGGGTCGCAGGACACCAATGCGCGCTTCACCGCCAACTGGATCCTCTATGGCAGCCCGCTGACGATCGACGTGCCCGACGTCAACAATGCCGATTTCATGCTGATCTTCGGCGCCAATCCGCTTATCTCGCACGGCTCGTTGATTTTCACCCCGCGCGTCCGGCAGCAGTTCGACGCGGTCGCGGCGCGCGGGGGCGTCGTGGTCGTCGATCCGCGGCGCAGCGAAACTGCAGCGCGCTACGAACATGTCGCGATCGAGCCCAATTCGGATTGCTGGCTGATGCTGGCGATGCTCAAGACGCTCGCCGACGAAGGGCTGGCCGACGAGGCTTTCCTGGCGGAGCGCTGCGCCGGGTGGCCCGAATTGCGGATCGCGCTCGCGGGCATCGAGTATGACGATGTCGAGCGGCGCACGGGGATCGCGGTCGAGACGATCAAGGGGCTCGCGCGCCGGCTCACCGCCAGCCCGAAGTCGGTCTGCTACGGCCGCGTCGGCATCTGCCGCGGGCCGCATGCGACGCTCGCGAACTTCCTGCTGTCGGCGCTCAACATGGTCGGCGGCACCTTCGGACATGAGGGTGGCAGCACCTTTGCGACCCCGGTGCTGGCGGGCAGCGATCGGGCGACGACGGGCGGTTATGACGAGGTGCGCAGCCGCGTCGGAAATTTCCCCAGCGTGACGCAGTTCCTGCCCTCGGCGGTGATGCCCGACGATATTCTTGAGCCCGGGCCGGGCAGGGTCCGCGCGCTGCTCTCGCTCGGCGGCAATGTGCTGCTCGCGGCGCCGGGGGGCGAGTGGCTGCGGCGCGGGCTCGAACAGCTCGAGCTGTCGGTGTCGTTCGACCTCTATATCAACGAGGCCGGCTCCTACGCCGATTATGTGCTGCCGGGCCTGACCTTCTACGAGCGAGCCGACCTGCCGATGGTACCGTTCATGAGCATGGTGCAGCCCTTCCTGCAATATGCCGATCCGGTGATCGCGCCGGTGGGCGAAGCGCGGAGCGAGTTCGATACCTTCTGCGAGATATTGGCGCGGATGGGGCTGCGCATGCCCGCGGCGTCGCCCGACGAGGTCGCGGCGCAGGCTGCAGGCGGACAAATGCGCCCGCTCGAGGTGCTCGACGGTGCGATCCGGCAGGGGCCGGCGGGGCTGCATGGCGACTGGTCGATCGACAAATTGCGCGACCATCCGCACGGCGTGATGCTCGACATTCCGATCCCCTGGGGCAATCAGGACAAGATCGCGCACGCCGACGGGAAAATTCATCTGTGGGACGATATGGTTGCCGCCGAGCTCGATCGGCTGTTCGCGACGGCACCGATCGAGGGGCTGAGACTGCTTTCGCGGCGCGACATGCGTTCGCACAATGGCTGGCTGCACAATGTCGACCGGCTGATCCGCTCGCAAAAGCCCACGCTGCATATTCACCCCGCCGATGCCGCCGAGCGTGGGTTGGTGGATGGCGATCGCGCGACCTTGTCGAACCGCTTCGGTGCGATCGAGGTCGAGGTCGAGGTCAGCGCCGACCATTTGCGCGGCACGGTATCTTATCCGCATTGCTTCGGGCATGGCACCGGCGGCTGGCAGCGCGCGAACCGGGCCGGGGGCGCGAACGTCAATATCCTGCTCGGGCACGGCCCCGATGTGGTCGAGGCGGTGTCGGGGACGACGCTGATGGACGGGATCGCGGTCGAGCTGACCGCGCTACAGCCGGCGTGAGCGCGGCACGCTCAGGGCGCGAGACCGCGCAGATAGATGTCGCAGACCATCTCAGCATATTTCTGCTTGATGCTGTCGTCGAGCCGCGCGACGCCGAGCGTCGAAGGGACCGAATAGCCCGCGTGGAAAATATGGTCGGCGGCGCCGACGAGGCAATAATAGAGCAGGCCGGGATCGACGTCCCTGAGGGCGCCTTCGCGCACCCCCTGCGCGACGATGTCGCGATAGACCTCGATCATCGGTTCGATGAAGATCTGCGCGACGCGCTTGCTCGCTCCGGGACTGCCGGACTCGACCATGTAATGGATCAGGCGGTTGATATAGGGCGAGCGAAAATAGGCGTTGATGATGCCGTTGATATGGATCTTCAGCTTCTTCTGGGCCGGGATATCCATCTCGCTCAGCGCCTTGAGCGCGGTCATCGCGGTTTCGGCATCGCGTTCAAGCACCGCGAGCAACAGTCCTTCCTTGTTGCCGAAATAATATTTGATCATCGCGCTGTTCACCGATGCGCGCTGCGAAATCTCGTTGAGCGAGACGTCGATGTTGCTCGCCTCGGACAGCAGTTGCGCGGTCGCGTTCAAAAGCGCTTCGGCCGATGCCGACCGTTCCTCGCGCCGCGCTGCCTTGATCGTCAAGCCGCTCTCTTTGTCCATGCCCATGTCCGCTATGTTCGCCCCGCCTATCGTTGGGACTCGGGAAGGAAGACTGTCAAGCCCTCCAGGTTGTCGGTCATCGCGATTTGGCAGGACAGGCGGCTGTTCGGTCGCGGGTCGTTGACGCAATCGAGCATCTCGCTTTCGTCGGCGCCGGCGGCTCCGACGCGCTCCAGCCATTCGGGGGCGACATAGATGTGGCAGGTCGCACAGGCGCAGACGCCGCCGCAATCGGCCTCGATCCCCTCGACCATATTGTCGCGTGCGCCGCGCATGACCGAGTCCCCGACTTCGATCTCGACCGTCTCGACGCTGCCGTCGGCATTCTGGAAATTCACGCTCGGCATATGGTTTTCCCTGTCCCGGCCACCGTGGTTCAACCCACTTTCAATTGATCAATTAATATTTCATGGTGACGGTGTCAACGAAGGCGCATATGAAGCTTAAAATTAATTAGTCGATTGATGGAGAGTGCATGTCAGGCGAGGAAGCGGACTATATCGTCGTGGGCGGGGGCAGCGCGGGCTGCGTGCTGGCGGCGCGGCTGAGCGAGAATCCCGGCGTCCGCGTCGCTCTGGTCGAGGCCGGCGGCGAATCGACCGGACTGATGGTCCAGATGCCGGTCGGTTTCGCCAAGATGCTCGTCGACGACCGCTACGACTGGAAATATTGGCAGCTGCCCGACCCGTCGATCAACGGGCGGCGCTTCATCTGGTCGGGCGGGCGCATGCTCGGCGGCGGCAGTGCGATCAACGGGCAGGTCTATATCCGCGGCACCCGCGCCGACTTCGACGCATGGGAACGGCTCGGCGCGACGGGCTGGAATTTCGACGGCGTCTTTCCCTATTTCCTGCGCAGTGAGAGTTGGAGCGGTGCGCCGAACCAGAGTCATGGGTCGCAGGGGCCGCTGTCGGTGTCGCCGATGCGCGACCCGCATCCTTTGTGCGACCTGTTCCTGCGCGCGTGCGAGCAATATGGGCTGGCGCGGCTCGACGATTATAACGGCGGGCAGATGGAGGGCGCATACCTCACGCAGGCGACGCAGCGCGACGGCTGGCGGTGCAGCACCGAGAAAGCCTATCTGCGTGACGCGCGCAAACGTCCCAATCTGATGACGGTCACCAACGCCCATGTCGAAACCATCCTGATCGAGAATGGCGAGGCGGTCGGCATCCGCTATCGCCAGGGTGGCGATGCGAAGGCTCTGCGCGCGCGTCGCGAGGTGATCGTCTCGTCGGGTGCGATGGGGTCGCCCGCGCTGCTGCTGCGCTCGGGGGTCGGCGCGGGCGAGTATCTGCAATCGCGCGGCATCGCGGTGCAGGCCGACCGGCCCGAGGTCGGCCATAACCTCCAGGAACATCCCGGCATCACCCAGAACAAGTTCGTCAGCGTACCAACGCTCAACAGCCAGGTCGGGCCGTTCGACATGATCCGGCACCTGACCAAATTTTTCTGGAACAAGACCGGGCCGATGGGCGCGCCCGCGGTGCAGGCAATGGGTCTCGCGCGCACCCGCGACGGGCTCGACGAACCCGACGTCCAGCTCCACTTCATGCCGCTCGCTTACAATGTCGAGCCCGAGACGGTGTCGTCCGCCGAGGCGGTGATGCCGAAGGAGCCGTGCATCAGCATCAATGTGTCGCTGACGCGGCCCAAGTCGCGCGGGCGCGTCGAACTGGGCGAGGCGCTCGAACCGGTGATCAACCACCAGCTGCTCGGCGACCGCGCCGACGTCGACACACTGATCGGCGCGATGAAGCTGGTCGACCGCCTGTTCGCGATGCCCGCATTGAATGCGATCACGCTCGGCGACCGCTCGCCCGACCCGGTGCCCACCGACGATGCGGGGTGGGAGGCCTATGTTCGCGCCAAGACGATGATCACCTATCACCCCGTCGGCAGCTGCCGCATGGGGTCGGACGCCGGCTCGGTGGTCGACCCCGAATGCCGCGTGCGCGGCGTCGGGCGGCTGCGCGTCGTCGATGCCTCGATCATGCCGCAGATCACCAGCGGCAACACCAATGCCGCGACGATCATGATCGGCGAGAAAGCCGCCGAACTGATCCGCACCACCGCATGAGCGCAGCCGCCGCCTATGATTTTCAGCATATTGCGGTCGAGCGCCCAGCGCCGGGCGTCGTGCTGCTCACATTGAACCGTCCCGAGCGGATGAATGCGACCAACGATGTGCTGCATAGCGAGTTGGTGCGGCTGCCCGCCGCCATCGATGCCGATCCCGGCGCGCGCGCGGCGGTGGTGACCGGGGCGGGGCGCGCCTTTTGCGTCGGCGGCGACTGGGCCGACATCGCGGGCCAAGGCAATGACTACGCCAACAAGATCCGGATGATGCGCGAAACGTCGCAGATCTTGACCGGACTGATCGAGATGCGAAAGCCGCTCGTCTCCGCGATCAACGGTCCCGCAGCGGGGATCGGCCTCGCACTCGGGCTGCTCGCCGATATCTCGGTGGCCAATGAAGAGGCGAACCTGTCCGACGGGCATCTGCGTATCGGCCTCGCCGCGGGCGATCATGCCGCGATGGTCTGGCCGCTGCTCTGTTCGATGGCAAAGGCCAAGCGCTACCTGCTCACCGGCGACAAGCTGAACGGCCGCGAGGCCGAGCGGATCGGGCTCGTCTCCGACGCGGTGCCGCCCGCGGAGGTGTTGCCGCTCGCGCTGCGCTATGCCGCGACGCTCGCCGAGCGGTCGCCGCTCGCGGTCGAGCTCAGCAAGCGCGCGCTCAACCATTGGCTGCGCGGTGCGATGCCGATCTTCGAGGCGTCGCTGGGTTACGAAATGGTGACCGCTTTCGACCCCGACCAAGCGGCGCATATGCCGCAAACGAGCTGAGGACCCCGACCATGACCACCGACCCGACGCTGATCGTCGCGACGCCCGCGCCCGGGGTGCTGCACCTGATCTTCAACCGTCCCGATGTGCATAATGCCTATGACACGCCGACCTTCACCGCCTTTGCCGAGCAGCTCGACCATGCCGCAACCGACCCCGACATCCGCGCCATCGTCATCAGTGCGCGCGGGGGCAGGGCGTTCAGCGCAGGGTTCGATATCCACGAGATGGCGGGCTTCGATGCCGCCACGATGCGCCGCGCCTTCGAGGCGCGCGATCCGGTGTTCGGGCGCGTCGCCGCGCATCCGCTGCCGATCATCGCCGCGATCGACGGCATCTGCTTCGGCGCGGGCGCGCTGCTCGCGCTCGCCTGCGACATGCGCATCGCGACGCCCGGCTTTCGCTTCAAGGTGACCGCGGTCGGCTATGGCTGCGCCAATGCGACCTGGTCGCTGCCGCGCGCGGTCGGCGCGCCGCGCGCCAAGGCGATCCTGATGACCGGGCAGGTGGTCGAAGCTGAGGAGGCCGAACGCATCGGGCTGGTCAATGCGGTCGTTGATGCGTCCGATCTCGACGCGCGCGCGATCGCGTTGGCGTCCGCCATCGCTGCGCATCCGCCGCAGGGCATCGGCGGCATCAAGACGCTCGTCGACGGCAGCCTGACGCGCACGCCAATCGAAGGTTGGCAGGCTGAATATGACTGGATGATCGCGAGCATGACCGATGCTCCGGCCGGCGGCGAAACCTTCGGGAAATTCCTGTCGGACCACGACGACCACAAACGCTGAACAGCAATATCAGGAGAAGACGATGATTGGCCAAGCGAACGCGCAGGTGGCGCATCCCGACCGGCTCTTTATCGGTGGGCGCTGGATTCCCGTCGAGGGCAGCGGCCGCTTCACGGTCACCAATCCCGCGACCGAGGAAGTGTTCGGCGAAGTCGTCGCGGCGGGTGTGCCCGAGGTCGAGCGTGCGGTCGCGGCGGCGCGCAAGGCGTTCGACGAGGGCCCCTGGCCGCGGATGTCCGCCGCCGAACGCGCGAGCTATATGCGCGCGCTGTCACAGGCACTGCAACGCCGCGGCGCCGCGCTCGACAGTGCCTGGATATCGCAGGTCGGGGTGCCGATCTGGATGGCGCAGGGGTCGGGCGCGGGCACCGCGGGGCTGCTCGACTATTATGCCGGACTCGCCGAGACTTATCCGTTCGAGGATGTCCGCCCGTCGAATGGCATGATGTCGAAGGTTGCGGTGGTGGTGCGCGAACCCGTCGGCGTCGTCGCGGCAATCGCGCCGTGGAACGGTCCGCTCGCCTCGCTGCTCATCAAGCTGGCGCCAGCGCTCGCGACGGGCTGCACGGTGATCCTGAAACCGGCGCCCGAAACCCCGCTCGAGGCGTTCATGCTCGCCGAAGCTGCCGAGGAGGCGGGTTTCCCCGATGGCGTGATCAACCTGTTGCCCGCCGACCGCGAGGCGTCGGACCTGCTCGTCCGCCATCCGGGTGTCGACAAGGTCGCCTTCACCGGCTCGACCGAGGTCGGGCTGCATATCGCACAGGTTTGTGCGTCGCGCATGGCGCGCTTTACGATGGAACTCGGCGGCAAGTCGGCGGCAATCGTGCTCGACGACTTCGAGCCCGAGGCGATGGGACCCGCGCTTGCGCCGATGATCACCCTGCTCTGCGGCCAGGTGTGCATCAATTTCAGCCGCGTCCTTGTCCCGCGTGCGCGCAAGGACGCCTATGTCGAAAGCCTCGCAGCGGCGATGGCGGCGACCAGCATCGGCGATCCGCTCGATCCCGCGACGATGATGGGGCCGCTCGCAATGGCGCGGCACCATGCCAAAGTGTGCAGCTATTTCGACAAGGGCGTCGCAGAGGGCGCGCGCATCGCGACCGGTGGTCGCCGTCCGCCGGCGCTGAACAGCGGCTATTATGTCGAACCCACCGTGTTTGCCGACGCGACCAACGACATGGCGATCGCGCAGGAGGAAATCTTTGGCCCGGTTACCGCGGTCATTCCCTATGACAGCGTCGAGGAAGCGATCGCGATCGCCAACGACAGTCCGTTCGGCCTGTCGGGCGGCGTCTATACGCATGACACCGACCGCGCCTATGCGGTGGCGCGGGGCATCCGTACGGGGCATTTCACTCAGAACGGCCGCGATTTCGACCTGACCAATCCCTTCGGCGGCTTCAAGAAATCGGGCGTCGGTCGCGAGGGCGGGCCGGAGGGCATCGAGCCCTTTACCGAGGTCAAGACGATCTTCCTGCCGCAAGCGCCCGGCACGCTGGCATGAGCGCAGCCTACACCGCCGGCCTGTTCGACGTCGCGGGCAAGCGCGCGCTCGTGACCGGCGCGACATCGGGCATCGGCCGAATGATCGCGCGCGGATTGGCGCAGGCGGGGGTCGAGGTGTGGGTCGTCGCGCGCGGCGCCGCCGACGTCGATGCCATCGTCGCCGAACTTGGCGGCAATGCGCAGGGCGTCGCGGCGGATATCGCAACCGACGACGGCATCGCACGGGCCGCCGAAGCACTTGGCGAGCGGCCGCTCCATATTCTCGTCAACAATGCCGGCACCGACCGCACCACGCCGCTCGACACCGATGGGCGCGAGGATTTCGAGGCCGTGCTGAACCTCAACCTGACCGCGCCTTTCCTGCTGACGCGCGAATTGCTGCCGCAGCTCGAAAGCGGCGCCAGCCCGGGCGACCCGGCGCGGGTGATCAACATTGCGTCGATCGCCGCGCTGAACCCCGGGCATCTCGAAAATTTCGCCTATGCGTCGAGCAAGTCCGGCGTTGCGATGATGTCGCGTCACCTCGGCCGCCACCTCGCCAAGCGCAACATCAGCTGCAATGCGATCGCGCCGGGCCTCTTCCCCTCGCGGCTCACCGAGCAATTTCTTGGCATGGGTGCGGACGACGAGGTGCCCAAGGCCTTCGTCTCGCCACTGGGCGCGCGGGCAGGGGAAATGGACGATATCGCGGGCGCGGTGATCTACCTCTCATCGCGCGCCGGCGCCTGGGTGACGGGCGTGCTGCTGCCGGTGAGCGGCGGTATTTCGACCGTCAGTTGACAGGTGCCTGCGCTGGCTTTGGTGTGGGAAGCGGTCGCTTCCTCTTTTGTCATCCCCGCGAAAGCGGGGACCCAGAGCGTGCGTAGGCTGAGCTTTCCCTCGGTTCCCGCTTTCGCGGGAATAACAAAGTAATAAGATACAGAGCGACCACGCCCACCCGAAACCGGCCGTTCGACGCAAAAACTCTCAATCGACCCCAAAGATCGCCGAACTGATCGTCGGCGCACCGGGACCGCCCGCGAGCAGACAGGTGCGCGCGTTCGGAACCGGGTTCGGGCTTTCGCCGCGCAGGCAGCGCACCGCCTCGACCGCGGTGACGAAACCATGGACGAAGCCATGCGCCAGATTGCCGCCGGAGGTGTTGACCGGCAGCTTCCCGCTCGGCGCGATCAGATTTTCGAAGCGCACCACCTCTGCCACATTTTCGTATGTGCAAAAGCCATGGTCGATCAGCGAGGCGATCCCCTGCGCGCTGAAATTCTCGTAGAGCTGGACGACATCGATATCGGCGGGGGTCAGCCCCGCAGTGCCATAGAGCCGGTCGCGGATCGCGCGGAAACCGGCGGTCGGGTACAGTTCGGTGGCATCATTTTCGAGCAGGTCACCATAGCCCGCCTCGGTCCCCTGCGCGACCGACAGCAGCTTTACAGGCTTCTTTTTCAGGTCGCGCGCCATTTCGGTCGAGACGAGCAGGATCGCGCCCGCGCCGTCATTCTCACGGCTGCAATCGAACAGGTGGAACGGTTCGGCGATGATCCGCGAACCGCTATATTCGTCATGGTCGAAATCCTTGCCATAGGCGACCGCGTCGGGGTTGCGACTGCCGTGATAATAGGAGGCGCGGACGAGTTCTTCGCACAGCTCATAGGGCACGCCATGATATTCGAACATCCGCTGCGCGCGCATCGCGCAGACCTGCGCGGGGGCGAGAATGCCCGACGACACCATATGGTCGTTGAGATGATGCGCCATGACCGCCGCCGACAGCCGCCCGCTATTCCCTTCGACCAGCGCGCGAAACACGACGACGGCACGCGCCTGTCCGGTCAGGATCGCCGACGCCGCGATACCAAAAGCTCCGGCGATGCCGCCGCCGCCGCCGCCCCACACCTGCGCTGACCAGTTGATTGCCTTGGTGCCGAGGTCGGGCATCAGCCGCACCGGCTCGTTCTTGTCGTCGCCATAGGAGACAAAGCCGTCGACATCCGCCGGGTCGAAACCCGCGTCCTCGCAGGCGTCGACGATCGCGCGGACCAGCACGCCGCGTTCGGGGGCGGGCGCAGTGCCGCGTTTATACTGGCGATAACCGACGCCGGCGGCGGCCGTCAGGCCCGACAAATTGGGGGTCATGAAAGGCTCCAGCGCAGCGCGGGGATTTGGGCGTCGCCAAAGGCGGTGCGCGCGATCGTTCCGGTGACGGGGGCGCCGATGCGCAGGCCCGCTTCGTCTCCTTCCAATACGCCGACGAGGCGGACCGGCACCGAATTCAGGGTGACGATCAAGGTCGAGAAGGGTTTGGCGAAGGCTTCGGTCCCGCCGAACGGGTGGTGGGTGCGGGTATAGGTGAAGACCTCGCCTTCGAGCGGCTGTTGGGTCCATTCATGGTCCCAGCTGCCGCAGCTGCCGCAACGCCAAACTGCGGGCCAATGCCAGCGTCCGCAGCCCGTGCAGCGCGGCAGTTCAAGCCGCCCCTCGAGAAGCGCGTCCCAATAGCGCCCCTCGGCGCCGACCGGACCCGTTGCCGAATGATAGGTCATCCGCCCCTTGCCATCCTTTCCTGCCGCATCGCCTGCGCGGCCCTTGTTTCGTTTATCTACTGTATATAGATTTGATCGTAACGTGCAATGAGGAAGTGCGCGACGCGGATTTCGCATGGACGCACAGACGGATGGGGAGAGACGATGATGCTGCGAGTGACCTTCTGCCTCAAGCGCTTGCCGGGCCTGACGCGCGAGCAATTCCAGGACTATTGGCGGAACGAGCACGCGCCGCTGGTCAAGGACCATGCCGCGGCGCTCGGCATCCGAAAATATGTCCAGTCGCACAGCCTGACGCTCCCGGGCGCCTTTCCGCTCGCCGATGTGCGCGGCTCCTCGGGCCTCGATTTCGATGGCGTCGCGCAACTATGGTGGGACGATATGGCGAGCTTCGCCGCGGCCGGGTCGACCGAGGCGGGACGCGTCGCGGGCGCGCTGCTGCTCGCCGACGAGAGGAAATTCATCGACCTGCCCAATTCGCCGATCTTCCTGTCGGACGATTTTCACGTCATCGAATAGGCGGGCCGAAAGAGCCTATTTCCAGCGTCCCGTCGCGGTCACGGGTTCGTCGCTCGCCATATGCGCCTCGGCCTGCTGCCGCGTCAGTTCGGCAAGCGGTTCGAGGATGGCCTTATCCTTGAGCGTGCCAATGCCCGCCGCATCGATGTCGAGCCAGTCGGCGATGACCTCTTCGCTTTGCTCGCCGCTCAGCGGGGCAGGGCGCAAGGTCGGTGCGGGCAGGTCGGCGGTCTTGACCACATAGGCGTCGCCGAACACATCCTCCTGCAACCAGGGATGATCCTCGATCCGGTAGAAACCGCGCTCAACATAATAGAGGAAATCCGGCAGTTCGGAGAGCCGCAGCATCGGGGCGGCAGCAATGCCCGCCGCCTGCAGCGTCTCCGCAGCGTCGTGTCGGCTACGCTCCGCGAGCCAGGCTTCGATCGCCGTGTCGATCTCGCCGCGCGCCGCAAGCCGCTTGGCGGCGCTGTCGAAGGCCAAGCCTTCACCATAGCCGATCGTCTCGCACAACCGCGCCCAGTCGGCGTCGGCCTCGACGGTGATCACGCACCATTCGTCGTCGCCCGCGGCGCGATAGGCCGCCCACGGCCAGTCGGTCGGCGCACCGCCCGCAGGGGTGCCGCGCACCACGTCGGCGGCGAAATGGCCGATCATCACTTCGGATTGCGCGACCTTGGCGACGCCGCCCAGCCCGGTGCGCAGGCGACGGATCAGCAGCGCCGCGACCCCGATCGCGCAGATGCGGCCCGCGACATGGTCGGGATAGACGGTGATCGAATCGCTGAAGCTCAAAGGATCGTCGGGGTAGCGCCAGGCGAGCGTCAGCCCGGTCGAGGCGCGGACCAGCGGGCCATAGCCCATCCGCCCGCTCCACGGCCCGGTGTCGCCGAAGGCCGAGCTTTCGGACAGGACGATCCGCGGGTTGATCGCGCGCAGATCGGCTTCGCCGAGGCCCAGCTTCTCCATCGTGCCGGGCTTGAAGTTCGAGCAGACGACGTCGGCTTGCCTGACCATGTCGAGGAATAGCGCGCGACCCTCGGTGCTGCGCAGGTCGATGCCCAGGCTGCGCTTGTTGCGGTGCCCGGCGGCGAAGCTGACCGACATGCCGTGCTCGAGATAGGATTGGCGGCTGCCGTCGGGAAAGGCCTGGCTCTCGATCTTGATCACGTCGGCGCCGAGGTCGCCGAGCAGCCGCGCACCCTCGGCACCGACGACGATGACGCCGAGATCGAGCACTTTCAGGTCGCCAAAGGGAGCGAGGGGAGCCGCGCCGGCGGCTGCTGGAAACTCGGTGTCCTGCGGCGCCGGCAATGGCCCCATGCGGTCGCCGTCGATGGTCAGGAATCCATTGGGCAGCCGCGTTCCGTCGGCCAGCGTGGTGACTGCTTCGCGTTCGGCGGCATGGTCGCTGTCCAGAAATTCGTCGAGCGTCAGCACCGACGCGATCGGTACGCCATAGTCCTGTCCTTCGCGTTCCAGATCGGCGCGGAGACGATCGGCGAAGAAGCCGGCAATATGAGGGAGCAGGTCGGCCGACGCGTAACGGTGCGACGTCCGGTCGAAATCGGGCGAGGCGAATTGTTCGGGCTCACCCATCCAACTGAACATACCGCGCCACTGGCGTTTGGCGAGCAGGCAGATGCGCACATAACCGTCGGCGCAGCGCATGATCGGATATTGGAATCCCGCGCGTGGCCGGTCGCGCAGCAGCAGGCCGACCGGCTTGCCCATCGTCGCGCTGCCGTTGATGCCGAAGCCCGGATCGAGGCCCTGCACCGCCCCGTCCAGCGCCGCGAAGTCGAAATGCGCCCCTTTGCCGCCGCTGAGCGCGCGATAGAGCGCACCGAGCAGCGCGAAAACCGCCTGCGGGGCGGCGCATTGATAGGCGAGGTCGCCGGGCGGCAGCAGCGGCTCGCGCCCGCGAATGCCCGAGCGCGACAGCACGGCGGACAGCGCATGGAGCACAGGACCGGTCGCGCGCCACTCCGCCAGCGGGCCGTCTTCGCCGAAATCGCTGACCGTCATGGTGATCAGGCCTGGGCGGGCGCGGCGGAGCGCGGCGAGATCGTCCCCCGACGCCCGGCCGGCGATGACGATATGCGCGCTCTCGATGGCCGTCGCGGCCTCGGGACTGCCCAGATTGCCTGTGTGCAGCCGCTTGCCGGCGTTGGCGACGATCGCCTCGGCGCCGGCGTCGGCCTCGGTCGCGAAGCGATCGACCACGGCGCCCAGATCGGCCAGATAGCGTCCGATCATCGCCAGCGGCCCCTGGACGCTTTCGACGACGCGAATGCCAGACAGCGGCCGATCGGACATGAACTTACCCTTCTCTGCGATACACCAACGGACGCGAAGGCGATCCGCTGGCTACGCCGGCGCTTGCCATATCTGCACCGTGAAGAAAAGTTAATTAATCGACTAATTCGTTTTGCGACGCTCGTCTTCTATGATAGCGGCCGCGCCACGGAGAGTTGCCGATGGACTTCACTTTCACCGACGATCAGCGTCAGTTGCGCGATGCGTTGCGCGGGTATCTTCAGCGCAACAATGGATTTTCGGTCCGTACGGCGAATGCGCGTAGCGCGTCCGGCTGGAGCGAATCGCTGTGGCGCGGGCTTGCGGACGACCTCGGCATATTGGGCGTGTTCGTGCCCGAAGGTGCGGGCGGCATCGGCGGCGATGCGGTCGACATGATGGTCGTGATGGAGGAGCTTGGCGCCAACCTGCTCGTCGAACCCTATTTTGAAACCGCAGTGATCGGCGCGTCGGCGCTCGGCGCCGGGCACACGGCCGAACATGCTGCGATCGCCGGCGGCGATATGCGACTGGCTTTTGCCTGGGCCGAGGCCGAAACGCGCTTCGACCGCATGCCGCGCGATACCATTGCGCTGCGCACGACGGTCGGCTGGCGGGTCGATGGCCACAAGATCGTCGTGAGCGGGGCGCCTATGGCGACGCATTTCCTCGTCACCGCGCGCGTCGGCGACGAGCCGGCGCTGTTCCTCGTCGAAGCCGGTGCGGTCGGCATTTCGCAACAAGCATTTCCGACGATCGACGGCCGGCGCGCCGCCGATGTCGCATTCGATGCCGTTGCGATCCCCGACAGCGCGCTCATCGCACGCGGCGCCGAGGCGATCGAGCGGCTGTGCGACGTCGCAACCGCGATGCTTGGTGCCGAGGCGCTTGGCGTGATGCGCGTGATGCTCGACGATACCATCGCCTTCACCAAGGAGCGCCGCCAGTTCGGGCAGGCGATCTCGACCTTTCAGGTCATCCAGCACCGCATGGTCGACATGTATATGCAGCTCGAACTAGCGACCTCGGCGGTGTACCGCGCGGTGCTCAGCCTCGACGCCGCGCCGGCCGACCGCGCCCGCGCCGTCTCCGCGATGAAGGTGACCATCGCCGACGCCTGCCGCTTTGTCGGCCAGAATGCAATCCAGCTCCACGGCGGCATGGGGATGACCGACGAGGTCGCGGTGACCCATTATTTCCGCCGCGCGACCGTGATCGAGAGCGAATTCGGCTCGGCCGACTGGCACCGCCGCCGCTTCGTCGCAATGTCGCGCGCGGCCTGAGGAGACAGCCGATGGACATCGCCTGGAGGGCCGACGAAATCGCCTTTCGCGACGAAGTGCGCGCCTTTCTTACCGACAAGCTGACCGACGATCTGCGCGCGAGCGGTGCCAATATGACCAGCGTCTACGCCGACCCGGATCATGCGCGCGCCTGGCAGGCGATCTTGCACGAAAAGGGCTGGGTCGCTCCGTCCTGGCCGGTCGAGCATGGCGGCACCGGCTGGAGCCTCGCGCAACGCTATATCTGGCAACGCGAGCGCATCGCCGCTGGCGCACCGCCGGTGTCGCCGATGGGGGTGCAGATGTGCGGCCCCGCGATCATCGGCCATGGCAGCGACGCGCAGAAGGCCCATTTTCTGCCGCGCATGCTGTCGGGCGAGCATTTCTGGTGCCAGGGCTATTCCGAAACCGGGTCGGGCTCCGACCTCGCCAGCCTGCAATGCCGTGCCGAGGAGGATGGCGATCATCTGGTCGTCACCGGCCAGAAATTGTGGAGCACCCATGCCCACGCCGCCAACTGGGGCTTTTTCCTCGTCCGCACGTCGACGCACGACCGGCCGCAAAAGGGCATCAGCTTCCTGCTGATCGACATGACCAGCCCCGGCGTCACCGTGGTGCCGACGGTTTCGCCCGCGGGCGAGAATATCCAGAACGAGATTTTCCTCGATGCGGTACGTGTGCCCAAGGCGAATGTCGTGGGCGCGATCGGCGACGGGTGGACCGTCGCCAAATATCTGCTCGAATTCGAACGCGGCGGCGCGGCCTATGCGCCCGGCTTGCAGATCGACCTCGACGAGATCGCACAGTTCGCGAGCGAAGTGCGCGGCGACGAGGGCGGGCGCCTGATCGACGACAGCGCCTTCGCCGATGCGATCGCGCAGGCGCGGATCGACGTGCTCGCGCTCGAAATCTTCGAATTCCGCGCGATGAGCGACGCTGGGGCCGGGCGCTATCCGCATGCGATCCCGTCGCTCATGAAGATCCGCGGTACCGAATTGCAGCAGCGGATCACCGAACTGCGCCTGCTCGCCGCGGGCCGATACGGCATGGCCTATCAGCCGCAGGCTGGCGTTTCGGCGGGACCGGTCCATTTCCCGCACGCCGAGGGCGATTTCGCCGGCCCGCGCGAGGCCGCGATCGCGCCGATGCGCTATGTCAGCGAACGCGCGGCGTCGATCTATGCCGGGACGAACGAAATCCAGCGCAACATTATCGCCAAGATTTTGGGCCTCTAGCCCCTATCGGAGAAACAAGATGACCGACGCTCCCGCCGTGCTCGCCGAACGCCGCGGCCATGTCCTGATCCTGACGATCAACCGCCCTGAAGCGCGCAACGCGGTCAATGCCGAGGTCCATGTCGGGCTGGGCGAAGGACTCGAACAGGCCGAGGCCGATCCCGACATCCGCGCGGTGATCGTCACCGGCGCGGGTGATCAGGCTTTTTGCGCGGGCGCCGACCTGAAAGCGCTGTCGCGCGGCGAGCGGCTCGAACCCGAAGACAAGGCGCAGCGCGCCTGGGGCTTCGCGGGTTTTGTGCGGCACCCGATCGGCAAACCGATCATCGCTGCGGTCAACGGCTTCGCGCTCGGCGGCGGCACCGAACTCGCGCTGGCCTCGGACATCGTGATTGCGGCCGACCATGCGCAATTCGGACTGCCCGAGGTCAAGCGCGGGATCATCGCGGCGGCGGGCGGCGCGTTTCGCATCGTCCAGCAATTGCCACGCAAGATTGCGATGCAGCTGTTGCTGACCGGCGAGCCGATTTCGGCGCAACGCGCGCTCGATCTCGGCCTCGCGAACGAGGTGGTCCCGCTCGACCGGCTTATGGACACCGCGCTCGACTTTGCCGAGCGCATCGCGGTCAACGCCCCTCTCGCGGTGCAGGCCAGCAAGCGCATCGCCATGGGTATCGCCGAGGGCCAGATCGCCAGCGACGCCGAGTTCTGGGAGGCGAACAAGCGCGAAACGCGTGTGGTCTTCACCTCCGAGGATTCGCGGGAAGGCCCGCGTGCCTTCGCCGAAAAGCGCCAGCCCGTCTGGCAAGCGCGCTGAGGACGTAGAGCATGTCGGACGATAACAGACCTATCATCGTCGGTGTCGGCCAGATCAATGATCGGCCGGAAAACCCCGCCGATGGCCGCGATCCCGTCGTGTTGATGGCGGACGCGCTGCGGATCGCCGAAAAGGACGCTGGCGGGGCGCTGCTCGCCGACGCCGATTTTCTGGGGATCGTCCAGCAGATATCGTTCCGCGACATTCGCGATGCGCGGGAGTCTCTGGCGAGCGAACTCGGCATCGCGCCCGCGACGATGATGCAAAGCGAAGGGCCGAACGGCGACAGCCCGGTCCTGCTCCTCAACGAAGCGGCCAACCGGATCGGGGCCGGCGAGTGCCGGATCGCGCTGGTGTGCGGCGCCGAGGCGCTACGAACCGCGGCAGCAAGGGCGGCGGCAGAGGAGTCCGGCCGCCGCGTCGATGCGACGCGCGAAGCGGCGCAGCGGCGCGAGCCAAGCTATGCGCAGCAATATGGGCTGGTCGCGCCGGTCGATGTTTACCCGCTCTACGAAAATGCACTCCGCGCATCGCTCGGACAAAGTTTCGCCGAGGCGCAGGCCGAAAGCGGGACGATCTGGTCGCTTTTTTCGGAGGTTGCGGCCGCCAATCCCCATGCCTGGATCCGGAAACCGGTCGGCCCGGCCGACGTGATCACGCCGACCGAGAGCAACCGGCCGATCGCCTTTCCCTATAACAAGCTGATGGTCGCCAACGCCTCGGTCAACCAGGGCGCCGCCTTCATCGTGACGAGCGTCGGCGAGGCGCGCCGGCGCGGGATCGCCGAGGACCGCTGGATCTATGTCGGTAATGGTGCGGCGGCCCATGAACCGAACAGCCCGTTGCAGCGCGATCGCTACGACCATAGCGCGAGCATGGAGGTCTCGATCCGCCGGGCGCTCGCCTTGAACGGGGTCGATCCGTCCCGGCTCGATATGGTCGAACTGTACAGCTGTTTCCCCTGCATTCCCAAGCTGGCCCGCCGGATCATCGATTGGCCGGCCGAACGGCCTGCGACGGTCTTCGGCGGTCTGACCTTTGGTGGCGGGCCGATCGGCAATTATATGGGCCATGCCATCGCGAGCATGACCGATCGGCTGCGTGCCGAGGAAGGGACGGGGCTGCTGTTCGCAAATGGCGGCTATGCGACGCACAATCACAGCATCGTGATCAGCAGCAACCCGCTCGCGGCCGCCTTCTTTCCCCGCAGTTACGATTTTCAGGAGGAGGCAGACGCGATGCGCGATGCAATTCCGGCGCTGGCGCGCGACTATCTGGGTGACGCGACGATCGAAAGCTACACGATCCTCTACAGGCGCGACGGGATGCCAAAAGCGGGCGTCGTGGTCGCGCGGACACCGGAGGGCGAGCGGACGCTCGCGCATGTTCCGCCGAGCGAAGGCGACGTCCTGCGACGGCTCGCCGATGCGGATGTTGAGCCTGTGGGCGCGCCCGGCCGGATCGTCGAGGGTGCGGGGCTTCGGGAATGGCGCTTTGCGTGATCGCGACGGGCGGGGTTGAGGGGCATTTGGCGTGTCGCACCCTCGTGGCTGTTCAAAGCCGGGCAATGATGGCATCTGTCGGCCTAATGCCGATAGGGAAAGGGATAAGTTTGCCCGCCAGCCAAGCCAGGAAAAAAAAGGGGCCGGGGCGCCCGCTGACGCCGCTGATCACGCGCGAAACGGCGATCCTTGTGTCGATCGACCTGCTCGATCGCAAGGGCCTCGACGCGCTGACCGTGCAGGCGGTGGCGCGCGAACTGAACGTTCAGGCGCCGTCGCTTTATTATCATTTCAAGAACCGCGACGAACTTCTCCACATGATGGCCCGGACCTTGCTGGTCGAGGTGGGGCAGGGGGAAAAGCCGGGGTCGTCGTGGGAGGAGCGGGCGATCGACCTCGCGGTTGCGACCCGTCGCGTGATGCTGAACCACGCGCACGCCGGACCGCTGATGCTGCGCTTCTTTCCGCGCGAGCTGATGCTCGGTGCCTATGAGCGCGGCCTGTCGGACTGTCCTTACCCGCCCGAGCATCATCTGGCGGTTCTCGAGGCGCTCGAAAAACTGACCTATGGCAAGGCGCTCTTCGACGCGGCGGCCAAGGCGCACGACCATGCCGCGATGCCGACGGTCGATCCGGCGCGTTACCCGCTGCTTGCCGCGGCGATCGCCAAATCTCCGGTGTCCGACGAGGCGTTGTTCGTCGAGACGCTCGAGGTGCTGCTCGACGGTTTCAGATTTCGATACGGACAGAAGGGTAAAGCCATATGATCGAGGGCGGATGCAATTGTGGGGCGGTGCGCTACCGTGCCGACGGCGACCCGATCGTGGTGGCGCAATGCCACTGCACCAACTGTCGTCGGCAATCGGGCAGCGCCTTCTCGGTCAACCTGCTCTTTAAGGGGGCCGCGGTCAGCCATGAGGGCGACCTGTCGGTCTATGAGGATAAGGACACATTCTCGGGCAACGCGGTGCTGCGCAAATTCTGCGGTCGTTGCGGGTCGCCGATCTTCTCGGAGCCGACCGACGGGAAGGGGCTTTTGATCGTCAAGGCCGGGACGCTCGACGATCCGGGGGCTTTCGCTCCGACGGTCAGCGTCTGGACGTCGACCGCGCTGCCGTGGGTGGTGTTGCCCGAAGGCCAATATGCGTTCGAAAAAAACGCCTGACCTGTTCGGTCACGCGGTGTAGCCGCCGTCGACGACGATCTGCGTGCCCGTCACGAAGCTGCTTTCGTCGGATAGCAGGAACAGGACAGCGCCAACGCTCTCCTCAGGCTGCGCGACGCGTCCGAGCGGGGTCAACTGCGCACCGCGTATGAGGGCCTGGCTGTTCGTCGTCTCGGTCAGGAGGCGCGTCGCGAAAAAGCCCGGGATCAGGACGTTGACGCGAATGCCGCTGGGCGCGAGTTCCTTGGCGGCCGCCCGCGACATCCCGATCACCGCCGCCTTCGCGGCCGAATAGGCGACCAGATTGGCATGGGCCTTCGTCCCGGCGGGCGATGCGACATTGACGATCGAACCCCCGCCCGATTTCAGCATCGCGCGCGCGCCCTCGCGCATTCCGAAAAAGACGCCGTTCTGGTTGACCGCGACGATGCTGGCCCACTCCTCGTCGCTGATGTCGACCAGCGGGCGCGTGGCGCCGACACCGGCGTTGTTCACGAGACCATCGATCCGGCCGAACCGCTCCACCGCGAATTCGACTGCGGCCTTCCAATCTTCGGGTTTCGTGACGTCGAGCGGCACAAAGTGCGCCTTGCTGTCGAGCGATGCCTCGATCGCCGCCCCCGCGGCCCGATCCCGGCCACCGAAAATGACCTCGGCGCCCTCGCGCACCATGCCGCGGACCTGCGCTTCGCCCATCCCCCGGGTTCCGCCCGACAGAAGAATGATTTTCCCAGACAATCGGCCTGCCATCAATCTTCTCCCACCAGGTTTGCGCCAACTAAGCGCTCCTTGGACCATCAGGTCTAATATCTATGACTTATAGATATTTTTCTCGATTACAATGGTGGTGGCGTTTCGGAAATGTACCGCCAGAGGGACGGGCTGCCCCCAAGGAGGCAGTCTGGTCGACCGGCCGGAGCCAATGCGGTTATAACCAGTTTTTCAGGAATGACTTGAGATGTCGCTGGTGCCGACGAACCTGATCGTCGGCCGCATCATCGTGGAACGGCTGGTCCGCGGCGGGCGGTCTGCCGTGCCAGAGGCTGCCGCTGAGTCAGGAGACGCGGACCCGCGATGAAAGGGTGTCCGGGTTTGCCCGCCCGCCATGGAGGGATCGAGATTCGGAAAAGGTGAAGGCTAGGCTCTTGATCATTCCCACTCGATCGTCCCCGGCGGCTTCGACGTATAATCATACACCACGCGGTTGATGCCCTGCACCTCGTTGATGATGCGCGTCGCGCAGCGCGACAGGAAGGCGGCTTCGAACGGGTAGATGTCGGCGGTCATGCCGTCGGTCGAGGTCACCGCACGCAGTGCGCAGACCTGATCGTAGGTGCGGTAATCGCCCATCACGCCGACGGTGCGGACGGGGAGCAGTACCGCAAACGCCTGCCAGATCTCGTCATAGAGACCCGCGTTTCGGATCTCTTCGAGATAGATCGCGTCGGCCTTGCGCAAAATGTCGCAGCTGGGCTTGGTGACTTCGCCGGGGATGCGGATCGCGAGGCCGGGGCCGGGGAAGGGGTGGCGGCCGACGAAGATGTCGGGCAGCCCGAGTTCCTTGCCGAGCAGGCGCACCTCGTCCTTGAACAATTCGCGCAAGGGTTCGACCAGCGCCATCTTCATGCGTTCGGGCAGACCGCCGACATTGTGGTGGCTCTTGATCGTGACGCTCGGCCCGCCGGTGAACGACACCGATTCGATGACATCGGGGTACAAAGTGCCCTGCGCGAGGAAATCGGCGCCGCCGAGCTTCTGCGCTTCCTCGTCGAAGACGTCGATGAAGGTCTTGCCGATGAACTTGCGCTTCGCCTCGGGGTCGGAAACGCCGGCGAGCCCGGCCATGAAGCGTTCCTCGGCGTCGACGACGACCAGCGGGATATTATAATGGTCGCGGAACAGCCGCTCGACCTGTTCGCGTTCGCTGAGGCGCAGAAGGCCGTGATCGACGAAGACGCAGGTAAGCTGTTCGCCGATCGCTTCGTGGAGCAGCACCGCGGCGACCGCACTGTCGACCCCGCCTGACAGGCCGCAGAGTACCCGCTGGTCGCCGACCTGGGCGCGGATGTCGGCGATCTTGTTGGTGCGGAACTCGGCCATCGTCCAGTCGCCGGCGAGGCCGCAGATCTTGTGGACGAAGTTCGACAGCAATTTCGCGCCGTCGGGGGTGTGGACCACCTCGGGATGGAACATCGTCGTATAATAGCGCTTCGCCTCGTTGACGCAGATCGCGAAGGGGGCGTTGGGCGAGGTGCCGACGATCTCGAACCCGTCGGGCGCCTCGGTGACGCGGTCGCCGTGGCTCATCCACACCGGATATTTCTGACCGACCTCCCAGAAGCCGTCGAACAGCGGGCTGGCTTTCAGGATTTCGACGTCGGCGCGGCCGAATTCGGCGGCGTGCCCACCTTCGACCGTGCCGCCGAGCTGGACGCACAAGGTCTGCTGACCATAGCAGATCGCGAGGATCGGCAGGCCGCTGTCGAGGATCGCCTGCGGTGCGCGCGGGCTGCCGTCGTCGGTGACCGACGCGGGGCCGCCCGACAGGATCACGCCCCGGGGCTGCATCCGCGCGAAGGCCTCGGCGGCGCTGTTGAACGGGACGATCTCGCTATAGACCCCGGCCTCGCGCACGCGGCGCGCGATGAGCTGGGTCACCTGGCTACCGAAGTCGACGATCAGGATGGATTCGGGAGGTTGTATGGACATGGCGCCACCTAAGGATGGACCCCGGCGCTGTCCAGTATTTCTAGGCCTCGACCATGGTTCCCGATCTTCGGCCGGTGCGCGATAGGGCTGGCAGCGGTCGATGAAGGCGGCAAATTGAGCGACCGGGCGCCGCGCATCGGGATAGAAAAGGGGCGTCCCGAAGGGGCGCCCCTTTTCCGTTCGAGCATGGGACTGCTGTCGGGCGGCGCCTAACCGCCGTTCGTGGAACTTTTGTTGCACTGCCATATTGTTGCGACAAACGCCGCCTAGCTGAACGGCCGGGGCAACTGGACGTCAGGGCGGGTTCAGCCTGCTTCGCTAAAGAAAACAAAGACAAAAGAAAAAGGCTCGTCTCTCCCATGCCAAAATTCTCCTCCTCGCTGTCGGTCAAGGCCGCCCTGCTCGCGGCGGGGGCTTCGTTCGCCTGCCCGGCGATGGCCGAAGCCGTCGACAGTCCGATCGCGGTCGCCGTGACGACCACCGTCGCGGCCGACCAGCCCGCGGACGGTGCCGCCGCCAATCCGCAGGACAGCAACGACGACGGCTATGAGGACGAGATTGTCGTCACCGCACCGCGGCTCGTCGGTCAGCTCGACACCGATTTTACCGCCGAGGCCGAACTCGATGAGGCGGCGATCGCCAGCTATGGCGTGTCGAACGTCGAGGAACTGCTGACCGCACTCGCGCCCCAGACGCGTTCGGGCCGCGGGCGCGGAAGCGGGCGGCCGATCATCCTCGTCAACGGGCGCCGCATCGGCGGTTTCGGCGAAGTGCGCAACCTGCCCCCCGAAGCGATCGCCAAGGTCGAAGTGTTCCCCGAAGAGGTCGCGCTGCAATATGGCTATGCGGCCGACGAACGCGTCGTCAACCTCGTGCTCAAGCCCAATTTCCGGCAAGTCGCGGTCGAGGCCGAGGGCGGCATTCCGACGCAGGGCGGACGCTTCCAAAGCGAAATCGAACCGAGCTTCTTGATGATCGGCGCGAATGGCCGCTTCAACCTGAACACCGGGTGGGAGCATCAGACGATGCTGCGCGAGAGCGAGCGTAACCTCGACTATGCTTCAGACGCGGACGGCCAGGCATTGGCTGCCGGCGCCCCGGCGCGCAGCCTCCTCGGGGCGAGCGACACCTACAAGATCGACGGTACGGTCCAGCGCAGCCTCAACAAGCTGACCGACGCCTCGCTCAACGTCCGTTTCGAACAGACCGACAGCCTGTCGCTGATCGGCCCCGGCGTCGGCGGCGTCACCGACCCGCTGACGCGCGACAGCCGCAGCCGCAACCTGTCGACGACCGCCAGCATCAACGGCATGCTCGGCAACTGGCGCTGGTCGGCGGCGGCCAATTATGCCGACGCCGATTCGCTGATCTTCACCGATCGCATCAGCGGCGCGCGCGACCGGTTCGACAGCAGCCAGCAAAGTTTCGGCGGCACCGCCAATATCTCGGGCGGGTTGGGCGAGGGCTGGGCCGGACCGATCCGTCTGTCGGCGACCGCGAATTATGCGGGACTGCGCTTCGACAGCCGGTCGCAAACGGCGTTGGCGATTACGACGACCGATCTCGCGCGCGACCTGCCGGGCGTCCTCGGCTCGCTGACCATCCCGCTGCTCGACCCCGAATATGGCGCGGGCAATATCGGCCGCGTGTCGCTGACGCTCAGCGGGCAATATCAGGATCCGAGCGATTTCGCGGCGCTCAAGAGCTGGGGCGCGAACCTCAATTGGGGGATCACCGACAATCTTTCGCTCGTCGCGAGCTTCAACAATGACGAGGCGGCGCCCGGCATCCAGCAACTCGGCGCCGCGCCGCTGGTGACCCCGGGGGTTACCTATTATGATTTTTCGACCGGCCAGACGGTTCAGATCACGACGACCACGGGCGGCAATCCCTTCCTGCTCGCCGAGCAGCGCCGCGACCTTAAGCTGGGCTTGAACTGGTCGCCGCCGATGCTCGAGGGGCTGAACTTCTCGGTCAATTACAATAGGAACAAGAGCTATGACACCGCGAACAGCTTCCCGCTGCTGACCCCCGAGATCGAGGCGGCCTTCCCCGACCGGGTGACGCGCGATGCTGATGGCGTGCTGATCGCGCTCGACCAGCGGCCGGTCAATTTCGACCGCACCGAAAATTCGCAGATTCGCTGGGGTTTCAACTTCGGCAAGAGTTTCGGCCAGCAACAGCAGGGCGGACCCGGCGCTGCCGGCGGCCCTGGCGGCGCGCGGCCCGAAGGCGCGGGCGGACGTCCGCCCGGCGGCGAACGCGGACCCGGCGCACAGCGCGGTCCGGGCGGCCCCGGTGGCGGCGGTCCGCGCGCGGGCGGCGGCGGTCGCGGTCCTGGCGGCCCCGGCGGCATGCTCGGCGGCCCGCAGGGCGGGCGCTGGCAGGTCTCGCTCTATCACACGGTCAAACTGACCGACACGATCTTCATCCGCCCGGGCGTGCCCGAACTCGACCTGCTCGACGGCTCGGCGACGGGCAGCGGCGGCGGCAGCAACCGACACCTCGTCGAACTCGACGGCGGCGTGTTCAACAAGGGGCTCGGGGTGCGGCTGAGCGCGAAATACGACAGCGGCAGCACCGTGACCGGCGGCACCGCAGGCGACCTCAATTTCGGCGACCTCGCGACCTTCAACCTGCGCGTCTTCATGGATTTGGGCCAGAAGCCGAAGCTGATCGAGAAGATGCCGTTCCTCAAGGGTTCGCGCCTGCGCTTCGCGGTCGACAATATCTTCGACGCGCAGCGCAAGATCACCGACGGCAACGGCATCGTGCCGCTCAACTACCAGCCGGGCTATATCGATCCGCTCGGCCGTTATATCGAGCTGGAGTGGCGCAAGACCTTTTAGGCGGAGAGGATCGTCGTGCCGAGCACGGCGCCTTCGGGCGCCATTTCGGCGGGCACGAAGGTGAGGGCCTTGGCGAACTGGGCGGTGCAGGCGGGCCAGTTGTAACGCGCGCCGAGCGCCGCCGCGTCGCGGCGGTCGCATCGCAGCGCCGCGGCGATCGCCGCGTCCAGATCCGCGTCGAGAGCGCCCGCGCCGCCCGCCACGATGTCGCCCGGACCGGGGACGGGATAAGCGGCGACCGGCGTGCCCGCGCTCAGCGCCTCGATGATCACCAGGCCGAAGGTGTCGGTCCGGCTCGGAAAGACGAAAACGTCGGCGCCGGCATAGGTCGAAGCGAGTGCCTCGCCGGTCTGCTTGCCGAGGAAGAGGGCGCCCGGATAACGCGCCTTGAGTTCGGCGAGCGCCGGGCCGTCGCCGACGATCACCTTGGTGCCTGGCTGGGCGGTATCGAGGAACGCCTCGATATTCTTTTCGACCGCGACGCGGCCGACATAGAGCTGGATCGGGCGCGGCAGTCCCGCGAGCGCGGAATGGGCGGCGCGGTCGGGACGGAACAGGTCATGGTCGACCCCGCGTTCCCACAGCATCGTCTGGGTCAGGCCCTGGTCGGCGAGTTCGCGGGCGAGGCTGCGCGTCGCGACCATGATGTGGCGCGCCGGGCGGTGGAACCAGCGGATGAAGCGCCACACGAAGGCGGGCGACAGCGGCAGTCGTGCCGCGACATATTCGGGAAAGCGCGTGTGATAGGCGGTGGTGAAGGGGAATTTGTTGCGGATACACCAGCGCCGCGCCGCCATCCCGAGCGGACCCTCGGTCGAAATATGGATCGCCTGCGGGGCAAAGGCGCGGATATGCCGCCCGACCTTGCGCCAGCCGGCGAAGGCAAGGCGGATTTCGGGATAAGAGGGGCAGGGGATCGAGCGAAACAGGTCGGGCGAAACGATGCCGACCTCGTGCCCCGCGCGCCGCAATTCGCCGATCGTCGCCTGCAAGGTGCGGACGACGCCGTTGACCTGCGGCTCCCACGCGTCGCTGACGATCAGGATCCGCATCAGGCCGCCCGTGCCGGGGCGGGCAGCGCCAGCGGGGTCGGCGCGGCGCGCGCGGCGACTTCCTCGGCCCAGTGGAGGATTTCCATGCGTCCGTCGTGATGCTCGACCAGCGCGGTGCAGCCTTCGACCCAGTCGCCGTCGTTATAATAGTCGACGCCCTCGATCTCGCGCATCTCGGCGCTGTGGATATGGCCGCATACCACCCCGTCGACCCCGCGCGAGCGCGCGGCATGCGCGACGACTTCCTCGTACCGCCCGATGAACTGGACGGCATTTTTGACCTTGTGCTTGGCGACCATCGACAGCGACCAATAGGGCAGGCCGAGTTTGCTGCGGATGCGGTTCACCACCACATTGCACTTCATCAGCGCGGTGTAGGCGGCGTCGCCAACGAAGGCGAGCCAGCGGTGGGCGAGCATCACCGCGTCGAAATCGTCGCCGTGGACGACGAGCAGTTTCTTTCCGTCGGCGGTTTCGTGGATCGCCTCGCGGCGGATCTCGACCCCGCCGAAATCGAAACCGTCGAACGGCTTTATCATCTCGTCATGATTGCCGGGGACATAGACGACGCGGGTGCCGCGCTTGGCGCGCTTGAGCACGCGCCACACCACGTCATTATGCTCGGGCGGCCAGAAATGGCGCTTCTTCAATCGCCAGCCGTCGATGATGTCGCCGACGAGGTAGAGCGTCTCGCAATCGACATGGTCGAAGAAATCGATGAGCATCGCGGCGTTGCAGCCGCGGGTGCCGAGGTGGATGTCGCTGACCCACACCGTCCGATAGCTGCGCCGTTCGCCAATGACCCGTTCGGGAATATGCGGGTCGGTGGTGAAGGGGTCGGGGAAACGGGCGGGGATCGGCAGGGTGGAAATCGATGCCATGTCATGCTCCGTGGGCAGCCTTAGCTGTCCACGGCCTAGACAGGAGTTTTGTTACACGGCGGGAATCGAAGCCGCGACAGTTCGGAGAAAGTTTGGCTGCGGTTGTGTGACGGCCCTGAGGGTTTCAATCTTCGTCATTGCGAGGAGTCCCGGACTTGATCCGGGGCGACGCGGCAATCCAGAGTAGGCGCAAACCGCCCTGGATTGCTTCGCTCCGCTCGCAATGACGAGATTTATTGCGGGCTAGACCCGCCGGATCACCAAATTCCGGATCTCGCTCATATCCTCGATCGCAAAGCGCACGCCTTCGCGGCCCAGCCCGCTGTCCTTCACCCCGCCATAGGGCATATTGTCGACGCGGTAGCTCGACACGTCGTTGACGACGATGCCGCCGACCTCGAGATGGTCCCAGGCCTCGAGCACCTTGTGCAGGTCGCTGGTGAACAGCCCGGCCTGGAGCCCGAACTTGCTGTCGTTGACTTCGGCGAGGGCGTCCTCCCACTTCGAGAATTTCGACAGCACGACGACGGGGCCGAAAGCTTCCTCGACCACCACATCGGCGTCGCGCGGCACATTCTCCAGCAAGGCCGCTTCGAGCATATTGCCTTCGCAACCGCCGCCCGCGAGCAGGGTCGCGCCTGCGGCGACCGCGGCGTCGATCCAGCCTTTCAGCCGCTGCGCTTCCTTGACCGAGATCATCGGGCCGATGAAGGTGTCGTGGAGCTTCGGATCGCCCGATTTCAGCGTCTTGACCTTCGCGGCGAGCATGTCGCGGAAACGATCGTAGATATCCTCATGGATGATCACGCGCTGGACGTGGATGCAGCTTTGCCCCGACTGGTAATAGCCGCCGAAGATGATCCGTGCGAGCGCATGGTCGAGGTCGGCGTCCTTGTCGACGACCACCGCGGCGTTGCCGCCGAGTTCGAGCACGACCTTCTTCTTGCCCGCCTTGGCCTTCAAATCCCAGCCGACACCGGGCGAGCCGGTGAAGCTGAGCAATTTCAGCCGCTCGTCGGTGGTGAACAGGTCGGCGCCTGCGCGGCTCGCGGGCAGGATGCTGAAAGCACCTTCGGGCAGGATGTCGCACTCGGCGAGTACTTCGCCCATGATGATCGCGCCGAGCGGGGTCATCGACGCAGGTTTCATCACGAACGGACAGCCGATCGCGATCGCCGGGGCGATCTTGTGCGCGGCGAGGTTGAGCGGAAAGTTGAACGGCGAGATGAAGCTGCACGGGCCGATCGGCACGCGTTTCCACATCCCCATATAGCCCTTGGCGCGCGCCGAAATGTCGAGCGGCTGGATCTCGCCATAGTTGCGTACCGCTTCCTCTGCGGCGATGCGAAAAGTGTCGATCAGGCGGCTGACCTCGCCCTCGGCATCGGCGATCGGTTTGCCCGCCTCGACGCACAGCGCATAGGCGAGCTCGTCGAACCGCTCCTGAAAGCGCCCGACGCAATGGGTGAGAACGTCGCGCTTCTCGAAACTCGCGAGCCGCGCCATCGGCTCGGCGGCGCGCACGGCACCGGCGATCGCCTCGTCGATCACGTCGGGGGTCGCGAGCGCGGTGCGGAACGCGACCTCGCCGGTATATTTGTCAATGACCTCGAGGTCGGTGTTCGGCTGCACCGCCTTGTTGTTGAGGTAGAGCGGATAGACGTCTTTCAACTTCACAATCATTCTCCAACCATGTCATCCCCGCGAAAGCGGGGACCCAGGGGCGCCAAGCTCAGCCGTTGAGCCGATCATAGAGATCGAGCCATTGCGGATTGCCTCGTTCGATCAATTCCAGTTTCCAAGCGCGGCGCCATTTCTTTACGGCCTTCTCGCGCGCGATCGCTTCGTTCACATCGGCGAAGGCTTCGGCATGCACCAGCCGATGCACGCCATAATGCCTCGTGAAGCTCGACCCTCGGCCGTTCCTATGCTGCCAGCATCGCTGTGCCAGGTTGCCGGTAACGCCCGTGTAGAGAGTGCCGTTGCGCCCGCTCGCGAGGATATAGACGTGATAGGTCTGTTCCATTTCGCTCCTGGGTCCCCGCTTTCGCGGGGATGACAAGAAACAGCGGGCGGTGGCAGGCGCTTACATTTCCTTCGATATCTTCTTGATGTCGATGTTCAAAATCTGGTCGTTCTCGGTGTAATCGACCGGGCAATCGATCAGATGCACCCCCGGCGTGTCGCGGGTATGCGCGAGCAGTTCCTTCAGGTGCGCGGCGCTTTCGACGCGGTGGCCGTGGGCGCCATAGCTTTCGGCATATTTGACGAAATCGGGGTTGCCATAGGTCAGCCCCCAATCCTTGAAACCCATGTTCGCCTGTTTCCAGCGGATCATGCCATAGCTGTTGTCGTTCAAGATCAGCACGGTGATGTTGAGCCCCAGGCGGACCGCGGTCTCCATTTCCTGGCTGTTCATCATGAAACCGCCGTCGCCGCAGATCGCCATGACCTTGCGCCCCGGATAGACCATCGCCGACATCATCGCCGACGGCAGGCCGGCGCCCATCGTCGCGAGCGCATTGTCGAGCAGGACGGTGTTCGGGCGATAGGCGGTGTAGCCGCGCGCGAACCAGATTTTGTAGACGCCGTTGTCGAGGCAGATGATGCCGTCGTCGGGCATTGAATCGCGCACGGATTGCACCAGGTGCGGCGGGAAGATCGGGAAACGCGCGTCCTGTGCCAGCGGTGCGGTATGGTCGACCTCGCCCTTGCGGAAGGCGAGCATATGGTCGAATTTCCAGCCGCCGTTGGGGACGATGTCCTCCTTGATCTGCCACACCGCATTGGCGATGTCGCCGATCACCTCGATATCGGGGAAATAGACCGGGTCGACCTCGGCGGTCTTGGTCGAGACGTGGATGACGGTCGGACCGCCCTGCTTCATGAAGAAGGGCGGCTTTTCGATCACATCATGGCCGAGGTTGACGATACAGTCCGACGCCTCGACCGCGCGGTGGACGAAATCGCCCGCCGACAGCGCGGCGCAGCCGAGGAATTTCGGATGGCGCTCGTCGATCACGCCCTTGCCGAGCTGCGTCGTCAGGAAAGGGATGCCGGTCTTTTCGATGAACTGCAGCAGCATGCGACTGGTCATCGTGCGGTTGGCGCCGGCACCGATGACGAGGACGGGCGAGGTCGCTTCCTCGATCGCCTTCACCGCCTCGCGGATCGATTTGACGTCGGCGGTTGGCCGGCGCGAATGACTGCGCTTGATCGGCAGGCTGTCGGTATGTTCGTCGGCGATATCCTCGGGCAGTTCGATATGCACCGCGCCGGGTTTTTCTTCCTCGGCGAGGCGAAAGGCTTCGCGCACGCGGCTCGGGATATTGTCCGACGAGGCCATCTGGTGGGTATATTTGGTGATCGGCCCCATCATCGCGACGACGTCGAGAATCTGGAACCGGCCCTGTTTCGATTTCTTGATCGGCTTTTGTCCGGTGATCATCATCATCGGCATGCCGCCCAATTGGGCATAGGCGGCGGCGGTGACGAAGTTAGTCGCGCCGGGGCCGAGTGTCGCGAGGCAGACGCCGGTCTTGCCGGTGTGGCGGCCATAGGTGGCAGCCATGAAGCCCGCGCCCTGTTCGTGCCGGGTCAGGATCAGCTTGATCTTGGTCGACCGCGACAGGCTGTCGAGAAAGTCGAGATTCTCCTCGCCCGGGACGCCGAAAATATATTCGACGCCTTCTTCCTCCAGGCATTCGATGAACAGGTCGGATGCTTTTTTCATGTGACAGTCGCCCCCTCAGCCATGCACCCCATCGGTGCGGCCCCTAGTGTGTGCCGGCGACCCTCGGCACAAGTATCGATACGGCGGCGCTCGTCGTCAGGCCGCGAGTCCCTGCCGTATCGGGAAGCGGTTGTAACGAGGGGGAAAGGGGTTGTCACCTGCATGTGGGAACGGCCCCGCACCCAAAGCGCGAGGCCGTCCGTAACGTCCAAAAAGGTCGGCCGGCGCGCGCGGCGCCGTGCCGGGCCTATTTCTCCTTCTTGGGCCCGATATCGTCGGCATCGACATATTCGAGCTTGGCGCTGAGCTTGTCGAATTCCTCCTGCGTCGATGGCGCGATGTTCGGCCGTCCGACCATGATACCCATCTTGATCTTGCACTTCACATAGGTCGTTTCGCCCGGCTCGACCTCAAGCGTCAGCAGGTCGGTCGCCTCGCTCTTGACGGTATAGCTGTGCGATCCCGGCGCCGTCGGATAGACGAAATATTTTCCCGCCCCCAGCGCGCTGATGCGCTCGCCATTTTCATTGACGCCGCAACCGAGCGCGAAGCCCATGCCGCCGGGGCGGAAGAACACGACTTGACCCATGCCTTCGGGCGGGGCCGGGACGACCTTCGCAACGCCCTTTTCGGACTTTTCTTCCTTTTCCTTGGCGATCGCGGTGGCCGACAGGCCGATGCCTCCGGCAAGAACGGCCGCCATGGTCGCGGCGGCGATAAGCTTTCTCATAAATCCTCCTGTTTGGTCGGTACGCTTTTGATGTCTTCGGGAACCGTGACGGATGCGGGACCACCCTCCGGTTCGGCGATGGGCTGAGCCCCGGGGGCGGGGGGCGTTGCGGCGGGCGCAGGAAAGAGGTCCGCGGTCAATTTCGCGGTGGCCAGCATGCCGGTTTGGATATCGGCATTTTTGCCGTTGATCGCGAACACCAGCGGCATCGCCACAAGTCCGCCCGCGACCGAGGCGGCGAAGGCAATGCCTTCGTTGTTGTCGCCGACGCCGCCCAGCTTCATGCTGCGCAGCGCGATCTGCCTGCCATCAAATTCAAGGTAGCGCGCGCCGAGGATGAGTTCGCCCGCCTTGCCGCCCCAACTCGACTTGGCCGCATGGACGACCTGGCCGCGTCCGGGGGTGCCGGCGGGAATCAGGACCGTGTCGCCGAGCATGACCGCGCGTGAGAGCGAAATCGCATACCAGTCGCCGGTCTTGTGCGTTTTCGAGTTAACCGGTTCGTCGACGCGGATCTCGATGATCGTTCCGGCAGGCAGGCGATCGAGCGGCAGAGCGGGCTGCGGCTCGGCTGCGGTCGGGATGGTCTCGGCAACGGCGGTGTCAGTCGTCGGCGACGTGTCATCGGGGGCGGCGGTCGGAGCGGGTGCTTCGACCTCCTGCGCCTGGACAAGCGGCGCGCAAACGGCACCCGTCATCACTGCCGACGCCATTACGGCCCGGTGTATCTGCTGCAGCACCCCCATGTTGCGACCCTCCCCAAATCGGGAGGTATCGCGCTCTGCTGGATTGGCAAGGGGGATTTGCTGCCGAATGCGATGAATCGTTTGGCCGACCGAAAAGCACGGGTCGACGATCCGGCGCGGCTTAGTCGATGTCGAACAATCCCGCGAGTTGCTCGACCATCGTCCCGCCCAATTGCTCGGCGTCCATGATCGTCACCGCGCGGCTATAGTATCGCGTCACGTCATGCCCGATGCCGATCGCACACAGCTCGACCGGCGAGCGATTCTCGATCCATTCGATCACCTGGCGCAGATGCTGGTCGAGATACGCGCCATGGTTGACCGACAGCGTGCTGTCGTCGACCGGCGCACCGTCCGAAATAACCATCAAAATGCGGCGTTCTTCAGGGCGGTTGACGATGCGGCTGTGCGCCCAGATCAGCGCCTCGCCGTCGATATTTTCCTTGAGCAGCCCCTCGCGCATCATCAGCCCGAGCGACTTGCGCGCGCGGCGATATGGTTCGTCGGCGGGCTTGTAGATGATGTGACGCAAATCGTTGAGGCGGCCGGGGTGCGGCGGCCGGCCGGCGGCGAGCCAGTCCTCGCGGCTCTGCCCGCCCTTCCAGGTGCGCGTGGTGAAGCCCAGGATTTCCGTCTTGACGCCGCAGCGTTCGAGCGTGCGCGCGAGGATGTCGGCGCTGATCGCGGCGATGCTGATCGGGCGGCCGCGCATCGAGCCGCTGTTGTCGATCAGCAAGGTGACGACGGTGTCGCGGAAGTCGGTGTCGCGTTCGATCTTGTAGGAGAGCGACTGGCCGGGCGAGACGATGACGCGCGCGAGGCGCGCGGCGTCGAGCTGGCCTTCCTCCTGGTCGAAATCCCAGGCGCGGTTCTGCTGCGCCATCAGGCGGCGCTGGAGCCGGTTGGCGAGCTTGGTCACCGCGCCTTGCAGATGCTGCATCTGCTGGTCGAGATAGGCACGCAGACGGGTCAGTTCGTCGGCGTCGCACAGGTCGGTCGCGGCGATGATCTCGTCATGCTTTTCGGTGAAGCGCAGATAGTTGAAATCGGGGACGTCGGTCGGCAGGCGGTTGGGGCGCACCGGCAACATGCCCTCGTCGCCTTCGCCGCCCATTTCGGGTTCGCCGTCGGCCTCCATCTCCTGCGCGTCGGGATCGCTGTCGCCGTCGTCGGCCTGGTCGCCCGCGGTTTCGGCGCGCGCATCGACCTGTTGCTCGCTGCTGCCGCCGTCCTCGCTGTCCTGTTCGTCCTGCGACTCTTCGGCCTCGCTCTGGTCCTCGTCGCCGCCGTCCTCGGCGCCCTCGTCCATCGGCTCGTCGCCATAGATCAGGTCGAGGTGACGCAGCGCCAGCTTCGCTGTTTCCGCGAACGCGACCTGATCGTCGATCTGCATCGCCAGCGCGTCGATGTCGCCGCCGGCCTGCTTGGCGATCCAGTCGCTGATCAGGCCGAGTCCGGTTTCGGTGCCCTGCGGCGGCGCCTCGCCGGTCAGCGCCTGGCGCAGCATCAGTTCGAGTGCGGAGGATACCGGCACGTCGTCGCGGCTCTGCGCACGCGCGATCGGGTCGCTGCGCATCCGCATCGCGAGGCTCGCCGACAGGTTCGCGCGCATCCCGTCCATGTGCCGCGCACCGAGTGCCTCGATGCGCGCGCGCTCCATCGCGTCGAAGGCGGCGGCGGCGAGCGGTTCGGCGGGACGCGCGGCGGCGTGCAGCTTTTCGCTATGGTGCTTCATCCGCAGCGCATAACCGTCGGCGAATCCGCGCGCTTCGGCGACCTGGTCGGCGGGCAGGGTGCGCGACGGCGTGGGGACCTTGATCGTCTTGCCGATCTGCGCGGGGGCGTCGGCGGTGAACCCGACCTCGACCTCGGCATCGCGCGTCACCGCGCGCGCGACGCTCGACAGCGCGGCCTTGAAATCGTCGAGGGGAGAGGAGGCGGTCATAGTGACTCGGCTCTAACCAGCTTTTGCCATCGAAGGAAGATGGCGCGGTGGCAATTCCCTCACGTCTCCCGCACGTCACCCCGGACTCGATCCGGGACCCGCTTGTCTTGAAGAAAAAGGCGGGTCCCGGGTCAAGCCCGGGATGACGGAGGTATAGCGATGCTTGCTTGACGCTCGCCGGGCGCGGGCGCATCCGCCGGGCATGACCTCCCCCATGAAAAAGCCTTGGATCGTCATTCTCTGCGCGGCGTTCATCGTCACCCTCGCGATGGGGGTGCGCCAGTCGTTCGGGCTGTTCTTGCCGCAGATGAGCGTCGATATCGGGATCAGCCGGTCGGACTTCGGACTCGCGATGGCGCTGCAGAATCTGCTGTTCGGGCTGGTCCAGCCCTTCGTCGGCGCGCTCGCCGACAAACATGGCGCGGGGCGGGTCGTGCTCGGCGGCGCGCTGCTCTATGCGCTCGGGCTGATCGGTGCGGCGTTCGCGACCGACGCGATCGGGCTGCATATCAGCTTCGGCCTGCTGATCGGCATGGCGCAGTCGGCGACCACCTTTGTCGTTGTGCTCGGCGCGGTCGGCCGCGTCGTCAGCCCCGAAAAGCGCAGCAGCGCCTTCGGCATCGTCACCGCGGGCGGCTCGCTGGGGCAGTTCCTCGTCGTGCCGCTCGCGTCGATGCTCCTGCGCGATATCGGCTATCACGAAACGCTGTGGATCATGGCGGGGCTCGTCGCGCTATGCGGCCTGCTGGCGATCGGGGTGGCGGGACGCACCGACGCCAGCCCCGGCGTGGCAGCGGAGGTTGAGCAGAGCGCGCGCGAGGCCCTGCGCGAGGCCGCGGTCCACCGCGGCTTCTGGCTGCTCAACGCGGGTTTCTTCGTCTGCGGTTTCCACATCGCCTTCATCGCGACGCACCTGCCGGCCTATCTCGACGACAAGGGGCTCGGCATCGAAATCGGGGCGCAGGTGCTCGCGCTCGTCGGGCTGTTCAACATCCTCGGGTCCTATGTGTTCGGCCGCGCGGGCGATGTGCTGCGCCAGAAATATGTCCTGTCGGGGCTGTATGTCGCGCGCTCGGCGGTGATCGCGCTCTTCCTGTTCCTGCCGCTGACCCACGCCAGCGCGCTGGCCTTCGCGGGCGCGATGGGGTTCCTGTGGCTCGGCACCGTGCCGCTGACCAGCGGCATCGTCGGGCGCGTCTTCGGCATCCGCTATCTCTCGATGCTCTATGGCATCGTTTTCCTAAGCCACCAGCTCGGCAGCTTCTTTGGCGCCTACACCGCCGGGCTGATCTTCGATGCCACCGGCAGCTATGATATCGCTTGGGGCTTCTCGATCGCGCTCGGGTTGTTCGCGGGGCTCGTCCATCTGCCGATCGCCGACGGGCCGGTCAAACGGTTGCAACCGGCATGAAGCTCCAGCGCCAGGACGGAATCGCGTTCGCGATCTTCCTGGTGATTGCGGTCGGCGGGCTGTGGCTGTGGACGGGCGAGGGGCCGGTGGTCTGGCTCACCAATGTCGCGATCATGTGCGGCTTCGGCTGAACGTTCAGGGAAGCAATGCCAGCGGGGTGCGGTTGCAGATCGCCTCGTCCTGCTCCTTTGGTGCCGCCGGATCTGGCACCAGGCGAAAGACATGCGCGAGCGGCGTCGCAACCCGCTCGGGCCGCGTGCGCTTACCCGCCACAACATCTACGAAATCGCGGCACGCTACTGCGCTGCGCAGGAAATTGCTGTGCCCCGTCGACCCCCGCGATACGTCGGTCGTGTCGATGATGGTCAGCCCCGGCACCGCGCCGGCATAGCAGCGGACGGGCAGGCCTTTCGCCTTCAGCTCGGCCGCCTCGAACGGGTCGAAGCAATAGGGCGAACCGAGCCGCGGATAGCCGTGCAACGTCCGTGACGCCGCCAGCGCCTTGTCGTTGTGCGAGACATAGACGGTGATCCGCCGGTCGCGCGCGACGCGGCGGGCGGCGAGCACTTCCTCCTCGATATCGCGCTCGAACGTCTCGCGGTCGATGTCGGGCGAGGCGAGGATGATGTTCGAGATATTGCTGCTGTCGGCGCTGCTCGATGCCCGGTCGACGTACGACACTGCCGGGATCACCAGCCGCGCGCCGAGCGAGTGCGAGACGATGACGATTTCCTTGACCCAGCCTTGTTCGGCCAGCGTCTTCAGGAAATCGCGGAAATTGCGGACGTCATGATACATGTTGGTTTCGTCGACCGCATAGCTCAGAATCTTGTGCTGCGACGGCCAGCTATATTCGATCACCGGCCCGTCGAAGCCGGTCATGCGCGCAATTTGGGTGGCATCCTTCGACGTCGTCTCGAAACTCTCGCGATATCCATGGACATAGAGCAGGACGCGGCCCTGCCGCCGGTCGGTCTCGGCCTGCAACGCCTTCCACCAATCGCCGGCCGCCTGGAACGCCATCGGGGTCAGCAGGTCCTTCTTGCCGCCGAATTCGGTTTCGCGCGGCGCTGCGAAGCGCCCGTAACGCATATGGTCGCCGCGATGGGTGAGCAGACGAATGTCGGGCGTGCGGCAATCGGGCAGGCGGCTCGTCGCGAAGAACAGCGGCAGCGCTTGCCCATCGATCGCCGCGCCCGGCTGCGCCGTGCAACGTGCGTCGGCGATATAGTCGGCATGGCGAACCTTGCCATAATCGACCGCGACGGCGCAGCCGGAGAGCGTCAGCGCTGCGCACGCCACCGCGAGGTGGCGAAGCGGCATCACTTGCCGACCACCCCCTCGGGCAAATCTTCGCCGAACACGCGCTGATAATATTCGGCGACGATCATCCGTTCGGCCTCGTCGCACTTGTTGAGGAAGGTTAGGCGGAAGGCGAAGCCGAGGTTGTTGAAGATCGCGGCATTCTGCGCCCAGCTGATCACCGTGCGGGGCGACATCACGGTCGAGATGTCGCCGTTGATGAAACCCTGGCGCGTCAGGTCCGCGACCTTGACCATGTTCGCCACCGTCGTGTCGTCGGTGTCGGGCACCTTGGCGAGGATGATCGCGCTTTCGGTCGCGGCGGGCAGATAGTTCAGCGTGACGACGATGTTCCAGCGGTCCATCTGGCCCTGGTTGATCTGCTGCGTGCCATGATACAGCCCGCTGGTGTCGCCGAGCCCGACCGTGTTCGCGGTCGAGAAGAGGCGGAAATAGGGGTTCGGGCGGATGACGCGATTCTGGTCGAGCAGGGTCAGCTTGCCCTCGGTCTCGAGCACGCGCTGGATCACGAACATCACGTCGGGGCGGCCGGCGTCATATTCGTCGAAGACGAGCGCGGTCGGGGTCTGCAGCGCCCAGGGGAGCAGGCCTTCGCGAAATTCGGTGACCTGCTGTCCGTCCTTGAGCACGATCGCGTCGCGGCCGACGAGGTCGATGCGGCTGATATGCGCGTCGAGGTTGACGCGGATGCACGGCCATTTCAGCCGCGCCGCGACCTGTTCGATATGCGTCGACTTGCCGGTGCCATGATAGCCCTGGACCATCACGCGGCGGTTGTATTTGAACCCGGCGAGGATCGCGAGCGTGGTGTCGCCGTCGAAGACATAGGCCGGGTCGAGATCGGGGACACGCGCGTCGGCCTCGCTGAACGCGGGGACCATCATGTCGATATCGACCCCGAACATCTCGCGCGCGCTGACCTCGATATCGGGGGCGGCGAGCAGGGTCGAACCATGATGGTCAGCGAGGCTGTTGGGGATATCGGTCATGTCAGAGGTCCAGCGTAACAAACAGGGGGAGAGTCGCCGGTTCGTCCGACGCTTCGGCTAGCGCGGTATAGGCGTAGGTTTCGCCTTGCAACGCCTTTTCAGATGAGATCGAGCGCCTTCATCACCGCCGACTGGTCGTAATAGGGGCGTTCGCAGACGATCTTGTCGCTGCCCGGCGCGAACTGGAAGCTCGCCGCCATGCGCACCCGAAAGGCCTTGCCGGTCGGCTCGACCGTCCGCAGGCCGAGCCGGAGCGGCCCGAGATGGGTGCCGGTCAGCCAGAATTCGACCAGCACCGTGTCGGTCGCGGCATCGGCGGCGATCGCGATCACCTCGTTCGCCTGGTCGGGAAAAGGCTCGCGCGAGGCGGCGAAATAGGAACGGACGGCGGCTTCGCCGTCGAACACCGTGCCGGGGCCGAGCAGTTCGTAGCGTGGATGGTCGAAGGTCGCGATCACCGCGTCCCAGTCGTGGGTGATCTCGAGCGCCATGTGGCGGCGGACCACTTCGATGCGCTTCTTGTCCAGTTCGCTCATCGCCGCTCTCCCTGCAAAGCCCCTAGGCGAAGGCCTTCGTCTTTCGCAGCAACTGATATGCCGCAACAACCTCGCCGAGTCTCGCCTCATGGGTGCGGTCGCCGCCGTTGCGGTCGGGGTGGTACTTGCGCACCAGCTCGCTGTAGCGCCGCCGCAGCGCCGCGCGGTCGGCGTCTGCCGGCAGCCCCAGCAATTGCATCGCGGCATGCTCTTCGCGCGACAGGCCGGGGTTCGCCGCTTCACGCCGCGCCTCGTCCATCCGCTGGCGGAACCGCGCCCCCAGCGCGTCGATCGGGTCCTTGAAATCGGCCCAGCGCGGCGGCAGGTCGGCGCTGCCGGCGGGGCGGAAGGTGCGGCTTTCGGTTTCCCAACCCGCGGTCGGGGTCTGCGCCGCCAGGATCTGGTCGGCGCTCATTCCCTCGAAATAATTATAGCCGCTGTTGAACTCGCGGACATGGTCGAGGCACAGCCAGCGATATTGTGGCGGCCCGTCGGGTGAGCGGGTCGCGGGAATCGGGGCGCGAAATTCGCCCGCCTCGCGGCATCCGGGCGCGGCGCAGCGGTCTTCGCGGGGCACGCGGCCATGGAAACGGGTCGGGCGGGTCGGGGACGGCAAGGCGGGCTCTCGGGGCGTCTGAAGCGTTGGGGGAGGCCTTATCATTTGGCGACGAAGCGCTTATGGTCAAGTCATGAGCACGCCCGGACCCGTACAAAAAGAGATGGAAAGCCTGCTGACTGCAGCCTTTCCCGACGCCGATTTCGCCCTCAGCAATGACAGCGCCAAACATCATGGCCACAGCGGCGACGATGGCAGCGGCGAATCGCATTTCAGCCTGACCATCGAATGGTCGGGCTTCGCCGGCCTGAACCGCGTCGCGCGCCAGCGCGCCGTGAACAAGGCACTCGGCGACCTGCCGGGCCAGCGCGTCCATGCGCTCGCAATCCGGGCGACGGCGCCGGGGGAGGGGTGATGACGGACAAGGTCAATCTGGCGGAGGCCTTCGCGAGCTTTCACGACCATTGGAACCCGCGCGTCGCGGGCGACATCAACAATTTTCAGGTCAAGCTGGTGAAGTTCGCGGGCAAGTTCGACTGGCATCATCATGATATCGAGGACGAACTGTTCCTCGTCGTCGCGGGCCGGATGAAGATGGGGCTGCGTGACCGCGACGTGATCGTCGAGCCTGGCGAGTTCATCATCGTGCCGCACGGGACCGAACATTGTCCCGAAGCGCTGGACGGCGAATGTCAGGTGCTGCTGCTCGAACCGGGTTCGACGCTGAACACCGGCAATGTCGAAACCGAAAAGACGCGGCTGACGCTCGAAAGGCTGGACTGACCGATGGAGATCATCACCCCCTCGAGCCACGATCTCGGTGCTTTCGAGGTGCGGCGGACCTTGCCGAACAAGGCGCGAACGATGGTCGGCCCCTTCATTTTCGTCGATCAGTTCGGTCCGGCGCATTTCGACATCGGCAAGGGCATGGACGTGCGCCCGCATCCGCATATCAACCTCGCGACCGTGACCTATTTGTTCGAGGGCGCGATCGAGCATCGCGACAGCCTCGGCACGCTCGCGACCATTCGCCCCGGCGCCTGCAACCTGATGACCGCGGGCAGCGGCATCGTCCATTCGGAACGTACCCCGGCCGCGGAGCGCGCGAGCGGATCGGGCATTTCGGGGATGCAGACCTGGCTCGCGCTGCCCGACGGCAAGGAAGAGATCGACCCGGCGTTCGAACATGTCGCAAAGGACGATCTGCCGCTGGTCGAGGACAGCGGGGTGTCGGCGCGGATCGTCATGGGTAGCCTGTGGGGCAAGACTTCGCCGATCACCCAGCATGCCGCGACGATCTATGCCGATATATTGATGCTCGCGGGCGCAACGATGCCGATCGAGGCCGATGCCGACGAGCGCGCGATCCTCGTGGCGCTTGGTGACGCGAGCCTCGATGGCGAAAAGCTCGACCGCTACAGCCTCTATATCCTGAAACCCGGACAGGCGATGACGCTACGCGCCGACAGCGATGCGCGGGTGATGCTGCTCGGCGGCGAAGCCTTTTCGACGCCGCGCCATGTGTGGTGGAATTTCGTCAGTTCGAGCCGCGAGAGGATCAACCAGGCGAAGCACGACTGGAAGGATCGCAATTTCCCGCTTGTCCCCGGCGACAGCGAAGAATTCATCCCGATCCCCGAGGTGCCGAAGACGGTCAGCTATCCCTAAGTCTCCCGCCGCTCGCATTTGCGGCTTTGGAGTGTGGAACTGACAGTCCGGCACAACCTGTTCCCCGGTCTTCGCCGGGGATCAGGTCGGATATGTCCGCTCCCGACCGAAAGCCGAAATCCCCTGAGAAAAAGGCTTTCCTAAAAAACATCGGCATGATCTATCCTGTCGGATGACCATGTCGCCGGCCTCGCGGAATAGATCGTCCCTATCTCGCCTGACCCGCTTAAAGTCACAAAGGCCACATTTTCTGCGCATCCATGCGGGGCTTTTGTGCCCTTAAGCCGGGTTTCGGACCTTCGGTGCCGCGGCCGCCGCAACATGGCTTGCCAGTCTCGCCGATCCCCGCCATCTCGTTGCGAAACGCAACTCAAGGGAGCACAGGATGGCCGGCGATTTCGAGCAGCAGCGGGTGACGCTTTCGACCGGGGTCGAACTCGACGTCGTCGACATCGGCCCGCGCGATGCGCCGGCGCTGATCTTCCTCCACGGCTTTCCCGAATCGCATCGCACCTGGCGGCACCAGCTACCGCATTTCGCGACCCGCTTTCGCTGTATCGCGCCCGACCAGCGCGGTTATTGCGGGTCGTCGAAGCCGCAGGATGCCGCCGACTACACCCCCGACAAATTGATCGCCGACATCTTCGCGCTCGCCGATGCGCTGGGGGTCGAGACCTTCACCATCGTCGGGCACGACTGGGGCGGGGCGATCAGCTGGGGCGTGGCGCTCGCCGGCCAGCCCGGCGGGCTGTATCCGGGGTGGGCCGGGCGCGTCACGCGCGCGGTGATCGCCAACGCGCCGCACCCCGGCATCTTCGGCCGGCTTCTGCATGTCGATCCCGCGCAGCGCGCCGCGAGCCAATATATCCGCCTGTTCCGCGACCCCGCGAGCGACGCGCTGGTCTGCGAACAGGGGCTCGCCGGACTGCTCGCCAAGGCGTTCGAGGGTCGCCTCGCGGGCACGGTCGCCCCGCCCGAGGAAATCGCGCGGTCGCTTGCCGACTGGCAGGACCCCGACGCCGCTTTCGGCATGCTTAACTGGTACCGCGCCTCGCCGCTCGACGTGCCCGCGATGGACGCGCCTTTCGTCGAGCCGCCGGCGATGCCCTTTCCGAAGCTCGAAATCCCGACGCTCGTCATCTGGGCGCTCGACGACGTCGCGCTGCCGCCGAGCAATCTCTACGGCATGGACGAACTGGTGCCCAACGCGACGATCGTGAAGGTGCCGGGCTGCGGCCATTTCGTGACGTGGGAAGCGCCGGGTGCGGTCAATGCAGCGATGGATGCCTTCCTCGCCTGACGTCCTTCGAAGGAAGCGGCGGGCGGCCCCGGGAGGGGTGTGGGGCCGCCCGCCTCGGGGGTTCTATTTGGTCGTATAGCCCCCGTTGACGAGGATCGTCTGGCCGGTCATCCACCAGCCGTCGGTGACGAGAAAACGGATCCACGGCACGATATCTTCGATATGCGTCAGCCCCGTCGGGCTGAAGGGCGACAGCGCCGCCGCCGTCTTGTGATAGGCGACGGCTTCGGGCCCCTCGGCCGGGTAGAAAAAGGGCGTGTCCATCGGGCCCGGCCCGATCGCGGTCACCGAGATGCCGCGGTCGCCGAATTCCTTCGACGCGGCGCGGGTATAATGTTCCACCGGTGCCTTGGTGCCGGCATAGCTCGCATAAAAAGGCGTATAGGCACCGAGCAGCGAGGTGACGAGGGTACAGACCTTGCCATTGTCGCTGACGTTCCGGCCCGCTTCCTTCAGGAAGAAGAAGGCGGATTTGCTGTTCACCGCGCTCATTTCATCGAACTCGGCCTCGCTGATCTCGACCATCGGCTTTTTCAGCACTTTGCCGACCGTGTTGATCGCGATGTCGATGCTGCCCATCGCGGCTCTGGCGTCGGCGAACAGCTTCTCGACCGCGCCGGCGGTGGTCAGGTCGGCTTGAAAGGCGAAGCCCTTCGCGCCCGCCGCCTCGATCGCGGCGACGGTCTCATCGGCCTCGGCGCGCGCCGCATCGCTGTTGTAATGGACCGCGATGGCGGCGGCGCCGTTCGCGGCGAAGTCGCGGGCGATGAGGCCGCCGAGATTCTTGGCGCCGCCGGCGATGAGGACGGTTTTTCCGTTGATGTCGTGAATGCTCATGAACTTGGTCCCATGGTTGGAAGAGTGGCATGCCACGCTAGGATCGCCCGCGATTCGAGGCTTTCAGATTCTCCCACAGTTGCGCATAATCGCCCGATGCAGGGGGGACTCACCGCGGCGAGGATCGAGGAACGGCTGGGCGGTCCGGCCACCTGGGTGATCGAACGCGACGCTCATGCGCTGATGCTCCACGAAGCGGGCAGCTATCACCGGCTGCAGACGTGGCTCGACGGGCGCCGCACCTCGCTCGGCGATCCCTTGCCCGGTGAGATGTGGCTGGCGCCGGCCGGGCGTCACTATCGCGGCGCCGCCGAAGGGGGCGCGGTCCGCTATGTCGCGGTCGAGATTCCAGCCGATGCGCTGACGATTGCAGCCGGCGGGCGCGCGCTTGCCAGTCACGATGACCGCGCGCTGGCGGCGCTGGTGCGCGGGCTCGCGGCGGGCGAGGCCTCGGCGGCAACGCCGTTGCTGACGCTGCTGGCGGCCACGCTCGACGGCGCGGCGGTGCGTCCCGCGCCGCCGGCGGTCGCGCGGCGGATCGACGCGCTGCTGGCGCTGATCGAAGCGCGGATCGAGATGTCGCTGACCGTCGAGGATATGGCGGCCGAAGCGGGGATGTCGGTCAACAGCCTGATCGTCCATGTCGCGCGCGCCACCGGACGCACCCCGGCCCAATATCTGCTGCGTCAGCGGTTGCGGCGCGCCTGCTGGTATCTGATGAACCGGCCGCTGTCGGTCGCCGAAATCGCCTTTGCCACGGGCTTTTCGAGCCACGCGCATCTGTGCGCGGCCTTTCGTGCGAAGCTCGGGGCGTCGCCGGGCGAATGGCGGCGGCGGAACGCCAGTGCCGCTATCGCAGGGGGAGAATGATTATGTCGCACACCGTCATCATGCTGATCGGGGGTGTCCTGCTGTTGATCGTCCTGCGCCTGGCGATCCGTGACACCCGCCGCGCGACGCGGCTGTTCATCCTGCTGTGGCTGATCGTGTCGATCGGCAATTTGCTCGTCGGGGTGCTCTACGCCGGTTACGGCTGGGGCGAAGAGGCGGCGATCTGGATCCTGGTCTTCGGCACGCCCGCGGCGGTCGCGGTTGGCGCCGCGCTGTTCGGCCCTAATCCTCGGGTCTGAGCAAACACCCGCTGGCACCGGCGAAGCGCGCGCTGCGCGACGCGAGCAGCGGCACGCTGCCGGTGACCGTCTTGGTCGCCGGGTCTTCGGCCAGCGACACCAGTTCCATGCCGGGTTCGAAATCGCTCTGGCAGCTTTCGAGGCTGCGGCCCTGGACATAGCGGCACGAACAACCGACCCGCGCGGCATAGGCCGACCCGAGTTCGGCCTGCGCCTTGAACGAGGGGAATTTCCAGATCAGGAAAATCGCCGCGAGCACGCCGAGGATCACCACCCACGGCAGGCAGCCGCCCCAGCGGCTCGGGCGGCGCGGTTTGCGCAGCCGCTCGGGCACGATGGGCGACTCGCTCGTCGGCGGCGGTGCCAGGGGCGGCACCGGCTCGGGCGTTGCGGCTGCGGGCGGGTTGGTGTTAGTCACTGGCCCCATGATCACGAAAAAAGCCATGCTGGCAAGTGCCGCGCTCGCGCTGTTCGGTGTCTGGTCGCTGACGCATGCCGCGGGTTCCGCGACGATCGCGCCCGCCGCACCCGGCCCGGCGATCGGAGTGCCGATGCCGAAGGGCGCGGTCGAGACCTTGACGCCGCTGCCCGCGCTGGCGCCCGCGATCAAGGCAAAGGCCGACGCGCTGTTCGCCGATGCCGACGCGGTGGGCGAAACGCGCGCGCTCTATGTGCTGCGCGATGGCCAGCCGATCTACGAACGCTATGGTGAAGGTTTCGGCCCCGACTCCAAACTGATCAGCTGGTCGATGGCGAAAAGCATCACCGCTGTGCTCACCGGCTTCCTCGTCGCCGACGGGCAATTGTCGCTCGACGGCCCCGCGCCGGTCGCGGCCTGGCAGCGCAGCGGCGACCCGCGCGGCGCGATCGGCCTCAAGCATCTGCTCCATATGTCCTCGGGACTCGAGCATGTCGAAAATGGCGACCCGGTGTGGCAGGGCGATACGGTGACGATGCTGTTCGGCACCGGCGCGCCCGACATGGCGGCGTTTGCCGAGGCCAAACCCGCGGCGGCGCAGCCCGACGAGGTCTTCAACTACAGTTCGGCCACCAGCGTCATCCTCGCCGACATATTGGCCGACACGCTGACCCCGTCGAAAAGCCCCGATGCGCGGCGCGAGGCGATGCGCGACTTCATCGGCGGGCGGCTCGCCGAACCGCTCGGCATGACCAGCCTGACTCCTGAGTTCGACGCGGCGGGGACGATGATCGGCGGGTCGGTGATGCACGCGACCGCACGCGACTATGCGAAATTCGGCGAATTCCTGCGCAACCATGGCGTGGTGAACGGCCAGCGCCTGCTTCCCGAAAGCTGGATGAGTTTCATGCTCGCGCCGTCGCCGAGGGACCCCGGCTATGGCGGCCATATCTGGCTCAACCGCCCGCGCCCACGCGGCGCAGATGTCGCCCTATGGCCCGACCGCGGCCCGAACGACCTGTTCGCCTGCATCGGGCATCAGGGGCAATATATCATCGTCTCGCCGTCGCAGCGGGTAACGATCGTGCGGCTTGGCATTACCAAGGACGACCAGTTCCCCGAACTGCGCCGGCACCTCGCCGACCTGACCGAAGCGTTATAGCAGGAACTCACCCACCAGCGTCGTGACGCAGGTGCCGCTGAGCTCGACCATCGCGCCGTCCAGCCGGCACCCGACATGGCCGCCGCGAGCGCTCGCCTGATAGGCGGCGAAACGGCGGCGGCCGAGTTGCGCCACCCAATAGGGGGTGAGCACGCTGTGCGCCGATCCGGTTACCGGGTCCTCGTCGATCCCGGCGCCCGGCGCGAAGCAGCGGCTGACGACATCGGCGCCCGACGGATCGCCGTCACCGCGCGCGGTCGCGATATAGAGCACATCGCCGCCCTCTTTCAGCGCGCGCAGGTCGGGATCGAGGGTGCGGACATTCGCGGCGTCGGCATAGACGATCAGCGCATAGCCGCCGGGGTGCCACAGCGTTTCGACCGGCGCGCCGCCCATCGCCTTGGCGATGTCGGACATCACTTTCGGGGCGGGCGGATAGGCCGGCAGCGCCATCTTGTACCCATCGTCGCCGTCGCGCGCGACGCGCAGGATGCCGGCCTTGCGGGTGCGGAAGCGCATGTCGTCGCGCCAGGGCGCGGCGCTGAGCAGCACATGTCCGCTCGCGAGCGTCGCATGACCGCACAGCGCGACCTCCACCCCCGGCGTGAACCAGCGCAGCTCATAATCGGCGTCGCCGCTTTCGTCGGGGATCAGGAAGGCGGTTTCGGCGAGGTTGTTTTCGGCGGCGATCGCCTGCAGAACATCGTCGGCGAGCCACTCGTCGAGGGGCATCACCGCGGCCGGATTGCCCGCGAACGGCCGGTCGGCAAAGGCGTCGACCTGGGTGATCGGAAAACGGCGCCAGCTCATGGGTAGAGAAATCCTTTCGACCAGCCGTCACCCTCGCGCACGAACAGCGTGCGCTCGTGGAGGCGATGTTCGCGATCCTGCCAATATTCGATGCGGCCGGGCGTGACGCGCCAGCCTGACCAGCGCGGCGGGCGCGGCACGTCCTGTCCCTCGAACCGCGCCTGCATGTCCGCAAAGCGTGCCTCGAACGTCGCACGCCCGTCGAGCGGGCGCGACTGATCGCTGGCCCAGGCGCCGAGCCGGCTGTCGCGACTGCGCGTCGCAAAATAGGCATCGGCGATCGCATCGTCGACCGGCGCAACCGGCCCCTCGATCCGGATCTGGCGGCGCAGCGACTTCCAGTGAAAGAGCAGAGCGACATGCGGATTGGCGGCGAGTTCGCCCCCCTTGCGGCTGTCGAGGTTGGTGTAGAAGATGAAGCCGTCGGGACCATGGCCCTTGAGCAGTACCATGCGCAGCGACGGATGCCCGGCGGCGGTCGTGGTCGCCAGCGCCATCGCATTGGCGTCATTCGGCTCGCTGGCCCGTGCTTCGGCGAACCAGGCGTCGAACTGGGGGAAAGGGTCGTTGGTCATGCGCGTGCTTCTAATGCGGCGCGCGGGCGCGGTCGAGCGAAAGACGTGCGATAAGGGGAACTTGACCGCCTTCCACCCCGTTCCCACATCGCGACGCAATCGGGCCTTTCCGGCCAACATCTTATCGGGCTATTGGAGCAGCATGGCAGATCCCTATTCCACCCTTGGCGTCGCAAAGAGTGCAAGCGAAGCGGAAATCAAATCCGCGTACCGCAAACTCGCCAAGGAATTGCACCCCGACAAGAACAAGGACAATCCGAAGGCGTCGGAGAAATTCTCCGACGTCACCAAGGCCTATGACATCTTGTCGGACAAGACCAAGCGTGGCCAGTTCGATCGCGGCGAGATCGACGGCGAAGGCAATCCGGCGATGCCCTTCGGCTATGGCGGCGGCGGTGGATTCCGCGGCGACCAGCGGAGCGGTCCGGGCGGGTTCAGCGGCTTCGGCAACGAAGGCAGCGATTTCGGCGGCATTTTCGACGAGCTGTTCGGCGGGCGCGGCGGCGGTGGCGGGGGTGGCGGACCGTTCGGCGGTTTCGGTGGGCGCAGCGCGCCGCCGCAAAAGGGCGCCAACGTCTCCTATCGCCTTGGCGTGTCCTTCGTCGATGCGGCAACGCAGGCACCGCAGCGGATCACGCTGGCCGACGGCGGTACGATCGATCTGAAACTGCCCGCCGGGGTCGAGACGGGAACGCAGATGCGCCTCGGCGGTAAGGGGCAGCCGGGGCCGGGCGGCCATGGCGACGGTATCGTGACGATCAGCGTCAAGGACCATCCCTTCTATGTCCGCGACGGGGCGAACATTCGCCTCGACCTGCCGGTGACGTTGAACGAGGCGGTGCTGGGGGCGAAGATCAAGGTGCCGACGGTCGATGGTCCGGTGATGCTGTCGATCCCCGCCGGTTCGACCTCGGGCAAGGTCATGCGGCTCAAGGGCAAGGGCTTCAGCCAGAAGAATGGCGAGCGCGGCGACCAGCTGGTGCGGCTCGTCGTCGACCTGCCCGCCGGCGATACGGCGCTGACCCAATTCGTCGGCGAATGGACCGACGCGCGTGCCGTACGTGCGGACCTTGGCGTGTGATGCGTGGCTGAGGCGACCGAGAAGAAGATTGTCGCCGAACTGGAGCGCGAGGTCGCCCAAGAGGTGGGCAAGGAGTTCCTCGCTGAAGGTCATTCGCCGCATTCGCCCGAAGCCCGCGCCGAGCGTGCCAAGCGCGTCAAGCTGCGCGCGCGGGCGCAGGGGGTCATCGATCGCGGGCGCGAGACGCTCGGCCCCGGCACCCGAGTCTTCCGGATTTTGCGCCGCGTCGTCGTCGGCACTTACACCGACGGTTTCATCCACGCGGGCAATCTCGCCTATCTGGCGCTGATCGCGCTGTTCCCCTTCTTCATCCTGCTCGCCGCCGCCTTTTCGATCTTCGGCGGCAGCGTCGGCGGCGAGGCAGCGATCGAGGCGGTGTTCTCGACGATGCCGCCGACCGTCGCCAAGGCGCTGTCGGGCCCGATCCGTGAGGTGATGACCGCGCGCACCGGCATTTTCCTGTGGCTCGGCGCGCTCGTGGCGCTGTGGACGGTGGGCAGCCTGATCGAGACGGTGCGCGACATATTGCGCCGCGCCTATGGCACCCATTTTTCCAAGGGGTTTTTCCACTATCGGCTGCTGTCGATCGGCATCATCACCGGCGCCGTGGTGCTGATGTTGCTGTCGTTCAGCATGCAGGTGCTGATCGTCGGCATCGAACAATTCGTCACCCGGGTGCTGCCCGAACGCTTCCAGTCTGTCGGGGTGGTAGCCATTTCGCGCGGGGTGTCGGGCGCGGGGCTGTTCCTCGCCATCTATATGCTGTTCTACAGCCTCACCCCGTCGAAATATCGCCGCAAACAATTCCCCAAATGGCCGGGAGCGCTGTTCACCACCCTGTGGTGGATGGGGGTCACGCTGGCGCTGCCGCCCTTGCTCGCCAGCCTGCTTAGCTATGACGCAACCTATGGCAGCCTCGCGGGTGTCATGGTCGCACTGTTCTTTTTCTACCTCGTCGGATTGGGTATGGTGATGGGCGCCGAATTGAACGCCGCGCTCGTCGAGGTTGAGGATTTGGGCCACGACGCTATTGGGCGCGTCGACGATATCATTATTGAAAAGACCGGAGACACAAAATGACGGGTCTGATGCAGGGTAAACGCGGGCTGATCATGGGGCTGGCCAACGACAAGTCGCTCGCCTGGGGCATTGCCAAGGCGCTGCACGGCGCGGGCGCCGAACTGGCGTTCAGCTATCAGGGCGACGTGATGCTCAAGCGCGTGAAGCCGCTCGCCGACGAGCTTGGCTGCGATTTCCTGATCGATTGCGACGTGTCCGACATGGACAATCTCGACGCGACCTTCGCGACGCTGGCCGCGCGCTGGCCGACGATCGATTTCGTCGTCCACGCCATAGGTTACACCAACAAGGAAGCGCTGCGCGGGGCGTATGCCGATGTCACGCTGGACGATTTCCTCATGACGATGAACATCAGCGTCTACAGCTTCACCGCGGTCGCGAAGCGCGCCCAAGCGATGATGACGCCGTTCGATCCCGAAACCGGCAAGGGCGGCGGCTCGCTGCTGACCTTGAGCTATTATGGCGCCGAAAAGGTCATCCCGCATTACAACGTCATGGGGGTCGCCAAGTCGGCGCTCGAAACCAGCGTCAAATATCTCGCGAATGACTACGGGCCGCAGGGGGTGCGCGTGAACGCGATCTCGGCAGGCCCGATCAAGACGCTGGCCGCGAGCGGCATCGGCGATTTCCGCCTGATCCTGAAATGGAACGAGTATAACGCCCCGCTGCGCCGCAACGTCACCATCGACGACGTCGGTGGCTCGGCGCTGTATTTGCTCAGCGACCTGGCGAGCGGCGTCACCGGCGAAACCCATCATGTCGACGCGGGTTACCACACCATCGGCATGAAGCAGGAAGACGCGCCGGACATCGCTTTGGCTTAAACCCCTGTCCCCTTGAGGGAGAGGGAGGGGCCCGTCGCGAAGCGATGGGAGGGGTGAGGGTATGACCACCACGATAAGGCCCGCGACCGCAAAAGACGCCGACGCTATCGACACCGTCATCCGCGCCGCCTTCGCCGGCACTGATTTCGGTCATCAGGGTGAAGCCGAACTGGTGCGGATGGTGGGCGAGGACGGCGACACGCTGGTGTCGCTGATTGCCGAACGGGGCGGCGCTGTCGCCGGGCATGTGCTGTTCAGCCGGATGGCTATCGAGGCCGACGGCGCCGCGCTATCGGGTGCCGGTCTCGCGCCGGTGTCGGTTCTACCCGAACTGCAGGGGCAGGGCATCGGCGACGCGCTGATCTGCGCCGGGCTCTACGCGCTTCGCGAACAAGGCGTGGCGATCAGCTTCGTCCTCGGTCACACCGCCTATTACCCCCGTTTCGGTTATTCGCCCGACCTCGCAGCGCGCTTCGCATCGCCCTTTGCGGGGCCGCATTTCATGGCGATGATGCTGGACTCGCACGCGGCTTGGCCGCTAGGCGGACGGGCGGACTATGCACCCGCATTCGGTCGCTTGGGGTAGGCTATGAGTTTCAACAGCTTCGGACGCGTCTTTCGCTTCACGACCTGGGGGGAAAGCCATGGCCCCGCGCTCGGCGCCGTGGTCGATGGCTGTCCGCCGCGGCTGTCGCTGTCCGAAGGCGACATCCAGCCCTATCTCGACAAGCGCCGCCCCGGCCAGTCGCGCCATACAACGCAGCGGCAGGAGCCCGACCAGGTGCGCATCCTGTCGGGGGTGTTCGAGGGCAAGACCACCGGCACCCCGATCAGCCTGATGATCGACAATGTCGACCAGCGCTCGAAGGATTATGGCGAGATCGCGCAGGCCTATCGCCCCGGCCACGCCGATTATGCCTATGACGCGAAGTACGGCATTCGCGACTATCGCGGCGGCGGCCGGTCGAGCGCGCGCGAGACCGCGGCGCGGGTCGCGGCGGGCGGCGTCGCGCGGCTGGTGATCCCCGAGGTTCAGATTCACGCCTGGGTCGCCGAAATAGGCGGCGACGCGATCGATCCGGCGAACTTCGACCTCGAGGAAATCGACCGCAATCCGTTTTTCTGTCCCGATCCCGCCGCGGCGCAGCGCTGGGAAGGGCTGATGGACGCCGCGCGCAAATCGGGGTCGTCGCTGGGCGCGGTGATCGAATGCGCGGCGAGCGGCGTGCCCGCCGGCTGGGGCGCCCCGATCTATGCCAAGCTCGACAGCGACCTTGCCGCCGCGATGATGGGGATCAACGCCGTCAAGGGCGTCGAGATCGGTGCGGGTTTCTATGCGGCGCGGCTGCGCGGCGAAGAAAACGCCGACCCGATGCGCCCCGCGAGTGACGGCAGCAATCGCCCCGATTTCCTGTCGAACAACGCCGGCGGCATCGCGGGCGGCATCTCGACCGGCCAGCCCGTCGTCGTCCGCGTCGCGTTCAAGCCGACCAGCTCGATCCTGACCCCGGTGCCGACGATCAACAAGGCCGGCGAGGCTGCCGATATCGTCACCAAGGGCCGCCACGACCCCTGCGTCGGCATCCGCGGCGCCCCCGTGGTCGAAGCGATGATGGCGCTTGTCCTCGCCGACCACAAGTTGCTGCATAGAGCCCAAAACGGCTGATGCCCTAGTGGAGTTCGTTGCCGCATTTGTCGCGGAGCAAAAGGCGGTCATCGGCCTCTTTGTGCTCGCGGGCATGTTCGCGGCCTTTGTCTGGGAACGCTTTTCGCCCTCGGTCGTCGCGGTGGCGGGGGCGGGCACGATGCTCGCGCTCGGGCTGCTCGACGAAAAGGGCGCGTACAGCGTCTTTTCGAACAGCGCGCCGCTGACCGTCGGCGCGATGTTCATCCTGTCGGGCGCGCTGATCCGCACCGGGGTGATCGACAAGGTCGGCAATTATGTCGTCGACCGCGCGCGCAAACACCCGCGCCTTGCGGTACTCGAAGTGTTCGGCGGCGGCCTGCTCGTCTCGGGTTTCATCAACAGCACCCCTTTTGTCGTGGTGATGATGCCCGTCTGTTTTCGCCTCGCCGAGGCGCTGGGGGTTTCGCCCAAGAAATTGCTGATGCCGCTGTCGGTGATCGCGGTGCTCGGCGGCTGCCTGACGCTGATCGGTACTTCGACCAACCTCGTCGTCGCCGGAATCGCCGAACAGGCGGGGATCGAACGCTTCGGGCTGTTCAGCATCACGCCCTATGGGCTGGCGGTCGCCGCGGCGGGTGTCGTCGGCTTGCTGATCATGGCGCGCTTCCTGCCGTCCGATTACCCGCGCATCGCCGAAAAGGCTGACGGGACCGAGCAGCTTTATCTCACCGAACTGGGGCTGGCGGAGGATGATCCGGCGGTCGACATGGCGCTGGAGGCGGCGAGCCTTGGCGTCGCGCCCACGCAGATCGTCGGCGTGATCGCGGGAGGGCGTTTGGTTACGGGAAGCGATGCTCAGAATCACCGCCTCGCGGCGGGCAACCGGATCGTCGCGCGGCTCGACGGCGCGACGCTGATGACGCTGCGCAACGAGCGGCGTTTCGCGATCGGCATCGGCGAAAGCCCCGATCCGGACTCGACCGTCGTCGAGGTGACGGTGGCGCCCAGCCATCGCTCGATCGATCGTCCGCTCGCCGAAATTCCCTTCCTCCAGCGCCAGCGCGTCCGCATCCTCGGCGTCTCGCGCTTTCGCCATCTGCCGGGGCCAACGCTGTCGGAAAACCGCATTCGCGCCGCCGACCGGCTGCTGATCGATGCCGACGAGGCGAATATCGCGCAGTTGCGCGACAATCCCAATCTGATCGGCCTCGCCATGGCCTCGGCCACGGCCTTCCGCCGCCGCCGGGCCTGGATCGCGATGCTGGTGATGGCGAGCGCGGTGCTGCTGTCGGCGACCGGCATCATGTCGATCGGCATCGCGGCGTTCATTGGTGTCGCCATCGTCCTCCTCACGCGCTGCATCGACGCGTCGGAGGCGTGGGGCAGCATCGATGGCGATGTGCTGATCCTGATCTTCGCGATGCTCGCGGTCGGCGCCGCGCTCGAACAGGCGGGAACGGTCGCCTTGATGGTCGGCGCGCTCGACTCGATCCTGATCGGCGCACCGCAATGGGCGGTGATCGCGATCGTCTATTTCTCGGCGCTGCTGCTATCCGAACTGCTCAGCAACAATGCCGTCGCGGCGCTGATGGGGCCGTTGGTCATCGGGATCGCCCAGTCGACGGGGGTGGCGCCGCAACCGCTGCTGATCGCCTTGATGCTCGGCGCATCGGCCTGTTTCGCGACCCCGGTCGGATATCAGACCAACACCCTCGTCTATGCCGCGGGCGACTATCGCTTTATGGATTTCGTACGCATCGGGGTGCCGCTCAACATCCTGACAGGCATCGCCGGGGTGCTCGCCTTGAGCTTCTGGACCCCTTGATCGCGCCATCCGGCAACATGCGATTGCCCCTCGTCGGAGGGGCTGTTACCCCACCCGCATAAAATCCGGCGAGCCCGGAATCAGGGAGCATTTTTTCATGGCAAAACGCCTGACCTTATTCATTCTTGTCGGCATGGTGCTGGGCATTATCGCCGGCGCGATCGGACATGCCCAGATTGGCGCCGACAAGGACGCCGCGGCGACGATCGCCGGCTATTTCAAGATTCTGCCTGACGTCTTTCTCCATCTCATCAAGATGATCATCGCTCCGCTGGTGCTGGCGACGATCGTCGCGGGCATCGCCAATATGGGGGACAGCGCCGCGCTCGGCCGGATCGGCCTGAAGTCGCTGCTGTGGTTCATCGGCGCCAGCTTCATGTCGATCACGCTGGGTTTGCTGCTCGTGAACCTGCTTCAGCCGGGCGTCGGGCTCGATCTGACGCCGACCGCGGAGATCGGCGAAGTGAAGACCTCGGCGCTCAACCTGCGCGACTTCATCTTGCATATCTTTCCCGAATCGATCTTCGGGGCGATGGCGGCGAACAATATCCTCCAGATCCTCGTCTTCTCGATCTTTGCTGGCGTGGGTCTGTCGGCGCTGGGCGAGCGGGGGGCGCCGCTGGTCCGCGCCGTCGATGTGCTTGCCGAATTGATGCTGCAGGTCACCAACTATGTGATGCTGTTCGCGCCCTTTGCGGTGTTCGGCGCGCTCGCCGGCGTGATCACGGTCAACGGGCTCGGCATCCTGCTCGACTTCCTGCGCCTGATCCTCGAATTCTACCTCGGCCTCGCCTTGCTGTGGATGATCCTGTTCGGACTCGGCGCGATCTTCCTCGGCAAGCGAATCCTGACGTTGGCGCGCTATATCGTCGAACCGCTGCTGCTCGCATTTTCGACTGCGTCGTCGGAAGCGGCGCTGCCCAAGCTGTTCGAACAGCTCGACCGCTTCGGCGTCCCGCGCCGTGTTTCGGGCTTCGTCCTGCCGTTGGGCTACAGCTTCAATCTCGACGGCTCGATGATGTATATGAGCTTTGCGACGCTCTTCATCGCGCAGGCCTATGGCATCGATCTGTCGGTCGGCACGCAGATATTGATCCTGCTCACGTTGATGGTGACGTCGAAGGGGATCGCGGGCGTGCCGCGCGCGAGCCTGGTCGTCATCACCGCGACGCTGACCCAGTTCGGCCTGCCGGTCGAGGGCGTCGCACTGATCCTGGGGATCGACCAGTTCCTCGACATGGGCCGCTCGGCGACCAATGTCGTGGGCAATGCGGTCGCAACGTCGGTCATCGCCAAGTGGGAAGGCATGCTCGAAGTGCCCGAACCGGCCGATGCTGAATGGCCACACGCCCCTGCGCATACGCCGCACCATGGAACCCGCGGGCTCGATCTTCGTGATGATGATGGGGAGGGTGACAGCAAGCCAGCGGCCGGATAGCGTGTAGGCGCAGTTTCTGGCCGTCCCACGGGGGCGAGCAAGGAGCTGAACATGGCCGGCGAAGCAGCGATGGACGAGGCGGAGCGCGAGGGTCTGCGCGCCCGCCGACTGCAATGGCGGATGCTGATCGGCTTCGTCGCTGGCCTGCTCTTCGGTCTCGCGGCGCATTATGGCACGTCCGACGCGGCGTGGGTCGATACCGCCACCTATTATCTGGGCAAATTGGGCGAGATATTCCTGCGCCTGCTGTTCATGCTCGTCATCCCGCTGTTGGTGTCCGCGCTGATCGTCGGCGTCGCCGAAATGGGCGAAATGCGGGCACTCAGGACGGTCGGACTGCGAACGCTCGTCTACACCGTCATCGTGTCGTCGATCGCCGTCGCGATCAGTCTGCTCGTCGTCAACCTGCTGCAGCCCGGCGGGGGCGTCGATCCGGAACTGGCCCGGTCGCTGATCGCCGAGGGCGCCGATCGCGCGGGCAGCATCGTTCAAAGCAGCCACGAGGCGAAGACCGGGGCAGACGCGATCGTCGCCATCGTGCCCGGCAACGTCTTCCTCGCGATGACCGAGAATGACGTGATCGCGGTCATGTTCTTCGCGCTCTTTTTCGGCATCGGGCTGATGCTGGTGCAATCGCCACAGACCCGGCAACTCAAGACGGTCGTCGAGGGCGTGTTCGAAGTCGCGATGAAGCTGATCGGCCTCGTCATCCAGCTCGCGCCGATCGCGATCTTTTGTTTCATGTTCAATCTGGGGGCGCAGTTCGGGTTCGATCTCCTCATTCGCCTGTCGGCCTTTGTCGGCGTCGTGCTGCTCGCGCTGTCGATCCAGATGCTCGTCGTTTTCCCGATCATCCTGAAAATCTTCGCCGGAAAATCTCCGGTCGCCTTTTTCCGCGAAACGCAGGAGGCCTCGATGATGGCCTTCGCGACCGCGTCGTCGAACGCGACCTTGCCAACGGCGTTGCGTGTCGCGCACGATCGGTTGCGCCTGCCCGACCGCGTTGCGCGCTTCGTGCTGACGATCGGAGCGACCGCGAACCAGAACGGCACCGCGATGTTCGAGGGCGTGACGGTGATCTTCCTCGCGCAATTCTTCGGTGTCGATCTGACGCTGCAGCAACAGATTTTCGTGATGCTCGTGTGCATTCTTGGCGGGATCGGCACCGCGGGCGTGCCGGCGGGATCGCTGCCGGTGGTCGCGCTGATCCTCGCCTCGGTCGGGGTGCCGCCCGAGGGGATCGGGCTGATATTGGGTGTCGACCGCTTCCTCGACATGTGCCGCACGACGCTCAACGTCGTCGGCGACCTCGTTGCCGCGACGGTGGTGTCAAAGGGTGTCGCGGCCACACCGGCGGCGCCGCGCGCCGCCGGCTGACGTCGGTTCAGTCCTCGCGGACGCGGTTCGGTCGGTCGGCTGGGCTCACCCGCGTCGACGGCGACGGGCGCGGCGCGCTCGCAGCGGGTGGTGCCGACCGGACGGGCGGGGCGGCCTGCGACGGCGCCGGGCGCGGGGCGGTCCCTGCGCTGCCACCGGAACGCGGCGGCATGCCCATCGATCCGTTGCCGCCGGTATTGCCGCCGGGATTTCCCTGCCATTGCTGGCGCGGGCGACCGCCGCCGTTATTGCCGTCGGGTCGCGACGGGCGTGCGTTGCCGACCCCGCGATCGGGGCGGCCGGGGCGGATCGGCACCGTCCCCGTGGGCGGAGCCGGATTGCCGTTGCCGGCGCCGGGCCGCGGCGGGCGTGTGCCGCGCGGTCCGTCATTGTCGCCGCGGCCGGGACCACCCCAACCACCGCCGGGACGACCGTTGCCGCGACCGGGATCGATCGGGTTTGTAGTCGTCGGCGGATTGCCGGCGCCCGTTCCGGGGCGTGGCGGCCGGGTGCCACGCGGGCCGTCGTTATCGCGGTCGCGCCCGTCCCAGCCGCCGGGGCGGCCGCCTGGCCGGCCGTCGCCGCGCGGCCCGTCACCGCGTCCCGGGCCGTTGCCGTTCCAATGGCCGTCGCCGCGTCCGCCATGATGTTTCCACCACGCGCGGCGTCCGCCCCAATAGTTCAGATACTGGCCGCGCAGCGGATAGCGGTTGTTGTAGCTGTCGAAGAGCCACAGCCCCGAACCCGGGTAATAATAATTGTCGTACCAGCCGCCGCCGAAGCCGATGTTGACGAAGCCCGCGCCATAATCGCCGCCGTCGTAGCAGTCATAACCATAGCCGTCGTCATAGGCATAAGGATCGGCGTCGTAATAATCATTGCCATATTGCGCGACGCAGTCGTTGCCGGCGTAGCTCGACCCATAGCCATTGACGTCGCCGTAATAGCAGCCGCCGAGGCTGGTCGTCGCCAGCGCGCCGAGCGCGATCCCGAGGGGGCGGCGAAGGAAGTTGGCCATGCTCTTGTCCTTGGTTGCGGACTGCCGGGGCAGCCCGATCATCATGGCCGCCAATTTGCGCGAGTCGAGTTGAATTTGCGGTGAATAGAGTCGCAGCGACGACGGGACGTTACTTGCATCAATGTCAGTAGTGCGATACCCAAAGGACGACAGCCCTTTTGACGAGGATCTCCCACGATGAACGCCCCCGCCAAAATCACATGGTCCGAAGCGCGCTTTGGTTCCGACACGCGGCACTGGCTGCCGCGCAACGACGAAAGCCTGCTCGATCATATCCCGGGCGAGGATGGCCTGCCGTTGCTCGGCACCACGCTCGACCAGCTCAAGGACCCGCAGGGCTTTTCGCGTCGGATGGTCGCCAAATATGGCAAGGTCTATCGCACCAAAAGCTTCGGCGGGCGCAGCGTCGCGATCCACGGGCCCGAGGCGAACGAGCTGGCGATGTTCGACCGCGACAAGAATTTCTCGTCCGAGCAGGGCTGGGGGCCGGTGCTCAACCTGCTCTTCCCGCGCGGGCTGATGTTGATGGATTTCGAAAAGCATCGCGCTGACCGCAAGACCTTGTCGGTCGCGTTCAAGCCCGAACCGATGCGGCTCTATGCCGACAGCCTCAATGCCGGGATCAAGGCGCGCGTCGCGTCGTGGAGCGGGCGGACGTTCAAATTCTATCCCGCGATCAAGCAACTGACGCTCGACCTTGCCGCGACCAGCTTCCTCGGCATCCCCTGGGGTCCCGAGGCGGAGAAGATCAACAAAAGCTTCGTCGACATGGTGCAGGCGTCGATCGGCATCGTCCGCCGCCCGCTGCCCTTCACCGCGATGGGGCGCGGCGTCGCGGGGCGCAAATATCTGGTGGATTATTTCAGCAGGATGGTCCCCGAACGCCGGACGTCGGACGGCGAGGACATGTTCACGCAAATCTGTCAGGCGCGCGACGAGAATGGCGATTATCTGAGCGTCGAGGCGATCGTCGACCATATGAATTTCCTGATGATGGCGGCGCACGACACGATCACCAGTTCGATCAGTTCGATGGTCTGGCTGCTCGCCAAGAACCCTGAATGGCAGGACCGACTCCGCGAGGAAATGCTGCGCGTCGCGCCGGCGGGCGAGGGGGTCGGACATAATGCGCTGAACGAGCTCGAACTCACCGAATGGGCGTTCAAGGAAGCGTTGCGGATGATCCCGCCGGTGCCGAGCATCCCGCGCCGCGCGCTGCGCGATTTCGAATTCGGCGGCTATACCATCCCCGCCGGCACCAGCGTCGGGGTCAATCCCGGCTACACGCACATGATGCCCGAATATTGGCCCGAGCCCGAGACCTTCGACCCGATGCGCTTCTCGCCCGAGGGGGCGAAGGGCCGGCATAAATATGCCTGGGTGCCGTTCGGCGGCGGCGCGCATATGTGCCTGGGACTGCACTTCGCCTACATGCAGGCGAAGATCTTTTTCCACCATGTGATCACGACGCACCGCATCAGCGTTGCCGAGGGCTATGATCCCGACTGGTATATGTGGCCGATCCCGCGCCCCAAGGACGGCTTGCTGGTGACGTTCGAGAAAATTTGAGCCGGAAAATCCTCCCTGTCGCGGAGCGATGGGGAGGGGGACCGTCGCCGCAGGCGATGGTGGAGGGGCCGCGAGGTGGGC
>Ga0155175_111_pt4 | contig 111053 bp, 113 predicted proteins | sample RifCSPhighO2_01_FD_106143 | JGI IMG/M metagenome (GOLD analysis project Ga0155175, IMG submission 106143) | Sphingopyxis sp. RIFCSPHIGHO2_01_FULL_65_24 | reverse complement strand
CGGCGGGAGAGGGAAGGGGCCCGCCGGCAAAGCCGGTGGGAAGGGTGAGGGCGTGCGTCGCCGAAGGGTCGCTTTCACCGCGGATTTCTACCCAACTTTACACTGAAACGCTCTCCATAAATAATATTCACACACGAGAGAGTGAATATTGACTCACCCGTGAAGCCTCGTCATAAACATCCCGACGCCGACACCCGATCGGCGCATGCTGGGAGAGATATGATGAGGGCAATTTTCTTGGCGTCCGTGTGCGCGGGCGCGCTGTTCACCGTTCCGACCATCGCCGTGGCGCAGGATGCCGGGGGCACCGCCCCGCAGGCCGAGGAGCCGGATGGCGACGACGGTTCGATCATCGTCACCGCCACACGCCGCGCCGAACGCATCCAGGACGTGCCGCTCAGCATCTCGGCCTATTCGCAGGAAGAGCTGACCGAAAAGGGCATCGTCGGTTATGAGGGCATCGGGCGCGAGACGCCGGGCGTCGTGCTCAACAAGCCGACCGCGAACTTCAACAATTTCACCGCACGCGGCATCGCGACCAACGGCTATAACGCCAACCTGCAGAGCTCGGTCGCCATCTATATCGACGAACTGCCGGTCTCGACGATCGGTAACACCACTGTCGTCGATCCCAATCTGTTCGACGTCGAGCGCGTCGAATTCCTGCGCGGGCCGCAGGGGACGCTGTTCGGATCGGGTTCGCTGTCGGGCGCGATGCGCATCCTGCAGAAGAGCCCCGACCTCAACGATTTCGACACCGCCGCGCTCGTCGATCTCGGGCTGACCGGGTCGGACAGCGTCCGTCAGCGTTATAATGCGATGGTCAATGTGCCGCTGGTCGAAGACAAGCTGGCGCTGCGCGTCGTCGGTTTTTACCGCGACGAGGAAGGCTATCTCGACAATGTCGGGACGGGCGTCCACAATTCGAATACGCTGATCGATTATGGCGGTCGCGCGACCCTGCTGTGGAAACCGACCGACCGGTTGTCGATCAAGCTGCTCGGCAGCTACGAATATAGCAACCCCAAGGACAGCTCGCTGACCAGCCCTGGCCTGGGGCGCAACAAGCGCGTTTCGGACGAACCCGATCGTTTCACCGGCAAGCAGCTGATTGCGAACGCGACGATCGACTATGAATTCGATTTCGCCAAACTCACCAGTTCGTCGACCTATTCGGATTTCGAGCAGCGTTTCTACGTCGACCTCGCCGGCACCTTTCAACCCGGCTCGTTCCCGGGCGCGCCGATCGCCTTCGGCCTCGACGCCGATGGCTATGACAAGGTGTTCGTGCAGGAAACGCGGCTTGCCTCGACGCTCGACGGCCCGTTCCAGTTCGTGGTCGGCGGCTTCTATCTCGATCGTCGCCGCGACGTCGATTTTTTCTACCGGTCGAGCCTGGCCTTTCTGGCCGAGCGCAACTTCACCGGGTTGCCAGACAAATATTATCAGAAGCAATATACGCATTCGCTCAGCAAGGAACTCGCGGGCTTTGGCGAGTTGACCTATCGCTTCTCGGACAAGTTCTGGCTCACCGGTGGCATGCGGTACGGTGAGACGTCGGCGCAGGGCTTTACGGAGGCGGGCGGTTATCTCTCCACCGCCGCAGGCTTTGGCTATTTCGATTACGCCCTGCTTGGGTTCCGGAACATAAACTTTACGCAAACGCCTTTCGCGGCCGTGACCGGACTCAAAGCGAAAGGATCCAAGCCGTCATGGAAAGCCAGCGCGACCTTCAAGCCGAGCGACACGCTGACCACATATGCCACCTTTTCTACCGGTTTTCGGGCGCCAATTGTTAACGCCTTCGCAAATCGCCCGCCGCCGGCGACAAGCCCCAACGACATCACCATTCCCTTTGGTGCAACGTCCGACAGCCTCACTAGCTATGAAGTCGGCGCCAAAGGGCGTTGGCTCGGCGGGCGGGTGAGCATCAACGCGGCCTTCTATCTGATCGACTGGACGAATATCCAGGCGCAGGCGAACCGCGTGTCTGACTCGGTGCAGTTCGCGACGAACATCGGCGCCGCTCAGAGCAAGGGTTTCGAGTTCGAGGTCGCGGTGATCCCGGTGACCGGCTGGTCGATCGGTTTCAACGGCGCCTATAATGACTCCAAGATCACCAGGCTGTCGGCGGCGGAAGCTGCGATTTCGGGCGCGGTGCTCGGGCACCGGCTGTCGGCGCCGCGGATTCAGGGATCGGCCTATATGTCGTATAATTTCAAGATCGGGTCCGACGTCGATGCGTTGCTGGCGGTCAATGCGCAGCATATCGGGTCGTACAACAGCAGCTTCCCGAACACCCCGGGCGCGCCGAACGTGCCGCTCGCGACCTTCGGCAAGACCGATGCTTACAGCAACGTCAACCTCAGCCTCGGGCTGAAGAAGGGCGATATCTCGGCACAGCTGTATGTCGAGAACGTCTTCGACGATCATTCGATCACCTACATCCACCCGGAGGCCTTCCTGAACAGCCGCTTCGGCACGATGCGGCCGCGCACCTTCGGCATCCGCCTGGGCTACAGTCTCTAAGCCGTGGCGGTCGCCAATCTCTCGCCCTCCGCCGCGCCGGGTGCGCGGCCGAGCGGCAGGCCCGGGTTCGTCTTGGGGATGCTCTGCTTCGTCTATGTGCTGAACTTCCTCGACCGCCAGCTGCTGTCGATCCTCGCCAAGCCGATCCAGGATGCGCTCCAGATCAGCGACGGCCAGCTCGGGCTGATCAGCGGTCTCTATTTCGCGATGTTCTATTGCTTCATCGCGATCCCGGTCGGCTGGTTCGCCGACCGGACCAGCCGCGTCGGGGTGCTGTCGCTCGCCTGCGCGGTGTGGAGCGGTGCGACCGTCGCGTGCGGGATGGCGGCCAATTATACCCAGCTCGCGATCGCGCGCATGGTCGTCGGCTTTGGCGAGGCGGGCGGCGTGCCGCCCTCCTATGCGATCATCACCGACACCTATCCGCCGGGCAAGCGCGCCGCGGCGCTGGGCATCTTCAACCTCGGCCCGGCGATCGGCGCTGCGGCGGGGGTGGCGTTCGGCGCGGCGATCGCCGAGCATTTCGGCTGGCGCATCCCCTTCATCGCGGTCGGCGTCATCGGCATCGTCACCGCGCTGCTCGTGTGGCTGACAGTGCGCGAGCCGAAGCGCGGGGCGACCGATATCGCGGCGCCGGTTTCGAGTTCGCCTGCGGACGAGAAGGCGGAGTTCTGGCCGACGGTGCGCATGTTCCTGTCGCACCCGATCCTGATGCTCGCGGCGCTCGGCAGCGGCGCGACGCAGTTCGTGACTTATGGCCTGGGCAATTTCGCGGTGCTGTTCCTGATGCGCGAAAAGGGCATGGAACTGGGCGATGTCGCGATCTGGTACGCGCTGGTGCTGCTGGTCGGCATGGGTGGCGGGATGATCGTGTCGGGGCGGGTGATCGACCGCATGGTGAAGAAGTCGCGCGCCGGCTATGCGATCGCTCCGGCGCTGTCGCTGGTCGTCGCGATGCCCTTCTATATCGGCTTCGTCTGGGCACCGGGCTGGCCGTTGGCGCTCGCGCTGCTCAGCGTCGTGATGGTCTTCAACTATTTCTATCTCTCGGCATCGGTCGCGCTGGTGCAGGAGGAAGTGAAGCCGAACCAGCGCGTGCTGGCGGGCGCGCTGCTGCTCCTCATCATGAACTTCATCGGGCTGGGACTCGGGCCGACATGGGTCGGTTTCGCAAGCGACTGGTTCAAGGCGCAGGGCGACGCGCACGGGCTGCAGACCGCGCTCTACACGCTGACGCCTTTCTATCTCGTCGCCATCGCTCTCTTTCTCTGGCTCGCACGGCGGCTGCGCCGCGAGGAGGCTTCGGCATGAAAAAGACAACTACGCTGCTCACCGCCGCGATGCTGGTGGCGACGCCCGCCGTCGCCGCCGCGCCGGTGGTCGACGCCCCCGCCGGACGGGTCGAGGGCAAGGCCGTAGGCAAGGTCCGGATATTCAAGGGCATCCCCTTCGCGCAGCCGCCGGTCGGCCCGCTGCGCTGGAAGCCGCCGGTCGCGCTACCGGCGTGGCAGGGGGCGCGGAAGGCGCAGAGCTTCGGCGCCGCCTGCATCCAGCCGCGCCCGACCGCGATCGGCATCTATACCAACCCGCCTGCCAAGGCCTCTGAAGACTGTCTGACGCTCAACATCTGGGCGCCCGAGGCGGCGAAGGACGCGCCGGTGATCGTGTGGATCCACGGCGGCGCGCTGACCAACGGCTACAGCCATGAGGCGATGTACGATGGCGCCAAGCTTGCCGCGCGCGGCGCGATTATCGTGTCGATCAACTATCGGCTCGGCGCGCTCGGCTATATGGCGCACCCCGAACTCAGCAAGGAATCGCCCGACGGGGTGTCGGGCAATTACGGGCTGCTCGACCAGATCGCGGCGCTCGAATGGGTGAAGGCCAATATCGGCGCCTTTGGCGGCGACGCGAACAATGTCACGATCGCGGGCGAGTCCGCGGGCGCGCTCAGCGTGATGTATCTGATGACCGCGCCCAAAGCGCGCGGCCTCTTTCACAAGGCCATCGCGCAGAGCGCCTATATGATCTCGACCCCGTCGCTCCGCGGGGCGCAGCACGGCGAAATCCCGGCCGAGACCATGGGAGCCAAGGTCGCTGCGGCGCTCGGCGCCACCGACGTCGCGGCGCTGCGCGCGATGGATGCGACCACGCTCAACGACGGCGCGCTCAAGGCGGGCTATTTTCCCTGGGGTACCGTCGACGGCAAGGTGCTGCCGCGGCAGCTGGTCGACAGTTTCGACCGCGGCGAGCAGGCGCCGGTGCCGATGATCGCGGGGTTCAACATCGGCGAAATCCGCTCGCTGCGTATGCTCGCGCCGCCGGCGCCCGCGAGTGCTGCGGTCTATGAGGCGGCGATCCGCGAGCGTTATGGCGATCTCGCCGATGGCTGGCTCAAGCTCTATCCCGCCAAGGATTTGGGCGAAGCGGTGATCGCGACCACGCGCGACGCGCTCTATGGCTGGACCTCCGAACGGCTCGCGGTCAAGCAGAGTGCGCTCGGCCAGAATGCCTATCTCTATTTGTTCGACCATGGCTATCCGGCGACGAGCGAGGCGGGGCTGCACGGCTTCCACGCCGCCGAAATCCCTTATGTGTTCGGCACCGCGACCGACACGCCGCCCTATTGGCCGAAAATCCCCGACACGGTCGCCGAAAAGCGCTTTGCCGCCGCGATGGGCGATTATTGGGTGTCCTTCGCGAAGACCGGCAAGCCCGAGGCGGCGGGTCAGGCGGTCTGGCGTCCCTATGGCAAGGACGCCGCCTTCCTCGCTTTCGCCGACGTCCCGCGCCCCGGCGCGCGGCTGATGCCGGGCATGTATGCGCTGCACGAGGCGGCGATGTGCCGCCGCCGCGCCGCGGGCAACCTGCCGTGGAACTGGAACACGGGCATTCTCTCACCCGTGCTCGCGAAGGGCGCCGACTGTCCATGATCGACGGGAGCATGCAGGATTATCCGCTGACGCTGAACCGCTTCCTCGACCATGCCGCGCGCTGGCATGGCGATGCCGAGGTGGTGAGCGCGCGCGACGACGGCGGTATCGATCGCATCACCTATGCCGCGCTCCGCACCCGCAGTCTGGCGATCTCGTCGCTGCTGGATGGTTTCGGGATCGGGCAGGGCGACCGCGTCGCGACGCTGGCGTGGAACAGCTCGGCGCATGTCGAACTCTGGTACGCGGTGATGGGCATGGGCGCGGTGTGCCACACGCTCAACCCGCGCCTGACCGGGCCGCAACTCGCGTCGATGGCGGTGCAATCGGGCGCGAAGATTTTGGTGGCGAGCACCGACCTGTTGCCGCTGGCGAAGCTGATCGCCGAACGCGCGCCGGCGATCGAGCGGATATTGCTGATTGACGGCACGGCGGGGGAGGGCGCCTTGGCAGGCGTACCCACAGCCGCGCTCGAACCCTTGATTGCTGATGCACCCGGCAGTGCGGTGTGGGGCGATTTCCCCGAAACCGCGCCAGCGGGCCTCTGCTTCACTTCAGGCACCACCGGCGCGCCAAAGGGGGTGACCTACACCCATCGCGGCAGCTTCCTGCATACGCTGCGCAGCCTGCAAGCCGACGTCATGGCCTTCACCAGCCGCGACGCGGTGCTCGCGGTGGTGCCGATGTTCCACGCCAACGCCTGGGGGCTGCCCTTTGCGCTGCCCGCGGTCGGCGGCAAGCTGGTGCTGCCGGGTCGTCAGGCCGACGGCGCCAGCCTCGCGCGGCTGATCGCCGCCGAGGGGGTGACGATCGGGGTTGGGGTGCCGACGGTGTGGCTTGGGCTGGTCGAACATCTCGAGGCAGTCGGCGGCGAATTGCCGTCGCTCGAACGCCTGATCGTCGGCGGCGCGCCGATGGCCCCGGCGCTGATGGAACGGCTCGAAAGCCGGCTCGGCGTCACCGTGCAGACGAGTTGGGGCATGACCGAATTGTCGCCGCTCGGCGTCATCGCGCCGCCCGACGATCCGCAACGCAGTGCGGCGGTGTCGGGGCGGCCGGCGATCGGCGTCGACCTGCGGCTGACCGACGCGGGCGGCATGCCGCTGGCCGAGCAGCGCGGCGGTGAGGGGCATCTCTATGTTCGCGGTGCATCGGTGGTCGATCGCTATTTCGGCGAGGACGCGCCCGCGACCGACGCCGAGGGCTGGTTCCCGACCGGTGACCTCGCGCGCATCGACGCGAAGGGCAATCTGATCATCACCGGCCGCGCCAAGGATTTGATCAAATCGGGCGGCGAATGGATCAACCCCGCCGAGATCGAGGCGGTCGTCGGGGCCTTGCCGCAGGTGTCGCTCGCCGCCGTGATCGGGCGGCAGGACGCCAAATGGGGCGAGCGCCCGGTGCTGCTGGTCGAGATGCGCGGCGGCGAGGAGATCGACGACGCCGCGCTGCTCGCGCCGCTCGCGGGGCGTGTCGCGACCTGGTGGATTCCCGATGCGGTGGTGCGGCTCGCCGCCATGCCGCTGGCGCCGACCGGAAAAATCGATAAGATTCGCTTGCGGAACGAGCATGGAGCGGGTTGAGCGGACTGCGGCGCGGGGCGCCGGGGAACAGGGATCGGAAGTGGTGCCAGTGGCAGACGAGCCAAAAACGCGTCGGCGGTCGACCAAGGCCGAACAGCGCGCCGAAACGATCGAGCAGATGCTCGACGAGGCCGAATATCTTTTCTCGAAGCACGGTCTGCACGGCGTCACGCTGAAGGACGTCGCCAAGCGCGTCGGGGTCCACCACACGCTGCTCAACTATTATTTCGCCGACAAGAAAAGCCTGTTCGACGCGGTCTTCGCGCGCCGTGCGGTGGTGACCAGCGAGCGGCGGATGCAGGCGCTCGACGATTATGAGAAACTGGCGGGCGACACGCCGACCGTCGAGGGTGCGCTTCATGCCTTTCTCGACACCGACCTCGACCTCTATATCCATGGCGGCGAGGGCTGGAAAAATTACGGCGCGCTCGGCGCGCTCGTCGCCAACACCCCCGAATGGGGCGCCGATTTGATGGACAGCCATTTCGACCCGGTGGTGCTGCGGCTGATCGACCTGCTCAAGAAAGCGCTGCCCGACTGCGCCGAGCGCGACATCTTCTGGGGCTATCACTTCGTCACCGGCGCGCTGATGGTCACGCTGGCGCGGACGGGACGCATCGACAAATTGTCGGGTGGCGTCTGCAAGTCCGAGGATTTCGAAGCGATCAAGGCGCGCATGGCCTCGTTCATGGCCGCGGGCTTCCTGCAGATCTGCCACAAGACGGCCTGAGGCGGGAGCGGGGGCTCCACGCGTCACGCCAAAGCTTCGCTGCGAAAGATATTAACTAACTAGAGAGTGAACAAAGGAGTTTTCAGGATGACGACATCGGGTTCGGAATTGTCGCTCGGCGGCCGGGTGGCGATCGTGACCGGCGCGGGCGGCGGACTCGGCCGCGCGCACGCGCTGTATCTGGCAAGCCAGGGCGCCGCCGTCGTCGTCAACGACCTTGCGATCGAACCGGCGCAGGCGGTGGTGCGCGAAATCGAGCAGGGCGGCGGCACCGCGCTCGCGGTCGCGGCCTCGGTCACCGACGAAGCGGCGGTCGAGGCGATGGTACGGCAGGTGCTCGACCAATGGGGCCGCATCGACATATTGATCAACAACGCCGGCATCCTGCGCGACAAGAGCTTTGCCAAGATGAGCCTCGACGATTTCCGCACCGTGATCGACGTCCATCTGATCGGCGCCGCGATCTGCTGCAAGGCGGTGTGGGAGGTGATGCGCGCGCAGCAATATGGCCGCATCGTCATGACCACCTCATCGTCGGGACTGTGGGGCAATTTCGGCCAGGCCAATTATGGTGCCGCGAAGATGGCGCTTGTCGGGCTGATGCAGACGCTGGCGATCGAGGGCGAGAAATATGGCATCCGCGTCAATGCGCTGGCGCCGACCGCGGCGACGCAGATGACGCATGGGGTGCTGTCGGACGCCAGCCTTGACCGGCTCGACCCGGCGCTGGTCAGCCCGGCGCTGCTGCCGCTCGTCGTCGACGATACGCCGACCCGTATAATCCTGTGTGCCGGGGCAGGACATTTCGCAGTGGCCGACGTCACGCTGTCGCAGGGGCTCCATATCGGCGCCGGTGCCGATGCGGGCCAGCGGCTGATCGCCGAACTGCCGCGCGTGATCGACCGCGACGGCGCGATTGTTCCCGCTTACGGCTTCACCCAGGCCGAACGCGAAGTCGCGAGTGCCGACGCGGCGATGGCGGGGGCCAGCTAAGCGCGCGGCCAACCTGTCATACAGCTGTTGCCAAGAGCTGTCTGACAGGTTTAAACGACGCATGGGAGAACAGCCATGACGTCGAAGCATGTGGTGATCGTTTCGCAGGACATGACGAGTTTTGTCGGGTCGGGGGGCTGCGATCGCCGCCACTTGCCGTCCGACGCGCTGCTGCTCGGTTTTGGCGGGGTGCAGGAACCGGTGGTCAGCACGCTCGGTCTCGCCGAACTCGATGCTGTCGCCGACGATCATCTGCTGATCTTCGCGGTGTCGCGCGCCGCGTGCCGCCGCCTGTTCGGCGACCTGCCCGATCCCGCCGCGCGCTGGTATCTGCCGTCGGATCTGCGCGGGCTCGGCCAGTCGATCGTTGCGCCCGACAGCGATCCGCGCGCCGCCGACACGCTGCGCCTCGCGCGCTCGCTTGAACTGCTCTGCCAGTTTTTCGCCGCGCTCGCCGCGGGGCGCATGGTGCCGGTCGATGGCCAGCCGAGCCTGTGCGAAAGCGACATCGCGCGCATCGCCGCGGCGCGGCGGATCGTCGACGAACGTTGGCACGAAAAACTGACCATTGACGATATCGCGAAGAGCTGCGGCCTCAACCGCGACAAGCTGACGCGCGGCTTTCGCGAACTCTATCGCTGCACCGTCGCCGAGGCGCTGAGCGAACGGCGGCTGCGCCAGGCGCGGCAGATGCTCGCGGCGAGCGACCTGCCGGTGGCGAGCATCGGCTATCGCTGCGGCTATCTCAACAACGCCAGCTTCACCCGCGCCTTTTCGCGGCGTTTCGGCATGGCGCCGACCGCGATGCGCCGTATCGGTGTCGCGGCATGAGCCGCGTCGCCGCGATCGATGCGACCGCGAGCCGATCGCTCGTCGAGCGCGCGATGGAGATGGTGCGCGATCATATCCGCACCCACGACCTGAAAGTCGGCGACAGCTTGCCGGGCGAGGGGAGCTTCGCCGCGCAAATGGGGGTCAGCCGCCCGGTGATGCGCGAGGCGTTCGGGGCGCTCGCGGCGCTCCGCCTCGTCGATGTCGGCAACGGCCGCCGCCCGCGCGTCGGCGCGATCGACGGGTCGGCGATGGCGGCATCGCTGGGCCATGCGATCAACACCGCGCAGGTCAGCCTCGCTGACGTCTGGGACGTGCGCCGCACGCTCGAACTGCGCACCGCCGAACTCGCCGCGCTCAACCGCAGCGACGATCAGGCGCGCGCGATATCGGCCGCCGCACACCGCCTTGCGGTCGATCGGGACGAGGGCGCGCGCACCGCCGCCGATACCGAATTCCATCAGGTGATCGCCGCCGCGAGCGGCAATCCGCTGTTCTACCAGATCATCTGTTCGTTCGAGGAAATGATGGCGCGCGCCGTCCCGCGCGCCTGGCAGGAGCGTGCGCTGCCCGAAGAGCGCGCCGAATCGCTGACCCTCCACCACGAGGTCGCCGATGCGATCGCGGCGCGCGAGCCGGCGCGGGCGCGGGCCGCGATGGAGCGGCATTTCGCCAATTCGGTCGGCGAGCGGCTGCGCGACGCCCGATGACGACGACCGCACCCGCGCCGGCCGGCCGTTTCGCCGGGGTCGAACTGGGCGGGACGAAGGTCGTCGTGACCCTCGCCGACGGGCTCGACATCGTCGACCAGCGCAGCCTTGCGACCACGAGCCCCGACGAAACGCTGAGCGCCGCGGTCGATATCGTCGCCGCATGGGACCGGCAGGCGCCGATCGCGGCGATCGGGATCGCCAGTTTCGGCCCCGTCCGCGTCGACCCTGCCGCGCCCGACTATGGCACGATCCTCGACACCCCGAAGCCCGGCTGGACCGGTGCGCGCGTCGTCGCCCCTTTCGCCTCGCGTTTCGCCTGTCCGGTGGCGCTCGATACCGACGTCAACGGCGCCGGGATCGCCGAGGCCGAGTTCGGCGCCGGGCGCGGCTGCAGGACGATCGTCTATCTGACCATCGGCACCGGCGTCGGCGGCGGGGTGATTGTGAACGGTCGGCCGGTGACCGGGCGCCTTCACCCCGAAATCGGGCATATGTCGCTGCGCCGCGCCGCGGGCGATGGTTTCGTCGGCGCCTGTCCCTTCCACCGCGATTGCGTCGAGGGGCTGCTGAGCGGGCCGGCGCTACGCGCGCGCTTCGGGCGCGATCCCGCGACCGTCGATCCGGCCGATCCGGGTTGGGCGGCGGTCGCGTCCGACCTTGCCGAACTCCTTGCCGTGCTGATGCTCGGGCTGTCGCCAGACCGCATCATCGTCGGCGGCAGCGTCGCCCTCGGCCAGCCTGATGTGGTGGCGCGCGCCGCGATCCTCGCCGCCGAAAGACTGGTGATCTATATCGCCGATTATGACGTTACGGCATTGTCGTGTATCGTCGCTCCGCCGGCGCTGAAGCAGGATGCCGGGCCGCTTGGCGCGATTTTGCTCGCCGTCCGGGCGGCGCAACGCGGGACACCCGGTGTCACAACGGGCTTGCGTTCGGCCGCCCTTCGTGATTCAGCGGGGCATAGATAAAAATCGGGTCGGCTTCCGCCGATGAGGACAACAGCGAGCGGAGACTAGAATGAAGCGATTTGACATCTTGTCGAACCAGGACGGCGGCATCGCCGGGCCGCCGGTGCGGTCGCCGCATGCGCGCGCCACAGCGTTAACACCTAGTTAGCCAGCTTGCTTTCGACTCGAGATGTACTATTCCCGACCCGTGCAAGGCGATCCTGACAATTACATCAGCCTGCTGTCTGCCGCGCAAATCGAAACGCTGCGGCATGTTTTCGAGCATAAAAATTCCAAGGAGATCGCGCGGCTGATGAACGTGTCGCCGCACACGGTCGACGAACGCGTGCGAAGGTCTCTAAAAAAACTCAACGTTTCCAACAGGGTGGAGGCCGCAACGATATTGGCTCGTAACGGTGTCTTCGAAGATGTTACCCCTTATCAGCCTTTGACATATCAACCGGTTAACCTTTCCGATTCCCTGCCCGCCGACGAAGGCGACCCGGGGCACGGGTCGTTTCGGCAGATCTTCAATATCGGTTTGCCGTTTCCGACCAAGTCCCAGCCGATCAATCGGCATGGGTTGTTGGAAAGGATTATCTGGCCGATCTTGATCGCATTCGTGACGATTTTGGCCTTCTCCGCTCTCTACTCGATCCTTGTCGGACTTGGTCGGTTGACCTGACGTTCGAGCCGAATGCTGCGGGGGGGAACCGGTAGCATTCTTTTTTCAAGGACCAAGAAATGCTGAACCAAAGACTCTCCGGCGCGAAAAAAATCGCTTCCGAATTGCACCAGGCCGAAGACGCCATCGACGAGGTGATGATCCGCATCGCCAACCTCGCCGCGACCCTGCCCACCGTGCGCCGCGACACCAACATGTCGGCGATCGTCGGTCAGGAAGCGATGTCGAAAGTCGCGCACGCCCTGGCCGCCGCCGGCGACGTCCGCCAGCTGCTCACCGATGCGCATCTCGCGCTGACCGTGACGCAGAAAGAGGTCGGTCTCGGCACCCGCATGTTCGGCGCCGGAGTAAAGCCCGCCAGCGCGTCGCTCGACGAAGGCAGCAACGATCTGGTTCGCGCCGACGTTGTGGAAATGCCGCTGGCCAAGGCTTCGTAATCACTACGGAAGGTTGACGAAAGCCACATGTGGGCCGTTGCGATTTATTACAGCGTTTTGTTGATCACGGTGGCCGTCGCGATGAAGCGCGGCGGTCCCCTGGAACGCTGGGCGGCTTACACCGCGCTGATCGCATCGGTCTGCTCCACATTGGTGTCACCCGTTCCGGAATGGACAAATATCGAAATCAATATCTTCGTCATAGACCTCATCGTCTTGATAAGTTTCTGGTACATCGCCTTCAAAACAGAGCGTTTCTGGCCCTATTGGATCGCCGGTTGGCAGCTCATCGCGATTTTCGGGCATATCCAGAAGCTGATGTTTTCGGAGATATTGGCGCGTCCCTATTCGCTGCTTTCGATATATATATCCTATCCGATCCTGCTCGTGATCATGTACGCGGCGGGATCGACGGAACAGAGGGGTGACGTGAGGGCGACCGCATAGCGGGCGCCCCGGGGGTCCCAATCCATGCAGCAATTTTCGAATGTTGAAATTGCGGAAATCAAATCGCGGATCGACCAGATCCAGGAAATGCTCGGCAGCGGTGCTGGCGGGCAGGTCCCGGTCGTGTCGCAGCCCGACCGGATCGACGCGCCGGTTCCGGGCCTGATCGAGCAACTCAACTTCAGTCTTCAGATGCGCCGCACGCGCAAGTCGCATTTCGGCAGCAACCAGCTGACCGGGCCGACCTGGGACATGCTGCTCGACCTGATGCTGGCCAAGACCAATGACCGCGAACTCAGCGCCAGCGATCTCGCGACCGGCGCCGGAGTGCCGCTGTCGTCGGGGCTGCGCATGATCGCGCTGCTCGAACAGCTCGATCTCGCCGAACGTTTCATCGACGAACGCGACCGCCGCCGCTCGATCGTGCGGCTCACCGACAATGGCGTCGACAGCATGACGCGCTATTTCGAAAAAATGGGCCATGCGTGGAACAGCCGTCGCCGGCTCGCAATGTAGTCCCCTCCGGCCGGGATGCGGCGGCTGGCCTCCCCGGTCGCCGCGCCCGGTCATCCTATTCTGTGATATCGCGCAACATCCGGTCGATCTTGGCCATCGCGCCCGCCTTGATCTGGCACACGCGGGCCGCGCTGACATCGAGCGTCAGCCCGATTTCCTGCAGATTGAGTTCCTCGAAAAAATAGAGCTGCAGCACCAATTGCTCGCGCTCGGGTAGCCGGGCGATGCACTGGCCCAGCGCTTCGAGCAGATCGTCCTGTTCGCACCGGTCGTCGGCCCCGTCGCTGTCGTCGGCGAGCAGGAAGCTGCCTTCGTCCAGCATCGCGTCGAGTGAGGTCGACCGCCCGTGCGTCGCGCTGCGTTCGAGTGCGAAATATTCCTCCGCCGACATTTCGAACGCCGCCGCCATTTCGGCGGTCGTCGGCGCGCGCATCAGATTCTGTTCGAGCGCCGCGCGGACGCTGCCGATGCGCTTGCTGGCGACCATCGCCGATCGCCCGACATCGGCCTCGCGGCGCAGCTGGTCGATCATCGCGCCGCGGATGCGCGTCGAGGCGTAGGTGGCAAAGGCGAAACCGCGTTCTTCATAGTGGCGGCTCGCCTCGATCAGCGCGATCAGCCCGGTCTGGACGAGGTCGTCGAGGTCGCTCGTCCGCGACAGGCGCGAGAACACCTGCCAGGCGATCTTGCGCACCAGCGGCGCATATTCGTCGATCAGATCCTCGGCGCTGGTGCCATAGCCCTGCGGCGATGCGGCGCGCGCCGCCGCGCCGGCGAATTGCTCGGCAGGCTCAATTCTCATGATGATGGTCCTTCATCTGCTCGGCGCTTTCGTCGGCTAGCCGCGGCACATCGGCACCGATCGTCGCAACGATCTCGGTCGCCTTGCTGGCGGGAATTTCGAGGTAGGAAATGACCGCGACGTCGGGGAACGTCGCGCGGACGAGCCGCGACAGCGCGGGGCGGCAGATCGGCGACGCGACCAGCGCGAAGCTGCGCGTCGACAACAGCAGCGGTTCGACCGCCTCGCCGATCTGTCCGACGATCTTCATCGCCATGCCATGTTCGAACGGCCATTCGGCGCCCGGATTGGCGCGCACCGCCTGGTTGAGCAGCATCTCGATCTCGGGTGTGAAGGTCACGACGGGGAGCGGCATACGGCTCGGCACGATCGTCTGGACGATCAGCGCGCCGATGCGCTGGCGCACCGCCTCGACCAGGTCGCTTTCGCCAAGCTGCTGGCCCGAAAAGGCGACCATCGCCTCGGCGATCTTGCGGAAATCGCGCAAGGGGATGCGCTCGATCAGCAGCGCCTTGCACAGGCTGGCGATGCGCGGCAGCGCATAGCCCGCCGGGGTCAGGCTCGCCGCGAGCTGCGGATATTGGGCCTTGAGATTGTCGATCAGCGCCTGTGCATCGTCGATACCGAACAGGTCGGACGACGCGGCGACGATGCTGTTGTTGAGGTGGGTGGCGACGACGGTCGCCGGATCGACGACGGTATAGCCGGCCGCGATGGCGTCGTTCTGGCTGCTGCGCGGGATCCACAACGCGTCGAGGCCGAAGGTCGGGTCCTTGCACGGCCGTCCGGTGACTTTGGTGACGAGGTCGCCCGAGTCGAGCGCGAGCATTTCATTGGGGAAGACCTCGTCCTCGCCGACGATCACCCCCGCGACCGAGATGCGATAGACGTTGCCGGGCAGCGACAGGTCGTCGCTGACCTTCACCGCGGGGACGACGAAGCCGAGTTCTTTCGACAGCTGGCGTCGGATGCCGGTGATCCGGCCCATCAACGGCGCGCCCTTGCGTTCGTCGACAAGGGCGACGAGGGCATAGCCGATCTCGAGCTGGCACGGGCTCGAATCGCTGACGTCGGACCATTCGATCAGGTGCGGGTCGGGCGCGGGCAGCGCCGGTTCGGGTGTTGCGGCGACCGCGGCGGCGGCCTTGCGCAACTGCCATCCCATGCCGAGCGACAGCGCCGCCGCGGGCAGGATCAGCATCTGCGGCATTGCCGGGACCATGCCGAGAATGAACAGGATGCCGCCGACCGCGAACCAGACGTGCGGCGAGGCGAATTGGCTGCCGATCTGGTCGCTCAGGTTGAGCGGCGAGGTGACGCGGGTGACGATCGACGCGGCGGCGATCGACAGCAGCAGCGCCGGGATCTGCGCGACGAGGGCGTCGCCGATCGCGAGCGTGACATAGGTGCTGCCGGCTTCGGAGAAGCTGAGGCCGTGGCTGAACACGCCGAGGATCAGGCCACCGACGATATTCACGAACAGGATCAGCAGGCCGGCGACCGCGTCGCCCTTCACGAATTTCGACGCACCGTCCATCGAGCCGTAGAAATCGGCTTCGGTTGCCACTTCGACGCGCCGCGCCTTGGCTTCGTCGGGGGTGAGCAGCCCGGCGTTGAGGTCGGCGTCGATCGCCATCTGCTTGCCGGGCAAAGCGTCGAGGGTGAAGCGCGCCGACACTTCGGACACGCGCCCCGCGCCCTTCGTGATGACGACCATGTTGATGATCATCAGCACGACGAAGACGAACAGGCCGACGACATAGTCGCCGCCGATCAGCACCTGGCCGAAGGCTTCGATGACATGACCCGCGGCGTGCGTGCCCTCGTGCCCGTGGACTAGCACGACGCGCGTCGAGGCGACGTTGAGCGCGAGGCGAAAGAGGGTGGTGAGCAGCAACACCGTCGGAAAGGCCGAGAAATCGAGCGGCTTGGCGGCCGACAGCGCGACCATCAGCACCGCGAGGCTGACCATGATGTTGGCGACGAAGCTGATGTCGAGGATCAGCGGCGATACCGGGATCACCATCAGCGCGACGAGGATCAGCATCCCCGCCGGCAGCGCGGCGGCGCCGGCGAAACGACCGGCGTCGCGGGCGTTGAAGCTCAGGTTCATGCGCCGCCTCCGAGCGAGGCGAGGCGTTGATAGGCCTGGGCCGCGAAGCCCATCGAGAGTTTCTTGGGCATTGGTTGAATATCCATCATCGAAAGCGGCGGACGCCCGGCCTGGGTGCCGCTCATGCTCGCCATCTGCATCCGCCAGCCGGGGGCCGGGGCAGTGCCGCCGGGGAAGGCGCCGGGGGTGAACCCGGGTTCGCCGCCGGCATCGAGCTTGGCGCGGAAGCGTTCGCGAATGTCGCCGAGGCTGCGCATGCTGCCGTCGGCGGCGTAGAAGATCGATCGGTTGGCGGCCGCGGCCTCGGGCAGCATCGTCGCGCCCGCCTGGTCGGGGTCGGCCGCCCACGCCGAAAGGAATTTCACCGCGCCGCCGCTTCCCAGAAAATGAGCGAGGTACAGGTCGACGGGCTCGGCGGTGCGGCCGGTCCGGCTTTCGACATAGGCGCGATTGTCGGAGGTGAAGGCGGCGGCCATCGCGGCCGAAGCGGCGGGGTCGTCGCGCAGGTCGAAGATCTGCTGGCGCAGGGTGGGGTCGGTGACGGTGAGCCGCCCCGACGCGTCGCGGCCGATCGCGTTGGCGGCCCAGCCGAGGCCGTGGTCGGCGCCGTGGCGGTCGAGCGTCGCGAGCCAGGTCGATTTGGTGAACTGGTACAGCCCGCGCGCCGACGAGGTCGATGCTTTCGCGGTCGGGTTAAAGCCGCTTTCCACACGCGCGACATCGACCAGATAGTCGAAATCGACCCCGGTACGGCCCGATGCGTCCTGCACCGCCGCCATCACGGGGGAGGCGGCGCTGCTGGCGGCACTGTTGTTGATCGTCGTCATGGCTGTTGGTTCCGCTGCATTCAGCAGACCAAAAGCAATCATCGTGCCATTCTTCGGAAATGGCGTAGTTGTCTTGGTTAATTAATAGCTTAGCGCGATGCCCTGGGGTCCGGTGCCGCGGACCTGGTGGTTTCTGTCAATCCTCTGACGCGTCCAGTCTTTGAGGACATTGACCCGGATCGCGGCGGCCTCGAGCTTGCGCAACACCATGTCGATCAGCATCCGCGCATGGTCCTCGCGGCCCGGCGGAACCTTCGCGCTGCGGAACAGGATCACCGCGGTGGCGAGCGCTTCGGTCGCCGCGATGATCGCGCCGGCGTCGTGCCCGTCGAGCGCCGCGACCAGCGTGTCGAGCTGGGCCTGCACCTCTTCCATCTGCATCATCATGCGTCGGCGCCGCGTCCGTGGAACTGCATCATCGCGCGCGCGGTGGCGGCGGGGTCGAGGACATAGCTGCCCCCGGCGATGGCGCCGCGGATCGCCGCGACGCGCGCGCTATCGACCGGCGCGGGCTGGCCGGCGATATCGGCGGCAAGGGTGATCAGGCTGGCGACCGGCACCGGTTCGCTCGCGGCCCTGGGCCGCGCGGACGTCGGTGCGGGTTCGGCGGTGGCGCCGGCGATCTTGCGCACGGCGCCGATGCGCACGACGTTGCCGACCTGCAGCCCGATCTTGCCGTCTCCCGTCATGTGCGCCTCCTTTCCTCGGGTCCGTCAGAAAAACGACGGGCCTGTTCGAAGGGACTTAACGGACGCGAAATCGGGCGATTAAGCGCGATCGGTCAAAAAAACCAAAGAAAAGGCCCGGCGGCGTCGGGAAACCGACAACCACCGGGCCCAGGGCAAGGCTCGGGACCTTGATCAGGAAGGGTCAGTCGACCAGGCGCGCGCGTCCCGGGCCGGTGACGACGGCGCTCAGCGCGCTCTTCGTGTCGCTGCCGCGCAGCGCGATCAGGTCGCCGACGCGGCCGTCCTGCGTCGCGGTGGCGGCATAGCTGATCGAGAAGCTTTCGGTATCGATGGTGACGCGGACATTGTCGCCGCGGCGCACCACCGGTGCGGCGGCGGCGGGTTTGGCGACGAAGCCGCCTGCGGCGCTGGCGCCGGCCGGGGCGGTCATCGGCACGCGCAGCCGCCAGCCGAGCGACGGGCAACGGACGGCGAGCGTCGAGCTGTCGACGGCGGTCACCGATGCCTGTTCGGGACAGCGCGCGAGCTTGATGCGGCGGTCGATCGGGGTCGCGGTGCGGCCCATGGCACTGGCCACCATTGCGGTGAGCACGTCGATCGTCTGCCAGTCCTCGCTGGCGGTCTGGCCCGGCGCTTCGGCAGGGATCGCCATGGCCAACGCGCCGATGGCAAGGAAAAGATTGCGGTTCATGACCCATCTCCTTTGGTCCAAAATGGTCGCTCGCCTGATTGCAGGATGCGTGCCAGTCGCGCTTTGCCGCGGCTTTCGGGGCGGCCCGCCGCACGGCCGTCAAAAATCTGACCCTCGCGCCGACAGCTCGCACAACTGACGGTTCCGGGGCCTGAAAAATGGCGGAAATCCGGCAATAATCCACGTTTGGCACGCCGATTGCATTATGCCTTGGTGTTTTTCGCGCGTCTGCGCCGGCCGGTGCCGGAGCGGACCACCGAAAGAAGGATTGTGTACGATGGCATCAGAGAAGCTCTTCGGCATTCACGCCAATGCGCTGCAGCTCCGCAGCCAGCGGATGATGCTGCTCGCGTCGAACATCGCCAACGCCGCGACGCCCAATTACAAGGCGCGCGACCTCGACTTTTCGAAAGCGCTCGACCTCGCGCAGCAGGGCGGCTCGATGGAAGGGGCGATCGAATATCGCATTCCGGTCCAGTCGTCGCTCGACGGCAACACCGTCGAAATGGCGACCGAACAGACCGCCTTCGCCGAAAACGCGCTCGCCTATCGTTCGAGCCTCTCCTTCCTCTCGGGCCGCGTCAACACGCTGACCCGCGCGCTGAAGGGCGAATGACGATGAACGGCAATTTCTCGGTCTTCGATATCAGCGGCCGCGCGATGTCGGCGCAGCTGATCCGGCTCAACACCACCGCATCGAACCTCGCCAATGCGGGGACGACCGCCGGCAGCGAAGCCGGCGCCTATCGCTCGATGAAGCCGGTGTTCCGCACCGTCATGGACGAAGGCGGCCGCGCGACGGTCGCGGTCGACCAGGTCACGCAGACGAAAATGGCGCCGTCGAAACGGCACGATCCCAACAACCCGCTGGCCGATGCCGACGGCAATGTCTGGGACGCCGCGGTCGATAGCGCCGCCGAGCTGGTCGAGATGGTCGAGACCGCCCGCCAGTATCAGAACAACGTCCAGGTCCTCGAAACCGCCAAGGGCCTGATCAACGAAACCCTGCGGATGGGACAGTAAGATGGCCGTGAACAGCGTCACCAACACTAGCAATGTCGTGCTCCAGCCGAAGGGCAGCGCGAACCAGATGGGGCAGAGCGATTTCCTGCGCCTGATGACCGCGCAGCTCAGCCAGCAGGACCCGTTCAACCCGGTCGATAACCAGGCGATGGTCGCGCAGATGGCGCAATTCTCCAGCCTCGCCGGGATCACCGAGACGAACACGACGCTTCAGACGATTTCCGACCAGCTCACGGCACAGACCCAGCTGCTCAAGGACATCAAGGCCTCGACCCCGGCGCCGGCCACCACCACCGACACCACCAGCACGCAGTAAGGAACCGATCCCATGTCTTTCTACACCTCGCTTTCGGGCCTCAAGGGCGCCCAGACCGAAATGTCGGTCGTCTCGAACAACATAGCCAACGCCGGTTCGATCGGCTTCAAGCGCAGCAAGGCGCAGTTCGGCGACATCTTCGCCGCCTCGCCGAACCAGTCGACCAAGACCGTCGCGGGGCAGGGCACGCGCCTGACCGGCATCACCCAGCAGTTCACCCAAGGGTCGTATGAATCGAGCGAAAAGACGTTCGACATGGCGATCATCGGCGACGGCATGTTCGTCGTGAAGGGCGAGCCGCCGCGCAACCAGGTCACCTACACCCGCAACGGCTCCTTCTCGCCGCTCGAGGATGGCCGCGTCGTCGACTCGACCGGCGCGACGCTGCAACTGCTGCCCGTCGATGCCGACGGCAATGTCACCAGCCGTACCCTTGCCTCGACGACCGACTTCGTCGTGCCGCAGCACGCCGCCGGCAACCCCGACGCCGCGCTCGTCAACGTGTCGATCGGCCAGGACGGCCTCGCCACCGCGACCTTCGCCGATGGCTCGAACCAGACGCTCGGCAAGATCGCCATGGCGACCTTCCCCGCGACCGAGGGCCTGCGCCCCGTCGGCGACGCGCATTGGCAGGCGACCGGCGAGAGCGGCCAGCCGACGATCGATGCGGCGACCAACGGCCCGATGGGCACGATCCAGTCGGGCGCGCTCGAACGCTCGAACGTCGATATCACCGAGGAACTGGTGATGTTGATCGCGGCCCAGCGCAATTTCCAGGCGAATGCCAAGGCGATCGAGGGCGCGTCCGCGCTGACCCAGACGATCATCGGCCTCCGCTGATAGCCCGCGATTAGCCGCCTGCCAGGAGCAACCCCATGGACCGCGTCATCTATACCAGCCTCACCGCGATGCGGGGCAGCATGGCCCGGCAGACGGCGATCGCCAACAACCTCGCCAACGCCCAGACCCCCGGCTTTCGCGCCGACATGGCCGAAGCGCAGTCGCTGTGGCTGCACGGCAGCGGTGCGGGCGGACGCGCCATGGCGTCCGAGGAAGTCGTCGGCGCCGATATGCGCGCCGGCACGATCACCGCGACCGGCCGCGACCTCGATATCGCGATGGCCGGCGACGCGATGCTCGTCGTCCAGGCGCCGAACGGCGAGGAGGGCTATACCCGCCGCGGCGACCTTCAGGTTTCGCCCAGCGGACTGCTCACCACCGGCGACGGTCATCCGGTGCAGGGTTCGCAAGGACCCGTCACCATCCCGCCAGCGGATTCGATCAAGATCGACCAGGAAGGGCGCGTCTTTGTCGTGCCCGCCGGCGGCGATCCCGAAAATCCGCAGGAGGTCGATCGCCTGCGCCTCGCGACCCCGACCGGGTCGGACATCGTCAAGGGGCTCGACAATCTGTTTCGCGTCAAGGGCGGGGGCATCCTGCCCGACGATCCCGAAGCGCGCGTTATCACCCGCTCGATCGAGGGCTCGAACGTCACCGCGACGGTCGCCCTCGTCGACATGATCGAGGCCAGCAAGGCCTGGGATTCGCAACTCAAGCTCATCAGTGACGCGCGCGACATGGACAGCGCGACCGCGAACCTGATGGCGCTGCCCCGTTAAGGAGACAAGAATATGAGCTATGGTGCCTTGCACGTCGCGCGAACCGGTCTGGATGCCCAGGGCTTCCGGATGCAGGTGATCGCGAACAACCTCGCCAACGTGAACACCACGGGTTTCAAGCGCGACCGGGCCAATTTCGAAACGCTGGGCTATCAGATCATGACGCAGGCGGGAGCGCCGTCGTCGGCGGAAAACCGCTATGCGACCGGGCTCAACCTCGGCACCGGCGTCGAACTCGCCGGCACCTCGCGCATGGATACGCAGGGCACGCTGCAGACGACGGGCAATGCGCTCGACGTCGCGATCGAAGGCGCTGGCTATTTCCAGGTCCAGATGCCCGACGGGCGCACCGGATACACCCGCGCGGGCAATTTCAACCGCTCGGCCGACGGCACGATCATCACCCCCGATGGCAAACCGCTGCAACCGCAGATCCAGATTCCCGAGGATGCGACGAGCATCTCGATCGGCGCCGATGGCACCGTCTCGGCGCAGGTCGCGGGCCAGTCGGAAGCGACCGAACTCGGCCGCATCGAGATCGCGCGCTTCGCCAATCCCTCGGGGTTGCAGGCGATCGGCGACAATATCCTCGTCGAGACCGCCTCCTCGGGTGCGCCGCTGGTCGGCGCCGCGGGCGAGGAAGGCCGCGGCACGCTGCGCGGCGGCATGCTCGAAGGATCGAACGTCAATGTCGTCGAGGAACTTGTCGACATGATCGAGACCCAGCGCGCTTACGAGGTCAACTCGAAGATGATCCAGGCCACCGACGAGATGCTGAAAAATGCCACGCAAACGCTCTGACGGCCTGACCGGCCTCCTGTTCTTCGCGCTGCTCGCGGCCCCGGCCGCGGTCGAGGCGAAGAAGAAGGACCAGATCGCGCCCGACGCTTTTTCGGTCACCATGCCCGAACCGGCGTCGCCGGTGCCGCCCGCCAATGGCTCGATTTTTCAGGGCAGCTATGTCGCGCTCACCTCGGGTGGGCGCGCGGGGCAGGTCGGCGATATCCTGACCATCCAGCTCGTCGAACGGACGATCGCGGCGAAGAGCAACAGCGCCGGCACGACGCGCGACGGCAGCGTCGGGTTGACCCCGCCGGCCACCGGACCGCTGTCTTTGTTCAATCCCAGCGATGTCGCCATGGGGGGCGGGTCTCAATTCAAGGGCAAGGGCGACGCCGCCCAGTCGAACACGCTGTCGGGCGAGGTCAGCGTGACCGTCGCCGCCGTCTATCCGAACGGCACGATGCTGGTGAAGGGCGAGAAACTGCTCACCCTCAACCGCGGCGACGAGCGCGTCCAGATCTCGGGCATCGTCCGCGCGATCGACATCAGCCCCGACAACCGCATCCTGTCGACCCGCGTCGCCAACGCGCACATCCGCTACGTCGGCAAGGGCGAGATCGCCCGCGCCAGCCAGCAGGGTTGGCTGCAACGCTTCTTCTCGATCATCAGCCCGTTCTGACAGACACGAAGGGACCAACTCCGTGCCGATACGCCATGCCATTTTCGCTTTCCTTGCCTTGCTCGCCGCGAGCTTCAGCTTTGCCGCTCCGGCGCAGGCCGAGCGGATCAAGGACATGGGCCAGTTCCAGGGCCTGCGCGCCAACCAGCTGACCGGCTATGGCCTCGTCGTCGGGCTCGCGGGCACGGGCGACGACAGTCTCGATTATTCGACGCTGGGCATGAAGGGCGCGATGTCGCGCTTCGGCCTGACCCTCCCTCCCGGCGTCAATCCGGCGCTGAAAAATGCCGCGGCGGTGATGATCACCGCCGAACTGCCGCCCTTCGCCAAGCCCGGCCAGCGCCTCGACGTCACTGTCTCGGCGATCGGCAAGGCCAAGAGCCTGCGCGGCGGCACCCTCGTGCTCGCGCCGCTCTATGGTGCCGACGGACAGATTTACGCGATGGTGCAGGGCAATCTGGTCATCGGCGGGCTCGGCGTCGATGCCGCCGACGGGTCGAAGCTGACGGTCAACGTCCCGTCGAGCGGCCGCATCGCGGGTGGCGCGACGGTCGAACGATCGGTCGACACCGGCTTCGCCAGCAGCGAGATGCTGACCTTCAATCTCCACCAGTTCGATGCGACCAACGCCAAGGCGGTGGCCGACGCGATCAACGCCGCGATCCCCGGCAGCGCGTCGATGATCGACGGCGCCAGCATCGCGATCCGCGCCGCGGGTGGCGGCGACCAGCGGATGCGCCTGATGTCGCAGATCGAAAATCTCGGCGTCCGGCGTGCCGAACCGCCCGCCAAGGTCATCGTCAACGCCCGCACCGGCACGGTGGTGATCAACGGCGCGGTGCGCGTCGGCACCGCCGCGGTGTCGCAGGGTAAGCTCACCGTTTCGATCAAGGAATCGCCGACGGTGGTGCAGCCCGCGCCCTTCAGCCGCGGCCAGACCGCGGTCGAAGAGTCGAGCGACGTCCAGGTGACCGAAGAATATCGGCCGATGATGCTGGTCAAGCCGACCGCGTCGCTGTCCGAACTCGTCGATGCGATCAACCGCATGGGCGTCCCTCCCGGCGACCTCGTCGCCATCCTCGAGGCGCTGAGCCAGGCCGGCGCGCTCACTGCGGAACTGGTGATCATATGACGACGCCCATTTCTTCGATCGGCGCCACCCCGGCGGCTGCCGGCGGCGGCGACGGCGGGCTGCGCAAGGCGGCCGAGGCTTTCGAGGCGGTGATCCTGCGCCAGTTGATGGCGTCGATGCGCCAGGCGAAGCTCGGCGACGATGTCTTCGGATCGAGCGCGACCGATAATTTCCGCGAGATGGCCGACGCCAAGACCGCCGACAGCATCGCCGCGATGCGCCAGTTCGGCATCGCCGACATGGTCGAACGCCAGTTCAGGGGCATCACGGGCGGCGGCCCGAGCAGTCTGGGCGGAGGCACACAATGAGCGACCTGCTCAGCATCGGCGCGAGCGGGCTGAAAGCCTATTCGCGCGCCATGTCGACCGTCGGCGACAATATCGCCAACGCCCAGACCCCCGGCTATGCCCGGCGTACGCTGGCGCTCAAGGAAATGGCGAGCGGTACCGAATCGGCGCTGGTCGGGCGGAACGTCAGCCCCGGCGGCGTGACGATCCAGGGCATCGGTCGTTCGGTCGACAAATGGCTGATCAACGACGCGCGCATCTCCTCGGGCGAAGCCGAGCGCGCGGCGACGCGCGCCGACTGGATGACCAAGGTCGAAAGCGCGCTGAGCGACGACGCCAACGGCATCTCGACCAATCTTACCAAGCTGTTCACCACCGCCGACCAGCTGACCGCCGATCCGAACAATGTGACCCTGCGGGCGCAGTTCCTGCAATCGGTCGACGATGTTGCGTCGGGGTTCCGCTCCAGCGCCACCCAGCTTGGCGCGATGTCGGAAGGCATTTCGGACGCGGCGCAGTCGTCGGTCACCGATCTCAACAACAATCTCGATGCCCTCGAAAGCGTCAACGCCGGTCTGCGCAAGGCGCGGGCGGGGTCGACCAACGAGGCGAGCCTGCTCGACGAGCGCGACCGGTTGATCGACCAGATTTCGTCGCAGATGTCGGTGACGGCCAGCTTCGACGACAAGGGCACGGTCACGCTGCGCGCCGCGGGAACGGGCGACACGCTCGTCGGCAATGCGACGGTGACCCATGTTGCGATCGCCACTGCCGCCGATGGCCGGCTGGGCTTCACGGCCGGCGGTGCTGCGATCGACCCCGGTTCGGGCAACCTCGCCGGACTCGGTCAGGCCGCCGACCATGTCGCCGACCAGCGTGCCGGGCTCGACGCCGCTGCGGCGCAGTTCGCCGGCCAGCTCAATGCCGCGCATCAGGCTGGCACCGATGCCAATGGCAATGCCGGCCAGCCGCTGTTCGCCGGCACCACCGCCGCGACGCTGACCGCGACGCCGTTGTCGGGCAGTCAGGTCGCCGCCGCCAACGGCAGCGGCACCAACGGCAATATGCTCGCTATCGGCGGCATGCGCGGAGCCAATGACTCCGAAGCGGCCTGGGCGTCGCGGCTCGCGTCGCAGGCGCAGGCCACCTCGTCGAGCCGGGCGCAATTTGCCGCCGCCGCAACCCGCGCCGACGGTGCCGCTGCCGCGCGCGACAGCGTCAGCGGAGTCGACCTCGATCAGGAAGCCGCCGACCTGCTGCGCTTTCAGCAAGCCTATTCCGCCGCCGCGCGCACGATCCAGGTCGCGCGCGAGACGATGCAAGCGCTGCTCAGCGCGATCTGACGACAGAGAAGGGACCGCGCGATGATCAACGCCGTGGGCAACCGCATGACGCGCGAAATCGCGCGCCAGTCGAAACTCTCCGACCAGCTCGAACGCATCCAGACCCAGATTTCGGGCGGCAAGAAATTGCTCCGCGCCTCCGACGATCCCGCCGCCTCGCAGCGGATCGCGACGATCGGCAAGGCGCAGGCGAGCGCGAAGACCTGGGCGGCGAACGTCAAGACCGCGACCGCGCAGGTGTCGCAGGCCGACAGCGCGCTGGGTTCGGTGAGCAATCTGCTGACCCGCGCCCGCGAGCTGACGATGACGGCCGCGAGCGCGACGACCAATCCCGCCGACCGCGCCAGTATCGCTGCCGAACTGTCGGCGATCGCTGACGAGATCGACGGCTTCGCCGCGACGCGCGATTCCAATGGCGAGCCGATCTTCGCGACCAATGCGAAGCAGGTGCGTTTCGATGCCGACGTCAGTTTCGCACCGGTGCCGTCGGCCAGCACCGCCTTTGTCGTCGACGGCAACAGCGTGTCGACGGGCCTGCGCGATGCCGCGGCGGCGATCACCGCGGGCGACAGCGCCGCAATGGGTGCCGCGCTCGAAACCCTGTCGGGTGCGATCTCGCACATCGCCGACCAGCGCGCGGCAATGGGCCTTTCGGCCGGTCGGCTCGAACGGATCGGCGACAGCCTCGATTTGCGCGGCATCACCCTGTCCGACGAACGGTCGGCGGTCGAGGACACCGATCTGTCGGTGGCGATCGCCGAGCTCAATGCCCAGAAATTGACGCTCGACGCGGCGCAGGCGGCCTTCGCGCGGATCAACCGGCAGACCTTGTTCGATATTTTGAGCTGAGGCGAGGGCGCTTCGCCCTAAATCTTTCGCTGCCGCTGCCGTTAATCATCAAGACGCCCTGATTTTCGGGGTACCGCCCCGACAGGAGCCCACCGCGCATGTTTCCCGTAATCGGCATCGTTGTTCTTCTCGTGCTGGTGTTCGGGGGCTTTGCGCTGACCGGGGGCAATCTCGGCCCCGTCATGCACGCGCTGCCGCACGAAATGCTGATCATCGGCGGCGCCGCGGTCGGATCGCTGATCATCGGCAATTCGGGCAAGGAGCTGAAGGCGCTCGGCGGCGGCTTCGGCAAGGTGTTCAAGGGGCCGACCTACAAGAAGTCCGACTATCTCGACTGCATCCTGCTCGTCTCGACGCTGATGAAGATGATGCGCACCGAGGGGCCGGTCGCGGTCGAACCGCATATCGAGGATCCGGCGAGCTCGCCGATCTTCCAGCAATATCCGAAACTCCTGAAGGATGACACGCTCGTCCACCTGATCTGCGACACGCTGCGCCTCGTTGTCGTGTCGTCGGGCACGCTCGACCCGCACGCGGTCGAAGAGGTGATGGACAGCGCGATCAAGAACCACCACCATCATGCGATCAAGCCCGCAGACGGGCTGCAGAGCCTGGCCGATGCGTTGCCGGCGCTCGGCATCGTCGCCGCCGTGCTCGGGGTGGTGAAGACGATGGGCTCGATCGACAAGCCGCCCGAAGTCCTCGGCGGCATGATCGGCTCGGCGCTCGTCGGAACCTTCCTCGGGGTGTTGCTCGCCTATGGTCTCGTCGGTCCGTTCGCAACGCGCGCGCGTGCGGTGATCGAAAGCGACGCCGCCATCTATCACACGGTGAAGCAGCTGATCATCGCCTCGCTGCACGGCCATCCGCAGCCGCTGGTGATCGAGGCCGCCCGCTCGGGCGTCGACCATGACAACCAGCCGACTTTCGCCGAGGTGTTCGACGGTATGCGGGGCCGGTAATGGCCGCGCGTCCGAATACCCCGCTGCGCCCGATCATCGTCAAGAAGATCATCGAAGCGCCGCATGCCGGTCATCATGGCGGCGCGTGGAAGGTCGCCTATGCCGACTTCGTGACCGCGATGATGGCCTTCTTCCTGCTGATGTGGCTGCTCGGCGCGACGACCGAGAAGCAGCGCAAGGCGCTCGCCGATTATTTCGCCCCGACGATCGTCCAGACCAAACAGGATACCGCGGGCTCGACCGGGCTGTTCGGCGGGGACTCGCTCGTGTCGGTCGACAAATATCCGAACGCCGCGGGGCAGACGGGTACGCGCGCGATGACGATCCCGCGCGACGCCACCGGCGGCCCGCGCGAGGCATCGGGCCGCGAGATCCAGCGCGCCAATTTCCAGAAGCTCGCCAAGTCGCTGCTGCGCGAGGTCCAGGCGAAAGCCGAGATCCGCCGCCTCGCGCCCAACATCCGCTTCACCGAAACGCGCGAAGGGCTGCGCATCGACATCGTCGACGATGCCGATTTCTCGATGTTCGTCGTCGGCACCAACCAGCTGACGCCGGAGGCGAACAAATTGTTCGCGCAGATCGCGACGATCGTCGCCGAGGTTCCGAACCAGGTGATGATCCGCGGCCATACCGACGCCAGCCCTTATTCGGCGCAGGCGGGCACCAACAACTGGCGCCTGTCGGTCGAGCGGGCAGAGGTCACGCGGCAATATCTCGCCTTCCGCGGCATCGGCTCCAGCCGCTTCGCGCGCATCGAGGGGGTGGCCGATACCGAACCCTATGTCCCCTCGAATCGATATGATCCGCGCAACCGTCGCATCTCGATCACCCTCGGCTGGGACAATGGCGGCAGCTGATCGGAACAATTGGTGCCAATCTGGCAGCGTTATAATCCTTAACAACGGACATCCGCCACCATTGCTGCCATATTGGCAATAACTCTTTGATTTGAATGAGTTAGGTCGGTTTGGTTAGTCTTTTGTTTACCAGATTCCGCAATCTCTTGGGTCATCGAGAAGCGCCGAATTCGGGGGGCGCGGTGGAGATCGAAATGACCAAGGTGGGGAACGGCAGCGACCAGGCTGCCCTTGAAATGCTGATTATCGGGACGAGCCCGGCGGCCGCGCAGCTGCGCGACATGATCCGCCGCGTGGCGCGTTCGAACGCCTCGGTCATGCTCTGCGGCCCTTCGGGCTCGGGCAAGGAACTGGTGGCCCGCGCGATCCACGACGAAGGCGTCCGTTCGGGCAAGGCCTTCTCCGCCATCAACTGCGGCGCGATCCCCGGCGACCTCATCGAATCCGAATTGTTCGGGCATGAAAAGGGGAGCTTCACCGGCGCCCATGCCCGCCGCATCGGCCATTTCGAAGCGAGCGAGGGCGGCACGCTCTTCCTTGACGAAATTGGCGACATGCGTTTCGACATGCAGGTCAAACTGCTCCGCGTGCTGGAAGAACGGACGATCGTCCGCGTCGGCAGCAGCGATGTGAAGGCCGTCGACGTCCGCGTCATTTCGGCCACCCACCAGGATCTCGGCGCCGCGATCGCCGATGGCAAATTCCGCGAAGACCTGTTCTTCCGGCTCGGCGTGGTTGTGCTTCAGGTCCCCAGCCTTGCCAGCCGCGTCGAGGATATTCCCGCGCTCATCCGCCATTTCCAGCGTAAGATGCCCGGCGAAGCCAAATGCCGTTTCGACGATGAGGCGATGATCGTGCTGATGCAGCACCGCTGGCCGGGCAATGTCCGCGAATTGCGCAACTTCGTCGAGCGCGCCAGCGTGCTGCACGGCGGTGAGACGCTCGGTGCCGACGATGTCGCCATTCTTTTGAACCCCACCGCAGCGCTTGCGCCGCGACAGGCCATCCCCACCGGCTTTGTCGCGGCGCAGGCCAGCGCGGAAGATAGCACGCCCGCCGCGCCCTTCGGCAAGACGCCGGCGCCGGGCCGCCCGATCGACCTCAAGCGCGAGATCGAGACGATCGAGCTCGAACAGATTCACGTCGCGCTCGACCTTGCCGACGGCATCATTTCGGAAGCCGCGCGTCTCCTGACGCTCAAGCGCACCACGCTCATCGAAAAGATGCGCAAATATGGAGTTCAGCAACAGGCAGCCTGAGGCTACCCCACCAGTCTCAGTGCCGCTGAATCGGCACCGGTTCGTTCCTTCTGTCGCCAGTCCCCACCTTGGCGATGAAAGAGGGAAGGGGCCGGTGCCGAAGTTTTTTTGGGCAAGCTGAAATCCGTCATTGCGAGCGAAGCGAAGCAATCGCCAGCCATCGGCGCGGCGCCAGGCCGATGGCTGGAGATTGCTTCGTCGCGATGCTCCTCGCAATGACGGCTCTTACCTGAGCTGCCGCCACGCCCCGCTCACGGTCTTCACGCCTTCCAGCAGCTCATCCAGGTCCGCGTCGCTGTTCGCGGCCACCGCCTTGTCGAGCTTGCGGCGCATGCTGCTGTAAACCCGCGACAGCGCGCCCGCGACGTCGCCGCCGGCTTTGTGGTCGAGCCCGGCGTCGAGCCCGATCAGGATCGCGCGCGCGCGGTGTGCGGGTTCGGTGGCCGAAATCGGCTGGCCCTGCCGCACCATCGCGGCGAGCACGCCGATCGCGATCTCCAACTCGTCGTAGAGCATGGTGACCAGTTCGACCGGGTCGGCGCCGGCCGCGCGGCTTTCGCTCTGCATGCGGCGGTACTGGCCGGTCGCGCGGACCGTGGAGGCGGTGGCTGCCATGGCGATCGCCCTTAATTCTTGTTCTGGTTGTTCCACATCTCGATCTGCTGTTCGAGATAGGATTGGGTCGCCTTGAAAGCCGCGAGCTTGGCATCAAGGCCGCCGAACTGCTTTTCGAGCCGTGCAGCGTAGGATTCCTCGCGCTGTTCGATTTTTTCGAGCGTCTCGGCGAGCGCCTCGCTTTTTGCGGCGAGTGATTTGGAGACGCGATCCATCACCCCGTCGGTCGCGATCGCCTTGTCGCGGATCGCGTCGAGCGCGAAAGCGATGCCCGGATCGCTGGTCTCGTTATGCGTCGCGTCGCGGCGAGGGTTGAACAGGGCCTCCACGGCACCGGCATTCGTCGCGAGCGCCTTGTCGAGCTTCGCGGTGTCGAGTGAGAGCAGGCCGTCGCGGGTCGATCCGATGCCGATGTCGCTCAGCTTGTTGATGCCGCTGTTGCTGGTCAGCACCTTGCCGACCAGCGCCTGCAATTCGCGTTCGAGCTCGCGCAGGCCCGTCGTCGCGCCGGACATGCTCGATGCCGAGGCGAGGCTTTTCTTGAGCTGGTTATAGACGTCGACGAAATCGCTGACGGTCTGCTTGATCATGTCGAGCGGTCGGCTCGCGCCGATGTCGACCGGTTGCCCCGGCGCTGCTTTCTTGAGCGTCAGCGACATGCCGGGCACGACATCGTCGACGATGTTGCTCGCGCGGCTGAAGGCGACGCCGTCGATAGTGAATTGGGCATTGGTCGCCGATTGGCCGAGCGTCATGCCGCCGCCCGAGCCATAAGCGAAACCGGCGAGTTCGGGGGTGGCGGTTTCCAGCGTGAAGCCGTTCGCCTCGCCGCTCGGGCCTTTCAAAATCATGCGGTGGCCGCCCTCGTCGGCGACGAGCGAGGCGGTGACCCCGGCGCCGCTGGCGTTGATCGCATTGACCAGGCCGTCGAGGCTGTTGTTCGCGGTGTCGATGGTGATCGTCTTGGCGACCCCGCCGACGGTCAGCGTCATCGTGCCGGCGCCGATCGCGGCGCTCTTGTCGGCGACGATGCCCGAATAGACGGTCTGTGCGCGCGCGAGCTGCGTCACCTCGATCGTCGCGGCGAAGCTGTCGGCCGACAGACCGGCGCGCGACGTGGCGCTGAGGACGCTGTCGTCGGAGACGGTGGGGGTGCTGCGCAGCGTGCCGTCGGACACCATCTGGCCCAGCGAGTCGGCAAAGCCTTCGAGGTTCGATCGCGCCTGCGCCAGCGCGCTGATCTTGGCATTATTCTGCTTGGCCAGCAGGGTGACGCGCTCGACCTTCGGCGCGCGCGACGCCGCGGCTAGGTCGGTGACCAATTGCTTGGTGTCGATCCCCGATCCGAACCCGAGGCTGTTGGCGATTGAACTGACCATGCGCGATATCCTTCGCAGCTATTAACGGCGGCGCGCGGGAGAGCTTAAGCGGTGGCTGTGCGGGTTTTCTGGGGCTGGAGATGGTTTCGGCGTGGGGCGCGGGCATAGCCAAGCCGTTCCCCGGCGAAGGCCGGGGCCCAGAGCGGCAGCAAGCCGACGTTGCGTTGTCGCGCCCTGGACCCCGGCCTTCGCCGGGGAACGGGTTATGGCGAATGTCCGCGCCCCACCCCGAACCCAGCTCTACGCCTGCTTGCGTCCATCCGCATCGAAGTGATGCGACACGGGCACGTCGACCGCCGGCTGCGCCATCCCTTCGGCGACTGCGCGCTCAAGGCGGAAGACGAAGGCCAGGATCGTTGCGACCGCGACGAACAATTCCTCCGGGATCACGCGCCCGGCGCGCGCGGTGAAGTAAATCGCGCGCGCCAGCTGCGGATATTCGAGGATCGGCACATCGGTGCCGCGCGCGAGTTCGCGGATCGCCAGCGCGACGTCGCCACGCCCGCGCGCGACGACGACCGGCGCCGCATCGATGCCGGGGCGGTACCGCAGCGCGACCGAGAAATGGGTCGGGTTGGTCAGGATCACCGTCGCCTCGGACACCGCCTTGCGCGCCGACCCGCTCAGCATCTCGTGCGCGCGCTGGCGCTGCGCCTGCTTGAGTTCGGGAGCGCCGTCGGACTGGCGCATCTCGTCCTTGATTTCCTGCTTGCTCATCATCAGGCGGCGGTTGCGCTGATACCATTGCGTGGGAACGTCGATCAGCGCGATGACGACCAGTCCACCGGACATTACCAGCACCGCATGGCCGATCGCTTGCCCCGCAAGCCCGATCGCGCTGTGCAGGTCGCTCGACGCCATGTGCAGGATCGCGGGCAGGTTCTTGGCGACCAGCCAGTAACCGATGCTGCCGAGCAGGGCGACCTTGGCGAGCGCCTTGCCGAGTTCGGTCGCGCCCTGCGCGCCGAACATGCGCTTGAGCCCGCTCATCGGGTTCATGCGGTTGCCCTTGAATTCGAGCGATTTGCCGCGCCAGCCGAGCGAGCCGAGCAGGCCCGGCCCGGCGATCGCGGCGAGCAGCGCCGCGGCGAACAGGCTGGCGAGCGGCAACAGCAGCTCGACCCCGTTGCGCAGCAGTGCTTCGCCCGGCGCAAAATCGGCGATGTCGCGGTGGTCGATGGTCAGCCCGCGCGACAGCAGGTCGCCCGCCGAGCGCACGAACCAGCCGCCCGCCGCGATCAGCCAGCCCGCCGCGACGAGCATCATCAGCGCCGTCGCCAGTTCGCGCGACTGCAGCACGTCGCCGTCGCGCGCCGAATCGGCGAGCTTCTTCGGCGTCGGCTGTTCGGTTTTCTGGTCCTTTTCGGTCTGTCCGGCCATCGCTCAGGTCCCCGCGACCATGCGCGCGGCGTCGAGCGCGTCGGACAGGATATGTGCGAGACCCTCGGCCATCACCGGGGTCGCGACGCCGAGCAGCACGACGCCGGCGAGCAGCGTCGCCGGGATGCCGACCGCGAACAGGTTGAGCGCGGGCGCCGACCGGCCGATCACGCCCATGATGATCTGGACCAGGATCAGCACAAAGCCCACGGGCAGGGCGATCGTCAGCCCCGCGGCGAACATCAGGCTGCCGAAGCGCAGGATGCCCCCGATCGTCTCATAGGAGGGAAAGGCGTGGCCCGGCGGCAGGGCATTATAGCTGTCGACGATGATCGAGATCAGCACCAGATGGCCGTCGGCGGCGAGGAAGATCGCGGTCGCGAGCATCGACAGGAACTGCCCGATCGCTGAGCTCGAGGACCCGCTCAGCGGATCGATCATCGACGCGAAGCCGAGACCCATCGCGTTGCTGATCGCCTCACCCGCGATCAACGCCGCGGCGAGCCCCATCTGGAGCACGAATCCCATCGCAAGCCCGATCACGACCTCGCCGATGACCAGCAGGAACCCCGGGACCGACACGATCCCCTCGGGCGGCAGCGTCATCCCCGATGCGGCGACCGCGGGAACGCCGACCGCGAGCGCGATGACGAGACGGAGCTGGATGGGCACGTTGGTCGCGCCGAACACCGGCGCCGCCAGGAAGCAGGCGCCGGGGCGGATCATGCCGAGCATCCACAGCTGCAGCATCGCCTCCACATTCGGGATGTCGGCGGGATTCATCGCCTGCTTATCGGACGAGCGTCGGGATCTGCGCGAAAATCTCGCGGGTGAAATCGGTGAGCAGCACCAGGATGCTGCCGCCGAAGATCGCAAGGCAGACTGCGGCCACGATCAGCTTGGGGACGAAGGTCAACGTCTGTTCGTTGATCGACGTTGCCGCTTGCACCATGCCAAGCAGCACCCCGATCACCAGGATCGGGATGAGCAATGGCGCGGTGGCGAGCGCGAGGATCCACAGCGACTGCTGCGCCACCCCGATGAAATAATCTGCTTCCACGTCGGCCTCCCTAAGTGCCGAAGGAGGCGGCGAGCGAACCCATCGTCAGCGCCCATCCGTCGACAAGGACGAAGAGCAACAGCTTGAAAGGCATGGATATGATCGTTGGCGACAGCATCATCATACCCAGCGACATCAAGGCCGAGGCGACGATCAGGTCGATGATCAGGAAGGGCAGGAAGATCAGGAAGCCGATCTGGAACGCGGTCTTGAGTTCGCTGGTGACAAAAGCGGGCAGCAGGATCGAGAAGGGCACGTCCTTCGGGCTCGCATAGCTCGGTGCCTTGGCGATCTTGGCGAACATCATCAGGTCGGACTTGCGCGTCTGGGTCAGCATGAAGCCGTGCAGCGCGTCGCCCGACCGCGACACCGCGACCCCGATGTCGATCTGTTCCTGGCCATAGGGCTCGATCGCGACGCGGTTCACCTCGGTGATCACCGGCGCCATCACGAACAGCGACAGGAACAGGCTGAGGCCCACGAGCACTTGGTTCGGCGGCGTCTGTTGCAGCCCGAGCGCGTGGCGCAGGATCGACAGCACGATGATGATGCGGGTGAAGCTGGTCATCATCAGCAGCAGCGACGGCAGCACCGTCAGCAGGCTCATCAGGACGAGGATCTGGAGCGACAGGCTCAAAGGACGGCCATCGCCGCCGAGTTCGTTCACCGCGCGGCTGAGGCCATTGGCTTCCTGCGCATAGGCCACGGGCGCCGCGACGAGCAGCGCGAGGCCGCCGGCGATCGCCGCCGCACGCAGCCAGTTCGTCCTAGTCGACATGGAAATCGCCCTGGCTGTTGTCGGCGAGGCGGGTGACCGCCCCGCGCGATACCGACAGCAGGATGCGCTGGCCGGCGAATTCGACGACGGTCAGCTTGGTGCCGGGGCCGAGCGGCAGCACATCGATCATCTCGATCGCGCGCGTCCGTTTCGCGCCCTGTCCGGGCAACTGCAGCGTGCCCATCTGGACCTTTTTCCACAGCCACAGGCTGCCCCACGCCATGCCGCCGACGAGCGGCAGCAGGATCAGCAGGCGCAGGATATATTCGAACATCAGGCCCTCCGGTCGAAACCGGCGAGGCCGCGGTCGGGGGCGACCACTTCGGCGACCTGGATACCGTAACGGCCGTCGACGTTGACGATCTCGCCGCGCGCGATCAGCGTGCCATTGGCGTAAATGTCGAGCAATTCATTGGCGGCGCGGTCGAGTTCGACGACGCTGCCTTCGGACATCGCGAGCAGGTCGGCGAGCGTCATGCTCGTCGATCCGACCTCGACCGAAACGCGCAGCGAGACCCCCGCGAGCAGGTCGAAATTGGGCGCCATCGCCATATCCTTGGCGTCGCGGCGATCGCGGCGACCGGCGCCTTCGCTCATGTCACTCATGATCCGATCCTTTTTCGATATGCTCGATCATTATGGCTGCATTCCCATTGGCTTCGCCGATGCTGCCGACCGCGAAACTGCGGCCGGCGACGGTTACCGGAACATTGCGCGGAATGGTTAACGGAATGATATCACCGACCTCCAAACCGAGCAGTTTGACCAAAGAAATTTCCGGACGGGCGAGAACCGAGCGCACCGGAAGGCGCACGGTCTTGAGCGCGCTGCCCAGCGTCGCTGCCCAGGCGGCGTCGGCGGGGCTGGTTTCGCGCGCTTCGGGGGCGGGTTCGGCGCCCGCGATGCCGCGCAGCGCCGCGACCGGATAGGCGCAGGTGATGGTCCGGCCGTCGAGCTTTCCGCCGCGCAACGTGAAGCGCTGGACGAGCAGTTCGTCGTCGGCGCGGACCGCGGCGAGCTTGGCGGGATCGCCGGTGACGCAGTCGAGTTCGGGCGCGATCGCTAGCTTGTCGCCCCAGGCGGCGGTCAGTTGCAGCCCCATGTCGCGGCCGAGCCGCGCCGCGAAACGCTCTTCGGCGTCGGTCAGCTCTTCGCGTTCGGCGCCGAGCTGTCCCTTGCCGCCATAAAAGATGTCGACGAGTTGGAGGATCAGCGGACGTCCGCCGGCGAGCAGGATCGGACCCTTAAGCGGCGGCGCGTGATAGCGCCAGAAGATCGCCGGCGCCGACGCCTTGGTCCAGTCGGCGAAGCGCACGACCTCGGCGGCCTCGCGCTCGACCTGCACCGTCGGGGCGCCGAGCGCGCGGACGAGGTCGCGCAGGCTGCGCGCGAACTGGTTCGCGACGCTGTCGAGCAGCGGAAAGGCATAGCCGCCCTCGGCCTTGCGCAGCAGCAGCGACGCCTTGGCGTCGTCCGCCGAGGCTTCGGGTGCGGGCTTCGCGGCCGGCGCTTTCGGCGCCTTGAAGGGATTGCTTTTCGTGGTCACTGGATCACCAGGCTCGTGAAATAGACATTGTCGATGCCGCCGAACCCTTCCTTGTCGCGCAGCACCTGGTTGATCGCGCCGGTCAGCTGGCGCTGCAGCTGCTGCTTGCCGTGCGAAGTGGACAGCAGCGCCGGATCCTGCTCGGCGAGCACCATCAGCACCGCCGATCGGATCGGCACGTCCTGGCGCGCGACGTTGGCGACGACCTTGCCGTCGTAAAAGGTCGACAGGCTGATCCCGATCTGCAGGAAGCCCGACCCGTCGGCCAGGTTGGTAGTGAAGCTCTGGGCGATCGGCACATAGGTGATCTCATATTTGCGCGGGTCGACCTTGAACTTGTCGTTCGGGACCGAAACGGTACCGACCTTCGGCGCCGGGGCTTCGTCGCCTTCGCCCTTGGCGGCGGGTTCGGCCGAGGGATCGCGCACGACCAGCTTGGGATAATGATCCTCGGGCTTCGCGGCATGCGCCGCCATGCCGACACCGAAATACATGCCCACGCCCGCCCCCGCGCCGATCAGCACCGCGGCGCCGACGGTGATCATCAGCAGCTTCTTCATCTTGCCCTTCTTGGGTGCGGGGGCGTCGGTCTTGTCCTTGCTCATCACTCAGTTCCTCGTCAGGCGAAGCGGCTGCGGCGGTCGCCGCTGCGCTCTTGGTCACGGGTTTCGGGGCGCGCGTCATGCGCGGTGGCGGTTTCGATCAGATGCGCCGCGTCCTGCGCCGGGCTGCGACCCTGGCCCTGTTGCGACTGGCGTCCGGCGTCGGTCGGCGTGTGGGTCACCTGCGTCTCGGCGACGCGCACGCCCTGCTGGCGGAGGTCGTCGACGAGGCGGACCTGCGCCGCGGTGACGATCGTCGCGGTCGCTTCATGCTGGGTGTCGAGCTTCAGCGACACGCCGTCGTCGCCCATCATCATCGACACGTCGAGCCGGCCGAGGTGGCGCGGCATCAGGCGGAAACTGACGTCGTTCGCCGCCGATTTGGTCGCGGCGATGTCCGACGCGAGCTGTTCGATCCAGGCATCGTCGCTGGTCAGGTCGAGCACGCGCTCGGCGATGACGACGGGCTTGGCGGCTTCGGCGACCGCACCGGCCTGCGTCGCGGGCTGGGCGAACAGCACGGTCATCGACGGTTCGGCGGCGGGCCTTACGGCCTGCGGTTCGGCGGCGGAAGCGGCGACCGGGACGGGCCCGGCGTCGCGCGCCTTGGGCGCGGTCATCGGCAGCGTGGGAGTCTCGTCGCGGCGCGGCGCGACCGGGGCCGTTTCGACTGCGGGCTTGGCGGCGGCGCGGGTCTCGACCGCCGGTTGCGCCGGCAGCATCGTGGCGACCGGCGCGGCGTCGGTGACGGCTTCACCCTCTTCGCCGGTTTCGCTTTCGCTGTCGCCCTTGGCTCCGGCGACCGGCTTGGCAATCGCCGGCTTGGGAGCGGCGGCGGTGAAGTGGGCGAGCGTCGCGAGCAATTCGTTCGCCGCGACCACCGCCTTGTCGGTGGCGGGGCGGGCGTCGGCGGTCGGTGCCGGGACCTCGCCGCTGGTTTCGTCGGCGTCGGCGAGCTCGGGCTCGGCGGCGATCGGGCGCGCGGGCTTGCCGGGAGCGGCGACGACGGGAGCGGGCTGGGCGCTCGGTGCATCGACCACCGCGAGCGGGGCCGGAGCCACGGCGGCGGGGACGACCGACAGGACCGGGGCGGTCACGACAGCCGCGCTCGGCGCCTGCTGCGCGACGAGCTGCTCGAACGCGCCGCTTTCGCCAGCGCCGACAGCCTGCGCCGGGGCAAGCGCCGCGAGCAGCGAGGGCAGTGCCGGGGTCGAGGTCTGCGGCAAGGTGGCCATCATGCGACGCCGCCGTCGATCAGGCGCAGCCGCATGCCGCCGCGGGCGCGGTGCGGGCGGTTGGCATCGCTGCGGCGTTCCATTTCCTGTTCGGCCGACTTGCGGCCGCGTTCGTACAGGCGAACCGCCGATTCTTCCTTGACCATGGCGCGCTGCGCGAGCGCCCCCATCTGGTCGCGGCGCGCGCTGGCGCTCACCATCGGGGCGGCAAGATTTTCCTTCGCCATGTCGAGCCGCATGCCGAGTTCGCCGATCGTGTTGAGCGCGCGCCCGGCCACTGCGCCCTTCGCCATGGCGAGGTCGCTGCGCAGCGTTTCGAGCCGCTTCGACAGCTCGACCAGGTTTGCCAGTTCGTTGGTGGCCCGCGCCAGATTGGCTTCGGCCATCTGATGCTCGACGCCACGAACGCGGATGATCCGTTTGCGGCGCGCGGTGCGAGAGGTCATGCAATATATCCTTCAACGAGTGACTGGCGGGAGGTTTGAAAATCGACCTGGGCCTTGGCCGGCTGCGACACATAGGCGAGCTGGTCGGCGCGGCGGGCGATGGCTTCGTCGAGCACCGGATCGCCGCCGGCGACGTAAGCGCCCATCAGCATCAGGTCGCGGTTCTCTTCATACGCCGACCACAGCTGGCGGAAGCGTGCAGCGGCGGCGTTGTGCTCTGCATCGACCGAGTCGACCATCGTCCGCGACAGCGAGCGGGCAACGTCGATCGCGGGATAGATGCCCTGTTCGGCCATGGTTCGCGACAGGATGATATGGCCGTCGACGATGGCGCGGGCGCTGTCGACGACAGGGTCGTCGATGTCGCCGCCGTCGGCGAGCACGGTGTAGAGCGCGGTGACCGACCCTCCGGTTTCCTTGTCGATGCCGGCGCGTTCGCACAGCGAGGGGATCAGCGCGAAGACCGAGGGCGGATAGCCCTTCATCGTCGGCGGTTCGCCCAGCGTCAGCCCGATCTCGCGCTGCGCATGCGCGACGCGGGTCAGGCTGTCGATCAGCAGCAGCACCTTCTTGCCCTCGTCGCGAAACGCCTCGGCGATCGCGGTGGCGCGCATCGCGGCGCGCAGGCGGAGCAGCGGCGGATGGTCGGCGGGAACCGCGACGACGACCGACTTCTTGCGGACCTCGGGGGGCAGCTTGGTTTCGACGAAGTCGCTGACTTCGCGGCTGCGCTCGCCGATCAGGCCGACGACGATGACGTCGCATTCGGTGCCGGCGATCATCTGGCCCATCAGCACCGATTTGCCGACGCCCGAGCCCGCGATGATCGCGACGCGCTGGCCTTCGCCGACGGTGAGCAGCCCGTTGATCGCGCGCACGCCCATGTTGAGCGCCTTGGTCACGCGGCCGCGGCGCAGCGGATTGACCTTGCGCCCGGCGAGCGGCCACAGGAATTGCGACTTGACCGGCGGGCGGCCGTCGAGCGGATTGCCCTGCGCGTCCATGATGCGGCCGAGCAAAGCCTTGCCGACGGGGACCATCGACGAGGCGCCATGCGGTTCGACCGGCGCGCCGGTGACCAGCGGCTTGTTCATGTCGAAGGGAAGGACGAGGCTGCGGTGGCCGCGAAAGCCGACCACTTCACCATAGACATAGTCGTTGTCCGCCGACTTGATGCGGACGTTGCTGCCCAAAGGCTGCGGGAAACCAGACACCTCGAGCATGATGCCTTCGTGCGCGACAAGCGTGCCGATGCGGCGCGGGCTCGCCTTGCCGAGGTCGACGGGGGCGAGCAATTGCTGCGCGGTCATGGCCATGCGGCGGGTCATGCGGCACCGCTTTCGCCGCCGAGCGCGGCGCGGAGTTCATTCAGATAGACGGCGCGGCCATGCTCGATCCAGCCGCCCGAAGTTTCGATGCGGACGGTACCGCGGACCATCGCCGCGTCGGCGGAGATCGGCAGCGTGAGCGCGCAGTCCATCAGCAGCGCCGCGTCCTGGGGGTGGACCCAAAGGGTGCGCGCCTTGTCGCATTCGGCGACCAGCGCGGCGGCGGTTTCGGCTTGTTCCTTCAGCCACTCGGCCTCGATCGGCGCGTCGGCGACGATCTGGCGGACCAGCCGCTCGACGGTCTCGGCGATCATCTGCGCCAGTTCCTCGCTGGGTTCGTCCTGCAGCGCCTGGGCGCCCGCGACCAGCGCGAGCAATTGTTCGCGTTCGACCGCGAAGCCCGCCTCGGCAAGGCGCTGACCTTCGGCGAGACCCGTGGCGAAGGGATCCTCGCCCGGCTCGACCTCGACCGGTTCTGCGGCAGCCACGGCTTCGCGGGCACGCGCGGCCGGGTCGAACGACAGCGGACGAAAGCCGGTGTCGCGCGCCATGATCTGCGCGAGCGGGGTGGGGGCGAAGCTCTGGTCAGACATAATCGTCGCCCGCACCCGCGATCATGATTTCGCCCGATGCCGCCATCTGGCGCACGATCTGCATGATGCTCTTTTGCGCGTCGTCGACGTCGCTGCGCTTGACCATCGTCATCTCGGCCATTTCGTCGCGGATCGTTTCCGACGCGCGCTGCGACATCGTCGACAGGCACAGGTCGACCATATCGTCGTCGGCGCCCTTAAGCGCGATCGACAGCTGCGCCGCGTCGACGCCGCGCAGGATCGTGCCAAGGCTCTTGAGATCGAGGTCGCGCAGGTTTTCGAAGATGAACATTTCTTCCTCGATCGTCTGGGCGAGCTGGCGGTCGGCCTTTTTCAGATTGCGGATCGTCCGCTCGCTGGCCGATTTCGACATTTTCTTCATGATCCGGGCGACGTCGCTCGGGCCACCGATCGGCTGCTTGGCGACGCGCTGGCCGCCGACATTGGCGGAGGCGAGCACCGATTCCAGATCCTCGATCGCCGCGGCGGGGACCGAGGTCAGCTGCGCGGCGCGCAGCACCAGGTCGGCCTGCAGCCCTTCGTCGAGCGTTTCGATCGCACGCGCGGCGATGTCGGGGACAAGCACCGACAGGATCAGCGCGCCGACCTGCGGATGTTCGCTGGCGAGCAGCCCGCTGATCGCGTCCATGTCCATCCAGCGCAGCATTTCGAGCGACGCGGCGCTCGACTGCGGCGCGACGGCGGCGAGGATATTGTCGGCGCGGACGTTGCCGACGGCCTGGTTGATGACGGTACGGATGCGCGTGTCTGCGCCGACGCTGAACGCGCTGACGTCGCGGCTGCGCATCACGAAGCGGTCGAGCGCATGCTCGATCTGTCCTTCATTGGCGTTGGCGGCGTCGAACATGCCCTTGGCAAGCTGGCGCACTTCATCGGGATCGAGGTGCTTCAGGATCGTCGCGGCGTCGCTCTCGTCGAGCAGCATCAGCAGGATCGCGGCGGCAGCCGAACCCTCGACGGCGGGCTTGGCGGGTGCGGTTCCGATCGCGGTGTCGAGTTCAGGCACGGGCGCCCTCCTGCATCAGCTGGCGCACGACGATCGCGGCACGGGCCGAATCCTGGCGGACGAATTCGCGGACGAGGTTGGCGCGCGCTTCATAGCTCGGCGCCGCCTCGATCATTTCGAGGGTGATTTCGCGGCCGGCGCGCGGGGCGCCCAGCGCGGACTGATTGGCGGCGCTCGCCATCAGCGATTCCTCCAGCGCGGCATCGCGTTCGGCGCGCGCCGCCGCCCTGGCCTTCGCCGAGCGGATCAGCGGGCGGCCGATGAAGAAGAAGGCGAGGATCGCGGCGAGTACCGCGCCGACCTGCTTGACCAGCGGCATGAACCAGCCCTGCTCGTAAAAGGCCGGGCTGGCGTCTTCGATCTTGGCGAACGGACGCTGGCCGATCGCGACCTGATCGCCGCGCGTCGCATCGAATCCGATCGCACCCTTGACCAGGTTGTCGATCTTGGCGAGGTCGCCCTGGCTCAGCGCCTTGCTACCCTGGTTGAGCGCGACCGCGACCGACACGCGGCGAAGCTGGCCCTGCGGGCGATGCGTCACCGAAATCTCGCGGCCGACTTCATAGGCCCGCTGGGCGTTTTCGTTGCTCTGGGTTTCGGTCGTCGCTGGGGCGGTGCCCGTCGGCGTCTGGTTGAGCGTCGAGGCCGGCGGCGGCTGATTCGACAACGCGCCGGGGATGCCGACGGCGGGGGCATTGCCCTGGCCGCTGACCGAACGGATGACCTGCTCACTGCGCAGCGCGCGGTCGTTTTCGGGAAAGCTTTCGCGTGTCGCCTGGCTCTCCGACATGTCGACGTCCGCATGGACTTCGACGCTGTAATTGCCGGCGCCGAGCATCGGTCCGAGCAGGCTGTCGAGGGCGCGGCGGAAACGGTCTTCCATCTGGGTCTGGAGCTGGAACGCCTGCATGTCGCTCGACGTCGCCGAGTCCGACAGCAGCGCGCCGCGCTGGTCGATCACCGACACCTGTTCGGCGTTCATGCCGGGGACCGACGAGGCGACGAGGAAACGGATCGCCTGCACCTGGCCGTCGCTGAGCGTGCGGCCGTTCTGCAGCGTCAGCATCACCGACGCGGTCGCGGGCTTGTCCTCGCGGACGAACAGGCTGGGTTCGGCGGCGGCGATATGGACGCGTGCGCCCTTGACTGCGTCGATCGCCTCGATCGTGCGGGCGAGGTCGGCTTCGCGGGCACCGCGCAGCGTTTCGCCTTCGATCGCGCGGCTCGCGCCCATCGGCAGCGCGCCGATCATCTCGCTGCCGTCGGCCGAGGCTTTGGGCAGGCCCTGGCCGGCGAGCGCGATACGCGCGGCGTGGAGTTTGTCGGCATCGACGGTGAGCGCGCCGGTGGCCGGGTCGATCGTGTGGCCGATGCCCTGCGCGGTGAGCGCGTCGGCGACCGCGGACTTGTCGGCGTCGGCCAGGCCGGCGAACAATTGGGTCTGCGGCGCCGCGGCGGTCGCGAAATAGGCGAGCGCGGCGATGCCGATCGCGGCGGTGGTGGCGATCGCGGGCAGCGCGCGCTGGACCGCGGGCTGACGAATGAACTGCTGCACGGGGGCCAGGCGGCCGCCCATGACGGGGACGGGCAGGCGGTTCGCGCTGCCGTCGTCGACGGGGGTGAGGATCTGGGCTTCGGCCATCGGATCAGACCGGCATGTTCATGATGTCGCGGTACGCGGAGAGCAGCTTGTTGCGCACCTGCAACGTCGTCTCGAAGCCGAGCGAGGCTTTCTGCCGCTCGATCATCACGCTGACGATGTCGTGGGTGTCGCCGCGCTCATAGGCTTCGCTGAGCTCGCTCGCCTTCGCCTGCTGGCCGTTGACCTGCTGCAGCGCGGCGGTGATCGCCGATCCGAAATCGGGCGTGGCCTCGGCGCCGTCGACGCCGCCGGCCGCACCGCGGCCCGCAGCGCGTTGCAGCGCCTGGTTCTGATTGAGGATCGAACTGCGCATTTGCAGCAGCCGGCTCTGGTCAATCGTGCTCATAATCTCATCCGTCCTCGAGGCGGCATCGCGCCGCACGCCAAGAACAATGCAAAGCGCGTGCCAAAAATTTTTATCTCAGGAAAACATAGGATTAATGCGGGGGTGGCGCGCGAATTAACCCTGTCCGGCGTTTTTTTGACGCGCCCCGCTTAAGCCCCGCCGCGTCCCGCCGTTACTGCAATCGTGAAGCTCACCGAGCCTTACACCACGGGAATGGCCCTTGGGGGGCCGGAAAGGGAACATATGACTGTTATCAACACCAACGTGAGCGCGCTTCGCGCCCAGAACAACTCGCGCGTTGCGGGTCGCATGCAGTCGGAGGCGATGGAACGCCTGTCGAGCGGCAAGCGCATCAACAGCGCCAAGGACGACGCCGCCGGCCTCGCCATCGCCACCCGCATGGACGCCAACGTCCGCGGCCTGAACCAGGCGATCCGCAACTCGAACGACGGCATCTCGGCCTCGCAGACGGCTGAAGGCGCGATGGGCGGCATTTCGAACATGCTCGTCCGTATGCGTGAACTGGCCGTCCAGGCTTCGACCGGCACGCTGGGCGACGACGACCGTGAAGCGATCCAGACCGAAGTCACGGCGCTGATCGCGCAGATCGACGACGTTGCGACGCGCACCACCTTCAACGGCACCGCGCTGCTCGACGGCACCGCCGACCTCGACATCCAGACCGGTCTGAACGACGGCGAAGTCGTGAACATCACCATCGCCGACATGCAGTCGGCCGGTCTCGGCGTCGACGGCCTCGACTTCTCGACCGCCGCCGGTGCGTCGGGCGCGCTCGCCACGCTCGACACCGCGATCCAGACGGTCGCCACCGAACGCGCCAACCTGGGTGCCCAGCAGAACCGCCTCGAAGCCACTGTCGACAATTTGACGTCGACCGTCGTGAATCTGGCGGACTCGAAGTCGCGCATCGAAGACACCGACTTCTCGGCGGAATCGACGAAGCTCGCGGCGGCCGGCATCCTGGCCCAGGCATCGACCGCGATGCTCGCCCAGGCGAACCAGAGCCAGCAGGGCGTCATGAACCTGCTGCGCTAAGACACAGAGTAACCGAGACTCAGGCTATATTTGGTTGGTCCCTTAATTAGCCTGATCGAACGCCCCGGCCCCCCACGGCCGGGGCGTTCACTGTTTTGAGCGCTTCGCTCGCGAAGCGCTTGCCCCCGCCGCGCAAATGATCCAACGGGTCCCCGATCATATTGGGGAGCCAGAAATGAGCCATCAGCAAGCCGCCGCCGCGACCGTCTCGGATCGTGCGCTCGACATCGGCGCCCGCGTCGAAACCTTCGTCCGCACCGTCGTCGCCCCTTATGAAAGCGACCCGCGCCGCGATCATCATGGCGCCCCGACCGACGACCTCGTCGACGAACTCAAGGCGAAAGCGCGCGCCGCCGGTGTGCTCACCCCGCATATCCTCGCCGACGGCGACCATCTGACCCAGGTCGAGACGGCTTATGTGCTCCAGAAATCGGGCCTGTCGCCGCTCGGCCCGCTCGCGTGCAACACCGCCGCCCCCGACGAGGGCAATATGTATCTGCTCGGCAAGGTCGGCAGCCCCGAGCTCAAGGCGCGCTTCCTCGACCAGCTCGTGCAGGGCCAGGCCCGCTCGGCCTTCTTCATGACCGAACCCGCCGAAGAGGGCGGCGCGGGCTCCGACCCCTCGATGATGAAGACGACCTGCCGCATGGACGGCAACCACTGGGTGATCAACGGCCGCAAATGCTTCATCACCGGCGCCGATGGCGCCAAGGTCGGCATCGTCATGGCCAAGGCCGAGGATGTCGCCGCGGGCGGCGGCGCCTGCATGTTCCTCGTCGACCTGCCCGACCCCGCGATCCGCATCGAGCATGTGCCGAACACGATCGACAGCTCGATGCCCGGCGGTCACGCGACCGTCGTCATCGACAACCTGCGCGTCCCCGCCGACCAGATGCTCGGCGAGGCGGGCGAGGGGTTCAAATATGCCCAGATCCGCCTGTCCCCCGCGCGCCTGTCGCATTGCATGCGCTGGCACGGCGCCTGCCAGCGCGCGCACGAGATCGCGAGCGACTACGCCAATCGCCGCACCGCCTTCGGCAAGCCGCTGATCGACCATGAAGGCGTCGGCTTCATGCTCGCCGAGAATCTGATCGACCTCAAGCAGGCCGAACTGATGATCCGCTGGTGCGCCGAAGTGCTCGACACCGGCGACCTCGGCACCGCCGAAAGCTCGATGGCGAAGGTCGCGGTGTCGGAGGCGCTGATGCGCATCGCCGACCGCTGCGTCCAGGTCATGGGCGGCACCGGGGTGACCGACAAGACGATCGTCGAACAGGTGTTCCGCGAAGTCCGTGCCTTCCGCATCTATGACGGCCCCACCGAAGTCCACAAATGGAGCCTCGCCAAGAAGATCAAGCGCGACTGGAAAAACGCGCAGGCTTAAGGCGCGATCCGCCCTTCGTCGCGCCCCGGCATCGGGGCGACGGCGTGGAGGATCGGCACCGACAGCGCCAGCCAGCCGCCGCCGGCCAGCACGGCGGCGGGCAGCGTCCACAGGTCGGCGATCATCCCGAAGACCCACGCCCCGAGCGCCAGCGCGCCGAATGTGACCGCCTGATAGATCGACAGGCAGCGCCCGAGGATCGCGTCGGGCGAGCGCAATTGCATCGCGACGTTGAGCGAGGTTAGCGTGCCGACCCACGCCATGCCGGCAATGAAGGCCGCGGCGAGCACCGCGCCGACCTGATCGGTCAGCGCGACCGGGACCAGCGCCGCCGCAAAGGCCAGCGTTGCGACGCTGACGACGACCTCGCTGCCCCAGCGCCGCCGCGCCGCACCGACCCATAGGGCGCAGATGATCGACCCCAGCCCGAAGGCGCCGAGGCAGAGGCCGTAGTCGAGTTCGCCGCCCTTGAGTTGGTCGCGGACGAGCGAGGGGAGCAGCGCCTGAAAGGCCGCCGCGCCGAAGCCGAACGAAAAGCCGCGCATCAGCACGCGGCGCACCGGATCGGACTGCGCGCAGAAGCGCAGTCCCGTCGCGATCGCGGCGAGCATCGGGCTGCGCTTCGGCGGCTCGGTTTCGGGCTTCCAGCGCAGCAGCACGACGATCAGCGCCAGATAGCTTAGCGTGTTGAGCGCGAAAGCCGGAGCCGGCCCGGTGAGCGAAATGAGCAGCCCGCCGAGCGCCGGGCCGACGCTGCGCGCGAGGTTGAAGGCGATGCTGTTGAGCGCGATCGCCTGCGGCAGATGCGCGTGCCCGACCTGCTGGCGCACCGAGGCCTGCCAGGCGGGCGAATTGACCGCGGTCCCGCAGCCGACCGCAAGGGTGAAGAAGAGCAGCGACAGCGGTCCGATTGTGCCGAACCATGTGACCGCGGCAAGCGCCGCCGAGGCGGCGAGCATCCCGGCCTGCGCCCACAGCATCACCCGCCGTCGATCGTAATTGTCGGCGATCGCCCCCGCGAACACCCCGATCAGCAGGATCGGGATCGTCGCCCCCGCGTTGACCAGCGCGATCAGCAGGTGCGACTGGGTCAGCTCGGTCATCAGCCAGGCCGCACCGACCGACTGGATCATCGACCCCATGTTCGACGCGAGATTGGCGATCCAGATCGCGCGGAAAGCGGGGAATTGAAAGGGAGCGAGCGGCGAGACGGGGGCGGGGCGAGGCTCGCTCCCGTCGGCCATCTTAATTGTGGCCCCCGACCAGCCCGCGCGCGATCACCTGCGCCTGGATCTCCGCCGCGCCCTCGAAAATGTTGAGGATGCGCGCGTCGCACAAGACGCGGCTAATCTCATATTCCATCGCATAGCCGTTGCCGCCGTGAATCTGCAGGCTCGCATCGGCGTTCGACCAGGCCGCCCGCGCGCCGAGCAGCTTGGCCATGCCCGCTTCGATGTCGCAGCGCTTGCCGCCGTCCTTGGCGCGCGCGGCGGCATAGGAGAGTTCGCGCGCGGTGACGAAGTCGACGAGGCTCATCGCCAGCTTGTCCGACACGCGCGGGAAATGGAGGATCGCCTTGCCGAACTGCTTGCGCGTCGTCGCATAGTCAAGCCCGAGTTCGAGCGCGCGGCGCGCGACGCCCACCGCACGCGCGGCGGTCTGGATGCGCGCGCCTTCGAAGGTGCGCATCAATTGTTTGAACCCCTGACCTTCCTCGCCGCCGAGAAGCGCGTCGGCGGGCGCGTGCATCGCGTCGAACTGCAGCGCATATTCGCGCATCCCGCGATAGCCGAGCACCTCGATCTCGCTGCCGCTCATGCCGGCGGCGGGGAAGGGCGTCTCTTCGCTGCCGCGCGGCTTGGGAACGAGCAGCATCGACAGCCCGGCATAGCCTTTGGCATCGGGCAGGGTACGCGCGAGCAGCGTCATCATGTCCGACCGCGCGGCATGGGTGATCCAGTTCTTCGCCCCGTCGATCACCCAGTCGCCGTCCGCATCGCGGCGTGCGCGCGTCTGCAACGATCCCAGGTCCGATCCGACATCGGGTTCGGTGAACACCGCGGTCGGCAAGACCTCGCCGCTCGCGATGCGCGGCAGCCAGTCGGCTTTTTGCGCATCGGTGCCGCCGAGCACGATCAGTTCGCCCGCGATCTCCGATCGTGTGCCGAGCGACCCGGTGCCGATCCAGCCGCGCGACAATTCCTCGGTGACGATGCACATCACCAGCTTGCCGAGTCCCAGCCCGCCAAATTCCTCGGGAATGCAGACGCCGAAGGTGCCGAGGTCGGCCATTGCCTGCACCGTCGCATCGGGAATCAGTGCGTTGGCAAGGTGCCAGCCATGCGCGTGCGGGACGATCTCGCTGTCGGTGAAACGCCGATATTGCTCGCGGATCGCGTCGAGGTCGGTGTCGTGAAGCGTCTCGCTCGGCCATTGGCCGCCGGCGAGCGCCGCCGCCACTTCGGCGCGCGTCGCCGCATGGTCGGCGTCGAGCAGGGGCGCGCTGGCGGCGGCGAGCTTGGCGGCCGCGGCGGTCAGGCCAAGGTCGGCGGGACGAAATATCTCATTCTGTCCCATCGGCAGTCCGCCGACGAGCTGGCCGATGCCTTCGGCGAAGGCGAGGGCCGCGATTTTCGCATCGAGGGGGTTGGCACCGCCGCCGGCTTCGAACCAGCCGAGCGTCGCCTCGAGCGCCGCCACCGTCGTCGCGACCCATGCGAACCCGTGCGCCGCGCGCTGTTCGCTGTCGATAGCCGTGTCTTGCAACCGTGCGGCGAGCGACGCCTGCGCGGCGCCGCGATAGTCCTGTGCGGCGCTGAGCGCCTGCCCGTAATTGTTCATTCCATCATCCCATTCGTCGCGGCGGCGATGCACCGAACGAGGGCGCTCCGCAACCCTCAGTTAGTATACTATCTTCCAAATGCGACGCCGCCCCGCCTTGGCTCGCGATACCGGCCAAAGCGCGACCTGCTCCGCCGCGAAATAATCGCCTTCTCCCACTGGCGCGCGCGGGGCCGACTGGTTACATGGGCCGCCACCAATCGACTCGCGCGTGCCGCCCCGCCAACGGGAGCAGGCGCCGCCAAAAGCAGAAAGTGGCTCCCATGGAAATCATCACCGGCCTGACCTTCGACGACGTGCTGCTGGTGCCGGGTCCCTCCGAAATCCTGCCCTCCGACGCGGTGCTGTCGACCCAGCTGACCAGCGAGATCAGCCTCAACATCCCGATCCTGTCCTCGGCGATGGATACGGTGACCGAGGCCGATATGGCCATTCTCATGGCGCAGATCGGCGGCATCGGCGTCCTCCACCGCAATCTGACGATCGAGGAACAGGCGGCGGCGGTGCGCCAGGTGAAGCGCTTCGAAAGCGGCATGATCGTCAACCCGATCACTATCACCCCCGACGCGCCGCTCTCCTATGCGACCGCGCTGATGGACCAGCACAAGATTTCGGGCATCCCGGTGGTCGAGACCGGCGGGCGGCTTGTCGGTATCCTCACCCACCGCGACGTGCGCTTCGCCGACAATCCCGGCCAGCCGGTGCGCGAACTGATGACCGCCGACAATCTCGCCACCGTGCGTCCCGGGGTCGGGCAGGACGAGGCGCGCAAGCTGCTCCACCAGCGCCGCATCGAAAAATTGCTCGTCGTCGATGACGACTATCGCTGCATCGGGCTGATCACCGTCAAGGATATGGAAAAGGCGGTCAACTTCCCCGACGCGACCAAGGACGGCACCGGCCGGCTGCGCGTCGCGGCCGCGACCAACACCGGCGATAGCGGCATCGAACGCGCCGAGGCGCTGCTCGAGGCCGAATGCGACCTGATCGTCGTCGACACCGCGCACGGCCACAGCAGGATGGTCGCGCAGACCGTCGAGAAGATCAAGAAACTGTCGAATCGCGTCCAGATCCTCGCAGGCAATGTCGCGACCGGCGACGCGACCAGGGCGCTGATCGACGCGGGCGCCGACGGGGTGAAGGTCGGCATCGGCCCCGGCTCGATCTGCACCACCCGCGTCGTCGCCGGCGTCGGCGTGCCGCAGCTCACCGCGATTCTCGACAGCGTCGAAGCGGCGTCGAAATTGGGCGTCCCCGTCATTGCCGACGGCGGCCTGCGTACCTCCGGCGACATCGCCAAGGCGCTCGCGGCGGGCGCGTCGAGCGTCATGGTCGGCTCGCTGCTCGCGGGCACCGCCGAGGCGCCCGGCGAAACCTTCCTGTTCCAGGGCCGGACCTACAAAAGCTATCGCGGCATGGGCAGCGTCGGCGCGATGGCGCGCGGCAGCGCCGACCGCTATTTCCAGCAGGACATCAAGGACCAGATGAAGCTCGTCCCCGAGGGGATCGAGGGCCAGGTGCCGTTCAAGGGTCCCGCGAAGGACGTGATCCACCAGCTCGTCGGCGGCGTGAAGGCGGCGATGGGCTATACCGGCAGCCGCACCCTCAAGGATTTGCGCGAGCGGGCGAAGTTCGTGCGCATCACCAACGCCGGCCTGCGCGAAAGCCATGTCCACGACGTCGCGATCACCCGCGAAGCACCGAATTATCCGGTCGGGTAAATTTGCCCGTCCGTCATTGCGAGCGTAGCGAAGCAATCCAGAGCGGCCTTGTGCAACGCTGGATCGCTTCGTCGCTTCGCTCCTCGCAATGACGGGGAGGAAAGGTTGAACCCATGACCCCCGCCGCACGCGTCCACACCGCGATCGAAATCCTCGACGCCATCGCCGCCGCCGCGCGCGATGGCGGCCCGCCCGCCGACGCGATCTTCGCCGAGGCGATGCGCGCGCGCCGCTACGCGGGGTCGAAGGACCGCCGCGCGATCCGCAACCATGTTTATGACGCGATCCGCGGCGTGCGGTCGGCGCCCGTATCGGGCCGCGCCGCGATGCTCGCGCTCGCCGATGCCGACGCCGAACTCGCCGCGCTGTTCGACGGCGCCGCATACGGCCCCGCCGTCATCACCGCCGACGAACCGCGCGCCGAAACCGGGCTCGCCACGCCAGCGCTGCTCAAGCTGTTCGACCCGCTGGTCGGCAAGGCCGAGCGTGCGGCGATGCTCGCCCGCGCCCCGCTCGACCTGCGCGCCAACCGGCTGCGCTCAAGCCGCGACGAACTGGCACGGATCTTCCCCGAGGGCGAAGCGATCGCCGGCCTCGCCGACGGCTGGCGCCTGCCCGGCGAAACCGCCGCGGTCCAGCATTCGGCCTATACCGAGGGCCAGTTCGAGGTGCAGGACGCCGCGAGCCAGCTGGCGGCGGTCGCGCTTGCCGCCGAAGCGGGGCACATCATTGTCGATCTGTGCGCGGGCGCGGGCGGCAAGACCCTCGCCATCGCTTCGGCGATCAATGACGAGGCCGCGATTCTCGCCTGCGACACCAACCGCGCGCGGCTCCAGCAACTGCCGCCGCGCGCCAACCGCGCCGGCGCGACGCGCATCGAAACGCTGCTGCTCAACCCGGGGCAGGAACGCGCGATGCTCGCCGATCGCATGGGCAAGGCCGACCGCGTCATCGTCGACGCCCCTTGTTCGGGCAGCGGCACCTGGCGTCGCAGTCCCGAACTGCGTTGGCGCTCCACCCCCGCACGGCTCGACCGCCATGTCGCCGAGCAGGCGAAGCTGTTGCGCCTCGGTGCCGATCTGGTGGCGCCGGGCGGCAAACTCCTCTATGCGGTGTGCTCGATCATCGCACGCGAGGGGCGCGCCCAGGTGGACGACTTTCTGACCCGCCATCCCGGCTGGACGGCCGACACGGATTATCTCCCGACGGGCGTCGGGCGCGCCGCGGGTGGCGGTTTTCTGCTGACTCCGGCGCATGACGGCTGCGACGGATTTTTCCTCGCCCGATTGACGGCTCCGTGATAGCCTCGCCTTCAATGAAGCGATGGGAGAATGCGATGCGCATCAGTTTCCTGGCCCTCGGCGCGGGTCTTGTCCTTGCCAGCCTGCCGACCGCGTCCGACGCGCAGCGGGCCGATAACGACATCCTGCCGGTCTCGATCGGACTGCAGGAACAGGGTGTGAAGGCGCAGCATTCGGGCGATCTCGTCGCCGCCACCGATTTTTATGAATCGGCGCTCGCCGCCGATCCGCGCAACCGCAGCGCGATCATCGCACTGGCGCAGGTCGCGCGCGCGCAGGGTCTGCCGGGCAAGGCGATCGGCCTCTATCGCGAGGCTTTGCTCCTCGAACCCACCGACATCGTCGCGCTGACCGGGCAGGGCGAAGCGCTCGCCGACAAGGGCGCGCTCGAACTCGCGCGCGAAAAGCTCGCCGAGGCCAAGCGCCTCTGCGCCGAAAAATGCCCGCAGGTCGCCGCGCTCGAAAAGACCATCGGCGCCAGCGCCGAAAAACGCGTCGTCGCGGCCGAAGCGCTGATCCCCAAGACGGTGGTCACGACCAGCCAGAATTGATTTAGCGGCTGAGCACCCGCGCCAGCTCGACCCACTCCGCGACGCTCACCGTCTCGGCGCGCCGCGTCGCTTCGATCCCGCACACCTCCAGCGCCGCGATCGCGCCCGGCATGCCCTTGAGGCTCTGGCGCAGCATCTTGCGCCGCTGACCGAACCCCTGCGCGGTCAACTGCGACAACAGCTTCGGCTTGACCCCTTCGGGCTGCTCGGCGGGCACGACATGGACGATCGCCGACATCACCTTGGGCGGCGGGGTGAAAGCCGAGCGGTGGACCTTCATCGCGATGCGCGGGGTCGATCGCCACTGCGCCAGCACCGCAAGCCGGCCGTAAGCCGAGGTATCGACCTTGGCGACGATGCGTTCGGCGACCTCCTGCTGGAACATCAGCGTCAGCGACAGCCACCGGGGCGGCCATGTCGCGGGCTCCAGCCAGCGCGTGAACAAGGCGGTGCCGACATTATAGGGCAGGTTGGCGACGATATGATACGGCCCGCCGGCGATCGCATCGGCGTCGATCGCCATCGCATCGTCGGCGATCACCGTCAGCGCGCCGCCGAACGCCTCGCTGAGTTCGCCGAGCAGCGGCAGGCAGCGGTCGTCGCGCTCGACCGCGATCACCTGCGCGCCCGCACGCAGCAGTGCGCGCGTCAGTCCGCCCGGACCCGGCCCGACCTCGAACACCGTCGCGCCGTCGAGGTCGCCCGGTAGCGCCGCGATCCGGTCGAGCAACTGTTCGTCGAACAGGAAATTCTGCCCCAGCGCCTTGCTCGCCTGCAACCCGTGCGCGCGCACCGTCTCGCGCAGCGGCGGCAGGCTGGGGAGCGGCCGCCCGGTCACGCCGCGGGGGCGCAATTGCGTTCGCGCATCGCCGTCAGTTCGGCCGCCATGCGGATCGCCGCGATCGTCGGGCCCGGATCGGCCGTGCCGGTGCCCGCGATGTTGAACGCCGTGCCATGGTCGGCCGACGTGCGGACGATCGGCAGCCCGAGCGTCAGGTTGACGCCGTCATCGAAATGCAGCGCCTTGAACGGCGCCAGCGCCTGGTCGTGATAGCAGCAGAGCAATGCATCGTAGCGCGTGCGGACGTGCGGCGCGAACAGGCTGTCGGCGGCGAGCGGCCCCTCGATCGCGATCCCGTCGGCCAGCAATTGCTCGACCGCGGGGCGAATGATCCGCAGTTCCTCGTCGCCCATCTCGCCGCTCTCGCCCGCATGCGGGTTCAGCCCCGCGACCGCGATCACCGGTCGCTCGATCCCGAAATCGCGCTTCAGCGACCGCGCGACGATCCGGCCCTTGGCAACGATCAACTCGCTGGTCAGCCGCTCGGGCACTTCGGCCAGCGGGACATGCACGGTCAGCGGCACGACGCGCAAGCGCGGCCCCGCCAGCATCATCACCGCATTGGTCGCGGTGACGCCGCAGCGCTCGGCGATGAATTCGGTCTGTCCCGGATGCGTATAACCGATGCCATAGAGTTGCGACTTCGACACCGGCCCGGTGACGAGCGCGCCGGTCGCCTGGCCGCGGGTCAGCCCGATCCCGGTTTCGAGCGCGTGCAGAGCACAGGTCGCGCCTGCCTTGCTCGGCGATCCCGGCACCACCGGACCGCTGTCCTCGAGGTGCCAGACGGGCAGGGCGTCGTCGAACAGTCGTTCGGCTTCGGCGATATCGCCGACGCGTTCGACCGGGCCGTCCCACACCGCGGCGATCGACGCGATATCGCCGATCGCCACGAAAGGCGGCAGGTCATGATCCTTGCGAACCGCCCAGGCGCGGGCGGCGACTTCGGGCCCGACGCCGGCCGGGTCACCGAGGGTGACCGCGATCGGACGCGGGTTTGCGGAATCGGACATCAGCTGAAGTCGATCACCGCGTCCCGGCGCATGTCGCGCAGATAGCGCTGGGCGCGCTTGTTGACCTTTTCTTCCAGCAGCCGGCCTTCGATTTCCTCGAGGTTGGGCGCGGTCGCCGTGTTCGGCAATTCGCGGCCGCACAGCACGAGGACGCTGACGCCCTCGTTCGCGGCGCCAAAGGGCTGGGTCGTCTGGCCGACCTGCAGGTCGATCAGCGTCGCCTGCAGCGGGGCGGGCAACTGGCGCATCGCGATGCCGTCGCGTGCGACGACCTGCGCGCCCAGGCTCTGGGCCACGGCGTCGGCGCCGCCGCAACCGGCGATCCCGCGCGTCGCTTCGGCGAACTGTCCGGCGAGTTCGGCGCCCCTGGCAGGGGTCGTACCCGCCGGGAAGTCGAGCGAAATCTGCTTGAGGCTGAGCACCGCGTCACGCGGATCGGCGGTCAGCACCTGACGCCGGTCGACCATCAGCATGATCGACACGCCGCCCGGAACCTCAATCGGCCCGACCAGCTGGCCCGGCTGCATCTGGCGTGCCGCGTCGGCCATCGAGTCGGGCAATTGCCCGCCCTTCACCCAGCCGAGGTCGCCGCCGACCACCGCGGTCGACGCTTCGGAAAACTGGCGCGCATAGGCGGCGAAGCTGCCGCCCGATTGCAGCGCCTGGACGATCTTCTGGGCGTTTTCGGCGACCGACTGGATCGTTTCGGGGGTCGCGGTCAGATAGATTTCGGCCAGATGGAACTCGTCCTGCCCCTTGGCGTCGGTCATCCGCTTGACGACCGCCTCGACCTCTTCGGTCGACACATTGGTCGTCGACTGGATGTTGCGCGCGAGCAGGCGGTCCCAGGCATATTCGCCGCGGATCTGCTGCTTCACCGCCGCCGCCGACGAACCCTTCGACGCCAGATAGTCGGTGAACTGCTGGGGAGTCTGCTTGTAGCGCGCGGCAAGCCGGGCGAACTGATCGTTGATCAGATTTTCGTCGATATCGATCTTCGCCGCTCTCGCTTCCTGAATCTGCAACTTCTCGTCGATCAGGTTGCTGAACACCTGCTGGCGCAGCCGCTGTTCTTCTTCGGGCGGCAGCTCGATATTGTTGTTCGCGACGCGGATCAGCCCCATGCGCTGCTCGATGTCGGTGGCGGTGATGATCTCGCCGTTCACCGTCGCCGACGGGCGATAGACATTGCCCTTGGCGTCGCCGAAAATCTGGACATTGCCGGGGATGCTCAGACTGGTGGTCGGCACGTCGCTGTCGGGGACGGTCTGCGCCAGCACCGGCGAAACGCACAGCGACACGACAGCGGTCAGGCCGATCAAGGTCGAAATTTTGGTCATTTTTACCCTATGAAAGAGGTTCCGGTTCGCTCCGTATCAGCCGAAACGCCCGATGGTCCAGCGCAAAGCGCGCGCAAGCGCATCATAACTGGGGTCGGACTAACCGCCAAACGCTGAACGCAAGCTGAGCGAATGGGATGAGATGTCGGTCGCGCCTGGCCCGTCGGCGGCTCCGGGGTGGAGGCGGACGTTACCGATCCTCCCTGTCGCGCAGCGATGGGGAGGGGGACCGCCGCCGTAGGCGGTGGTGGAGGGGCGGCGACGTCGCGCTATCGCCCCTCCGTCGGCGCTTCGCGCTGCCACCTCCCCATGGCTTCGCCACAGGGAGGATTTTCAAGGCCGCTACCGCTCGAAACCCGCCTCAGAACCCCAGGTTTCTCAACGCCACGCGGAACGAGAAGCTGTTGCCGCGCCGCGCGTCGCCGGTGTCGATATAGTCGCGGCGCCAGGTCAGCGCGATCGACAGGCATTCGTCGTCATAGGCGACGCCGAGCCGGTGGCGGATCGGCTCGAAGCCGTCCGACAGGCTCAGCGGATCGTCGGCCTTGCTGGTCAGGTCGATGATCGCCGAACCGAAGACCGACCAGTTGCGGGCAAAGGCGACGCGCCCGCCGACCCGGGCTTCCTCGCGGTCCTGCAGATCCTCGGCGACCGTGGTGATGTCGCGGTTGAGTCGCGAGTACCCGAGCACGGCATAGGTCGCGCGGGTGCCGATCGTCGCGTCGAACTCGTTACGCCGGATCGCCAGATTGTCCTTGTCGAGCCGGAAACGATGGGTCAGCCGCAGGAAATCCTTGTACGCGACGGTTGTGCGGCCGACGACGTCCGACGTCCGGTCGGTCAGCCCGGTGCCGTCGGGGAACAGGCTCGGCTTGTCCGACAGGCGGTAACTTTGCCCGACGATGCTGTTGATGTTGAAACCCGGCCGGCTGTAATTCCATTCGGCGCCATAGGTGATGCGCGCGCCGTCCTCGAACCGGTCGTAGCCGCTGAAGCGGTTGATCGCGAACAGGTTGCTGTCCTCGAGGTCAAAGGCGCGGCTATCCTCGTTCGGAATATCGAGGTTCTTCAGCTTCGGCGTCGCGACGAGCTGGACGCGCGGGGTCAGCGTCTGCGTCCCGCCCATGAATTCGCCGACGAACGGCCAGCGCATGTCGGCGGCGAAGGCGGCGATGCCGCGGCCTTCCCAGCCCGACTTGCCGCGATAGCCGGGAATCGCGGTGAGCAGATTCTCGTCGCTGTGATAGACGTCGCCGCGTACCATCGCGGTAAAGGTCACTTCCTGCCCCAGCGAGGTCAGGCGGCGCAGGTCCCAGCGCACCCCGGCAAAGGCGCGCTGCGTGTCCTGCCCCGCGGTGCGGCCGATCGCCAGCGTGTTGAGCTGCAACTCGAACTGGCCGCCGAACAGCGGGTCGGTCAGCCGCTGGCGATAATCGAGGATCGGCAGCGCGATCGGCTGCTGCCCCTGCTTGTCGCCGGCGCGCAACGTCTGCGTCGCCCAGCCGGCGATCGACAAATAGCTTTGTCCGCCGATCCGCTCGACTTCGAAGGTCGACCGCAGCCGGTCGTCGCGGGTGACGTCGTACCGGCGCAGGAAGGTGCGGTCGCTCGCGATGCGACCGGAGTAAGTGACGCTCCAGTGCGGGCTGAGCTGAAACTTGCCGGCACTCTCCAGATAGCCGCGCAGCTCGTTGTTGCCGGTGCTCGGCGTGCCGTTGAGCGGGACCACCGAACTATAGGTGCCATAACCGTTGATGCGGAACGAACCGACGTCGGTCAGCGCGCGAAACTCGCCCTCGATCATCGGTGCAGCGCCGGTGTAGAGGTGCGGGGTGATCGTGACGTCGCGGTCGGGCGCGATCCGCAGATAATAAGGGACCGCGATTTCGAAACCATTGGTCCGGTCGAGCCGGATTTCGGGAACCAGCAGTCCGCTGCTCGGCGAACTGTCAAGCGGGTGGCTGAGGCCGGGCAGCGGGATCAGCGGCAGGCCGAATATCTCGATCCGCGCGCCCTTGTAGCGGACCTTGTTCTTGGCCTTGTCGTACAGCACCTTGACCGCGCGGACCTGCCAGCTCGGATTCTTGGCGCAGCCCGCATTATCCTCGACGGGGCAGGGGGTGTAGGCGGCATTCTCCAGTTCGATATTGCCGTTCTCGAACCGCTTTCCGCGCACCGCAGCAAGCCGCGATCCATTGTCGAGTACCACCAGCATGTCGTCGACGATCCCGTCGCGCAGCGTGTCGGTCAGGACGATCCGGTCGCCATAGGCGGTGTCGCCTTCGGGGTTGGTGATCGCGACGTCGCCCTCGGCGACGACTTCGCCGGTCTTGCGGTTCCACGTCACCTTGTCGGCGCGCATCTGGATCGCTTCGCGGTTCATCTGGACATTGCCGTCGGCGACGACGATCTCGGTATCGCTGTCGTAATTCAGATTGTCGGCGGCAAAACCGACCTGCTGTTCGCCCGCGACATCGGGCGCATCGGTCTTCCCGGTCGATACATCGGGGGTCTGGAGGTCGGGTTCACCCTGCGGCGCGGGCACGACCGGCGGTTCGGCACCGGTCTGCGCCGCGGCCGGAACCGCCAGCAACGCCAGCGCGCTGGCGGTCGCGAGCCACAGCGGCCGGTTGCCCCCTTGGAACAAAGTCCCCGTCATTGAATCCCTTTGTCCCGTCACCTGGAGCCTGCGGCCCGCTTGAACCCGCAGCTTTGTTTTTGCAACTCGCAAGCGAAACCCCTATCGGTCCGGCACGTTCCAATCAATCATCGCATAAGAAAGTCACAGGATGGACATTCAGTTTGTCGCGCAAATCGATGCGTCTGCCGACGTCGTCGCCTTTCCGGTCCGTAAGGGCGGTGCCGCCGCGCTCGGCGCGTTGCTCGGCGCCGCGGCGGCGCAGGCGCGCTTCGACGGTGCGGCGGGCACGGTGGCCGAAACCGCGGCGATCGATGGCGACCGTGCGAAGCGGCTGCTGCTTGTCGGCATCGGCGAAGGCGGCGTCCACGACCTCGAACGCGCCGGCGCGGCGCTGACCGCCCGGCTGCAGACGAGCGGCGTCGCCACCGTCCATGTCGATTTCGTCAGCGCCGGGTCGGTCGATGCCGACGATATCCTCGCTTTCGCCACCGGCGCGACGCTGCGCAACTGGCGCATCGATACCTATCGCACCCGTCTCGCCGACAATGCCCGGCCGAGTCTCCAGACGATCGTGATCGCGGCGCCCGGCGGCGCTCCCGCTGGGTGGGCCGAGGCGCAGGCGATCGCCGACGGCGTCGCCTTCACCCAGACGCTCGTCGCCGAGCCGCCGAACATCCTCTATCCCGAAAGCTTCGTCGAACGCTGCCAGCATCTCGCCGACTTGGGCGTCGAACTCGAAGTTCTCGACGAACGCCAGATGAAGGCGCTCGGCATGGGCGCGCTGCTCGGCGTCGCGCAGGGTTCGACCCGCCCGCCGCGGCTGCTCGCGATGCGCTGGAACGGCGGCGAGCCGGGCGCGAAGCCCGTCGCTTTCGTCGGCAAGGGCGTCACCTTCGACACCGGCGGCATCAGCATCAAGCCCGCCGCGGGCATGGACATGATGAAATGGGACATGGGCGGCGCGGGCGCGGTCGCCGGTGCGATGAAGGCGATCGCCGGTCGCAAGGCCAAGGCGAATGTCGTCGGCATCGTCGGCCTTGTCGAGAATATGCCCGACGGCAATGCGATGCGCCCCGGCGACATCGTCACCACCATGTCGGGTCAGACGGTCGAGGTGCTCAACACCGACGCCGAGGGGCGGCTTGTGCTGTGCGATGCCGTTACCTGGGCGCAAAAAATCTATGACCCCGCGGTGATCGTCGATCTCGCGACGCTGACCGGCGCGATGGTGATCTCGCTCGGCCATGAATATGCCGGCATCTTCGCCAACGACGATGGCCTCGCCGACCAGCTGATCGCCGCGGGCGAAGCCAGCAACAACAAGCTGTGGCGTTTCCCGCTGTCTGCCGCCTATGACAAGCTGATCGACAGCCCGATCGCCGACATGAAGAACATCGGCCCGCGCGAGGGCGGCTCGATCACCGCGGCGCAGTTCATCAAGCGCTTCGTCGATGAGGGCGTCAAATGGGCGCATCTCGATATCGCTGGCATGGCGTGGCACGACAAGGACGGCCCGGTCTACGCCAAGGGCGCGACCGGCTATGGCGTGCGCCTGCTCGACCGCTTCATCGCCGACAATTTCGAAGGATAAGCGGGGCCAGAAAAGACAAGAGGGGGGAGCATGGCGCGCGTCGACTTTTACCGGCTGACCCGCGACCCCGTCGAACGGGTGCTCCCCGCGCTCGCGTCGCGCATATTGGGCAACGGCGACCGCCTGCTGGTCGTCGCGGGTCCCGCGATGCAGCGCCAGGCGATCGACGAGGCGTTGTGGACGCTCCAGCCCGCGAGCTTCCTGCCGCACGGTGCCGCCGGTTCGCCCGACGAGGCGATCGAGCCGATCCTGATCGCGGGCACGCTCGCCGCACCACCCCCAAATGGCGCGACGCATCTCGTGCTCGCCGATGGCGAATGGCGCGAGGAGGCGCTCGGTTTCGCGCGCGTCTTCCTGCTCTTCGACAACAGCCGCATCGACGATGCCCGCGCGCTGTGGCGCGCGCTCGCCGCGCGCGACGATGTCGACAACCGCTTCTGGAAACAGGACGAAAATGGCCGCTGGTCGGAGGGGCCGTGACTGTGACCGGCGTCACCGCGCGGTCCGCGTCCGATGCTATGAAAATCGCGAACCGCCACAGGAGCTTATCATGACCAACCGCCCGACCCTGATCCTCGCCGCCACCGCCGCCGCGCTTCTCCTCGCCGCCTGCGGCTCGAAATCGGAGCAGGAGGTCGCGAGCGGCACCTACACCGATCCCGACACCGGCAAGACCGCCGACTATAAGGTCACCAAGAGTGCCGACGGCGAGGACGGCGCGGTCAGCATCAAGACCGCCGACGGCGAGGTGAGCTTCGGCGGCGGCGTCGCCAATGCCAAGCTGCCCGCGGGTTTCACCGCCTATCCCGGCGCCAGGATGACCGGCGGCATGTCGGCGTCGGGCAAGGACGGCGAAAGCGGCATGGCGAGCTTCGAGGTCAAGGGCCAGGCCGCCGACGTCATCGCCCATTTCCGCAAACAGGCCGAGGCCGCGGGACTCAAGGTGTCGAGTGAGGTCAAGGCCGGCGACATGATGATGTTCAGCGCCGAGAAGGGCGAGGGCGGCAAGGGCGGGGTACAGGTCACCGCGACCCAGGCTGGCGCCATGGTCAACGGCACCGTCACCTACGGCGGTTGACCCCGACGCGGGGTGTCCGCCTCCTTCCTGCCTTGCAGTGCGGCAAAAGCGCGGCTAGACGCGCGCCGATCATAAAACACACCCACGCAGGAGCTTTCCCATGGCGGTCACCCGCACCTTTTCGATCATCAAGCCCGACGCCACGCGTCGCAACCTGACCGGCGCGGTCACCAAGATGCTGGAAGACGCCGGCCTGCGCGTCGTCGCGTCGAAGCGCATCCACATGAGCCGCGACCAGGCCGAAGGCTTTTACGCGGTCCACAAGGAACGCCCCTTCTTCGGCGAACTCGTCGATTTCATGATCAGCGGCCCCGTCGTCGTCCAGGTCCTCGAAGGCGAGAACGCCATGCAGGCGAACCGCGACATCATGGGCGCGACCAACCCCAAGGACGCCGCCCCCGGCACGATCCGCAAGGAACTGGCCGAGAGCATCGAGGCGAACAGCGTCCACGGTTCGGACAGCGACGAAAATGCGGCGATCGAAATCGCCTATTTCTTCAAGCCCGAAGAAATCGTCGGCTGACCCTTTCGGGATAGCGAAATAGAAGAGGCCGCCGGAGCGATCCGGCGGCCTTTTTTTTGGTTGGGTAGGCAAGGGTAACTGTGCGATGAGAACCCGTGACGCGGAAGTATGGAGCGGACGATGGGCTCAGAAGCCGACGAACTTTCGTTGAGGATGTTTCGTACATTTGCGCGGTTTGAGTACGCGCTAAAGGCCGTCGGTTTTCACTCCGGTGATGGAAAGGCAGAAGCGAATTGGACCAAGTTTGCCAACGCCTTTCCGGACGTGCTCAACGATCCAATAAGCGATGAGCTAAAAGAGGCTGTCGGTTATTTTGATGAGAAGCCGCCCCAAAAGCAGGTAATCGTAGGCGGAGTTCTGGGTTGGTCGCCATCTCCGCCCAGGACCAAAAACAAATCTGATGAAATTCTTATATATGTCCGGCGCGTGAGAAATAATCTCTTTCACGGCGGGAAGTTTAACGGAAAATGGTTTGAGCCTCAAAGGAGCGCCGAACTTCTTCGCCACTCATTAACAATTCTGGATGCGTTTCGAGAGGCTTCGGAGGATGTGAATGCGGCTTATAATTCTTAGGAGCTTCTAAAACTCCTCGGCGATCCCCATCAGCCCTGCCAGCTTCTTCGGCGCCACTGAAAGCCAGCTCTTGCGGAGCCACTCGCCGATCGCGTCCCAGTCGGTATCGCCGAGGTCGAGGCGGATACCAACCCAGCCGTCGCCGAAATAGGCGGGGCGATAATAGCGCGCTTCATCCATCTCGATCAACGCCGCCTGCTCGTCGGCGCCGCTGATCTTCACCAACAGCGCGGTCTTGCCGTCGCCATGATGATCCTGCGAGACATAGGCGAATTTCTTGCCCTTCACGATGCCGAAGCATGGCATGCCGTGCGAGCTGACCTCGTCGGCCTCGAGCAATGCCATCGCCAGGTCGCGCACCTGGCCGAGCAGATAATCGGGATTGCGCTCGCGGCTCACAAACGCCGCCAGCGTCGGCGGATAAAGCTGATGCTCGGCGATCCGCACCCGCGCGCTCAGGCTGTCGACGCTGTCGCCCGCGACGATCGCTACCGGGGTCTGCGCCAGCACCGGCCCGTCGTCGACCCCCGGGGTCACGATATGCACGCTGCACCCGCCGAAGCGGTCGCCCGCGTCGATCGCCTGACGGTGGGTGTTCAGACCCTTGTAGAGCGGCAGCAGGCTCGGGTGGATATTGACCATCCGGCCCGCCCAGCGGTCGACGAAATCGTCGCTCAGGATTCGCATATAGCCGGCCAGCGCGACGAATTCGGCTTTCGCCGCGCGCAATTGCGTATCGACCAGTGCGTCGAACGCATCGCGGTCGAGTCCCTTGTGCGAAAGGCTCCAGGTCGCGACGCCCTCGGCTTCGGCGATCGCCAGCCCCGGTGCATCGGGATTGTTGCTGGCGACCAGCACCAGCTCATAGGGACAGTCGGCGGCTTTCGCCGCATAGAGCAGCGCCGCCATATTGGTCCCGGCGCCCGAGATCAGGACGGCGACTCTGGCTTTCATTTCTCCCCTCCCGCTTGCGGGAGGGGCCGGGGGAGGGCTTGTCGATTGGAGGTGCGCTGAAACAGGCCCTCCCCTATCCCCTCCCGCAAGCGGGAGGGGGACTTTGCCGCCTTAGGCATTATGCGTCGCGCTCCAATCGCCCATCGCGCTCCACGTTTCGGCGCTTCCGGTCACGGTGCAGCCTTTCGCGCCGTCGGCGATATGCCCGATCCGCAGCACTGTCTCGCCCGCATCGGTCAGCGCCGCGGTAACAGCGTCAACATCGCCTTCCGCGACGACGACGGCCATGCCGATCCCGCAGTTGAATGTGCGCGCCATCTCCTCGGGCTCGATATTGCCCTGCGCCTGCAGGAAGGCCATCAACCGCGGCTGCTCCCATGCATCGGCATCGACATGCGCGTGCAGATGCGCGGGCAAAATCCGTGGGATATTCTCGAGCAGCCCGCCGCCGGTGATATGCGCCAGCGCGTGGACCTTGCCGGTCTTCACCAGCGGCAGCAGGCTCTTCACATAGATGCGCGTCGGCGCCATCAGCGCGTCGATCAGCAGCACCTCCTGGTCGAACAGCGCCGGGCGGTCGAGCTTCCAGCCCTTGTCCGCCGCCAGCCGCCGGACGAGCGAGAAACCGTTCGAATGCACCCCCGACGAGGCGAGGCCGAGGATGACGTCGCCCGCGGCGACCTTGTCGGCGGTCAGCACTTCGTGCCGTTCGACCGCGCCGACGCAGAAGCCGGCCAGGTCGTAATCGCCGTCCGAATACATCCCCGGCATTTCGGCGGTTTCGCCGCCGATCAGCGCGCATCCGGCCTGCTTGCACCCCTCGGCGATGCTGGCGACCACCGCGGTCGCGACGTCGTTGTCCAGCTTCGCGGTCGCATAATAATCGAGGAAGAACAGCGGCTCCGCGCCCTGCACGATCAGGTCGTTCACGCACATCGCGACCAGGTCGATCCCGACCCCGTCGTGGCGTCCCGATTCGATCGCCAGCTTCAGCTTGGTGCCCACTCCGTCGTTCGCCGCGACGAGCAGCGGATCGTTGAACCCCGCTGCCTTCAGGTCGAAAAAGCCGCCGAAGCCGCCCAGGTCGGCATCCGCGCCGGGGCGGCGCGTCGCACGGGCGAGCGGAGCAATGGCACGGACCAGCGCATTGCCGGCATCGATCGATACGCCCGCCTGGGCATAAGTGTATCCGGCGGGCTGCCCGTCCGATTTGTTCTGCTTGGAATCCATGGCACGCGCGACTAACGGTTCCCGCGGACAATTGCCATGATTTCCTTGTCCGGCACGCGCATTCGGGGCAGAGCATAGAGAAGAGATGATTTCGGCCGCTTCCCCCTCGCACGCCCGGCGTTTCGCCCCGCTTTTCCGCCTTCCGACCGCGCTGCGCCGCGAATGGCGCATCGCGGCGATGCTGGGCTTTCTCGCCCTGATTCTCGTTGTCGGTGTTGTCGATGGCCAGATTACGCGCGGCGATCGCGGTATCACCCCGATCAACAGCAGCGGCGATTTCCTGACCAGCGGCATCCTTGTCGACGTCACCGGCGACAATGCCGACGACGCCCGGACCAAGGGCTGGCGCGAGGCGCAGCGCCAGGGCTGGGCCCAATTGTATCGCAAGACCAACGGCAGCGACGGGCCAGCGCTCAATGATTCGGTGCTCGACGGCATTGTCACCGCGATCGTCGTCGAGGACGAACAGATCGGCCCGCGCCGCTATGTCGCGCGCCTCGGTGTCCAGTTCGACCGCGTCCGCGCCGGCCAGATCCTCGGGGTCAGCGGCCGTACCTTGCGGTCGCCGCCGCTGCTCGTCATCCCCGTCTATTCGATCGACGGCATGCCGCAGGTGTTCGAACAGCGCAGCGCCTGGCAGCGCGCCTGGGCCGAATATAATACGGGGCAGAGCGCGATCGACTATGTCCGCACCGCGGGCACCGGTGCCGACACCCTGCTGCTCAATTCGGGACAGGTCGGCCGCCGTGGCCGCGTCTGGTGGCGCGTAATCCTCGACCAATATGGCGCCGCCGACGTGCTGACCCCGATCGCGCGTGTCGAATACAGCTATCCCGGCGGGCCGATCACCGGCCATTTCACCGCGCGCTTCGGTCCCGACAACAAGCTGATCGGCGGTTTCACGATGACCGGCCCGACCCCGCGCGCGCTGCCCGACATGATGGAAAAGGCGGTCGCGCGGATGGACCGACTCTATACCGACGCGCTTGCCGCCGGGGTGCTGCGCACCGACACTTATCTCGTGCTCGAAAAACCTGTGAAGGTCGAGGAACTGCCCGACGTGGCGGAAACCGACACCGACGCACTGCCCATCGAAACCGATGCCAGCGTGCCGACCGCGCCGACCGTCGGCGTCGCCAGCTTCACCGTCCAATATAGTTCGCCTGACGTCGAATCGGTCTCGGCAACCGAGCGCAGCGTCGGTGGGGTGTCCGGCGTCCAGTCGGCCTCGACCACCAGCCTCGCGCTCGGCGGCACGTCGGTGATGCGCGTGACCTTCCGCGGCGACATCGCCGCTTTGAAAGCCGCGCTCGAAGCGCGCGGCTACAAGGTACAGGCGAGCGGGAGTACGCTCCGGATCAGCCGCTGATGGCCGGCGCGTCCAGGGTTCCGATCCATTACCAGCAAGCCCGAGGTTTGAAGCGATTTTGTTCAGTGCGAGGAAGCAAGGCGCAGGAATATGTCGATATTTTAAGGCTTGCTGACGAAGCAATGGACAAAATCGGTCAAATCCCGAAGGGACGCCAAAATGGCTTCGATCTCGAACCAAATGACCCTTGGAAACAGAACCACTGTTCCCTTCGGTTCATTCGGCTCGATATCTTTGCCATTTTGACGCCTCGGGCTTGCTGGTAATGGATCGGAACCCTCGACAGATCGCGCTCCCGCTCGACTGGAGCGCGGGGGGCAGCAATGACGGCCCGCTGATCGTCGGCACCAGCAACGCCGACGCGGTGCGCTATCTGCGCCATGTCGGAACATGGCCGGTCCGCACCGCCGTCCTCACCGGCCCGCGCGGGTCGGGGCGCAGCCTGATCGGCCGGCTGTTCGCGCGCGAAACCGGCGGCCGTGTCATCGACGGCCATGACAGCGTCTCCGAAGAAGAGATGTTCCATGCGTGGAACGCGGCGCAGGCGAGCGGCGACCCGCTTCTCGTCATCGCCGACGCGCCGCCCGCCGATTGGGATATTCGGCTTCCCGATCTCGCCTCGCGCCTGCGCGCGGTGCCCGTGCTGACGATCGGCGAGCCCGACGATTGCCTCGCCCGCGACCTGATCGAGGCGCTGTTCGCGCAGCGCGGCATGGCGCTCGCGCCTGAGGTCGCCTCCTATGTCGTCCCGCGCATGGAGCGCAGCTATGCGACGCTCCACCGCATCGTCGCCTCGCTCGACGCCGCCTCGCTCGAACAGGGGCGGCGCGTCGGGGTTCGTCTTACGCGTGAAACATTACTGTCACAGGGGCTGATCGATCCCGATCTCCTTGAAAGGCAGGATGAAGACACATGTCGATAGCTGGCGGCCCCCTACGCGCAGACAATGATGCCGACACGGCGCGGCCCTCCTTCGGCCCCGAACGCTTCTTCAACCGCGAACTCAGCTGGCTCGCCTTCAACCGGCGGGTGATGGAGGAGGCGCGCAATCCCGCGCATCCGCTGCTCGAACGGCTGCGCTTCCTGTCGATTTCGGGCAGCAACCTCGACGAATTCTTCATGGTCCGCGTCGCGGGGCTCAAGGGCCAGCAGTTGCAGGGGATCGATGATCCCAGCGCCGACGGCCGCTCGCCCGGCCAACAGCTCGCCGAGATCGAGGCCGAGGTGAACCGCCTCGTCGACCAGCAGCAGAGCGAATGGCAATTGCTCCACCGGCAACTCGGCGAACAGGGTATCGTCGTCCATGGCGACCATTCGGACGCCGGAAAGCTCCGGACGCTGCTGCGCCAATATTTCATCGACCAGATTTTCCCGATCCTCACCCCGCAGGTGCTCGATCCGGCGCATCCCTTTCCCTTCATCCCCAACCGCGGTCTCGGGGTGATCCTCGACCTAGAGCGCAAGGCGACGGGTGAGACGATCCGCGAACTGGTGATGATACCGGGCTCGCTCCCGCGTTTTGTGCCGGTGCCCGGCGAGGCGTCGAATTTCGTCCCGATCGAATTTCTGATCGAATTGTTCGGCGACATCATTTTCCCCGGCTACCGCATCCGCGCCCGCGGCGTCTTCCGCATCATCCGCGACAGCGACATCGAGCTGGAGGAAGAGGCCGAGGATCTCGTCCGCCTGTTCCGCACCGCGATCCGCCGCCGCCGTCGCGGCCGCGTCATCCTCCTCGAACTTGAGGCCGACATGCCCGGCGAACTCGCCGCGGTGCTCAACGCCGATATCCAGGGGCATGAAGCGATCGTTGCCAAGATCGACGGCTTCGTCGGTCTCGCGGCGCTGTCGGCGCTCGTCGACGTCGACCGCCCCGACCTCAAATTCCCCGCCTTCTCGGCGCGCTTTCCCGAACGCATTCGCGAACATGGCGGCGATTGTTTCGCGGCGATCCGCAGCAAGGACATCCTCGTCCACCATCCCTATGAAAGCTTCGAGGTCGTCCTCGCCTTTCTGCGGCAGGCGGCGGCCGACCCCGACGTCGTCGCGATCAAGCAGACGCTCTACCGCGCCGGCGACCAGTCGCCGGTGATCCGCGCGCTGATCGAGGCGGCCGAGGCGGGCAAGTCGGTGACCGCGGTCGTCGAGCTCAAGGCGCGCTTCGACGAGGAACAGAATCTGCTCTGGGCGAACCAGCTCGAACGCGCCGGGGTACAGGTCGTCTATGGCTTCATCGAATGGAAGACCCACGCCAAGATTTCGATGGTCGTCCGCCGCGAGGGGCAGGGGTATAAAACCTACTGCCACTTTGGCACCGGCAACTACCACCCGGTGACCGCGCGCATCTACACCGACCTCAGCTTCTTCACCGCCGACCCGCGCGCGGGGCGTGATGCGGCGCAATTGTTCAATTACATCACCGGCTATGTCGAACCCGAACGGCTCGACATGATCACCATGTCGCCGCTCAACATGCGCGCGCATCTCTGTCAGCTCATCGATGCTGAGATCGCCGCGGCGCGCGCGGGGGCGCCCTCGGGCGTCTGGGCCAAGATGAACAGCCTCGTCGACCCCGGCATCATCGACAAACTCTATGAAGCGAGCGTCGCCGGGGTGCCGGTCGAACTCGTCGTGCGCGGCATCTGCTGCCTGCGCCCCGGGGTTCCGGGCCTGTCCGAAACGATCCGCGTCAAATCGGTCGTCGGCCGCTTTCTCGAGCATAGCCGCATCTGGGCCTTCGCCAACGGCGCGGCGCTGCCGCACCGCAATGCCAAGCTCTATATCTCCAGCGCCGACTGGATGCCGCGTAACTTCGACCGCCGCGTCGAATATATGATCCCGATCGAAAATCCGACCGTCCACGACCAGATTTTGGACCAGGTGCTCGTCGCGAACCTCATCGACAATGAACAAAGCTGGGTGCTGTTGCCCGACGGCACCTATGCGCGCTTAACACCGGACGATAAGCCATTCAACTTGCACCACTATTTCATGACGAACCCGTCGCTTTCGGGTCGCGGCACCGCGCTCCATCAGCGCCAGGACGTCCCGACGCTCATCCTCAATATGCGCGATGATTGAAAAGTTGCGTCCCCAGTCCAAACTCCACCGCTCCGCGGTCATCGACATCGGTTCGAACTCGGTCCGCCTCGTCGTTTATGAGGGCCCGCCGCGCGCGCCGGCGGTGATCTTCAACGAAAAAGTCGCCGCCGGCCTCGGCCGCGGCCTGTCGATCGACGGTCGTATCGCCTCCGAAGACGCCAAGCGCGGCCTCTATGCCCTGCGCCGTTACGCGCTGCTGGCCCGGCACATGGAGGTCAAGGACCTGCAGTGCGTCGCGACCGCCGCGGTGCGCGACGCATCCAACGGCCCCGACTTCATCGCCGGCGCCGCCGAGGCCGGACTCCAGATCCGCCTGCTGTCGGGCCAGGAAGAGGCTGAGGCGGCGGGCTATGGCGTCATCGCCGCCATCCCCGACGCGCATGGTATCGCCGTCGATCTCGGTGGCGGCAGCCTCGAACTCGCGGCGGTGTCGAACGGCCAGGTCGGCCGCCGCAACAGTTTTCCGCTCGGCGTGCTGCGGCTTCCCGCGCTGCGCAGGGACGGTCCGCAGGCGTTCGAGCGCGCGATCCGCAAGATGCTGCGCGCCAAGGACTGGCCGGGCGATTGCGCCGGGCTGCCGCTCTATCTCGTCGGCGGCTCGTGGCGCGCTCTGGCGCGTCTCGACCTCGAACTCACCCACGACCCGCTCGCGGTGCTCGACCAGCACAGCCTGCCGCGCACCGCGCTGCGCCGGCTGCTCCGCGCGACCCAGCGGCTGAGCTTTGAGGAACTGAAGGCGATTCCCGGCATGGCGTCGAACCGCGCCGCATCGCTGCCCGACGCCGCGGCCCTGCTCGCCGCGCTCGCCAACATCATCGACGTTCCCGACATGACGGTTTCGTCGTCGGGTTTGCGCGAAGGGCTGCTCTATCAGGCGCTCGACGCCGGGACGCGGGCGCAGGACCCGCTGATCGTTGCCGCCGAATTCGAAGGCCGTCGCCTCGCGCGCTTTGCCCCGCACGGTCCCGCGCTCGCCGAATGGATCGCGCCGCTCTTCGCCAGCGAAGACGCCGCCGACAGTCGTGTCCGCCTCGCGGCCAGCCTGCTCAGCGATGTCGCCTGGTCGGCGAACCCCGATTTTCGCGCCGATCGCGGTACCGAAATCGGCCTGCACGGCAACTGGCGCGGCATCGATATTCCGGGCCGCATCCTGCTCGCGCGCGCGCTCCACGCCGGCTTCGGCGGCGCCGACGGCGATTTTCCGGCGATGGGATCGCTCGTCGCGGCCGAACGGCTGGCGCGGGCGCGGCAATGGGGGCTCGCGATCCGGCTGGCGCAGCGCCTGACCGGCGGGGTCGAAGCGCCGCTAAAGGCGAGCCGCATTGCACTCGAAAAGGGCAAGCTGGTCCTCAGCCTCGAAGCGGGCTGGCATCACCTCGCCGGCGAATCGGTCGACCGCCGCCTGCGCTCGCTCGCGCAAGCGCTCGACGCCAAGCCTGAACTCGTGCTTCTTTAAGCTTCAGTCGCGTCGATCGGGGCCGCGTCGATCGGGGTCGGGGCCTCGATCTTGCTCATCACCAGCTTGCCGTGCTGGACGGCAAAGCCCATCCGCCCCTCGACCAGGTCGAGCGCGGCATGGCCGAACACGTCGTAACGCCAGCCCTGCAGCATCGGAATATTGTCGCGGCGCCCGGCAGCAAGCGCCTCGAGTTCGTCGCTGCGCGCGATCAGCCGCGCCGCGACATTAAGCTCGCGTCCGCGAATCTTGAGCAGCAGCTTGAGCAAATCGGCGACGAGCACGCCTTCCTTGCCCAGCCCCGGCCCGCGCGGGGCGCGGTCGGGCATGTCGTCGCGGTCGAGCGGCTTGGCGTTGGCCAGCGCATCCATCAGCCGCCCGCCGATGTCGTTCGAGCGCCACGTCGCCGACAGGCCGCGCACACGCCCGAGTCCATCCTGATCCTTCGGCGGATGCGCCGCGAGGTCGGCGAGCGTTTCGTCTTTGACGATCCGGCCGCGCGGCAGATTCTTCGACCGCGCCTCGCGCTCGCGCCATGCGGCGAGTGATTGCAGGCGACCGAGCACGTCGGGTTTGCGCGACGGAATCTTGATCCGGTGCCACGCCTGCTCGGGGTCGACGCTGTAGTTCGACGGATCGGCGAGCTTTTCCATCTCCTCGTCGAGCCAGTGGCCGCGTCCGGTCTTGACGAGCTTCTTCAGCATCATCGGGAAAATCTTGGCCAAATGGGTGACGTCGCCGATCGCATAGTCGATCTGGCGCTTGTCGAGCGGGCGGCGGCTCCAGTCGGTAAAGCGCGCGCCCTTGTCGAGCTGGATACCCAGCCACGCCTCGACGAGGTTCGAATAGCCGACCTGTTCGGCCTGACCGAGCGCCATCTGCCCGATCTGGGTGTCGAAGATCGGGTGCGGGGTCTTGCCGGTCAGGTTGAAGATGATTTCGACATCCTGCCCGCCGGCGTGGAAGACCTTCAGCATGTCCTCGTTGTCGACCATCAGATCAAGCAGCGGTTTCAGGTCCATGTCCTTTGCCAACGGGTCGATGCCTGCGGCGTGCTCGCTGTTGGCGACCTGGATCAGGCAGAGTTCGGGCCAGAAGGTGTTCTCGCGCATGAACTCGGTGTCGACCGCGATGAAATCGCTGTTCTTGATGAGATCACAGAATTCGACGAGCGCGGCGCTGGTTTCGATGAGCGGATGGACTTGCATGCCGCGCCTATACAGCTAGTTGATGCAGACGGGCAGGAAAAATTGCCCACGCTCTTCGGGTCGCGAAGCCGGAACATCGGCATGTTGAAACGCGAAGGGGTATCGGCACATGATGTGGGTCGGCTGGACACTGGCGGCGATCGGTTTTGCGCTGCTTTTCGGGCAATATATGGCGGGCCAGGGCGACATCTTCGTGTCGATCGCCAATCCGCGGCCACTCGACGAGGAATCGATGGTCGTAACGCTGAAATATTGGGGACTCGCCGCCGCGGCGCGCCAACCCTTCGTAACGCCGGAGGCCGATCACGGGCTGTGCGACCTGCGAGTCTATGCGACGCGCCGACAGGCCCTGGTTGCCATCACGACGCTCGGCCTGGTCCGCCCGGTGACGGTCGCCTGGCGCGCCCATGCCGGCATCCAGCCGCTGGGAGACGCGTGATGCCCATTGTTCCGCTCGGCGAGTCGGGTCGCTGGACCAATTATCACGGCACCGGCATGTGCGAGGATGCGACGCGTTTCGCGTTGCGCAGCGGCGATGCGGCGCGCGGGCGCGACGAGATCGCGATCGCGGCGGCGACGGTGCGCGAATGGCTTGGCGAAGCGCTGGCGAAGGGGAAACGCGTGCGACCGATCGGCGCGGGCTGGTCGCCATCGAACGTCAATATCTGTTCGGACGCCTGGCTGCTCCACACCCGCCGCTTCAACCGCTGCTTCCGCATCGGCGCAAGTGACGTCCTGCCCGGTGTCGATGCCGCCGGGCTGATGCTCGTCGAAGCCGGGACGCTCGTCGACGAGGTGTCGGACAAGCTCGAGGCAGAAGGCCGCTCGCTGTGGACGAGCGGCGCGGGCAATGGCCAGACCTTCGCCGGCGCCGCCGCGACCGGCACGCACGGGTCGATGGTGACGCGCGGCGGTATCCAGGATCATATCCGCGCGCTGCAGCTGGTGACACCTGCGGGCGTCCATTGGGTCGAACCCGCGGCCGGGGTGATGAGCGACGCCTTCATCGCCGCGACCGGGTCGACGGTCCTGCGCGACGATGATGTCTTCGCTGCGGTCCAGTTGCCCGTCGGCGCGCTCGGCATCGTGACTGCGCTCGTCGTCGATAGCGTCCCCAAATTCCTCGTCCGCCCGATCCAGAATCTGCGCAAGGTCGACTGCGCCGCGCTCGACTGGCTTGCGGCCGGCGATTTCCGCCGCTTTTCGGCGGCCTATGCGCTCGATCGCGATCCCGATTTCGTCCAGATGATCGTCAATCCGTACAAGCCGTTTAAACGCCTCGCGATGCTGCGCTTCCTCTATGCTGAGCCGTGGCGCGCCGATTACGAGCGGGCGACCCCGGGAGAACTGGGCGCGGGTTACGACGCGCTCAGCCTGCTCGGGCGGCTGCTCGACGATTACCCCTGGGCGCGCGGCGCGCTGCTCCAGTTCGCGATGAAGATGGGCTATGCGGCAGGTCCCGACGTCGATGACCCGCCGGTGCATGGCACCTGGGGGGAGGGGCTCGACACCCACCGGCCGCTCGCCGATCTGTTCAACGCCTCGGTGACGATCGACCGCAGCGATTTGGCGCATGTGTTTGAGCTGATCTGCGGCGTCTACACGCGCCACGGCGGTTCGACCGCGGTGACAGTGCGCTTCATGGAACGCGCGCAGGGGCTGCTCGCACCTGCGCGTTTCACCCACAATGCAGTGATCGACTTCGACGGTCCGCGCAGCCCGCGGACCGCCGAAGCCTATGCGCGCGTCGTCGAACTGCTCGACCGCGAGGGGGTGGACTTCACGCGCCACTGGGCGAAAAGCTGTCACCTCGATGGGGCACGCGTCGCAGCCGATTATGGCGAGGATTTGCAACGCTGGCGCGCCGCGCGCAACCGTGTGATCCCCGATCCCACGCACCGCGCGATCTTCGGCAGCGCGGTGCTCGACGGGCTGGGGTTGACTGGCTGAATCGCCCTTCTACCCTTGACAAATGGCGCGTCGCCCTGCCTTAGGCGCGGCCATATCGGTGCGGCTTTCGCCCGCGCTCCCCGACGATTGAAAGACGAAAAAATGCACGCCTATCGTACGCACACCTGTGCCGCCTTGACCGCCGCCGAAGTCGGGCAAGAGGTCCGCCTGTCGGGCTGGATTCATCGCACGCGTGAACATGCGAACGTGCTGTTCGTCGATCTGCGCGACCATTACGGCGTGACCCAGATCATCGTCGAGACCGGGTCGAAGCTGTTCCCGATCGTCGATGCGGCCGGACCGGAGTCGGTGCTGACGGTGACGGGCAAGGTTTCCGCACGCTCGCCCGAGACGATCAATCCGAAACTGCCGACCGGCGAGATCGAAATCTATCCCAGCGAGATCGTCGTCCAGTCGTCGGCCGACAAGCTGCCGTTGCCGGTGTTCGGCGATACCGAATATCCCGAGGATATCCGCCTGCGCTACCGCTACCTCGATTTGCGGCGCGAGCGACTTCACGCCAACATCATGCTACGCTCGAACGTGATTTCCAGCCTTCGCCGCCGGATGATTGGGCAGGGCTTTACCGAATTCCAGACGCCGATCCTGACGGCGTCATCGCCGGAGGGCGCGCGCGACTATCTGGTCCCGTCGCGGGTCCATCCGGGCAAATTCTATGCCCTCCCGCAGGCCCCGCAGATGTTCAAGCAGCTGCTGATGGTCGCCGGGTTCGACAGATATTTCCAGATCGCCCCCTGCTTCCGCGACGAGGATGCGCGCGCCGACCGTTCGCCCGGCGAATTCTACCAGCTCGATTTCGAGATGAGCTACGTCACCCAGGACGACGTGTTCGCCGCGATCGAGCCCGTGCTGCATGGCGTGTTCGAAGAATTCGCCGACTGGCAGGGCAAGGGGCGCACCGTGTCGCCGCTGCCGTTCAAGCGCATCCCATACCGGGAATCGATGGCGAAATACGGCAACGACAAGCCCGATCTGCGTAACCCGTTGCTGATCACCGACGTGTCCGACCTGTTCAAGGGGTCGGGTTTCGGCCGCTTTGCGTCGATGGTCGAGGCGGGCGACGTCGTCCGCGCGGTGCCCGCGCCGAACACGGCTGAAAAGAGCCGTAAGTTCTTCGACGAAATGAACTCGTGGGCGCAGTCCGAAGGTTTCCCCGGCCTTGGCTATGCGACGCAGAAGGACGGCGTGTTCGGCGGGCCGATCGCGAACAATCACGGGCAGGAGGGCATGAAGGCGATCGCCGACGCGCTCGGTCTTGGCCCGAACGACGGCATCTTCTTCTCGGCCGGCAAGGAGGCGCAGGCCACGAAGCTCGCCGGACTCGCCCGCACGCGTGTCGCCGAGCAGCTGGAACTGATCGACCAGTCGCGCTTCGAATTCTGCTGGATCGTCGACTTCCCGATGTTCGAGGCCGACGAGGAAACCGGCAAGATCGACTTCAGCCACAATCCCTTCAGCATGCCGCAGGGCGAGTTGGAGGCGCTGACCTCGAAGGACCCGCTCGACATATTGGCGTATCAGTATGACATCGTCTGCAACGGCGTCGAGCTGTCGTCGGGCGCGATCCGGAACCATCGGCCGGACATCATGTATAAGGCGTTTGAGATCGCCGGTTACAGCCAGGCCGATGTCGACACCAACTTCGCCGGCATGATCAACGCGTTCAAATTCGGTGCGCCGCCGCACGGTGGCTCGGCGCCGGGCGTCGATCGCATCGTGATGCTGCTCGCCGACGAGCCCAACATCCGCGAAGTCATCGTCTTCCCGATGACGCAGAAGGCCGAGGACCTGATGATGCAGGCCCCGGCACCGGTCAGCGACAAGCAGCTCAAGGAACTCGGCATCCGCATCGTGGACGGGCCGAAGGGCTGACCATGACGTCGGCGGCGCGGGAGCACCGGCTGTCGACGCCGGATGGCGAGATTTGCTGGTTCGAATGGGGCGAGCCCACCAACCGGCCGTCGGTGTTGCTGCTTCATGCGACGGGCTTTCACGCCCGGTTGTGGGATCAGATCGTTGCGGCGCTCCCGGCCGGGACGCATGTGGTGGCGCCTGACAGCCGCGGTCACGGGCGCAGCGCAAAGCCGGCTTCGCTGTCCGACTGGGCGGCAACGACCGATTTCCTGTTGCCGCTGATCGACCGTTTTGCGGGAACAACATTCGTCGGCTGCGGGCACAGCATGGGCGGCTATCTGCTCACGCGGCTCGCCGCCGAGCGGCCGCAGGCTTTCCGTCACCTGATTCTGGTCGATCCCGTGATTATGCCGCCCGAATTTTATGCCGAAGCAGTCGGGCAACCCGTTCCCGACCCCGCCGAGCATCCGGTGGCGCGGCGGCGGAATCGCTGGGATGGCTGGGAGGCGATGGCCGCGCACTTCGCTACGCGTCCGCCCTATGCGCATTGGCGGGCCGAAGCGCTCGCCGATTATTGCCGCTTCGGACTGCTTCCCGCAGCGGATGGCGAGGGTTGGGAACTGGCTTGCCCGCCCGCGTTGGAGGCGTCGGTCTATCTCAACGCGCTGCGTACCGACCCCTATCGCTGGTTTGGTGGGATTTCGGCGCCGATCAGCGTGATCCGTGCCAAGACCGGCGAGCGCGCAGGCACTCTCGATTTTTCCGTCAGCCCGACATGGCCCGGCCTGGGCGCTTCGCTCGGCGCAGTGCGCGACGAGCATTGGGCCGAACTCAGCCATTTCATCCCGATGGAAGCGCCCGAGCGCCTGGCCGAGCTCATCGCCTCCGAACTTTGACTCGCTTGGCGGGCTGCGATAGCCCGGCAGCGGGTCGATGGGCGTCGGGGGGAAATGATGAGCCATTTGCGATGGATACTGGCCGGTGCGCTGGTCTGTAGTGCGGTTCCTGCAACGGCGGAGACGCTGACGATCGTGGCTGCCAACCCGGCCGGAAGCCCCAACGTCAACGATCTGGTCAGTATCGCGGTCGACCGCTTCGAGGGCGAGGACGGCAGCGTCCTGTCACAGGCGCTGGAAAGCGAACTCGCGGGCGTTCGCTTTGGCGGCCGGCTCTATTTCCGGGTGGTCGCGCCCGAATCGGGGGTGCCGACCGATGCGCTGGTCACCGGCAATGTTCGCGTCGGGGTCGACGAAACCGCCACGACCGAGAAGCGCAAGCGCTGCGTTGAACAGGACCCCGCCGACAAGAATAAATGCCTGAAGGAAGAGGAATATGACATGCGCTGCCGACGCCGGGTGGCGACGGTCAGCACCAATGTCCGGCTGGTCGCGATGGGCGACGGCAGCGTGCGCTATGCACGCCCGCTGAGTGCGCGCGACGAACTCGTCTATTGCCCCGACCGCAAGGCGAGCCGCACCGTCGATGCGTTCGTCGAAACGACGTTGAAGGCGCAGGTCGAGACCATCCGCCGCGACTTCGCGCCGAGCGGCTTTTCCGAGGACGTTCGCGTCGACGAAAATCGCAAGGGCCTGTCCAAGGCGGCGGCAGAGGCGTTCAAGGCCGCGATTCGCCAGACCAAGGGCGACGAGGCGGGTGCCTGCGACGGCTGGGCAGCGATCGGACGCGATGTCGAGCCGACCGCGGCGCTTGCCTTCAACCTCGGCCTCTGCGCCGAGGCGCGGCGCGATTTCACCGCCGCGATCGACTGGTACGGGCAGGCGCAGCGCCTGGGGTCGAAAAACCGCGACATCGGCGAGGGGCTGGCGCGTATCGACCGCCATCGCCGCGCGCTCGCCGACTGGGATGCGCGCCAGCCGATGATGCGCGAACCGTAAGGAAACTGCCCGGCGCTGTGCCAAAGGGCGACAGCAGCGCAAGCGGCGCTTGGTGATCGGCCTCGGCTTGGGCTAGGATCGCGGCATGACCATCGACCTGTCCGACTTCGAATCCGGTGCCAAATATGATGGCGATTATGGCGAGGATCTCGCCGCGCTGCAGGGGCGGCTCGAACGCATCCAGGCGGCGCATATCACCCACGGCCAGCGCAGCGTCATCATGTTCGAAGGCTGGGACGCGGCGGGCAAGGGCGGGATCATCACCCGCCTCGCGGCGCAGCTCGACCCGCGATATTTCGAAGTCTGGCCGATCAGCGCGCCGACCGACGAGGAAAAATCGCGCCATTTCCTCTGGCGTTTCTGGAAGCGGCTGCCGGGAAACCGCGAATTGTCGATCTTCGACCGCAGCTGGTACGGCCGCGTGCTCGTCGAGCGCGTCGAGGGTTATGCGAGCGAAGGCGAATGGCGCAAGGGTTACGACGAGATCAACGAGTTCGAGGCGCAGCTGACCGGGTCGAAGACGCATCTGGTCAAGCTGTTCGTCCACATCACGCAGGACGAACAGGACAAGCGCTTCGCCGATCGGCTCGACGATCCGTGGAAGCGGTGGAAGACCGGCGCCGACGATTATCGCAACCGCGCGCGACGCGCCGACTATCTCGCCGCGATGCACGACATGTTTGCGCAGACCAACACACGTTGGGCGCCGTGGACGGTGATCGACGGCAACAACAAGAAGGCGGGGCGCATCGCCGCATTGACCCACATCGCCGACACGCTCGAGGCCGCGGTGCCGATGACCCCGCCCGACCCCGACCCCGCGACGGTCAAGCTGGCGCACAAGGCGTTCGGGTATCAACCGAAGGATTGAAGTCCTAAAGCGACAAAAGATACGCATGTGCGCATCGAAACTGTCTCCTTTGTCGCTTTAAGCGGTGATGTGCGACGCGTGACAAATCACCGGGACATGCACGATCGAAAGAGCCAGGCAGCGGATGCTCGCACAGCGATCTTTTTTAGGAAAGCGCTTTTTTCGGCGCGATTCGGCGCGGTCGGCTAGCCATTTCCGGCCCCCGTCGCTACATGGGGTCGGATGAGCCGCGCCAAAAGAACCGACGACTGGGGTTTTCCCCGCTGGCGCCCCTATGGATCGTCGCGCGAGGCGCAGAAGGTGCGGCTTTGCGACCGTCACGGATGCACCAACCCCGGCAATTGCCCCGCGCCCAAATCGCCGAACAGCCCCGATCGCTGGTATTTCTGTGAAACCCACGCGGCCGAATATAATCGCGGCTGGGACTATTTCGAAGGCCTGAGCGCGGAGGATGCCGCCGAACGCGCCGCCGATGAAGCGCGCGGCGCGCGCAGCTACGCCCGCGCCCAGCATTATGAATGGGGCGGGTCGGGCGACGGCAGCCGTAGCGCCGACGAGATGCGCGCGCTCGAAATATTGGACCTCGAACCCGACGCCGATTTCGAGGCGACGAAGAAGGCGTGGCGGGGCCTCGCCAAGGAATGCCATCCCGACGTCAAGCCCGGCGACGCGGAGGCCGCGAAGCGCTTCGCAGCGGGGCAGGCGGCGTTCGAAGTGCTCAAACAGGCCGAAGAGCGAAAGAGCTGGAAACCGGCGTAGGCCGGACGCGCAAGCGCCAACAATGTAAATTCCAATTGACTCCATGTTATATATTTTTAACATAGAGTGAATCAGGGCGAACATGGGGGATGGACGATATGCGAACGATAGTCGCGATGCTGCTCACTGCGGCGCTGACGACGCCTGCCTCGGCCCAGTCCGGGGGTTTTCGCGATCAGGGGCTCGGTCGTTCCGAGGGCATCGTCGGTGTCGGATTCACGCTGCATTTGGGCGGCGGCCGGCATAAGGAGGCACCGCGCCTCGAACTGCGTCTCGCGCGCGACACCATCAACATCGACGGCAGCCGCCAGTCGGATCGTGAGGCGCGGCGCTTCGAGAGCCGGATCGGCATCGCACTCGACGGTGAACAGAGCCTCCTCCTCAATGGTCGACCGCTCGAACGGAAACAGCGGAACAATCTCTCGACCGAGGTGGGGATCGCGATCGGTGTCGTCGCGGTCCTCGTGATCGGCGGACTGTTGGTCGCCGACGCGGCGCGCGACGCGTCGGAATAGGGCCGCCGCAGGCGATCTGGACGAGAGGGGAATGGCTGGTTTCGGGCGAAACGCGACGTTCCATTTTTCGTCACCCCGGGCTTGACCCGGGGCCTGCCTTGTCTTTGATCCGGCCGCGAAAGAAGCAAGGCGGGTCCCGGGTCAAGCCCGGGATGACGATGAGGGAGGCGTCCGCTTTCCACCCCAGCGCCGCCATCGACATCCAGGTGGTGAGCGGCGTCTATTTGTAGATGCAGGCATCCAGCCCCTCGCGCCGGACCACCCCGATGCGCGCGCGGATCGTGTTGCCATAGCGGCGGGTGAAGCCCGACGGGCTGATCGCCTCGCGCTTCTTGGGCAAGGGCAGGATCGCGGCGATGCGCGCGGCCTCCGAGGGGGTCAGCTTGCTCGCGCCATGCTTGAAATAGCGCTGCGCCCCGGCTTCGACGCCATAGGTGCCCAGGCCGGTTTCAGCGACATTGAGATAGACCTCCATGATCCGCCGCTTGCTCCACAGTTTTTCGATCAGGAAGGTGAACCAGATTTCGGGAACCTTGCGGACGTAGCGCGTCCAGCCGCTGCCCTGCCACAGAAACACGTTCTTCGCGGTCTGCTGGCTGATCGTCGATCCGCCGCGCAGGCGCTTGCCCTTGGCATTGCGCTCGATCGCCTGCTCGATCGCGTCGCGGTCGAAGCCGTCATGGCTGCAGAATTTCCCGTCCTCGGCGGCGATCGCGGCGCCGACCATGTTGCGGTCGATGTTCGACAGGCTGGTCCAGTCCTTGGTAATGCCATTGCCGTCGGTCAGCATCGTCACCGTCACTGGCGGTGGCACGACGGCGTATATCAGCACCCACAGGGCCGACAGGATGATGAACCACAGCAGCCATTTGAACGGCCGCAGATACCAGGGGAGTTTGCGCTTCGACGCGCGGGTCTTCGTTGCCATGCGCGGCAAACTAGCCGCTCGTCGCGGCGAGGCAAGCGGGCTTGATTGCAATCGCGCTTTCCGGGACAAGAAAGACCGGCCGGACACGAAGGGGAATAGGATGCCGCTGCGGCAGATCATGCTGTTCGCCGCCGTCGCGTTGAGTGCGCCGGCTTTTGCGGCGGAGGCACGCGACCTTTGTCCCGACCGCCCGGGGCTTGGCACGCCGGCCTGCACGGTCGATGAGGGCCGGACGATGCTGGAGATCGGTCTCGCCGACTGGACGCTCGATCGCGGCGCGGATAGCCGGACCGACAGCTGGGTGTTCGGCGATGCATTGCTTCGCGCGGGCCTCACCCCGTCGCTGGAGTTGCAGGTCGGCTGGACGATGCTCGGCCATGTGCGCGAGCGCGATCGGGCGACGGGCCACACCAGCAGCACGACACGAACCGGGGACGTCACGCTCGCGCTACGCCAGAACTTGCGCAATCCCGATGGCTCGGGGTTCTCGATCGCCGTCATGCCCTATGCGACCCTGCCGGTGGGCGGTGCGGGCGTCGGCGCGGGCGATTGGGGCGCGGGGCTGCTGGTGCCCGCCAGCTTCGATCTGGGGGCGGTCTCGCTCGGACTGACGCCGCATGTCGACGCGGCGGTCGATGCCGATGGCGACGGTCGCCATCTGGCCTATGGCACGGTGGTCGGGCTGGGTTTCGATGTGTCGGACGATGTGTCGGCGGCCGCCGAACTATCCCTCACGCGCGACGACGACCCCGGCGGGCGCAGCACCGAGGCGCTCGCGGGCCTGTCGCTGGGCTGGCAGCCCGACGCCGAGAGCCAGTGGGATGTCGGCGTCAATACGGGCCTGAATCGCGACAGCCCCGATGTCGAACTCTATGCGGGTTATGTCCGGCGTTTTTGACGGTGGTGGTTTTGATGGGGGCGGTCAGTCGACGATGATCTTGCCCGTCATGCCCATCGTTGAATGCATGAAGTGCGAGCAATGGACCTTGTAGGTGCCGGCCTTCGGGACCAGCGTCACATCGGCGCTTTCGCCCTTGCCGAGCGAGACGCGGCCCTTGGCGCCGCCGACGTGCGCGCGATTGGCGGCGTCCATCGTTGCCGCCGCGAAAAATTCTTCGGCGGTGAAGTCGTGCCCGCCCGAACCTTCGTTGACGAAATGAATCGTCACGCTGTGTCCGGCATGAAGATGCAGGTCGGCGGGAGTGTAGCTGAAATTGGCCATCGTCACCGTCACCTTCGCCGGCGCTTCGGCGGCGGTGACGGGCAGGGCGACGGCGAGGGCCGCGGCGGCGAGGGTCAGGAAACGCATGGCAAACACTCCTTCATCCGGAAAAGCCCGGTCGTGTCGCCCCGATTTCCTGCGCCCGGTCAGGCGCCGACCAACCGCCGGTCGCCCGCGAGCTTGAGCATCGCTTTCTGCAGCTTTTCGAACGCGCGCACCTCGATCTGGCGGACGCGTTCGCGGCTGACGTCATAGACCTGGCTCAAATCCTCGAGCGTCTTGGGATCGTCGGTCAGGCGGCGCTCGGTCAGGATGTGGCGTTCGCGCTCACCCAGCGTGTCGAGCGCCTCGTTGAGCAGCGAGTGGCGCACGTCGCGCTCCTGCGCTTCGGCAACGCGCTCGTCCTGCAACGGGCCTTCATCGCCGAGCAGATCCTGCCACTGGCTGTCGCCATCCTCGCCCATCGGCACGTTGAGCGACGTGTCGCCACCCATCGCCATGCGGCGGTTCATGCTGGTGACCTCGTCCTCGGTGACGCCGAGGTCGGTCGCGATCTTGGTCAGATGTTCGGGCGTCAGGTCGCCGTCCTCGAACGCTTCGAGCTGGTTCTTCATCCGGCGGAGGTTGAAGAACAGCTTCTTCTGCGCCGCGGTGGTACCCATTTTGACGAGGCTCCACGAGCGCAGGATGAATTCCTGGATCGAGGCGCGGATCCACCACATCGCGTAGGTGGCGAGGCGGAAACCGCGATCGGGGTCGAATTTCTTCACCCCCTGCATCAGGCCGATATTGCCTTCGCTGATCAGTTCGCTGACCGGCAGGCCATAGCCGCGATAGCCCATGGCGATCTTCGCGACGAGCCGCAGATGGCTGGTGACGAGCTGCGCCGCGGCTTCATTGTCGCCATGTTCCTGGAAACGTTTGGCGAGCATGAACTCCTGCTCGGGGGTGAGCAGCGGGAATTTGCGAATTTCGGACAAATACCGGTTGAGGCTGGCTTCGCCGCCAAGCGCCGGCACCGTCGCGGGAACATTGCTTTTGTTAGCCATTGGAGAGCGTCTTCCCTAAAATCCTTGAACCATGAATGCCGCAGTTGGGTCCCGCGGTCAAAATAGATTTTCATTCGAAACCTAAACGCGCAATATGTCGATCAGTTCCCGCATATCGGGGGGTATTTCGCTGTCGAGCGCGATGACGTTACCGGTCACCGGATGAATAAAGCCCAAATGGGCGGCGTGCAATGCCTGGCGCGTGAAATTCCGCGCTTTCATTACGTCCGACAGCGGCTTTTTGGCGCGGCCATAGACCGGATCGCCGACCAGCGGGTGACCGATATGCATCATATGGACACGCACCTGGTGGGTGCGCCCGGTCTCCAGCCGGCATTCGATCAGCGTCGCGCCCTTTAGCGGCTCGACCGTGCGATAATGGGTGATCGCATGCTTGCCGCGGTCCTCGGCGACCACCGCCATCTTCTTGCGGTTGGTCGCCGAACGCCCGAGCGCGGCGTTGACGGTGCCGTTCGCGGGCATCGGGCGGCCGGTGGCGAGCGCCAGATAGCGTCGGTCGATGCTGTGCGCGGCGAATTGTTTCGCCAGCCCTTCATGCGCCTTGTCGTGCTTGGCGGCGACGATCAGCCCGCTGGTGTCCTTGTCGATGCGGTGGACGATCCCCGGCCGCGCGACCCCGCCAACGCCCGACAACTGCCCGGCGCAATGGTGGAGCAGGGCATTGACCAGCGTGCCGTCGAAATTGCCTGCGGCGGGATGGACGACGAGGCCCGCGGGCTTGTCGACGACGATCAGATGCTCGTCCTCATACGCGATGACGAGGCCCAGGTCCTGCGCGACATTATGCGCCGGCGCGGGTTTGGGCAGCCGGAGTTCGAGGGTGGCGGGGAGCGCGGCCTTCGCCGATGGGTCCCACAGGATCGTGCCATCGCTGCTGGTCACGCGGCCGCCCTTGATCAGCGCCTTCAATCGTTCGCGCGACAGGTCCGGCAAAGCCTCCGCCAGCGCCCGGTCGAGGCGCAAGCCGGCGGCGCTATCGCCGAGCGCCACGGTCAAAACTTCATCATCCCCCTGCATTGACCGGAATGTGGTTTCGGGAGGGCGAAATTCAAGAGTGTGGCGTCCCTTGAACTATGCGGATACGTAGTCCGTCCAGACGGGGTGAGGCATCACAAGATGGACATGAAGGCTATCGAAGCGCTGGTCGAACTGGAAAGTCAGGCCTCGGCCGGGCCATGGTATGTTCGCCGTCTCGACGACGAAATGTGCATGGGCGCGGTGGCGGTCTCGACGCGCCCTGATACGGGAGCGAACGAAAGTATGCGTGCCGGCAACTGGCCTGGGGAGGAAATCGTCGCCGCCTGCACGATCCAGAGCCCTCCCTATGTCGTGCCCGCCGACGACCGCGACGAACAAAATGCGCGACTGATTGCGGAAGTAAGAAACGCGCTGCCGGAGCTTCTTCGGCTGGCGCGATTGGCGCTGGGCAAAGAATAGTCGCCGCGTGGCTATGCCGGCGCGACACTGCCCTTGCTTGACGGGGGCTGACTGCCCTAACAGCGTCGCCAACCGGAAACTGCCGGATCTGCGGGGAGCATAGCCATCCATGTCCGACGATCGCGTCGATTTCGCCTCGATGCTGGCATCGCGCCTGTGTCACGACCTTCTCAGCCCGGTCGGGGCTTTCGCCAACGGCCTCGAACTGCTCGCCGATGAACGCGACCCCGAAATGCGCGCGCGCGTCACCGAACTGCTCGAACAGAGCGCGCGGACGTCGGCGAACAAGCTGAAATTCTTTCGTCTCGCCTTCGGATCGGCGGGCGGTTTCGGCGAGCTGGTGCCCGCCGATGAGGCGAGATCGGCGATCCAGGGGATCATCGGCGATCGCGCGATCGACCTCAACTGGATGATCGGCGCCGAGCCGCTGCCCAAGCCCGCGGTGAAGATCGTCCTCAACCTCGCGCTGCTGCTGGTCGACGCGCTGGTGCGCGGCGGGCGGCTCGACATCGGGTGCGAGAATCAGGGCGGGGGCATCGAAATCGCGCTGCACGTCGAGGCCGAGCGCATCTTCCTCGACGCCGATGTCGAACGCATTTTGGCCGAGGGCGAGGGCGCCAGCCCGATGACCTCGCGCACCGCGCCGGCGATCCTGGTACAGGCGGTCGCGGCGCAGAATGGCGGCACCGTCATGCTGGCGCGCGAGACGCCGACCTCGCTGCTCGTCGGGGCCGTTCTGCGCGGCTGATTTCGGGCGCGGGCAAACGCTCCGTTAACCATTGTCCTTCATGGTGAAGCCTCAGAATTTTGGGGCGCACCGACAACGTGATGGACGATCTGCTCAACGATTTTCTCGCCGAAACGGCAGAAATATTGGCCGAGGCCGGCGGCGCGCTCGTCGCGTGGGAAGCCGACCCCGCCGATCGCGCCGGACTCGACGCGATTTTTCGCCTTGTCCATACGATCAAGGGCAGCTCGGGTTTCCTGTCATTGCCGCGCGTCACCGCGCTGTCGCACGCCGCCGAGGATGCGCTCGATCAGGTCCGCCGAGGCAATCGTGCCGCCGACGCCGCGCTCGTCACCGCGGTGCTCGCGATCGTTGACCGCCTGTCGAGCCTTTGCGCGGCGCTCGGCAACAGCGGCAAGGAACCGCAGGGCGACGATAGCGATGTGATCGGCGCACTGGTGGCTGTCGACCAAGGCCCTGCCGCACCGGCCGTGCCCGCCGAACCCGTTGCCGCGCTGACCGACGAAGACATCAACGCCGAACTGCAGAGCTGGCGCTCGATCCGGGTGCCGCTGCCTTTGCTCGACAGCGTGATGACCGGGGTCACCGACATCGTGCTCGCGCGTAACGAATTTGCGCGCCTGCTGCGCGAATCGGGCGCCGACGCGTCGGTGATCGCCTCCTTCGACCGCCTGTCCGATTCGATCGCCGGTATGCGCCAGTCGGTCAGCCAGATGCGCATGCAGCGCATCGACAAGCTCTTTTCGCCCTTGCCGCGCATCGTCCGCGATCTCGCGCAGGATTTCGGCAAGAAGGTGCGTTTCTCGACCAGCGGCGGCGAGGTCGAACTCGACCGCGAGATGATGGAGAATATCCGTGATCCGCTGATTCACATCGTCCGCAACGCGATCGACCATGGCATCGAGCCGCTCGACGAGCGCGTCGCCGCGGGCAAGGGCATCCACGCAAGCATCGACGTGTCGGCGCGCCAGTCGGGCAACCAGATCGAGATCGTGGTGCGCGACGACGGCCGCGGGCTGTCCCCCGACGCGCTGGTCGCCAAGGCGATTTCGGCGCGGGTCATCGGCGCCGCCGAGGCCAAGACGCTGACGCCGCGCGAAAAGCTCGAACTCATCTTCCGCCCCGGCTTTTCTACTGCGGCGAAAATCACCGCGATCTCGGGCCGCGGTGTCGGCATGGATATCGTCAAGGCGAACCTCGAAAAGATCGGCGGCGTCGTCGAACTGCGCAACGAGGAGGGCCGCGGCCTGACCATCGTGCTGCGCGTCCCGATGACCCTCACGATCATCTCCGGCCTGATGGTTCGCGCGTCGGGCCAATATTTTGCGATTCCGCGCGGATCGGTGCGCGAAATCCTGCTCGAAACGAGCGATTCGGTCCGCATCGACCGTGTTGGCGGCGGCGAGCTGGCCACCGTGCGCGGCGAGCAATTTCCGCTCCTGCGGCTCGAACATGTTCTTGGCTGCACCGTCGACGACAGCGAGGACCAGGACGACCGCGCGATCATCCTCGTCCGGCCGGGGCAGGGGCACAGCTATGCGCTGAGCGTCGCGGCGATCCACGACCATGAGGAACTGGTGATCAAGCCCGCGGCACCGATGATCATGGCGACCGGGCTCTATGCCGGGACGACCCTCCCCGATAATGGCCGCCCGGTGCTGCTGCTCGATGTCCAGGGGCTGCTTGCGGCCGCCGGGGTCGACGCGTCCGAAGCGGGCCGCATCCACGATGCGAGCGCCGAAGCCGCCGCCGAAGCCGCCGCCGCGCGCGACGCGGCGCAACTGCTGCTGTTCCGCGAGGCGGGCGGCCGCACGCGCGGGGTTCGCCTGTCGGTGATCGAACGCGTCGAGGAAGTGCCGGCGTCGGCGCTGTTCGAAAGCGCGGGTGCGGTAAAGGCGCAGATCGGCACCGAAATCTTCCCGGTCCATGCCGCGATGGTTCCGGCCGGCCCCGAAGCGGTCAAGCTGCTCCGCCTCCACGACGGCCAGTCGGTGCTCTGCTACCCGATCGCGGCGGTGATCGACATCGTTCGCCTGCCCGACGCGGTCCAGCTGGCATCGGCGCCGGGGCTGATCGCCGGGGTCGTGCTGATCGGCGGTGAGCCGGTCGAACTGATCGATCCTTTCTGGCTGATGGCGCAATATGGTACCGGCCAGGCCGCGCCGCTGCTCCGTCAGCCGCTTTGCCGCCTGTCCGACGATGCCGACGGCTGGGCGACGAACTTCCTCGCGCCGATCCTGCGCGGCGCGGGCTACCGCGTCGTCAGCGGTGACGAGACCGCCGACGGCGAACGCCCCGACGTTCAGCTTTGCCTCGTCGACGAACAGTCGGCGCCGGTTGCCGCCGACGTCCCGCTCGTCCGCCTGCGGTCGTCGGTTGCGGCGACGGGCCCCGACGACGACAGCATCTATCGTTACGACCGCGGCGCGCTGCTCGAAGCGCTGCGCACCCGCGTCGCAGGAGCCGGTTCATGATGGAAAAACTCTATTTGATCGCGCGCATCGCCGACACGCGCGTCGCGCTGCGCAGCCGCGCGATCAATTCGGTGGTGACGGTGGGAACTCCCGTTCATGTCCCCGCGGCACCGCCGCATGTCGCGGGCCTGTTCGCGCTGCGCAGCCGCGTCTTCACGCTCATCGATCCGCATGTCGTGATCGGCCTGCCGCCGACGGCCGTCGCGCCGGGGCAGCGGGTGATCGTCGTCGATGTCGCCGACCATGGTTATGCGCTGCTCGCCGACGCCATCGAGGATGTCTGTTTCATCGACGCGCCCGAGACGCGGGTCACCGGACGGCTGCTGCCCGGCTGGGCGCGCGTCGCCGATGCGATGATCGAGCATGAGGGCGCCTCGCTGCTCGTCGTCGACCCGTCGCATTTCATCACGTTGCCGGTGGCCAGGGCGGCCTGACATTAACGGGCTGAACACCCCTTTGCCTTTAGGGTGGTTCCATCACCCGGGGGTCGGAGTAAATTTATGTCGAAATCCTGTCTGGTAGTCGATGACAGCAAAGTGATCCGCAAGGTTGCACGCCACATTCTCGAAGGCATGGCCTTTTCAGTCGACGAGGCCGCGGACGGGCAGGAGGCGCTGACCTTTTGCCGCGCCAATCGTCCCGACGTGATCCTGCTCGACTGGAACATGCCGGTGATGAGCGGTATGGAATTTCTGGGGGCGTTCAACGATCTCGACTATGGGCGCGAAGAACGCCCCCGTGTCGTATTCTGCACCACCGAAAACAGCATCGACCATATCCGCGCCGCGATCGAGGCGGGGGCCGACGAATATGTGATGAAGCCGTTCGACCGCGAAACGCTCGAAGGAAAATTGCAGCTCGTCGGCGTCGCCTGAGGTTCGGCGGGTGGCGGCTTCCCGACCCCTGGCGCGCGAAGGCGCCGCGGATGCGCCGATGCCGGTGGCGCGCAACGTCCGCGTCATGCTCGTCGACGACAGCCTTGTCGTACGCAGCATCCTCGAACGGATCATCGACCAGACCGACGGCCTGACCGTTTGCGCGTCGATCGCCTCGGCACAGGACGCGCTCGCTTTTCTGGCCCGCGAACCCGTCGATGTCGTCGTGCTAGACATCGAAATGCCGGGAATGAACGGCATCACCGCGCTGCCGCTGATGCTCGAACGCGCCGAAAAGGCGCGCGTGCTGATCCTCTCGTCGAACTGCATCGAGGGCGGACCCGCGGCGATCGAGGCGTTGTCGCTTGGTGCCAGCGACACGCTCGCCAAGCCCGGCCGCGGCAGCTTTTCGGGACGGTTCGCCGAAGTGCTGACCGACCGCATCCGCACGCTGGGGCATCTGCCGCCGATCGCCCCCATCGAGATCCGCGCCGCGGCGCGCCCGGTGCCGGCGCCCGTGCCGATCGCGATCGAGACCGATCAGCCGCTCGAATGCATCGCGGTCGCCGCCTCGACCGGCGGCATTCCCGCCTTCACCAGCTTCCTGAAACATCTCGACCCGCGCATCACCGCGCCGATCCTGCTCACCCAGCATCTGCCCGATGCCTTCATGGAATTTTACGCCAAACAGATCGCGACGATGACGACGCGCAAGGTCGTCGTCGCGGCGGCGGGCATGGTGGTGGAAAAAAATCATATCTACCTCGCGCCCGGCGACGCGCATCTGATCGTCGTCGCCAGCGGTCGACGCCGCGAAATCGCGCTCGACCGGCGTCCGGTCGCCAATGGTTGCTGCCCCTCGGCCGACCCGATGTTCGATTCGCTCGCCGACGTCTATGGCGGACGCGCGGCGGCGGTGGTGCTCAGCGGCATGGGCCGCGACGGCGCCGACGGTGCGGCGCGGCTGAAGGCGGCGGGCGGGACGATCTTTGCGCAGGCGCCCGAAAGCTGCGTCATCTGGGGCATGCCCGGCGCGGTCGCCAAGGCGGGGATCGCCGCCGCGACGCTCAATCCCGATGCGATCGCGCTGATGCTCGGCAGCTTCCTGAAAGGGCGGGTCCGGTCATGATGGGCGGGACGGCGAGCGAATCGGCCTATCGCATCCTGATGGGGGTGCTCGAATCGCGCACCGGCCAGACGCTGTCGCCGAGCCGTATCTGGCGCATCGAAATGTCGCTGAAACCGGTGATGCAGCGCCATGGCATCGCCGATCTCGACGCGCTGGTCGCGGCGCTGGTGACCTCGAACAGCCGCCAGCTGCTCGACGATACGGTCGACGCGATGCTCAACAACGAGACATTTTTCTATCGCGAACACAGCGTGTTCGATGACATTGCGAAGACAGCGCTCGAACAACTTCGCGTCATAAACGCCGACAAGCGGCGCATCACCATCTGGCATTGCGGCGTATCGACCGGGCAGGAGGCCTATTCGCTGGCGATGCTGCTCGCCGAGCAGGAAGCGAAATGGGCGGGGTGGCAGGTCGACATCGTCGGCACCGACGTCAGCTATCACGCGATCAGCCGCGCACGCGTCGGCCTGTACAGCCAGTTCGAAATTCAGCGCGGCCTGCCGGTGCAGCGCATGGTGCGCTGGTTCGACCAGACCGAGGCGGGCTGGCTGGCGAAGGCCGATCTGCGCCGCCGGATCGATTTTTCGGTGCAGAACATGCTCACCGATCGGCCGCCGCTCGCGAGTCCCGCCGACCTCATCTTCTGCCGCAACCTGCTGCTCTATTTCGCGCTGCCGATGCGGCAGAAAGCCTTTGCGCGGATGCGCGCGATGGCTGCCCCGCAGAGTTTCCTCGTGCTCGGCGCGGGCGAGACGGTGCTCGGCCAGACCGACCAATATGTCGCGAGCCCGCGGCTGCGGGGCCTCTACGAACCCGCCGACCAGCAGGTGCGGCGCGTGGCCGCCGCCTGAACCCGCCTTGCAATTTGCGCGGGGCTGGCGCAGGTGAGGACGGGTTTGCAACGATTGGGCCGCGACACGCATGAGCGATTTTATCGAACGCTGGTCTCCCAATTTCGACGAGCGCGTCCTGCCGGTCTCGATGATCATACTCCACTATACCGGTATGAAGAGCGGTGCCGAAGCCATTGATTGGCTTGCGGATCCTGCGTCAAAGGTGTCGGCGCACTATGTCGTCAGCGAGGATGGCCAGATCACCCATATGGTGCCCGAGGACAAGCGCGCCTGGCACGCCGGGCGCGCGCATTGGCGCGGGACGAGCGACATCAATTCGGCCAGCGTCGGGATCGAGATCGTCAACCCGGGGCATGAGCATGGCTATGTGCCCTTTCCCGACCCGCAGGTCGCCTCGGTCGTCCGCCTCGTCCATATGATCAAGGACCGGCACGAGGTCACCCGCGGCAACGTCGTCGGCCATTCGGACATCGCGCCGACGCGCAAGCAGGATCCGGGTGAACTCTTCCCCTGGCACGAACTCGCGCGCCGCCGTCTCGCGCTGCCGCGCCCGACCAAGAAGCTGACCGATCCGCTGTGGACCGACGCGGGGTTCCTGCTCGCACTCGAACGCTTTGGTTACGACGTGACCGACGGCTTTGCGGCGACGGTGGCGTTCCAGCGCCGCTTCCGCCCCGAACTGATCGACGGCACGATCGACGGCGAATGCCGGGCGATCCTGCTCGCGCTACTGTTGCCGCAGCCCGAGGGCGACTAGAAGCCTTCCCATTCCCGTTCGCATCGAGCGAAGTCGAGATGCCTATCGGCGGTGTCTGCACACAGCGTGTCTCGACTTCGCTCGACACGAACGGACAACTGGCGTTGCTCTCGATTTGAGCCTATACCCGCTCTTGCCAGAGGGTCGGGCGATCGCCGCCGGTGGGGTATCCCGCCGGGGGAGGAAAGTCCGGGCTCCACGGAAACCACGGTGCCGGATAACGTCCGGCGGGCCTGTCTTCGGACAGGTTCAGGGAAAGTGCCACAGAGAAGAGACCGCCCAAGGCTTCGGCCCGGCGAAAGGTGAAAGGGTGCGGTAAGAGCGCACCGCGCGGACGGTAACGGACGCGGCACGGCAAACCCCACCGGGAGCAAGGTCGAATAGGGATGGCACGAGGTTACTCAGGACCGGTTCCGGTCTCGCCATCCGGGTTGACTGCTTGAGCCGTCGGGTAACCGCCGGCCTAGAGGAATGATCGCCTATCCCCGCAAGGGGTGGACAGAACCCGGCTTACAGACCCTCTGGCATCCTCTCCCCGCCAGCGGTGCGGGAACCGCGTCGGCGGCTCCCGCGTTTGATCCGCAATCGGACGAAAGGGAAAAACCATGAAAGTCGTCGATGAACATATCGAAGTGACCGATGAGGAAGCCAGCGGCGGGGTGAAGGGGCACAATGTCCGCTACGTGCTGGCCTTTTCGCTGATCGCGGCGATCGTCGTAATGTCCGTTGCGTGGATCGTTCCCGCGCTGCTCAAATAGCGCCGGGCGGACGGCCTATTTCGCCCTCGTAAAGGCGATCAGCTGCCCCTCGGGGTCGGGCGTATCCTCCATGAAGACCGGCTTGCTCGGCCTTTTGAAGCGCTGGACGAACGCGTCCTCATAGGAGGCATTTTCTCCTTCGCCCGTCAGTTTCAGCATCTTGGTTTCGACGTCGCCGGTGACGAGGTTCCAACTCATGGCATTGCCGTCATGGGCGTAAGTGCGGCTGTACACCGTCGTGTCGAGTCCGATCAGCCGCATCTTCGGCCGGCTCTTGTCCGCGCGATAGCGATAGGTCGCCGACAGTGCGGTGGTGCCGCCGGTCAGATCCTCGACCACCAGCACGCCCTTGTCGATCGACAGCGTCGCCGGGCCCAGCGGGTCGGGACCCAGGCGGAAATTGCCCCCCGGTTCATGCCCCATGTCGACCTCGCCGCGATAGCTCAGGACGACATACAGCGTCCGCGCGTCGGGGCTCGCCACCACGAACACCGTATCGGCATCGCCGTCGCCATTGAGATCGCCATCGACCCGGCCCTCGATCTCTTCCCCGAGTTCCAGCCCGTCGAGAAGCAGGGCGTCGGTGATCGGCGGCATCGGGGTGCGGGCCGGCGCGGCGTGCGCGGTGCCGCAGAGCAACAGGGCGGCGGCAATCGCCAGGCTTCGCATCATCGTCACTCCCTCGAACCCGATCAGAGTATCAGCTGTTAGCCGATCGTCCAGTCGATGGGGGTGATGCGGCACACAGGGCAGTTAGCGCTTTCCTACAATATGCCGCTGGCTTACCCTCGCGGCGGCATGAAGCGGGGGCGCGGGGTTGCCGCCGAACATGCGATCGCGTGTGAAGTTGGGCAGTTTTCCGGGGTTTCGGTGCGGCGGTATCGATCGCCGCGACTCGGGGCAGGGGGCAGAATGAAACAGGTCAGGCGGATCATCGCGCTCGTCGCCGGACTTCTCGCGCTGGGCGGCCTCGCGCCGGCGGCTGCGGCGCAATCCTGCGGCACCGCGCCGCTCAAGGGCGAGCGGGTGGCGCTGCTCATCGGCAACAGCGCCTATAATGACTTCGAATGGCCGTCGCTGAAGAACGCGGTCAACGACATCGACTATGTCTGCGAGGCCTTCGAACGCGCCGGCATGGCGCCGCGGATCGTCCGCAATGCCGACAAGGCGGCGCTCGACAAGGCGCTCGACGATTTTGCCGCCGAGGCCAGGGGCGCCAAATCGGTGCTGATCTATTATGCCGGACATGGCTTCGAATATGGCGGGCGCAACTGGCTGGTGCCGATGGACGCGCCGCCAGCGACGCGCCGCGCCGATGTCGAAAAACGCTATTTGTCGATCGAGGCGCTGGTGAAGCATGTCGTTCCCAAAGGCGCCTTCACCCTGTTGTTCGTTGACGCCTGCCGCACCACCGAACCCGTGGTGCGGGTCGAGGATGTCGATGTCGCGGCGGGGGTGGCGGGGTCGGCACCGCTCGGTCTGCTCGACATCGGGCAGGGTGCCGTCTTCTATTCGACCGCGAAAGGCCGCCCCGCGCTCGATTTTGCACCGGTCGGCTCGCCGGTCAGCCCCTTCGCCGCCGCCGTGGTGCACCAGCTGGCGATCCCGGGGCTCGAAATTTCGGACTATTTCAAGATCGTGTCGCGCGACGTCTACAAGGCGACTTTCGGCATGCAGCTCGGGCCGCAGCAGCCCTTTCACTATGGCAGCTGGTTCGACGATTATTATCTCGTCGCGCCGGTCGAGGTCCCGCAGGCGCGCGCCGCCGCCGCGGCGTTGCCAGTCACGGCGGCGGCGGCACCGCCTGCGGGCGCAACGCGGGGGCCGGCGAAACCGGCGGCCGATCCGCTCGCGGACATTTCGCTCGACCGGCTGGCGATCGAGGACGAACCGCTGCTCGTCGCCGACGTCCTGGCGCATCATCCCGCCGCCCAACTGGTCGCACTCGCCGACGGTGGCCACCCGCTCGCGCAGCATCTCGCGGGCTATATGTTCTCGCTGGGCGTCGGGGTGAAGAAGGACCTACCGCGCGCTCGCGCCTACCTCGAACAATCGGCGGCGCAGGGGTTCCCGGCCGGGCAACAGGAACTCGCTTATCTGCTGCTCGAGAATGATCCGTCGCCGGACGATGTGAAGCGTGCCTACGACCTCTATCTCGCCTCGTCGAACGCCGGATTTTCCAAGGCCAAGACACATCTGGCCTATCGTCTCGCGGTGGGCACCTTCGGCCCCGCCGATTTCGTCCGGTCGCAGGCGCTGTACGCCGAAGCCGCGGCGAAAGGGCATCCGGCGGCGATTTTCGCGCTTACCTATTTTCCCGACACGCGCACCGCGAACATGGCCCGACTGCGCGCGCTCGCCGATGGTGGCAATCCCGAGGGTAATCACTGGCTGTGCGAGGCGCATTTCGCCGACAAGACGCGAAAGGACGCGATCGAGGATTGCGGTGTCGGTGCCCGCGCGGGCTTCGCCGGCTCGCGCGCCATTCTCGCCGACGCCTATGCGAAGGGCGACGGTGTGCCGGTCGACGCGAAGGAGGCGGCCTTCTGGGCCAAGCTGGCGCGCGACCTTCCCGAACTCAGGAAGGACCAGCGCGACCTGATCGCCGGAGTCGGGGAATGACGCGCCGTCAGGGATAGCGGACGGCTATAATTTCCCATTCCTTGGGCCCCGCCGGCAATTGCACGGTGCGCAAATCGCCGACCCCGGCGCCGCGCAGCGCACGGGCGAGGGGGCTGTTCCAGCCGATCCGGCCGTCGCCCGCCTCGGCCTCGTCGTCGCCGACCAGCGTGACGGTGCGCCGCGCATCGTCGTCGTCGGCGAGTTCGGCGGTGGCGCCGAACCAGATGCGGCTCTTGTCGGGCTGTTCCGCCGGATCGACGACGCGCGCCGCCTTCATCCGGCGGGCAAGGAAGGACAGCCGCCGGTCGATCTCGCGCAGCCGTTTGCGGCCATAGATATAATCGCCATTCTCGCTGCGGTCGCCATTGCCCGCCGCCCAGCTGATCACCTCGACCAGCTTCGGGCGTTCGCCGCCGAGCAGTGCGTCATATTCGGCGCGCAGCGCGGCGAAGCCCGCCGGGCTGATGATGTTCGCCTTGTCCCCCGCCATGGACGATCAGCCGGGGGTGCGCTTGCCGAGATAGAAGCTCAGCGGCGCGTTCGGCAGTGCGCGGTTGCCGTCGCGCAGCGTGTCATAGACGACGGCATTTTCGAGCACGCGCTGGACATAGTTGCGCGTCTCGAAAATCGGGATCGCCTCGATCCAGTCGACCATCTCGATTCCGCCTCCGCGCGGGTCTCCGTTGGCGCGCAGCCATTTGTTCACGTTGCCCGGCCCGGCATTGTACGCCGCGACTGCGAGCGGATAGCTGCCGCCGAAATAGCTGAGCATCTGCTGGAAATAGGTCGACCCCAAAGTCATGTTGTAATTGGTATCGACGGTCAGCGACCCGGCGTCGTAGTTCAGGCCGAGCTTGCCCGCGACCTCGCGCGCCGTGCCTGGCATCAGCTGCATCATCCCGCGCGCCCCGGCGTGGCTGATCGCTTGCCGGTCGAACTGGCTTTCCTGGCGCGTGATCGCGTGGATGAAGGTCCAGTTGCCCTCATGGCCCGCAGGAACGCGAACGGTCGGGAAGCCCGACACCTCGACCGCGTCGAGGCTGTTCGCCTGCGCGCTGCGCCCGATCATCACGCCAAGGTCGAGGCGCCCGATCGACGACGCCAGCTGGCCGGCGAGGACATGGTCGGACGGCGTTGTCGCGCGGTTGGCGAGCGCGCGCAGGAACAGCGACTGTTCGCGCCACGCGCCGATCTCGCCGAGCGCCCGGGCGGCGCGAACGAGGCGGTCGTCCTCGAACGCGGCCTTTTCGGCCTGGCTGATCTGGATCGACGGCACGGGCACAGGGCGCGGCTGCGGCCGGCTCAGCCGCTCGAGCGACAACTGGCCGTAATATTGGTCATAATGCTGCGCGGCATCGGCGAAATGGGCGTTGGCCGTGGCGTTGTCGCCGGCCGCGAGCGCGGCGCGCCCGGCCCAGTAGAAGCCCTTGGTCCGCGTCTGCGCCGACCGCGCCGCCTCGCCATAGGTGCGGTACAGCTGCACGGCTTCGGCCGGGCGCCGCAAATCCCTGAAGGCAAGTTGGCCCGCGAGCCACGCAAGCGACGTAAAATCGTCGCGAACGCTGAGCGGGGTTTCGCGGACGACGGTGCCCGGCGGGAAGGTGTCGCTCAGCTGGCGCGCGATGTTGTAGGCGGTGAGCTTGTCGCCTGCGCTGTCGGCTGCGCGCGCATTGGTGAGCAGGGTTTCGAGCCATTCCTCGGCATCGGTCGGCGCACGGGTCAGCGTGCGCGGCGCCGCGAGCAGCGCGCGCGCCTCGACGACGCGGTTCGCCTTGCGCAGCCAGGTCGCCTTGTCGGTGATATAGCCCGCATCGCTCCGGGTCAGCGCCGGGTTGGCGCTTTCGACCGCGGCGGCTTGCAGCGCGGCGTCGACGGCATTGCTGCGCATCGCGAGCCGCGCGGCAAAGATCGCGCGCCGGTCGGGGGAGACGAAAGCCAACTGGCGGCTCGCCGGTCCGGTGGCGCCCGACCACAGCAGGCGATCCATGCGCGCGTCATGGTCGGCCAGCGTCAGCGCGCCGGGGAAGAAAGACAGCGCCCGGCTCGTCTCGACCTCGTCGAGCGTGCCGCCGGTCCAGGCGCGGCGCACCGCGGCATTGGCCTCGTCGCGGCGGCCCGAGGCGTTGAGAGCGAGCGCGTAACGCAAATGGCCGCTCGCGGTCTGCGGCGGATAGGTCTGGAAATAGGCGAGGGTGCGCGCGGGGTCATAGCTGTCGATCGCGATCGCCTTTTCGGCGCGCGCGCGCATCTTGTCGGAATCGGGCCAGCCCTTGTTGGCGAGCAGGAAGCGCGACAGCTGGTCGAACGAGGCGCCGCTGTTGGCGGTCAGCCGCCGCCATTCCATCACCGCATCGCCGACCGAGTTGGTGCTGACCGGTGGCGACGTCGACGCCGTCGCGAGTCCCATCTGCGCCCGGTACCAGGCCATTTGTTCGGGGGTGAGCTCGCTGGCGTGCGCGATGGTGGGAAGAAAGAGGGCCGCGGCGAGCGCGAGGCGGGAAACGGGTAGCAGCGATTTCATAAGGGCCATGCTAGTGGCAAACTCCTTGCGGGGCGCTGAATAGGCGTCCATGAGCGGGCGCGCTTTGGCCAGCTATCGGTCGCGGCGCCGTTTTTGTAAAGGAGTCCGGCATGTTTTCGGGTTCGATTCCCGCCTTGGTGACGCCGTTTCGCGATGGGGCGTTCGACGCTCCGGCGTTCGCGCGGCTGGTCGACTGGCAGATCGGCGAGGGGACGAGCGCGCTGGTGCCGTGCGGGACGACGGGCGAAAGTCCGACACTCGGTTTCGAAGAACATTATCAGGTCATCGATTGCTGCCTCGATGCCGCTGCGGGCCGTGTACCGGTGATCGCCGGCTGCGGGTCGAACGACACCGCCACCGCGATCCGCCATATGCGCCATGCCCAGGCCGCCGGCGCCGCCGCCGCGCTGATCGTCGCGCCCTATTACAACAAGCCGAGCCAGGCGGGCATTCTCGCCCATTATCAAGCGCTCGCCGATGCGAGCGACCTGCCGATCGTCGTCTATAACGTTCCCGGCCGGACCGTCGCCGACATCGGCGCCGAGACGATGAACAAGCTCGCCGAAATTCCGAGTGTCGTCGCGGTCAAGGATGCCAGCGGCGACCTCGCCCGCGTGACGATGCACCGGGCAGGGGCGGGCAAGGATTTCTGCCAGCTCAGCGGCAACGACGATCTGTGGCTGCCGCACGCCGCGCTGGGCGGCGTCGGCTGCATCTCGGTCACCGCCAATGTCGCGCCGCGCCTGTGTGCCGAGTTCGCCGCCGCCTGCGCCGCGGGCGACTGGGCCAAGGCGCTGGCGCTGCACGACCGCTTGTTCGATCTGCACCAGGCGATGTTCAGCGACAGCTCGCCCGCGCCGGCAAAATATGCACTGTCGCGCCTCCACGACTGGTTTTCGCCCGAAGTGCGCCTACCTATCATCCCGGCGTCCGATGCATCGTGCAAGGCCGTCGATGCCGCATTGTCCGCGGCTGGAGTGATCTAGGTTCAAAATGGCCCGCCCGCAGTCTGCCGCCGAATTCGACAAGAAAAAGATCGTCGCCGAGAACCGGCGCGCACGCTTCGACTTTGCCATCGAACAGGTGTTCGAAGCGGGAATCGCGCTGCAGGGGACCGAGGTCAAGGCGCTGCGTTTCGGCGAGGGCACGATCGCCGAAAGCTATGCCGAGGTAAAAGGCGGTGAAGTGTGGCTGATCAACGCCAACATTCCCGAATATAGCCACGGCAACCGGTTGAACCATGAACCGAAAAGGCCGCGCAAGCTGTTGCTCAACTGGCGCGAGGTCAACAAGATGCACGCCGGCGTCGCGCGGCAGGGCATGACGCTCGTGCCGCTCTCGGTCTATTTCAACAGCCGCGGCCGCGCCAAGGTCGAACTCGCGCTCGCCAAGGGCAAGAAGGCGCATGACAAGCGCGAATCGATCAAGGAACGCGACTGGAAGCGCGACAAGCAGCGCCTGATGAAGGACCGCGGATGAGCGGGCCGGAGAAAAAGGTGCGCGACAAGGCGGCAGTGATGAACTGGATCCGCCGCAACTCGCCCTCGCGCGAGGAGTTGCTGGAAAGCCGCTTCATCAAGCCGTTCGCGCACCGCGTCGCGCACAGCCATTTGTGGCGCTTCACGCGGACGTCGGTGCGGCGCGGCACCGCGCTCGGGCTGTTCGTCGGTATCTTCTTCCTCATCCCCGGCGTCCAGATCCTTGGCGTCGCGCTGCTCGCGCTGCCCTTTCGCGCCAATATCCCGATCGGCGCTGCGATGACTTTCCTGTCCAACCCGGTGACCACGCCGCTGATCCTCGCGGCGTCGGTGTGGCTCGGCAGCTTCCTGTTCGGGCTGCACACCAATGTCTCGAACCTCTACATTCTCTATGATGAGGGTGCCTCGCTCGTCGAATGGTGGGACTGGTTCACCGCGAATGCCGGCACCGCGCTGCTCGGCGGACTGGCGGGGCTGTTCGTGATCTCGGCGGTGTCGGCGGTCGTTGGCTATGTGCTCGCGTCGGTGATCTGGGACAATTGGATTCGCCTCCGCTGGCGCCGCAAGATCAGCCGCGGGCGCGACAAACGACTTGAGGCATCGACGAGCGACACGGTGGTCGGTTGAACCGCCCGCGCGGCGGCGTATAGATTTTCCCATCGCAAGATCGCCCCGCATGCATCGCGGAGCCATATACCACTGGGGAATATCATGACTCGTCCGACACAGCATCCTCGCCTTCTGGCGACCGCGGCGCTTGGCGCCCTGCTCTTTGCCGCCGTGCCCGCCATCGCCAAGGAAAAGGCGACGACGACCGAGGCCGCCGCGAAACCCGCAGCCAAGCCCGAGATCGGCGATTTCGGTTTCGACGCGACCGGCATGGACAAGAGCGTCCAGCCCGGCGACGATTTCTATGCCTATGCCAATGGCGCCTGGGCCAAGAAGACCCTCATCCCCGATGACAAGTCCAATTACGGCATGTTCACCGCGCTCGCCGACCTGTCGCAGGCGCGCACCCGCGAAATCCTCGACGTGGCGAAGAGCGACCCGAACAGCATGATCGGCCGCGCTTACGCCTCCTATCTCGACGGTGCGGCGGTCGAGGCCAAGGGCCTGGCGCCGATCCAGCCCTGGCTGGCCAAGATTCGCGCCGTCGACAAGGCGGGCCTCGCCAAGCTGCTGGCCGAAGCCGACCGCAGCGGCGTTCAGCATTTCTTCGGCGGCTATGTCGGGCAGGACGACAAGAACCCCGACGTCTACATCTATTCGGTGTTCCAGGGCGGCATCGGCATGCCCGACCGCGACTTCTATCTGAAGGACGGCGAGCGTAACGCCAAGTTGCAGGCGGCCTACCTCAAGCATCTGGAAAATGTGCTGCTGCTGGCGGGCGAAACCAACGCCGCGGCGCGCGCGCAGGCGATCTATGACTTCGAAAAGCAGGTCGCGACGGTCCATTGGGACAAGAACGACAGCAGCGACGCGACCAAGACCTATAACAAGATGACGATAGGTGAATTGACGCAGGCGGCTCCCGGCTTCGACTGGGCGGCCTTCGTCAAGGGCATCGGCATCAACGAAACCTCGCTGATCGTGGCGCAGCCGACCGCCTTCACCGGCGAGGCCAAGCTGCTCGCCGACGCGCCGATCGGCGTGATCCGCGACGCGCTGATCGTGCGCAGCCTCGACGCCTTTTCGGGCGTGCTGCCCGATGCCGTCGCCAAGGAAGCCTTCTCTTTCTATGGCACCGCGCTGTCGGGCACGCCGCAGATGCAGGAGCGCTGGAAGCGCGCGGTCGATTTCACCACCAACAATATGGGCGAGGCCGTCGGGCAGGATTATGTCGCGAAATATTTCCCGCCCCAAACCAAGGCGGCGATGGACGGGCTGGTCAAGAATGTGCTCGCCGCGCTCGACACCCGCATCGGCAACCTCGAATGGATGCAGCCCGAAACCAAGGTGAAGGCGAAGAAGAAGCTTGCGAATTTCACCACCAAGATCGGCTATCCCGACCGGTGGAAGGATTATGGCAAGCTCGAGATCAAGGCCGACGACCTGTTCGGCAATGCGTTGCGGTCGAACCAGTTCGCACATGACGACAATGTGAGCCGCCTCGGCGGTCCGATCCGTCGCTGGGAATGGGGGATGACCCCGATGGAGGTCAACGCCTACGCCAATTTCGGCATGAACGAGATCGTCTTCCCGGCCGCGATCCTGCAGCCGCCCTTCTTTGACCCGCACGCCGATGCGGCGGTCAACTATGGCGGCATCGGTGCGGTGATCGGGCACGAGATCAGCCATCATTTCGACGATCAGGGCGCGAAATATGACGAGACCGGCAAGCTCGCCGACTGGTGGACCCCCGCCGACGTCGCGGCGTTCGAAGCCGCCGGCAAGGCGCTGGTCGCGCAATATGACGCCTATGAAGTGCTGCCCGGCGAACATCTCGACGGCACCTTCACGCTGGGCGAGAATATCGGCGATCTCGCGGGTCTGACGATCGCCTATGACGCCTATCAGAAGTCGCTGGGCGGCAAGCCGGCGCCGGTGATCGACGGACTGACCGGCGACCAGCGCTTCTTCCTTGGCTGGGCGCAGGTGTGGCGGCGCAACTATCGCGAGCAGAATCTGGCGCAGCGCATCACCACCGATCCGCATTCGCCCTCGATCCAGCGGACTTGGGTCTCGCGCAACCTTGACCCTTGGTATAAGGCCTATCAGATCAAGGAAGGCCAGAAGCTGTATCTGGCGCCGGCGGACCGCGTCCGCATCTGGTAACGCCTTAAAGGGACATCTCATTGACCACCACGAGCCTGCCTTCCGCTGAAAACGACTTCAGCAGGGGGGCAGGCCCGGGGGTGTCGCCGGAGCTTGCCGGCGGGCTGTCGCGGTTCGACGCGGCGCTGCTCGGCGGGTTGGCGATCGTGTCAATGGCGCTGTTGTTCTGGGCGACGCGCGACGCGGTGCTGGCGGCGGGTTTCCTCGCGGGGCTGGCGATTGCCGGCGGCGCGGTGATCCTGCTGCGCCGGCTTTTTCCCGCGGCCGTCGGCGGCGAGGCGGCGTTGCCCGACTGGACGATGCTGCGCGCTGCGGTCGATCATGACGATGTCGGTATCGCGGTGACCGACCGCGCCGGGCGACTCGTCTGCGCCAACGACCTGTTCGCGACCTGGATGGGCGGCTTCGTGACCCCGCCTGGCCTGCCGCTCGAAGGACGCGGCGCCGAATTGCTCAAGAACGCCGGGCGCACCGCCTGGCGCGACGGCCAGGGCGAGGTCGAAGACCTGACGGTCGGCACCCTCCACCTGAGCGCACAGGTGATCCGCACCGGCCTGTCCGAAGATTATCTGGTGTGGCGTTTTTCGGCGGTCGAACGGCTCGATCTCGTCTCCGAAATCAGCCGTCATCTCGATGGCCCGGCGGGCCGCACGCTCGGCCAGGCGGGGATCATGGCGGCGCTGGTCAACGCCGAGGGACGGCTGCGCGTTGCCAATCACGCCTTCCTGCTGCGCGCGCTGGGGGAGAGCGACGCGACCCATTATGCGGGCCGCGACGTCGCGCCGCTGCTCCGGCTCGACGATGCCGGGACGCTCTATTTCGGGCGCGAGGGCGAACGTGCGACGCCGGTCCGCCTGCTCCAGATCCCGTTGATTCCCGCCGACAGCCATGGTCCGATGCTGCTGGCGCTGATCGACGAGGAGGTCGGCGCGGCCGATCGCGGCACCGCGCAAACTTATGTCGAGACCTTGCTGTCGCTGCTGCCCTTCGGACTCGCGATGGTCGATCGCGACGGGCGCTTCCTCTATATGAACCGCGCCTTCGTCCGCGCCGCCGGATTGTCCGAGAGCAAGATGCCGCGCTACCCGGGCGATATCGTGGTCAGCGAGGACAAGGGGCCGCTCGCCGACATGATTCGTCGCCACAGCAGCGGGCAACAGGTCGGCGGCGACCTGTCGATCCGGCTCGCCGGGCAGGGCGACGAGCCGGTGTCGATGCGCGTCGTCGGGGTGCGTGGGCTCGGCGAGGCGGCGGTGCTGCTGAGCCTCAAGGATTCGAGCGAAGAATCGCGGCTCAAGCGCCAGGTCGCGCAGGCGTCGAAGATGCAGGCGGTCGGCCAGCTCGCGGGCGGCGTTGCGCATGATTTCAACAACATATTGACCGCGGTGCTCGGCAGCTGCGACCTGATGCTGATGCGGCATACGCCCGGTGACAGCGATTATGACGATATTCAGCAAATTCGCAGCAACGCCAATCGCGCCGCCAGCCTGACGCGGCAATTGCTCGCTTTCTCGCGGCAACAGACACTGCGTCCGCAGATCCTGCAATTGCCCGACGTGATTTCGGAGGTGTCGCACCTCCTGAAACGCCTGATCGGTGAGACGGTGCAATTGTCGGTGCGCCACGGGCGCGGACTGGGCGCGGTGCGTGCCGACCCGGGGCAGCTCGAACAGGTCATCATCAACCTCGCGGTCAATGCGCGCGATGCGATGGCGGGGCAGGGCACGCTGACGATGGAGACCTATCCGGTCACCGCCGCTGAGGTGCGCGCGATGGGCAGCGACGTGATGCCGCCCGCCGATTATAGCGCGCTCAAGGTCAGCGACACCGGCGGCGGCATTCCCGCCGACGTGCTGCCCAAGATTTTCGAGCCCTTTTTCACCACCAAGGATGTCGGCAAGGGAACCGGACTCGGCCTCTCGACCGTCTATGGCATCATCAAGCAGTCGGCGGGCTTCATCTTCGCCGACAGCAAGCCGGGGGAGGGCGCGAGCTTCACCATCTACCTGCCGGTCCATCGCGCCGACAAGGATGCGCCCGTCGTCGCGCCGCCCCCCCCCAAACCCAAGAAGAGCCAGTGGGGCACCGGCACGATCCTTCTCGTCGAGGATGAGGATATGGTGCGTGCGGTCGCCGAGCGGGCGCTGACCCGCGCCGGCTACACTGTCGTCACGGCTTCACAGGGCGAGGAAGGGCTCGAACGCTTCGGCCAGATGGACAAGGTCGACCTGATCCTGACCGACGTGATGATGCCGACGATGGACGGGCCGGCGATGGTCCGCGCGTTGCGCGCCAAGCGTCCCGACCTGCCCGTTTTGTTCATGTCGGGCTATGCCGAGGAACAATTGCGTCAGTCGATCGATATTGATCATGTGTCCTTTCTTCCCAAACCCTTTTCGGTCGCGCAATTGACCGAGGCGACCTCGGCGGCGCTCGATTCCGCGGCGCAGCGGGCCGGCTGATGACGGCGAATCGCAACATCCTGCTCGTCGAGGACGATGTGCTGATCGGCATGATGTTGGTCGACATGTTCGACGCGCTGGGCTTCCCCGAACCCGCACAGGCGGCGAGCGTCGAGGATGCTCTGGCGATCATCGCGGCGCAGCCGGTCGACGCGGCGCTGGTCGACATCAATCTCGGCGAGGCGAAGGGCTGGCCGGTCGCCGATGCGCTCGCGGCGAAGGATATTCCCTTCGCCTTCACGTCGGGTGGTGGCGACGCGATTCCGCCGGCGCACGCCCACCGCAAGCTGGTATCGAAGCCGTTCCGGCTCAGCGAAATCGAAACCGTTCTCAACGAATTTTTCGACGGATAAGCGTGCGGTTTGCGCCGTCGCAATAAATTTTGTTCCACTCTTGTTCCTTGAGAACAAATACCGTACACAGGTCCGGCGTTGCGATGCTTCTGCCTTCGCGATAGAGCAGGAAAGGGACGGTCATGGCCGGTCAATTGTCACTCGTCGAATCGGGGAAATCAGTGAACAGCACGGACAGGCAGAAGGCGCTCGACGCCGCCTTGGCACAAATCGATCGCGCCTTCGGCAAGGGCTCGGTGATGAAATTGGGTTCGAAGGAGACGATGCAGGTCGAAGCGATTTCGACCGGATCGCTCGGACTCGACATCGCCCTCGGCGTCGGCGGCCTGCCGCGCGGGCGCGTCATCGAAATCTACGGCCCCGAAAGCTCGGGCAAGACCACCCTCGCGCTCCACGTCCTTGCCGAGGCGCAGAAGGGCGGCGGCACCGTCGCTTTCGTCGACGCCGAACATGCGCTCGACCCGGTCTATGCCAGGAAACTTGGCGTCAATATCGACGAACTGATCGTGTCGCAGCCCGACACCGGCGAACAGGCGCTCGAAATCGTCGACACGCTGGTGCGCTCGAACGCGATCGACGTGCTCGTCGTCGACTCGGTCGCCGCGCTCGTTCCGCGCGCCGAAATCGAGGGCGAGATGGGCGACAGCCATGTCGGCTTGCAGGCGCGCTTGATGTCGCAGTCGCTGCGTAAGCTCACCGGTTCGATCAGCCGTTCGCGCTGCATGGTGATCTTCATCAATCAGCTGCGCATGAAGATCGGCGTGATGTACGGCAACCCCGAGACAACGACGGGCGGCAACGCGCTGAAATTCTACGCTTCGGTTCGCCTCGACATCCGCCGCACCGGCCAGATCAAGAATGGCGACGAGATCGTCGGCAACACCACCCGCGTCAAGGTCGTCAAGAACAAGGTCGCACCGCCGTTCAAGCAGGTCGAATTCGACATCATGTATGGCCAGGGCATCTCCAAGATCGGCGAGATTCTCGATCTCGGCGTCAAGGCGGGCATCGTCGAGAAATCGGGCGCCTGGTTCAGCTATGATTCGATCCGCATCGGACAGGGTCGCGAGAATTCCAAGACCTTCCTCAAGGATAACCCCGAACTGATGGAACGGCTGGAAACCGCGATCCGCGGCAAGACAGACCAGGTCGCCGAGGAAATGATGGTCGGCCCCGACGACGACGGCGACGATAGCGACAGCTGATATAAATCCGGTCGGTCCGTTCCTGCGGACCGGCCGTCCAACGGCGGCGGGTTCCTTGCCCCTCAGGTTCGCAACCCTCTCGCGGACCGGCCCGCCCGCCGTTGGCCTTGCGCGGCCCCTTCGAGCGGCTACAAGCACGCCATGCCCGCGATCCGCCTCTTTGGCCTGCCCACCGACGTCAACAGCAGCTTCGAACGCGGCGCCGCCGCCGGCCCCGCCGCGATCCGCGCCCAGCTCTGGAGCGAGCGCGGCAATATGGCGAGCGAACTCGGCCCCGAACTCGGCACCGACATCGCCTTCACCGACGACGGCGACCTCGCGCTGACCGAGGACACCGCGCGCGACGACGCGATGATCCGCCGCCACGTCGCGCTTGTGCGCGAAGATGGTGAAATTCCACTCGCCCTCGGCGGCGACCATGCCGTGACTTTTCCGCTCGTCGAGGCGGCGGCGGCCTGTTTCGGGCCGGTCAACATCCTCCATATCGACGCACATCCCGACCTCTACGACGATTTCGAGGGCAATCCGCGCAGCCACGCGTCGCCCTTCGCCCGCATCTACGATGGCGGCCATGCCGCGCGGCTGGTGCAGGTCGGCATCCGCACGCTGAACCGACACTGCCGCGAGCAGGCCGACCGCTTCGGGGTCGAGATCGTGCCGATGGCGGGTTTCACCCCCGATGCGGTGCCGGTACTCGAAGGCCCGCTCTACATCTCGATCGACATGGACGGCATCGACCCGTCGGCGGCGCCCGGCGTCGCGCATCCCGAGCCTGGCGGACTGACGGTGCGCGAACTGCTCGCCGTCCTGCACAAACAGACCGCGCCGATTATCGGCGCCGATATCGTCGAACATCATCCCGGCCGCGATACCGGCGAGGTCACCGCGATCCTCGGCGCCAAGCTGGTGCGCGAGATCGCGGCGCTGATCGATCGCAACGGGACCTACACACCATAAGAGGAGAGCGACATGAGCCTGATCGTCCACCACCTGAACAACAGCCGTTCGCAGCGCATCCTGTGGCTGCTCGAGGAACTGGGTGCGCCCTATGAAATCAAGCACTACCAGCGCGACGCCGTCACCAACCTCGCGCCGCCCGAATTGAAGGCCATTCATCCCCTCGGCAAATCGCCGTTGCTTGAAGATGCGGGGCGGGTGATCCAGGAATCGGGCGCGATCGCCGAATATTTGTGCGACAATTATGGCGGTGAGGCGCTGGTTCCAGCGCGCGGCACCGACGACCATGTCCGCCACCTCGAACTCATCCACTTCGCCGAAGGATCGGCGATGACCCCGATCCTGCTCAACATCTACCTTGGCCGGCTCGGCGACGCCGCGGCGCCGGTGAAGCCGCGGATCGACGAGCAACTCGACGCGCATTTCCGCTATCTCGACAATGAAGTGAACGATGCCGGCCATTTCATCGGCGACGGGCTGTCGGCGGCCGACATCATGCTCAGCTTCCCGGCTGAGGTTGCCGCGATGGGCGGCGCCGACCGATATCCCAAGCTGGCGGCATTCGTGGCCGCGATGCACGCACGCCCGACGTGGCAGGCGGCGCGTGCGAAGGGCGGGGCTTATTTTGTCTTCTGACCGCCTGCGCATTATGGCCGCCGCCGTCCTGTTCGGCCTCGCGGTTCCGGCGGCGGCGCAATCGCCGCTGCTCGGTCCCGAGGTCGAGCGCGTCGTCAACGCCCCCGAAGGCGCAAGCTTCGTGCCGGACGCCGCTGACGAGAGTGACGCGATGGGCCGTGTCGCATCCTATACGATGGCGCTCGCGCGGCGCGATTTCGCGTCGGCCTATGCGATGTTGCGGCTGTCGTTTCAGGCGTCGAACCCGCGGCTCGAATGGGAAACCAATTTGCGCAAGCGCGAGACGCTTTGGGCCGACGGCATCATCCGCGTCCTGCGGCTGAGCTGGTACCAGGATCCGGCCGGACAGCCACCAGGGCTTTACGCCGCCTTCGATTTTCGCGGCGATCGCGCCGACGGTACGATGGATTGCGGCTATGTCGTCGTCCACCGCGCGGCCCCGGGATCGGGCTTCACCATCGTACGCACCGACACGTCCGAGGTGCCGATCGAGATGATGGAGGATGGCATCCCCAAGGCCGAAGTCCTGCGCCAGCTGCCCTGTTATCTTGGTAAGGGGATCGCGACCGCCTTTTGACGGTACAGGTCTGAAACCCAAGCAAATTCGGCTTGCGGTGCGATATGGCGCGCGGCAAGCTTCGCGCGCCGCCGTCCGGCGGTTTCCGGTGGGGGAATGATCATGGCGGTGATGGCTCTTGCGTTGCTGGCGGCTGCGGCCGGCCAGCCTGAAATCAAGGTCGCGCCGGTGCCTGGGAAGGGCTTTGTCGCGACCGTCGCGGTGATCGACGCCGATCAATATGATCCCGTCATTGATCGCATCAAGGTGCTGGCCACTCAACGCTGCGGGGCACTCAAGGTCCGGTTTGGCCGCTATTATTTCGACAACCAGATCGACGTCGATCGCGGTGTGACGGTGATCAAGGATTTCCGTCAGAACTTCTCCTGCTACGATCCGGCGACCGATCCCTATAAGCCCGTGCCCATCGACTGGACGGCGAATGCTGTCGAGATCGGGGCGGCCACACAATTTGCGACGCGCTTTCTGAACAATCTCGACCGAGGGAATAGCGCGACGCTGGCGGGCATGATGGACCCGGCACTTGAGGCGACCCCGGACGAAATGGCCCGCTTCAGCAAGGAAGCGAAGATGCACCAGACGGGCGCGGGGCAGTTCACGGCGCGGCTCGACGGCTGGCTCAACAATCCCGAGGATGCGGCCTATCCCGGCGCCTATGCCTATTTCGCGGTTCTGAGCTCGCATCCCGGGATCGTGGGGACCTGTGGTGGGCTGCTTCTTTATCGCGTCCGCACCGGCGTCTATAACGTATCGCAATATGATGTGCGCTACGTCTCGCAGGCCTTGATCGACGAAGCCGGATATTCCGATGAGGAGCTTAATCGGCTTTGCCAGCGATAGGTTGGGGGCAAACCAACCATCATGCTTGAGAAACGCGGCGTAGCGCACTAGATCGCGCGGATGACATCGACCAACGACATTCGCCGCTCGTTCCTCGACTATTTCGCGGGGACCGGCCACCATATCGAACCGTCGGCGCCGCTGGTGCCGTACAACGACCCGACGTTGATGTTCGTCAACGCCGGGATGGTGCCGTTCAAGAATGTCTTCACCGGGCTGGAGAAGCGCCCGTACAGCACTGCGGCCTCGTCGCAGAAATGTGTCCGCGCCGGCGGCAAGCACAACGACCTCGACAATGTCGGCTTCACCGCGCGCCACCATACTTTCTTTGAAATGCTCGGGAATTTCTCCTTCGGCGACTATTTCAAGGAACAGGCGATCCACCATGCCTGGACGCTGATCACCAAGACCTGGGGCCTTGCACCCGAGCGGCTGACCGCGACCGTCTATCACACCGATGACGAGGCCTATGACCTGTGGCGCAAGATCGCGGGCCTGCCCGAGGAGCGGATCATCCGCATCGCCACCAGCGACAATTTCTGGTCGATGGGCGACACCGGGCCGTGTGGGCCGTGCAGCGAAATATTCTACGACCATGGCGACCATATCTGGGGCGGCCCGCCGGGATCGGCGGAGGAGGACGGCGACCGCTTCGTCGAAATCTGGAACCTGGTGTTCATGCAATATGACCAGCGCGGACCGGGCGACCGCATCGACCTGCCGAAGCCGAGCATCGACACCGGCATGGGGCTGGAGCGCGTTGCCGCGGTGCTGCAGGGCGTCACCGACAATTATGACACCGACACCTTCAAGGCACTGATCGCGGCGTCGGTAGATCTGACCGGCGTTCCCGCCGAGGGCGCAACGCAGGCGAGCCACCGGGTAATCGCCGATCATCTGCGCGCATCGAGCTTCCTGATCGCCGACGGGGTGCTGCCGTCGGCCGAGGGCCGCGGTTATGTGCTGCGCCGGATCATGCGGCGCGCGATGCGCCACGCGCATCTGCTCGGCGCCAAGGATCCGCTGATGTACCGGCTTCTGCCGTCGCTGACCGCCGAAATGGGCGCCGCTTATCCGGAGCTGATCCGCGCCCAGCCGCTGATCGCAGAGACGCTGGAGCGCGAGGAGACGAAGTTCCGTCAGACGCTCGACAAGGGGCTGCGGCTGCTCGACGAGGCGACGGTCGGCATGGGTGCGGGCGCGACGCTGCCCGGAGACGTCGCGTTCAAGCTCTATGACACCTTCGGCTTCCCCTATGATCTGACCGAGGATGCGCTGCGCACGCAGGATATCACGGTCGATCGCGCGGGCTTCGACGCGGCAATGGCGCAGCAGAAGGCGGCGGCGCGCGCGGCGTGGAAGGGCAGCGGGCAGAAGGCGTCGGAGGAAATCTGGTTCGACCTCGCCGAAACCAACGGCAGCACCGAATTCACCGGTTATGGCGCGACGGTCGGCGAGGGCGAGGTGATCGCGCTCGTCAAGGATGGCGTGCAGGTCAATGAGGCGAAGGCGGGCGACGAACTGGTGGTGCTGACCAACCAAACGCCTTTTTATGGCGAGAGCGGCGGCCAGATGGGCGACAGCGGCACGATCGCGACGCTCGGCGGCGCCGCGGCGACGGTGAGCGATACGAGCAAGCCGCTCGGGCGCTTGCACGCGCATCAGGCAAAGCTGGAGAGCGGGACGCTGAAGGTCGGCGACACCGTGCAGTTGACCGTCGATGCCGCGCGGCGCGACCGGATTCGCGCCAATCACAGCGCGACGCACCTGCTGCACGCGGCGCTGCGCAATCGGCTGGGCGGGCATGTGACGCAAAAGGGCAGCCTGGTCGCCGAAGACCGCTTCCGCTTCGACTTTTCGCACCCCAAGGCGCTGACGGCGGAAGAGATCGCCGACGTCGAGGCGGATGTGAACGCGCAGATTCGCGGCAACGAGGCGGTGACGACGCGGTTGATGACCCCCGACGATGCGGTCGCCGCGGGCGCGCTCGCGCTGTTCGGCGAGAAATATGGCGACGAGGTGCGCGTGCTCAGCATGGGTGCGGCGGACGAACATCATTATTCGGTCGAACTGTGCGGCGGCACGCATGTGCGGGCGCTGGGCGATATCGCGCTGCTCAAGATCGTCGGCGAATCGGCGGTGTCGTCGGGGGTGCGGCGCATCGAGGCGCTGACCGGCGACGCGGCGCGGTTGTGGCTGAACGGCCGCGACGAGGCGCTGAAGGCGGCGGCAGCGGCGCTCAAGACCTCGCCCGACGATGTGCCGGCGCGCGTTGCGGCGCTCGCCGAGCAATTGAAGAAGGTCGAGCGCGAACTGGCCGACGCGAAGAAGGCGCTCGCCCTTGGCGGTTCTGGCGGCGGCGGTGTCGCGGCGGGGCCGGCGGTCGAGCAAATCGGTGATACCGCCTTCCTCGCGCAGGTCGTCGAGGGGCTCGATCCCAAGGAACTGCGCGGTACGGTCGATGGCTTGAAGAAGCAGGTCGGCAGCGGTGTGGCGATGCTGGTTGCGGTTAACGACGGGCGCGCTTCGGTTGCGGTGGGCGTGACCGAGGGCGTAGTCCACAATGCCGTCGATCTGGTCAAGCTCGCGGTTGCGGCGCTCGGAGGGCAGGGCGGCGGCGGGCGGCCCGACATGGCGCAGGGCGGCGGTCCCGACGGCGCTGCGGCCGATGCCGCGGTCGCGGCCGTCAAAGCCGCGCTCGCTTGAAACCGACCAAGAAGACGCGGCGTACCGATCATGCCGAACGGCTGATCGCCGCGCCGTTGGTCGATGTGTTTGCCGCCTTCACCAGCGAGGCGAAGCTGGCGCGCTGGTTGCCGCCCGAGGGCGCGACGGGGACGTTCGAGCATATCGACCTGCGCGCCGGCGGCGGCTTTCTGATGCGGCTGACCTTCGACGACGCCGATGTCGAGACCAAGAGCGACGATGATGGCGATGTTGTCGAAGTCTATATTCCGGTGCTCGACGACGGGCGGCTCGTCGTGTGGGAGGTCGAGTTCGTGTCGGACGACCCGCGCTTTTCGGGCACGATGTCGATGCACTGGTATTTGTCGCGGCAGAGCGGTGGCACGCTGGTCACGATCGACGCGCATCATGTGCCACCGGGGATTTCGGCGAAGGACCATCTGGAGGGGCTGAATTCCTCGCTGGCGAATTTGGCGGCGGTGGTGGAGGGATAACGA